>Ga0307374_10007694_pt1 | contig 16309 bp, 16 predicted proteins | sample OX3MG_FD_202532 | JGI IMG/M metagenome (GOLD analysis project Ga0307374, IMG submission 202532) | Soil microbial communities from Risofladan, Vaasa, Finland - OX-3 | ecosystem: Environmental > Terrestrial > Soil > Coastal area > Acid sulfate soil | place: Finland: Risofladan, Vaasa | collected... | reverse complement strand
TGGTGTACGTTGAGTATAAATGCGATACGACCGGCGGGAACTTGTACCGCAATGTCGTGCCCATCGCGCCGGGAGCTACCAAGCCGACGGTGAACGCCTCAATGATCGTCTTGTCCAATCTGCTGCCCAATCCGCCCAACCCGGGCTCGGGCACGGCCGCACCATGCTTCCAGTATCAGACCCAAACCGTCACTCCCGACACCTACGTCGTGGACGTGTCCGTCACTTTAACCGTGCAGACACAATACAAAGATCCGCAGACCCATCAATTCCAGACAGAAACAAAGGCATTGTTGAACGTTTCACCGCGCAACATTTTCGACGGCTGGGAGCTTGCCAGCGCCGGCGTTTCCAATCGCATTCAACCGATGCCATCTACAGTGCTGAGTCTGCTGCCGTAAATTTCAGAATTGAGGATCTTTATGAAAAGGACATCCCAAAAAGGCGTGGCGCTGATCCTGACACTTATACTGGTGTTTATATTGTCGGTTATGGCCATTTCCCTGATGTTTATTTCTCAGACGGAAACCTGGTCCAGCATGAATTACAGGCTGATGTCGCAAGCGCGCGATGGAGCAGAAGCGGGATTGAACTCAGCGGCGGGCTTCCTCGTCAACACTTATACCCAGCCGGGCGGAACGAGCGATCCGGTCAGCGCATATAATATCAATGCATCCCCAGTGCAATATCCCGCGACTGCAACCAGCAGTCATGACGTGATTCTTTCCGCCGACAGCAGTACGCAGTCGAATTATCCAGTCAGCAGTGTCGACCAGGCATTCAATTCAAGCCAAGTGGGATACGGCACCATCTCCTCGGGCAGCACGAACGTCAATTACAATAGCTATGCAACGCTGACTGCCATGCATTCGGCGTTTGTTCCATTTGGCAAGACCACACCCACGACGGTGCAGACGTGGCGACTCACATCAGAGGGCAGCATCACCGGCATTCGAGGCGCAAAGGTCCAGGTCTCCGCCACTTTGGAGCAGCCCGTGGTTCCGACCTTTAAGTATGCGGCATTCGCGACAGACCAGAGTTGCAGCGCCCTTCAATTTGGCGGCGGGGGAACCACCGACAGTTATGACTCCTCAGCCGCGTTGAGCGGGGGCCGTCCGGTGACCGCAAACAATACTGGAAACGTGGGCACGAATGGAAACCTGGCAACCAACGGCAATCCAACCACGATTAACGGCACACTCTCGACACCTCGAACAGGCGTAGGAACCTGCAGTTCCGGCAACATTACCGCCTGGACCTCCAGCAGCGGAACGGTGACGGGCGGACTGGTGCAACTCCCTCAAACCGTTGTGTACCCCACTCCGAATATCCCTGCCGATGGAACTCTGGACATCACCACAAATTCCGGCTGCCCGTCGTCCGCAGCGATGACCCTGGCAGGCGGAGCGTGCACCCCGGGGAGCGGCAACATAGCCCTGGCCCCGACCACTCCCGGCGGAACGATGACCCTGCATAATCTCTCCTTAACGGGAAACAAAGACCTCCATTTAGCCGCCGGAACTTACAATATCAACACCCTGAGCGAAACAGGAAGCACGCAACTGGTCCTCGATTCCACTCCCGTGATCTTGAACGTGACTGGAACCGGTGGCGGAACGGTCGTACAGCTGACTGGCGGCGGCTTGACGAACACCTCCGGAAACTACAACCCCCAATCGTTCCAGATTCTCTACGCCGGGACGGGCACGATCAGCCTCAAAGGTGGTGCAGCATCCGTAGGGCTTTTGTATGCCCCCAATGCCTCCTTTTCCTTTGCCGGCAATGCGGACTGGTACGGCGCCGTCATCGGCAAGGACATGACGGACATGGGCGGCACGGCTGTCCATTATGACCGGCAACTGCAGAAATCTGCCCTTATGGTAGGTCCCTGGATGCTCGATTCGTTCAGTTGGAAGAAATACTGATTCGCAAGACAGGTAGTATTTTAAATGCAATGCGCATGCGGTGTGGTCAGGGCCTCAGGCCGGAACTTCCCAGCCTGGGGCGTGGCCACACCGCTTGCCGTTTTCAAGCCCCTGATTTTCGCGAACCGGCCAATGGAATCCATGCGGCCACGGGCATCTTCCGCCCACCCGCTGTGAGGCAGGTTTCGCAGTTCTATTCCCCACACCTCCCGATTCGCCGCCATCCATTGCACTTCGCAAAGCGGCTTGCGCGGGCCTGCTATTTTTGATCCGCCGCACGGGTGGATTTCCCGAAAAGTCCAGCACCTGAAGATGGGCGAATGGCCTGGCAACAGATCCGCGTCAAGGCGGCAGCGGCATGCAAGCAGGCAGGAGCGGGAGTTGGGCTGGCTGAGCCAGTCCGGCGGATTGGAATATTCGAACAGATTTTTTATCGATCGTTGTCGAAGGGGATTTCGGCGAGCCGCGATTACCTGGCGTCACAAACAACCGGAAAACTCGCCTTGCAGCGGGCATGAAAAAGCCGGGCCGCCCAGTGCTGTACAGCCTCACTCGCCGCGGACCAAAAACTCGATCCGGCCGGTCAGTATCGGAAGCTAAAACTTCCCGGTCTGAGACGTAGCCACACCGTTCGCCTTATCAAGCCCCTTGCGGATCACTTCATCCCAATCGCTGTGCGGCACTTGCGAATTCTGCGCTGCCGTGTACAGGATTTTGGCTTCCTCACGGCGTCCATACTGCTGCATTTGGATCCGGCCGGCGGAAATCAAAGCAAGCACTGATGGACGCTCATCCGGCCAAGCCTGAGCCAGATCCTGATATTCGGCCAGGGCGCGTTCCACATAATGGGATGGTCCGCCGCGGAATTCTAGAAGTTGTAGAGTTCGAGGACGGAGGGTCCCATGAAACTACACGTGATCGGTATTGATTTAGGGAAGACAGTCTTTCATTTGGTGGGATTGGATTCAACAGGTCGGGCGGTGATCCGCAAGAAATGTTCTCGTAAACAACTGCTGGCTTTCACCGCGAATTTGGAAGTGGAGTTGATCGGCATGGAGTCCTGTAGTGGATCGCACTTTCTCGGGCGGGCTCTGCGAGAACAGGGGCACGAAGTGCGATTGATGCCGGCGCAATACGTGAAGCCTTATTTGCAGACCAACAAGAGTGACTTTCTGGATGCGGAAGCGATCGCCGAAGCGGTGCAACGGCCGAGGATGCGTTTTGTGCCGATCAAAACGGAAGAACAGCTCGACTTGCAAGCTCTGCATCGTGTGCGCGAGCGTTGGGTGATGCGACGCACCGCAGTGGTCAACCAGATCCGCAGCCTTCTGCTGGAGCGTGGACTCACGCTACCCAAAGGCCGACGTTATGTGGATCAGCAGCTTCCCAGGATATTAGAAGATGCAGAGCTGGGACTGTCGGGATCTTTTCGCGTTCTGTTGGCGCAACTCAAATTGGAACTCGATCAGCTCGGCGCACGCATTGAGGAGATGGATCGGGTGATTCAGAAAACAGCGAAAGAGAATGAGGACTGTCAGCGTCTCACAGAGATTCCCGGAGTCGGCCCAGTTACCGCAACAGCCCTGATCGCTGCGGTGGGCAATGCAAGTGCATTTCGAAAAGGACGAAATCTGGCAGCCTGGATGGGAATCGTTCCGGGGGAGTACACCACCGGCGGCAAACAGAAATTACTGGGTATCAGTAAACGGGGCAACAAGTACTTACGAACCCTGTTCATTCAAGGTGCACGCAGCGTAGTGCAACAGCGAGACAAGCAAGCACCTGGTCTGAGCAGTTGGTTAGCGCAACTGCTGGCGCGTGCACACCAGAATGTGGTCATCGTGGCCTTGGCCAATAAACTGGTTCGCATGGCTTGGACAGTCTTGTGCAAGAACGAAAGGTATCGCGCTCCGGTTCTTGCGGTGACAACTTAAAATCCCTGTTTAGGGAAAACAGTTCCTGCCAGGTCTGCTGGCGGAAAATAGAGATGGCAATGGGTCTCTCCCACGCTCTCGAAACCTGATCTCGGAAACGGTCCTTACCAGACCGTCCACATTATACGGACGAGGGCGAGCGGATATCCATCATGGCCCGGAGTCAGTGACTCCACTCAAGGCCGAATACATTGGCGCAGACCAACTGCCATTGATCATTTTTCGCTTGCAACTCTGCGGCGGACCATACATTTCCCTGATTTTCGGCGAACCGGGCCAGCTGGATCCATGTTGCCGCGGGCATTTTCCGGCCACCCACTTTGAGATAGGTCTCGTAATTCTCCCAGGCCGCCTCCGGGTTCGCCGCCTGCAATTGCACATCGCAAAGCGACTCAAGGGCATGCTGGTATTTGATGATGGCGTTGCCCTTCCGGAAATAGAGGCTCACCAGCATCTCATGCGCCTCAACCGAAGAAGGCTTCTCGGTGATCTGCGCATTCACACTATTCATCGCGGCGTCAAGCTCGCCCCGCTGCAGATATTCGGTTGCCTCGGCGATATGCGGATCGACCGACCAGGCCACTTCGGTCTCGATCTGCTGGGTCATGTAATTCTCCACGCCTGTAAGCCACAACAAGAGCCCCAGAACCATGCCATTGCCAAAAGCCCCGGCCTGCGCCCAGTACGCGGCATTGGTCAAATCCGTTGGCGACTTTCCCCAGAACATGGACCCCAAAATCCACATCGGAAACACGACATAGACAGGCGAACTGAAGTGAAGCAAGCGGGACCGAATGACCCACAGGGCCGTGCCGCGCTGAATCGTGGTCTTCGGAAAGCGAATCACGTAGGCGCCTATCAACCCGGCAACCAACCCCGAGGCGCCAATCAGTGGAACCAGACCGCTCTGATACGTGGCGCCGAAAGCCCAGATCGACGACAGGCCGCAAAAAAGTAAAATCCCGGCATACATTCGCCTTCCCCACAAATCTTCCAGGGCCCCACCCACCATCCATAAAAAGCCCATGCAGAAGAGCAAGTGAATCCAGTCACGGTGCAGGAAATTAGCCGTGAAATAGCTCAGCGCGGAGCGGTGCGGAGGATAGAGCGAGAAACGCGCGGTGATCGAGTGTTGCTGGAAGTCATTCAGCCGCCGCCCCAGCGCCCCCAGTTCATCGTTCACCTCGTAAAGGTTGGTCGAACCGGCCGGCACGGACTGCATGAGTTCCCAATCGTGCGGGTTGGTTTTGCGGTAATCGTCGACCATAGCCTGCTGAGCCGGCGTCAACGGGGCGTCAGGATGCTCGGCAACCAGACTGATGGTTCGGGATTGCACCTCAAGGTATTGGTCCCGCTCCCGTTGCAGCTGCGCGTGGGTAAACAGGAATACCAGCACGCTTACAGCAATAAGGGCAGTTGTAATGTAGGGCCAACGGCGGTGCTTAATCACCGAGATGCCTCCATGAACGTGATCCTGTGGCAGTCTGCGCACATCGCGGCGAAGAATCGAACGCCGGAGAAGCCGATGATTGGCACAGAGCCGATTGGGATCAATTGCGTCCGCATATTATAAATCTCTAATGTGCGGGGCGGTTTATTCTGTGTTTGTTATGCAGTCAATTAGTAACTAAACATTTTAGAACCATGGAATGTACCTACGAGCAGATGCTTTCAGCGGCAGGTTAATCCGGTCTTCCCGGGAGCCCTTAGAATGGCCTCGAAAGCCGTATCGGCTCACCCTTGCTGGCCTGCCCACCCCAATGGCAATGCGCGATTCATAGCCTCCGCAGCCGGGAATGCGCATCCCCGGCTTGATTGCAGAACGGAATACCTCCTTTGGAATCAGCGCACCCCGAAGAATGCCCATAGTATGGGTCCGTATTCCAGGTCCGATCGATACATTCGATGGCGCGTGGATGGCGCGGAAGAGCGCGCCATCCGCGTTCCGCAGCTCGGAAACGGAAATTCTGCCACTTGAGTTAAACTAAGAACGATGCGAAACCGGAAAAGCGTTGTTTCCCTGCTGATCGCGGCGGGAGTGGTCGTTCTGTTTGCATGGCTGATGCGCACGCGCGCCCCGTCGAAACCTTCTGGATTGGTCGAATCCGGCGCAGCGCTTGTCGGCCCTGCGGATATTTATCCGGACCTGGGGCGCACTCCCGGGGCAATCAATCCGGATATCACGCAGGGAAATATCCGCAAAACGATCTGCAACCCGAGGTGGAGTACCCGGTCCATCCGGCCACGAGTCAGCTATACGCATCGCCTGAAGGTCCAGCAGATTGCCGAATACGGCTACACCAGATCCAGGTTGCGGGATTATGAAGAGGACCATTTTATTCCGCTCGAACTGGGCGGCAATCCCACGGACCCCAGAAATCTTTGGCCCGAACCGTATAAGGCTTCCATCCCGGACGGCGGCGCGCGCACCAAGGACAAGGTGGAAACTTATCTGCATGCCGAGGTCTGCTCGGGCAGCCTGACTCTTGAGCAGGCGCAGCGCGAAATAACCGAGGATTGGTACCGCGTTTACACTACGTCGGTGCCGCATTGAGGTGCAGGAGCGCGGGGCGGCTGTTTCACCGGTCATCGATTCGGCCCGGAAAACTCGCGGACGCCGGGGTCCGCCGCATGCACGACCTCGCCGAAGTCATGCTCGACTACTCCCGCAAACGGCTTGCCGGGCTGCCGGCGCAGTAGTCCACGGCAACAGTTTTTCCGGAGCTTGCCGCAATGGCAGGCTACAACCTCGTCCACCGGGTTACGTCCAGAGGTTCCTCCAACAATTCCGGAACCACTTGAAGCATGGCCTGCAGGTGGGGCGTCTGGAAATGCGCGTCCACGTCCGCTGCGCACTTCCAGATTTCGTAAAATAAAAATTGGGCGGGATCGCTCTGCGACTGGTGCAAATCATAGAGAAGGCAGCCCGCTTCGGCGCGCGTGGGCTCAATCAGGCCCTGCAATAGCTGCCGCAGGCGCGCTTCGCGCCCTGCTTTTGCGCGGAAGCGCGCTACGATCGTAATCGGTTCGCTCATGCCGGCTCCTTTGGATTGCGGCGGAATTTACAAATCGAGTGTAGGAAGGGGAGATTCCTGCCGGGCGATGATCAGCTCGCCGGAAAATGCCGCAGCGCCGGTGCGGCGGCCGAGAGCTTCTTCGGCGGAAATGCGCGCCACATCCGGGTTGTTGTTATTCCCGGAAAGATGCGCGAGCACCACGTAGCGGGCGCGCGCGTCAAACGCTTCCGCGTCGGCCAGGAATTCGCTCACCGAGTGATTCGACAAGTGCCCCGTGCGGCTCATCACGCGCTGCTTGATGTGCCACGGATACGGCCCCACCTTCAGCATGTCGAGGTCATGATTGGATTCCAGCATCAAGCAGTCGGAATCGCGCAAATGCACTTTCACGAGTTCGGGCAGGTAGCCGAGGTCGGTGACGATGGCGACCTTCGCGCCGTTCGCCCGGAAGGTGAATCCCAGCGGGTCCACGGCATCGTGCGGTATGGAAATCGGAGACACTTCAATGTCGCCCACGATGAATCGCTGCCCCGCGCGGATGTGCTCGACGCGGTCCAGGCGCTTGTGCGAGCTTTCCGGAAGAATGCGCATCACCTCGGTATGCGTCGCTTCGGTGAGGTACACGGTGGTGCGCCATTGCCCCAGCACTTGCGCCAGCGAGCCGATATGATCGCTATGTTCGTGGGAAATGACGATGCCGTCGAGGCGCTCCACCTCACGGCCCACCGCGGCAAGGCGCCGCAGCGTTTCTTTTTTGCCGATTCCGGCATCCACCAGCAGGCGCGTGTGCCCGGTTTCAAGCAACGTGCAGTTACCCGAACTCCCGGAAGCCAGTACGGTGACGCGCAAGCGATGTTTTCCTTTCCCCGATGATCCGGCCCGGAGCGCATGCAGGCCCAACGAATCATGACAAACGGGGACACCGGCGTCAACAACGCCAAGCGGAACTTGCAAACATTTTTCGGGTGGAGGGAACAACCATTACGCCCGGCTCACCAGGCCAGCAATTCTTCGGTGGCCCGAAAACCGTTCAAATTGCCGAGCATCGTGAGGGCGAAGCGCCCCGGCTCAAAGAAATCGTGCGCGATCGCCTGCACTTCCTCGGCCGTCACTTTTTCGATCGAGGCTAGCATTTCGTCCAGCGAAACGAAGCGGTGGAAATACAATGCCTGGCGGGCCAGGTTGGACATGCGCGCGCTCGTCGATTCCAGCGAAAGCATCATCGAACCTTTCAGGTGATCCTTGGCGCGGCGCAATTCCGCGGCGCTGACCGCTGCGCTGCGGATCACGCGAAACTCCTGGACGACCGAGCGAATCAATTGCTCAACCGATTCCCGCGAGGTTCCCGCGTAGACCGAAAGCACGCCCGCATCCGTGTACGGCGACAGGTCGCTGCCAATCGCATACGCCAGGCCCTGCCGCTCGCGTATGTTCTGAAACAGCCGCGAAGACATTCCGCCGCCCAGAATAATATTCAGCAGCGACGCCGCGTAGCGCCGTTCGTGCGCCAGCGGGTACGACGGCACACCGATCACGATGTGCACCTGCTCGAGTTCCTTCTTGTTGCGCTGCTGGACGCTGGCAAGCGGGCGCGGCGCGACCGGCGCCGCAGATTTCCCGGCGCGCGGCACCCCGCCGAATTCCTTCACCGCCAGATCCACCAGCCGGGCGTGCTCCAGGTTTCCCGCCGCCGTGATGACGGTGTTATTCGGCGCGTACCACGAACCAAAGCATTCGCGCAGGGCGTCGATGGAAAATTGCGACACCGTTTCCGGCGTTCCCAGGATCGGCAGCCCCAGCGAATGCCCCCTCCAGAAATTCTGCGTAAACATTTCGTGAATCAGATATTCGGGGTTGTCCTCGTCCATCTTGATTTCCTCGAGGACCACCTGCTTTTCCCTGGCAATGTCCGCGGCGTCAAATCGCGGCCGCAGCACCAGGTCGGAGAGCACGTCAAAGGCGACCGGCAGGTGCTCGTCGAGCACTTTCGCGTTGAAACAGGTCATCTCCTTCGCCGTGAACGCGTCGAGCATTCCGCCCACCGAGTCCACCGACTGCGCAATCTCCTCGGCCGTGCGCCGCTCGGTGCCCTTGAACACCATGTGCTCGATAAAGTGCGCGATCCCGTTGCGTTCGGGCGATTCGCCGCGCGAACCGCTGCCCAGCCAGAAGCCCACGGAAACCGACCGCACATGCGGCATCTTCTCCGTGACGATTACCAGGCCATTGGGCAGCTCCGCCCGTTCGATATCCCGCACCGGCTGATTCATTTATCCATTGTGTCACAGGTGCGTCACGAGCAGGGCCACAAACGCGACCCAGGGCATGCCGGGGTCGCCTGCCGGAACGTCCCCGCATGCTAAAATAAGAGTTTGATGGAGACCCCGCGTGCCTGTTGAATTGCTCGGAAAATCACTGGAAGAATTGCGCGCGTTTGCCGCAACACTCGGCGAAAAAGCGTACCGCGCCACGCAAATTTATAACGCTTTGTATCGCGAGCGGCGCTTTGACTTCGCCGCGATGACGAACCTACCGGCGGAGTTGCGCGCGCGACTGGCCCAAGAGGCGCGCATCACGCTTCCCCGCATCCTGCGCCGGTTTGCTTCCGTGGACGGGTCTATCCGGTATCTGTTCTCGATCGGCGGAGACGCCGCCAAGCCCGCGCAGATCGAAGCCGTCTTCATGCCCCGCGACGGCCGCCAGACCATTTGCATTTCCTCCCAAGCCGGCTGCGCCGTCGATTGCCACTTTTGCCTTACGGCGCAGCTGGGACTGATTCGCAACCTTTCGGCGGGAGAAATCGTCGGGCAGGCCCTGGTGGCGCTCCAGGAAAATCGCGAACAGCTTGCGCCGCAAACCAACATCGTGCTGATGGGCCAGGGCGAACCGCTGCTCAACTACGACTCGACCATGGCCGCCGTGCGCATTCTGCTCGATCCCAAGGGGATCGGGCTCGCCCCGCGCCACGTCACGCTTTCCACCAGCGGCATCGTTCCCGGAATCGAGCGGCTCGGGCAGGAAAAAATTCGCCCCAGCCTGGCCATTTCGCTCAACGCTTCCAGCAACGAGCAGCGCGACGCGCTCATGCCCATCAATCGCAAGTATCCCCTGGAAGTTTTGCTCGACGCCTGCCAGAGATATCCCCTGCGGCCGCGGGAATATTTTACGTTTGAATACGTCCTGCTGGGCGGGGTGAACGATTCGCCCGAAGATGCGCGGCGCGTGGTGCGCCTGCTCGCGCACATTCGCGCCAAGGTGAACCTGATTCCGTGGAATCCCGGAAATCTGCCGTATCGCGCGCCAACCGCGGAAAGTATCGACGCATTCCAGAAAATTCTGATCGAGAAAAGCGTGCCGTCATTTGTGCGCTACTCGCGCGGGCAGGACGTCTTCGCCGCCTGCGGCCAGCTCGCCCTGATGGAAACGCCCAGCCCTCTTGTCTCCCTGCCGTAAGCCGCGTGCCGCGCGTGCGCAGTTGTGAGACAGGCTTCAGTCTGTCTCATTTTTTCATTTCGAATAAAACAGAGCAAAGGCAGACAGGCTGAAGCCTTTCCTACCTGGCCCGAATCCCGATGGCCGCCATCATGCGCCCCGTTTTCGCGCCGTCGCGGCGATAACTGAAAAACAGGTCCTTGCGGCACGCAGTGCAAAGGCCGCTCACGTCGATTTGCGTTTCCGGCACACCCGCATTGATCAATTGCCACAGATTCGACGCGCGCAGATCCAGCTGCACGCGCGGCGGAGGCGGCACGTGCCCCGGCGGCATCATGGTCAGCCAGGGCAGCCACAGCGGCTCCTCGCCATATGCCAGTTGCTCAAAGGGGCCGTCAAACCATTGCGATGCCCCGGGAAACTGCGTTGCGAACGCCTGCGCGACTTCCGGACCGACTTCGTAGCAGCACCGGCCAATCGACGGCCCGATCGCGGCGACGACGTCGCCTGGGCGGGTACCGAATTCCATGCGCATTCGCCCCAGCGCCTTTTCGGCGATGCGCGCGAGCGTGCCGCGCCAGCCCGCGTGAATGGCCGCGACGATACAGCGCTTGTTGTCCGCCAGAAGGATCGGCACGCAATCGGCTGTCTGCGCGCCCAGCAGAAGCCCCGGCGCGTGCGTGACCAGCGCATCGGCGCGGGGCGCTTCGGCCTGCAAATCATCTGCGGCGGACGCCGTAGCCAGGTGAATTACGTCCGAATGGAACTGCCGCAGCGTAATCCAGCGCATCCGGCGCGCCGAAATTTTCCCCGCGAATGCCGCGCGATTTTTCTCCACGTGCGCGCGCTTGTCCCAATCCGTAAATCCCAGGTTCAGCGCGGGCTTGCCGTCCAGGCGGCTGCAGCCGCCTGGCAGCGTGCTGAAACCGTGCGTCAGCCAGCCGAGCTTACCGAGCGCGCGCGATTCCAGAATTTGCAATTCGCCCGCGCGGCGCATGGTCCAGCCGTCGCCGGGGCTGCCGCCGCGGCCCGGCGCTCCGGAGTTTCGCGGGGAGGCCCCGCGCCTTGCCAATCGAGTTTTCATTGCACGCGCCATTTGGATGCTGTGTCCTACTCACCACTTTAACGTAACGCGTCAGGTCCTGTCTGCCTCGCGCGCACGCGGTATAATTTCCATATGGTCGGCGCGGCATTCGGCGCGCACCCATCGCAAGACGCGCGGAGAAACCATGATCGTTGGCCTGGGCGTGGACATCACGGAAGTCGACCGCATCGAAGCGTCCATCAAGCGCCACGGGCACGCGTTCCTGCGGCGCATCTTCACGCCTTCGGAAATCGCTTACTGCGAGAGGCATCGCAACCGCGCCGAGCGGTTCGCCGGGCGCTTTGCCGCCAAGGAAGCCGCGATGAAGGCGCTCGGCACCGGATGGGCGCAGGGCGTCCGCTGGGTGGACATCGAAGTGGTGCGCGAACCGAGCGGCAAACCCACGCTGAAGTTGTCCGGGGCGTCGCTGGCCATCGCCGGCCGCCTCGGCGTCAAGCACATCGCGCTCACCATCACGCACACCGGAAACACCGCGCTCGCCCAGGTCATCTTCGAATCGTAACGCCCTCAACCAAAAGATTTCCTACACGCACGTGGGACACTCCAAACGGAAATCGGCAGGCGGAAGGCGCAGGAAATCGGCGCTCACGGCCGGCCTCCAGCCGGACTGCGGTCACTCAGAGCTGTTACGAAATTCCCGTGTGCAGGATTCGCGACGGATCAGTGCAACGTTCCCACCAGGCACGCATCCCGCACGCCGGTAATTTCCACTTCCAGAAGCTGGTTGGATGGCCATGCGCCGGGAACGCGCACGTCCAGATAATTTCCGGAAAGCGCGCGCGTCCATGGGCCGAAGGCATCGCCGCCGGTGCGGTTCAGAGTCAGGGCCTGCGCCGTGCGCCCCACTTGCGCCGCCTGAAACACGGTTTTTTTCTGTTCGCCCAAAGCGCGCAGTTCCCGCGCGCGGCGCGTAATGACCGCGGCAGGCACAGGTTCTCCCATCTCCGCCGCCTTCGTGCCCGGCCGCGGCGAAAATGAAAACACGTGCAGGTAGGTCAGCGGCAGGCGCTCGATCAGGGCCAGCGTCGCAGCGTGATCTTCTTCGGTCTCGCCGGGAAATCCGGCAATGACGTCCGCGCCAATCGCCGCGTCGGGAAGCCGTTCGCGCACCAGCTCCGCGCGCCGCGCGTAATGCTCGGCGCGGTACCAGCGATGCATCGCCGCCAGCATGCGGTCCGAGCCGGATTGCAGCGGCATGTGGAAGTGCCGCGCCAGGCGGCCGCTGGCCGCAAAAAGCGCAATCAAATCTTCGCTGACGTCAATCGGCTCGATGGAACTCACGCGCAGCCGCTCGATGGGCGTTTCATCAAGCGCGCGGCTCAGCAAGTCGCGCAGATTCGTGCGCGGATCGAGGTCGCGCCCGTAGTTGCCGATGTCGATGCCGCTCAACACCACTTCGCGCGCGCCCGATTTCGAAAGCTTGCCGAGTTCCGCGATCGCGCGATCCGGCGAGAGGCTCCGGCTGCGCCCCCGCACGTGCGGAATCACGCAGTAGGAGCATCGCTTGTCGCAGCCATCCTGAATCTTCAGCACGGGCCGCGTATGTCCCGCTTCCCCGCCTTCAACCGGAGCGACCAGCAATTCGCGCTGCTCCAGGATGCTTCCGGCGAGGATTCTGGCCGGGCCGCCGCCCGGTTCCATATCGCCGCGCGGAACGTTGCGAGGCGACACCGGCGCGCCCAGAATCTCCGAAACCGCAACAAATCCCGGGGCGCTTTCCGGGGAAAAAGCCCACCGCATTTCTTCAATCAGGCGAGGAATTTCCGGCTTGTGCGAATTTCCCACCACCCACGAAACGCCGCCAAGCGCGGCGATTTCCTCGGGTGCGCGCTGCGCGTAGCAGCCGGTCACGACGATGCGCGCAGCCGGATTTTTCCCGTGAATGGCGTGAATCGCCTGGCGCGCCTGCAGGTCCGCCGCCGCCGTCACCGTGCACGTGTTCAGCACCACCACGTCGGCGGAATTCGCATCCGGCGAAACCCCGTAGCCTTGCCGGAGCAATTGCCGCTCCAGGGCCGCCGCATCGGCTTGCGTGGCGCGGCATCCGAATTGTTCGATGAAAAAGGTCGACATACCCGAGTCCGATTTTTGTCATGCTCCGCGCTGCGCGGATTCAGCAGCAAGGAGTATAGCAGGGGGAAGAAGCTGCCCGGAACGCTTCCCCCGCTTGCCAAACACCGTTCCACACCGCGCGTTCCGGAAAATGCGGAAAGAAATAAAGGCAGGAAGTAGCCCTGCGACTCCGGGGCGCACCTATTGCACGCCAAAAATTCCCAGGATGACCGTGAGGATCATGATACCGAGGACAATGCTCGTTACCACCACGTATTTGGTATCTCCATCCACGAAAAAAGCGTAGATCGAGACAATCACCCGCGCGACGGGCGTCAGGATCAGCAGAACCGTGGCAATCATCAGGAAAATCATCGGATCGCCCGTTGCCAGGCCGTGCCGGATCACGCTCCATTGATACTGGTGGCGTATCCAATCGGCCGACAGGGAAAAGGATTGCGGATGAAGCAGCGCCAGAATCAGTCCGATGACGAAGAAAATCGTGCTGGCCAGCATCCCGGCAATCAGGAGCCGGTAAACGTCCGTATACACATTTTTTTCAGTGACTTCGTCGTGATTTGTCTGTCGCATCATGGCATCCACACCAACGGGACAACTTTTTTCTACCTGTTTCTACCTGCCCGCATAAGGCAGGTGAATCGCGAAAGCCAGTTCCAGCGCCTTGGCAAACATTGCATAGGAGAGATAGGCCAGCAGGCCGCTGAAAATCAGCTTCAGGACGGCACTGCGCAGCCTGTTCATGACCGTGGTTCCGATGGTTGCGCCGATCGTCGTTCCGATGGCGATGGGGGCGACAATCATGAAATGAATCAGTCCGGCCATAAAAAACAGAATCGCGCCCACCGCGGCCGTCACTCCAATCATTAGCTTGCTGGTTCCAACCGCCACCTTCATCGGCACATTCATGTAGCGATTCAGCGCCGATACCTTCAACACCCCGCCGCCCACTCCCAAAAGGCCGGAAGCCAGTCCGGCCAGAGCGGCAATGCCCATCCCCGCGGGCGCTCCCGTGACGACGTAGGCGACGTCTTTTCCCGCCGCCACATCGTGATAGCTTCCATTCAATTGCAAGTAAGCGCAGATCCTGTCCTGCTTCACGTTCGTAAATGTGTTTTCCGCAATGCGCTTGTCGTCCAGGTTTCGCGTGGAGAAGGAGACGTAAGTCAGGTAGGCTAGCAGCAGGGAGAAAATCAGCGAGATCGTCCAGTCATTGAAAAACAGGGCCAGCACCGCGCCGACCAGCGCGCCGCCCGTCGTGAAAATCTCCAGAAACATCGCCAGCCGGAGATTGCTGATGTGCTGCTCGACATACGCGGAGCCGCCCGCGTTGGAGGTGGCAATCACGGAAACAATGCTTGCGGCGACAGCGATCTTGATCGGCAGGTGAAAAGCGAGCGCCAGGGCGGGCACAACAAATATTCCGCCGCCGACGCCCAGCAAAGCGCCGAAAAAGCCCGCAACGCAGGCCATGCCCAGCAGCGAAAATACAAAGCTCAATGAATAATTCATGGGTGTCCCAAACCGAACAGGCGTCCATGGACACAACACGCTGCCGTTGCCCATGAACTCCCCTTCCGAAAAAAGCCGGCGCGTTTCGCTCGCGCCGCCGCTCGCATTATAGCCGACATCGGATTGTAGCCTACCGGGTCCGTGGCGGATGGCGAAGATTCCCGGACCTGCTTCCCCGCAGGAAGCGCCGGGGAGGTAGCAAAATTGGAATTACCGCCGCGCTTACAGTTGTCCCGCAAAATTTCTTGCTGTATGGTGCCTAGCAGAAGATAAATTATGGTCGACATACATTGCCACATTCTTCCGGGCATGGACGACGGCGCGGAAACGATGGAAACCTCGATTCAGATGGCCGAAATGGCCATTGCCGAAGGGATTACGCACGTGGTCGGCACCCCGCACGCAAATTCCCAGTATAAATTCGACCCGGAAATCATCCGCCGGCGGCGCGGTGAACTGCAGGCCGCGATGGGCGACCGGCTGCAGCTCGCCACCGGCTGCGACTTTCACCTGAGCTTTGAAAATTTGCAGGACCTGTTCAAGAATCCGCCGAAATACACGATCAATCAGAAGAATTACCTGCTGGTGGAATTCGCCGATTTCGCGATCCCGCCGTCGATGGACGATACGATGCACCAGTTGCAGCTCGCCGGATTGTCGCCCATCATCACGCATCCCGAGCGCAACGCCCTGCTGCGCGCCAAGCCCGAACGGCTGTATCGCTGGCTGCACCAGGGCTGCTACGTGCAGATCACGGCGATGTCCCTGTCCGGGCGTTTCGGCAGTGCGGCAAAGCAGTGCGCCGAGCAGTGGCTGGACGAGGACCGCGTCCACTTTGTCGCCAGCGATGCGCACAACCTGACGAGCCGCCCGCTGCAACTGCGCGAAGCGTTTGACGCCGTCGTTAAGCGCCGCGGCGAACAGGTGGCGCAGGCGCTGTTCCACGACAATCCCCTGGCCGCGTTCGAAGGCCGCGGCCTGCCCTATGAACCGGAGCATTCCGACCCGCACGCAAAGCCCATGCCCTATCGCAAACGCAAACGATTTATTTTTTTCTGAGCATTCCGGCAGGACAGGCTTTCCGGGTTGCGGAAAAATCGATTTGTGCGCCTTCAGGGGTTAAAACCCCTTAAAAAACGCAGGTGTTATGCCGTGCCTGAAGGCACGACCCACAAATATTTCCACTTTCCCCGCAGCCTGTTTCGCCTGCTTGCGGCTTGCTTGTTTGAGGCAGGAATTAAGAATCGCCGCCGCCGAAACCCGCGCCGCTTACCGCTTCTGCTCCATCAGCCCGGCAATCGTGCCCATCAGATC
>Ga0307374_10007693_pt1 | contig 16311 bp, 17 predicted proteins | sample OX3MG_FD_202532 | JGI IMG/M metagenome (GOLD analysis project Ga0307374, IMG submission 202532) | Soil microbial communities from Risofladan, Vaasa, Finland - OX-3 | ecosystem: Environmental > Terrestrial > Soil > Coastal area > Acid sulfate soil | place: Finland: Risofladan, Vaasa | collected... | reverse complement strand
CTTTGCCGTTCCCTACATCCTGCTGGTGTTCCTGTGCGCCACCCAGTCCTTCTACCGGCAGTTCTTTTCCGAGCCGGTAGGCCTGGCCGTCATGGCCATCGGCGTGAGCCTGTCGCTGGTCGGGCTGGTGTTCGCCCGCCGTCTGGGCCGACCCATCCCGACCACGGAGCGCGTCTTCGTGGTCTCTGAGTCAGCGGCATGAACGCGGCCCTGGTCTTGGCCGCCGGCTGTTCCGGCGCGGCGGTGGGTCTGCTCGTGGTTCAGGTGGTGAGGCCGAGGCGTCAGGTGGTCCGCCGCTTCCTGCCCTATACGGAGGTGGCGCGGTCCCGACTCGGCGGTGAGATCGCCTTCTTCTCCCAACCGGCCGTCTACGGCGAAGCCACCCGGAGGGTCCTGGGACCGCTCGCCACCGGCCTGGGGGCGGCCATGGCCCGGATCCTGGGTCTGGGTGAGTCCAGCGACCTCGAGCGACGGCTACGCCAGGCCGGTTACCCGATGACCTCCGATGCCTATCGCCGTCTTCATCTCCGCTGGGCTCTGGGAGCACCGGTGGGGCTGGGCTGCCTCGGCCTGCTGACCAGCTCAGCCACCCTGACGGTCGGCTTCTTCCTGGCCGGAGCAGTGGTGGGGGTCCGGCGGACGCCGGATCGGCTTCGCTCCTCCATCGCCCGTCGCTCGGCCCGCCTGCGCAGCGATCTGCCGACCGTGGCCGCCATGCTCAGTCCGCGCATCGAGAACCGGAAGAGCCTGATGACGGCCGTGGCCGAGGTGGTGGCCGAGGGTTCGGGTCCGGTGGTGGGCGACCTGAACCGGGCGCTCAACCTGGTGGCGGCCGGCTATGGCGACGCGGCCGCCTTCGGCCTGCTGGCCACCGAGACGGCGGAGGAGGCGGCGGCCCGCTTCTACCGCTTCCTGGCCGCCGCCACCCGGGGTGGGATCGATCTGCCCAAGGCGCTGCTCGATCATGCCGACGCCTTACGTCTCCAGCGCCGGGAGGAGGTCGAGCGTTCCGCCGCCAGGAGGCAGATGTCAATGGTCCTGCCCGATCTCGTCTTCATGGCCCCGGTGCTGCTCCTGTTCCTATTGGCCCCCGTTCCGCGGCTGCTGTTCGGAGCGGGTTGAAGCCTCACGTTTACCGATCAAGCAAAGGAGAAAGTCACAATGAAGAAGGCTGTAGAGCGCTCCGGTTCAGGTGGCGTCGGAGGGTGGCTGGTGGTCCTGGCGATGACCACCATGACCGCTCTGGCTCGCTGGGGTGACCGGCCCTTACGGGACGAGGCCGGCAATGTGATCACGGACAACCTGGCCTGGATCGTCTTCGGGGTGGTGGCCATCGTGGTAATCGGAGGCCTGCTGGAAACCTTGGGCCGAAGCGTTGTTTCCTGGGTTTCCGGCCAGCTCGGCCTCTGAGAGCCAGTCATGGCGAGGGCGGCGCGGCCATGGGTAGGGGACGAGAGGGGCGACACTTTCATCGTCACGTTGCTGGCCGTGGTCATCCTGCTGGCCGTGGTCTTCATGGGCGCCAACCTGATTGTCGACCAGTACGGCCAGGGAGTTGTCCGCACGGCTGTGGACGAGGGGGCACAAACAGGATCGGTGCAGGGTGATCCGGCCTCAGCGGTGGCCGCTTGTCAGGCCAAAGAGGCTGAGGTCATGTCCGGCCTGCTTTCGGGCGGCCTCGGCCGGGACCTTCACCTGAACTGCCAGGTCCAAGGCCCCGAGGTCGTGGCCGTGGCGACGGGCACACTGCCGGGCTGGCTCCCACCGGTTCCCGCCGTACATGTTCAAGAGGTTGGGGTGCAGACGCTGGAGACTCCACCGGGACCGACGACGCCATGACCGGGACGCGGCAGGGTCTCCGCCGGCAATCGGGTTCGGCACCGCTGTCACTCACCCTGGGCCTCGGACTTATCGTGATACCGGTCCTCCTCCTGGTTCTGAGCCTGCCGACCTGGGCGGCCCGGACCGTTGATGCCCATGACGCCGCTTCGGCCGCGGCCCGGACCCTGGTCCGGTCGGACTCGTGGGCTGATGGAGTGGCCAGTGCCGATCAGGTCGTGCAGCAGATCGGCGCCACGGACGCCGTCGGCAGTGGCCAGCTCTCGGTCAGCTACCGGGGATCGTTGACCCGCGGCGCCGAGGTGTCGGCCACGGTCACCGTGCTCATACCGGCGGCGCAGATCCCGCTCATCGGAGCCGTCGGGGACCTGCACTACTCGGCCACCAGTACCCAACTGGTCGACCAGTACCGGAGCGTAGGTTGACCCGGGGGTCCAGCGGGCGGGACGAGCGCGGCGACGCCCTGGTGATCTGGTGCCTCGGTATGGCATTGGTGTTACTGCCGCTCGGCGGCGTCAGTCTCGACCTGTGGCACAGCATCTCGGTCGAGCGGACCCTCCAGAGCGCGGCCAGCTCAGCCGCCGCGGCCGGTTCCTCCGGCGTCGATCAATCGGTCTACCGTCAGACCGGCTCGGTCACCCTCGACCCCGGTCTGGCCGAGGCCCTGGTATCCGAGAACCTGGCCGATCAGACCGCCCTACCATCCGGATACCAGGTCTCGGAGCTATCGGTGGACGGCAACTCGGTAACCGTTCAACTCAAGGACTCCGTGGGTCTCACCCTGCTGCGGCTCCTAGTCCCGGGAGGGACTGTCCATCTGACCGCCACCGCTAAGGCCGAAGCGGCGCCGTCCGGCGCCCCCTAGCCCGAGGAAGACTTGACGATGATGACCGATGAAACCCCTCTCCCGCCCGACATGGAGGTCTTCTATTCGGACGAGCAGCGCGGCCCCCGTTCCCGTCGCCTGCGCATCCTGGCCGCCATAACCCTGGTTGCACTCCTAGCCGCCGCCGGCCTGGGCTTCACCTTCGCCGGTCACAGCGTCACCCCGTCGGTGGGCCGAAGCGCCTCCGCAACCCCCTCGCCTTACGCGCTCAACCACGATCCGGCCCCTTCCCTAGCCGGCGCCTACAGCGACAACCTCATAACCGCCTTCCGAGCCCTATACGCGTATCACAACTGGCTCTACGAGCACCCAAGTGTTGCATTGGTCTCGAACTACACCGTACCGGGTAGCCCGGCTTACAAGATCGAGCTTGCCAATGTTGAGTACCTGGTAGCCCATGACGCACATGGCGCGGATGACCCCCGAGGCCTAGATGGAGACATCACCTTCATCAGGGTGGCGTCCCCTCCCAAGCCAACTTTAGGCCCGAACGGCCAGCAGATCGTGCGTAACGGCCATCCCGGCTTCGGCGGAGGAATCGTCATCATCGTGGCGAACTACATCGAGGACGACCTCTACGGGCCTGGTGGCCAGTTCATCCAGCTGGGCCAGCGCCCCGGCACTGCGACTATTGATTACTCCCTGGTCCAAGCGCCGAGTGGACAGTGGCTTCAGTACCAGGCCGCAGTGCTGAATACGCCAGGTGGCCCGCAGTCGGTGGGGCAATGAACTCACTGAGAGGCCTGATCGGTCTGGCCACGGTCCTGCTTCTGATTGTCCTGACGCCCGGTCGGGCGCAGGGATTTCTAGACGCTGGCGGTGGATTCACCAACGGTGGGCTCGGGGTTGGAGTGACCGCTGGCGGAGCGCCCACCGAGTCCGCTCTTCCGGTGCAGACAGAGTCCTCGGACTCGGGGTACGGCGGAGCGACAGTGCTCTCGGACAGTTTCGGGGGTGCCGTTTGGCTGGGCACGGGAAGCGACTACGGGACCCAGGTGTGCGGCCCGACCGGCGGCGCAGCGTCGCCGAGCTCCTTGGCCCCGTTGGGAAGCACGGTCTATGTCGCTGTCTCATCGCAGGGGATCCCGATCGGTTCGATCGTCGTGGCCTGCACGCCCGGGTTGGATGGGGCGGTGGCTCCGGCCCCACCGCCTCCGCCCCCAAGCGCAAGCCAGGTGTGGGGCGCATCGGGGGCCTGGGAGCCTCTGGTGTCATCGAACATCGAGGTGAACCCCCAAACCCTGGGCCTCACGGGTCTGGCATCCTGGTTCTGGCTGTCGAATCCGACCACTTCATTGCCGCCGCTCACGGTTTCAGTTGCCGGCTATTCGGTCACCGCCTCGGCCACCATCGCCTCCTATACGTGGACGTTCGGCGACGGAGACACTGCGCCCGCTTATGCCCCCGGCTCCCCGTCCGCACCGGCGGCCATCTACACATACCAACAGAAGGGCAGCTACCAGGTCAGTGTGATCGCTCACTATGTGGGGAGCTACACATTCTCTGGGAACGGGTTGGCCCCGCAGACGGCCGCTCTGAACATTGACGTAACGATGGGAAGCCTCGACTACGGAGTGCAGGAGGCCCGGTCGGTCCTGGTGGACCCGGGGAGTCAGAACCAGTGAGCAGCCGGGTCGGCGGGTCACATCGGGGGAATCAGTGGCGCTGATCCGCTTACGCGCCGCTTCCGGCCGCAGGCGTCCTGGCTGCCTGGGCCTTTCCGGTCTGGCCGTCCAGGCGTTTGCCGAGCAGCCGCAGTCCAAGATGCAGTGGCCCTTGGCGCGTCGGTTCTGCCTCCGTTCCCTGGTCGTGTTGTCGATTCTGACTTCTGACGTCCGGGTTGATAGTGAGGAACTGGCCTTCTGCCTCTTGTCCCGGCCGTCGATCCGGAGAGACCTGTTGGCCGGTGGCCTGGTGGCCGCCGCATTGGCCGCCCTGGCCGGGATGGTGGTGGCGGTGCCGATCCTGTTCTGGATCGTGGTGACGATGATCCTTGTCCTCGTCCTGCCTTCGCTCCGCCTGAGCCTGATGGCCAACCGGGCCCACACTGTTCTGGCGCAGTCGTCTCCGGTCAAGCCTTATGTGGGCGTTCATACCGTAACCAGCACCCGCAAGGGAGCCGGCCGACAACTGATGACCGATCTGGGTCGGGAGGCGGACCAGAAGGGTTGGACACTGGTCCTCGATGCCGCCAATGAGGCGCTGGCCGACTATTACGCCGATCTCGGGTTTTCTCGGCTCTGCGAGCCCGTCCTCATGCCCTGGGGCGAGCGAGCGGTGCGGATGTCCCGTATTCCGATGATGGATGGGGAGGGCTGATTGATGGCCGGACACGTCTCGCGAGGCCGATACTGGTTCCGGTTGATAGGCCTGGTATTGATCGAGGTGGCCGTCTTTCTGGTCCTGCTGAGAGCAGCGCCTGTGACCGGATCGGTCGATCTGAGCCATCTCCGCTCCTGGTTATCGGACACGGCTCCATCTACGGCGCTGACGGGGTTGATCCGTTCGGGCGGCCTGGTGCTGTCGGGATGGTTGGTGGCCAGCACGATCGTCTACGGCATAGCCGCCGGCTCGGGCAGCGCCAACTCGCGCCGGCGGGTGGCTCGACTGACCCTCGCTCCCCTGCGGCGCCTGATCGACAGCGCCGCCGCTCTTTCCATTCTGGTATCGGCGGCCACCACTTCCGCCGCCGTCGCTGGAGGGGCGCTGCCGGCCTCGGCCGCCCCGGCCAGCACGAGTAACGCCGGCGCCTACAGTCCGGGTGCCGGTTCGGGCTCGGGTACCGGGGCCCTCCGGCCTTCGTCGAACGCTCGACCTGGGGCGGCCCCAGCGGCTCCGGCCCTGAGTGTCACCGTGATCGGCCGGCATCTGCCCCACCCCGGCCTGGCCGACCACAACGAAGCCTCTTTGGAGCCGAGCCGGTCTGTCGGTCCTCTGGATGTGAGCGCGGCCGCAGGAGCTCTTGGACTGGCCGCCGGGACCAAGGTCTATGTGGTCCAGCCTGGTGACTGTCTCTCGGTCATAGCCGAGCGGCATCTGGGCGACTGGCGCCGTGATCAGGAGATCGACGCTCTGAACCGGGGCCGGACCCAACCCGACGGCCGGACCCTGATCGATGACCACTGGATATATCCGGGCTGGATCCTCGTAATGCCGACGGACGCCGTGGACACCGAGACGGTGGGAGCGACCGCCGCCCCCTCCGGGACCGCGGCAGCCGCCGCCCCCTCCGGGACCGCGGCAGCCGCCGCCCCCTCCGGCGGGGAGCCAAGCTCGGTGACGTCAGGGCCACCCCCGGCATCCGCCCGCGAGAGCGCGCCGCCGGTCGCGGCTGCTCGGCCGGCGCCGTCCCAGCCCGCTCCGTCGGCGCCAAAGCCGGGGCTCCGCTCCGAACATGACCACGGCGCCTTGAGGGATGCCGAAGACGCCATGACGGCGCTGGCGGCGGGCGCCTTCGTCTGGGGTCTCCGTCGGCGACGCCGGGAGGCGATGCACGACCGGCCGTCCGGCCGTGCCATCCGGCGGAACCGCCCTGCGGTCGAACAGGCCGACGCCCGGGCCCGGGCCGGGGCGCGGGAGGAAACTGTCCGCTGGGTGGACGCCGGCCTGCGCTATCTGGGCCGGGCGCTGCTGGAGCGGGAAGAGAGCACCGTTCCATCCGTCGCCATGGTCCGGGCGGCGCCCGACGGGATGGAGGTCATGATCTCCCCGCCCGACCTCAGTCCTCCCCGGCACTTCGAGGCCATCGAGGGCGGAGCCATCTGGGTGCTCGATCCGACCATGGGTCTGGATGAGATCGAGAACCTGGCCGGGCCTTGCTGGCCGTTCCTTCCCGCCCTGGTGAGTCTCGGAGAGGCTCCGGGGGGGACCGTCCTGGTCAACCTCGAACACGCCGGAACCCTCTCCCTAGAGGGCGATTCGGCCCGGGTGGCGGGACTGCTGGCGCAGATGACCCTCGAGTTGCGCAGCCAGCCCTGGGCGGAGGAGATGCTGGCTTCGCTGGACCTGGTCGGTCTCCCGTTTGTCGCACCGGAGGGTCAGTCGGACGTAGCGACAGTCATCGAGTCAGCCACCCGGACGGCCGGCCGCTATCAGGCCGAGTTGGCCGCGGCGCCTTCCGTTGCCATCCGCCGGGCTGCGGCCTGCCAGTGGCTGCCGGCCGTGACTCTGCTCGGCGAAGCCATCCCTCCGCCGGACCGCGCCACCCTGGTCGGGCTCGCCCGCCCCGACCGCTCGGGAGTGGCGGTGGTCGGCTGGGGCCCCATCCCGGAGGCGCCGTGGCGGATGAGCATAAGCCCGACCGGTGAGGCGACCCTGTCCGGCCTCCTCCACGGTCACTTCTTTGAGATGCGATTGAGAGTGTCGGCCGACGCCGACCAGATCGCCCTCCTGGAGGAAGCCCTGGCGACGCCGCTTGGGGGGAACTGGACCGAAGGGCCCGACGAGGTTGGCGCCGAGCCTCGGGGTGACGGGGGCTTGGACGTCACGGGTGACGGGGGCTTGGAGCCTTCGGGCAACGGCGGCTTGGAGCAGTCGGAGGACGAGGGCTTGGACCCCGACCTGGTGGTCGATGCCGATCAGCTGGCGGAGCTGGAGGACTGGATGGCCGGGGCGGCGGAGTGGGAGTCGGAAGACTGGGGAGAGGTCGCTATGGACGTGGGACCGGCCGGCAGTGACGAGCTCGGCGGCGGGGTCGGCAGCGAGACAGCCGACCGGGAAGGGGAAGATGCCGTTCACCGATCCCTCGGGTTCCGTTCGGACGCCGCTGAGGTGATCGACCTCCGGGTCGACGTCGAGGAACCGGGGGTCTCAATGGTCGAGCGATCGGTCGAACTCAAGTTCCTCGGTCCGGTCGAGCTGGTCGGAGGAGGGGGCGCCGACTCGGTCCCGGCCAGCCGTCGGGCTTCGGCGCTGGCGGTCGTCTGTTACCTGGCCACCCGGACCCGGCCGGCCAGCGCCGACCAGATAGCCACCGCCCTGTGGCCGGCCGACACGTCCAAGGACAACTTCGGGGAGCCGAGGCGCAAGACGGTCATGAACGTCATCTCCCGGGCCCGGCTGCTTCTGGGGGAATCGACCGTGTCCTCCTCCCGGCTGCTGTTGACCGACCGGGGCTACACCCTCTCCGAGGAGGTCGTCTGTGACTGGACCCGGTTCCAGACTCTTGTCGGCGAGCGGGGTGGGTCTCCTTCGGAGGTGGCAGCCCGGTTGAAGGAAGCGCTGGAGCTGGTGGGGGGAGAGCCCTTTGTCGGGAGCCTGAGTCGTCCCTTCTACGAGTGGGTCAGCGCCGAACACCTCGACCTGGCCATGACGGCCCAGGTGGTCGATGCGGCCGAATCCCTGGGCCGGCTGGGGCTCGAGTCGGAAGATCACGAGACGGCGGAGTGGGCGGTTCAGAAGGGCCTCCAGCTCGATCCGGCTCGGGAGGAGCTGTTCCAGGTCTGGATGCACATAGCCGGTCGAGGCGGGCGGCCTGACCGGGTGGACGAGATCTACCGCCGGCTCTGCCGGGCCCTGCAGCGCCACATCGACGCCGGCCTGTCCCCCAGCGACACCAGCGAGGCGGTTCGCTCCGCCTACTGCGCGCGCCCGGCCCGGGTCTGAGATGCCCCCGGGTCAATTTTTGACCCAACCCGGGCGTGGGGAACGGGGTGGGGAAGGGGGTGGGGAACGCCGGGCGCAGGGTGGAGCAAACGCCCGTCGAGCAAGGAGCCAACGGTGTCCGATCTGTTGCCCGGAGTCCAGCCAGGAAGCTTGTCCACAGTCGAGGTCTGGTCGCCCAACGATCAAGTCCAGGCCGCCCTGGAGGGTTACCGGGACTTGGCCAATCCGGCCGTGGTCTCGCTGGCCCTGGGGCTGAGTCTGAGTCGCGACCCGGTATCCGCCTTCATCCCGGCCGCCTGGTTGGCCGGTGCCCGGCTGCTGGTACCTACCAGCGGCGGGGTGCCCGCTCGGTCCGGCCGGTTCAAGGTGATGCCCGTCTTCACCGATGCCGAGGCGCTCCGGGCCTGGCTTCCTCCCGGCACCGGATTGGACCATCCCTGTTTCGGACCGCCCGCCGACGGGGTCTCTGAAGTGGACGTAGCGGCCGGTCTGGATGAGGTCCGGGAGGCGGCCGGGGCCGCCATGGTCTTCCTCAACCCGGCGGGACCGGGCGGGTACCAGATCGATCCGGAAGGGGATGGGCCGGACCCGACCGGGTGGGCTGTCCCGGCTCCGGCAGCCGAACTGGTCGACTCCGCCAGGCGGGGGTCGGTCAGGGCCAGGATCGCCAGTGCCGCCGCTCGGGCGGCCGAGCTGGCCGAAGCGGATCGGCACCCGGAGGCGGTGAGCATGCTGGCCGCCGCCGACCGGTTGGGCGAGTTGATGGGCGATTACATCCACAGGGCGGAGATGATGATGTCGGCGGCCCGCTCACTGCGAGCTACCGGTCACGACTATGCCGCCGGCCGGCTGGCCCGTTACGCCGAGTTGGCGGCCGGGCTGTGCGCCCGGGGCCGGCTGGAGATGGAGACGTCCCGCCTCCGGGCCGAGCTCTCCTGAGGACCGGTCCGTCCGGCGGTTGACCTCCGGCGCTGGGGATCGGAGGTCGGCGCCGGGCGGTCCCGGTTCATAGGATCAGGCGGTGGACGGGGAGGGGATACCGGAGGAGGGGCTCAGCGCCGAGGAGGTGTTGGCCGCCATCCGGACCAGGCGGGACCGGGACGCCGACTGGCGAGGCGGGCGGACCTTCAGCCTGGTCTACAACCCCGACCGCCCGGACCTGGAGAAGCTCCAGGAGCAGGTCGCCCTGGAGTTCCTCCACGAGAACGCCCTCAACCCCTTCGCTTTTCCCAGCCTGACCGAGATGGACGCCGAGGTGGTGGCCTGGGGCGCCGGCCTCGTCCATGGTCCTGGCCACGGCCGGATGACCAGCGGCGGGACCGAGTCCATCTTTCTGGCCGTGCAGACGGCCCGGGACGATGCTTTGGAGGGCCGGGGCCTGACGGCGCCGGTCCTGCTCACCGCCGACACCGTGCATCCGGCCTTCGCCAAGGCGGCCAAGTACCTGGGGATGGAACACGTGAAGGTCCCGGTGGGCCCCGACGGCCGGGCCGACCCGATCGCCATGACCGAGCGGATGGACGCTTTGACCGAACGGATCGCCCTGGTGGTCGGCTCGGCGCCCTGTTACCCGTACGGGGTGATCGACCCGATACCGGAATTGGCCGGGGCGGCCGCCCAACGCGGTCTCCTCTTCCATACTGACGCCTGCCTGGGCGGGTGGCTCCTGCCCTTCTGGGAGGAGCTGGGCCGGCCCGTGCCGCCGTGGGACTTCCGGGTCGAAGGCGTGACCTCTCTATCCGCCGATGTGCACAAGTACGGCTGGACCATCAAGGGCGCGTCGTTGGTCCTCTACCGGGACAAGGCTCTGCTGGGCCGGCAGTTCTTCCTCTACGACGGCTGGCCCGGCGGCCTCTACGGCTCGGCCACTACGGCCGGTACCCGACCGGCGGCTCCGATAGCCGTGGCCTGGGCGACCATCCGGCACCTGGGGCGGACCGGCTATCTCGAGCTGGCCACCAAGGTGGCCGAGGCCACCGACCGGTTCAGGGAGGGCATCGTCGACATCGGCGGACTGGCCCTCACCCATCAGCCGGACATGTCGGTGATGGAGATCGGCGCGGCCAGGGCCGCCTCCGGCGCCGGCGCAGTCGACATTGGCGCCTCCGGCGCCGTCGACATCGGAGCGGTGGGCGACTTCATGGACGACCGGGGCTGGCACCTGGACCGCCAGCAGGGCGGCCTGCACCTGATGCTGTGGCCCTATCACCTCAAGGTGGCCGATCAGTTCCTGGCCGACCTGGCCGAGGCGGCCCGGACCACGACTGCCGGTCGGGGCAAGGCGGCCAGTTACGGGGGCATCGCTTGAGCGTGTTCCTTCCTCTGGTGGACCCGCCCGGCCCCCCGGACGGTCCGGCCCTGGTCCTTTCCGTGCGCGACCGGGATGTGAGCGTGGGGGAGGGCGAGGCTCCGGAGGCGGGACTGTTTGTCGGTACGCTCGACGGGCGGCATTGCTGGGCGGTGGAGGTGGGCCCGGACGACCCCGGGGACCCGGATGCCTTCTTCGTCGACCTGCGCCGGCTGTGGGGGATGGTCGAGGACGACGTCTGGACCCTGGCCGGCCGATCCGTGCAGCTGGTGGACTGGGCCCGGACCCACCGCTACTGCGGGCGTTGCGGGACGCCGACGGAGGTGGCGCCGGGCGAGCGGGCCAAGCGCTGTCCCGACTGCGGGCTACTGGCCTTCCCCCGGTTGGCGCCGGCGGTGATCGTGCTCATCGAACGGGAGGACGGCTGCGCCCTCCTGGCCCGCAACGTCCGCTTCCCCGGGAACATGTACTCATGCCTGGCCGGTTTCGTGGAGCCCGGGGAGACGCTGGATGAGGCGGTCCGGCGCGAGGTCAAGGAGGAGGTGGGAGTGGAGCTGGGGGAAGTCTCCTACTGGGGCAGCCAGCCCTGGCCCTTCCCCCATTCGCTCATGCTCGGCTTCCTGGCCCGATACTCCTCGGGGGAAATTGTCTGCGCCCCGGCTGAGATAGCCGACGCCCGCTGGTTCTCCCGGGAGGAGCTGCCCGCCATCCCTCCCGGCATCAGCATTGCCCGGCGGCTGATCGATGACTGGATGGGCCGGGGTCCGCTCTAAGCGTCGACCCGGGCCTGGCCGTTCACGGCGTCGTCGGAGGCCGATGTCAGCCCCGGCGTGTCCAGGATCCACCGGGCGACCAGTTCGGGCCGCTCCAGGGTCAGCATGTGCCCGGCGTCGGGCACAACGTCCAGGTGGGCGCCGTTGATCAGTGACGCAATGCGTCGGCTGGCGGCCACCGGGGTCAGCTGATCCCGGGATCCGACCAGGATCGTCACCGGAACCTTGATTCCGCCCAGACCCCCGGTCAGATCCAGGCGGCCCATGGCGGTGAGGAACCCGGTCCGGGTGGCCACACTGGTGTTGGCCAGCATGTCGGCCGTGGCCCGCAGGTGGGACAGGTACGGACGGCGCCCGGCTGCCCCCCGGGTCAGGAGTGGACCCACGGTGGGATGGCTGATGGCCCGCTGGAAGCCGGCGTTGGCGAAGAGCCAGGCCGCCTGTCGCTCCCGGCGGGCGCCGACGCCGAGATCGGAGGCGGCGGTGGAGACCAGGACCAGGCCGGCCACCCGCTCGGAGACGGTCTCCGGATGCCGCACGGCCAGGGCCTGGGCCGCCATGCCGCCCATGGAATGGCCGGCCACGGTCACCTCGTGCAGATCGAGGCCCTCCAGTACGGCCCGGAGGTCATCGGCCAGGGCGTCGATGGTGTAGCCGTCCCGGCCGACCCCGGATGCGCCGTGGCCCCTCTGGTCATAGGCGATGACCCGCCGGCCGGCTTGGGCCAGCCGACGGGCGACCGGGGACCACACCCGGCGGTCCTCGGTCCAGCCGTGGACCAGGACCACCGGCGGACCGCCAGGTTCACCGGCCTCGGTGTAGGCGATGGTCGTTCCGTCGGCGGTCTCGACGGTTCCGTCCGTCCCCTCCAGGACGCCAACGGCGCCGCCTTCCGGCTCGGGCTGAGCAGCCCAGCGTCGGTAGGTCAGGGCAGAGGCGGCGACGGCCCCGGCGGCCCCGAGGCCCAGGGCGGCTATGAGTCGGTTGGACATGGTCCCATTCTCCAAGTAAATGAAAGGTTACGCCAATTCGTAGATTCAGACTGGACCCGTGAACTGACACCGGACGGCGCCGGAGGCCCGGTATGTTGCCCCCGATGCGGGCATGGTGGCGACGTCCGATCGTGCTCGTCGTACTCGGAGTGCTGATCCTGGCCGTAGCGGGGGCGGTCATCGGCGTGACCATGAACGGGTCCAAGTCTCCGGCCGGCGGCTCTTCTCCTCAGGCTTTGCGCGCTCCCCACGCCACTCTGGCCGCCCCCTCCTGCCCGCTGACCGGGACGCCGTCGCCCTCCGGCTCCGTTCCGGCCCGCCCGGCGTTGGCCATCAAGGTCGACAACTACCCGACGGCCCGGCCCCAGAGTGGGCTGGAGAAGGCCGATGTCGTCTTCGAGGAGCCGGTGGAAGGCGGGGTCACCCGCTACGTGGCCGTCTTCCAGTGCCAGGACGCCTCCCTGGTCGGGCCCATCCGCTCGGCCCGGTATCCCGATGTGGGCATCCTCGATCTGCTCAACCACCCGATCTTCGTCCATGTCGGGGGCATCGATCCCATCCAGCAGATGGTGAGGAACGCCGACGACGATGACTACGACCTCTACTACGAGGGTTCGATCATCCAGCACCCGTCCGGACGGGTGGCGCCCTTCGACACCTACGTCTCCACGGCGGCGGCGTGGGGGGCGAACCGGAGCGACACGTCGGTACCTTCGCCGTTGTTCAGTTACTCGCCGGCGGCGCCGAAGGGCACGCCGGTGGCCAGCGTGCACATCCCCTTCTCGGGTACGAGCAACGAGACCTGGGCCTGGAGCCCGACGGCCAAGGCCTGGATGCTCTCCTATTCCGGGGTGGCCTCCATCACCAACTCCGGGGTGCCCGTCAGCGCCGCCAACGTGGTCATCGAGCACGTCGTCACCACCACCGGCCCCTGGCTGGAGAATGACGTGGGCGGCTACGAGGTGGAGGTCACCTCGGCCGGCAGCGGCCAGCTTCAGGTCCTTCGGAACGGGGAGATGGTGACCGGGACGTGGCAGCGTTCCGGGCTCCGCTCACCCCTCCAGCTGCTGTCCTCGGCGGGAACCCCGTTGACCCTGCAGCCCGGGAACACCTGGGTCGAGCTGGTGCCGGACTCCATCAATGTCGGGTCGTCCTAGGCGCGGGATGAGCGACGGCCGCCTTCCGATCGAATTCCGGGAGGCCGACCCCTTGGCGGCTCCGGCCGCCGATCTGATCCGGGACATGGTGGGCGAGATAGCCGCCCTCTACGGCATCACGGGCCGGGTCGGTGTCCCCTTCGAGCCGGCCGAGCTGGTGCGGCCCGACGGCGTGTACCTGGTGGGTTGGGTCGACACCCAGGCGGTGGCGGGGGGCGGCGTACGCCGGATCGGTCCGGGCGTAGGCGAGATCAAGCGGATGTACATCCGGCCCGACTCCCGGGGCCGCGGGCTGTCAGCTTTTCTGCTGGCTGCTCTGGAGGAGGCCGCCGTCGACCTCGGCCTGGGGACGGTCCGACTCGACACCGGTCCGTCCCAGCCGGCCGCTGTGCACCTGTACGAGTCCAGGGGGTACCGCTCCATCGGCAACTACAACGCCAACCCGCACGCCTCCTTCTGGGGAGAGAAGCAGCTGATCTGACCTCGGAACTCGGCCCGGCCGGCGAAGTACCCTGGCGTCGGGTCAACCCCATTCCAGGGGGCGTAGCTCAGTTGGCTAGAGCACCTGCTTTGCAAGGACTCCATCGCTGAGTCGACAAGGCCTCTGAGCAGGGAGAACGTCGATTTTCCCCCGCCCAGGCAGGTGTTTTCCCCCACCGCCCCGACCCGGGCCTCATCTTCGGCACACGTCGATGGGACCCAGAGAGCAACTTCCGAGGAGACAGCAGGTCTTCCAGTTCGACTTCGGCGTCACCGCCCACGAGCCAGACAGCCCGGAGGGCTACTGGCGGGTGAGATGGACCGAGGAGGACGGCACCAGGCGAGACACCACGGCCCGGGACCGGGACCGGGCCATCGCCAAGGCCCAGGAGGTGGTCGACCGGCTGGCCTCCGGTCGTCCCGAGGCCATGGAGCGGGCCTTGGGCTCAGCAATCGTCGGCCACTACCTGGATCCGGCCCGGGCGAACTGGTCCGAGCGTCACGCCGAGGCCCAGGAGTACTACTGCCGGCGCTTCGTCCTGCCGGTGATCGCCAACCTGCCGGCCCGGACCCTGACCCGGTCCCACTTCGGGCGCATCCTGGACCAGGCCGCCACCGCCCACGTGGCCGACCACTTGCGCCGGACGCTGTCGGCCATGGCCAACGCCGCCTTGGACGAGGGCCTCCTCCTGGCCCGCCAGGACGTCATGCGAGGCCTGCGCTGGCACCCCCCGGCCGGCACCGCCCGTGACCCGGTGGCCCTGGAGGAGACGTCTTTCGTGGAGGAGGCCGACATCCCCACCACCTCCGCCGTGCATGACCTGGCCAAAGCCGCCGCCGGGCTGCAGGGGGTGTGGTGGAGGGAGCTCGAGTTCCTGCTGGTGGCCTACACCGGCATGCGCTGGGGCGAACACGCCGGGCTGACCGCGGATCGGATCGACCCGGCACGGCGGCGCATCGTCATCGACCGCCAGCTGTTAGAGACCCGCTCCGGGCTGCGCCTGTCGGCCCCCAAGAATCGCCGCCGGCGCATCACCATGTACCCGGCCCGCACCCCGGCCGGGGTCGACCTGGCCGGGATGGTCGAACGGCGCCTGGGCGAGCTCGGGCCCACCGACATCGTCTTCCCCTCCCCCAAAGGCCAGTGGGCCCGGCGGTCCAACTTCCACCGCAACCACTTCGCCGCCGCGGCCAAGGCAGCAGGCTGGCCGGTCCGGCCCAACGGACGTTTCGTGTGGACCTTCCACTCCCTGCGCCACGTCTTTGCCACCTGGGCCCTGCACCAGCCCGGGGCCCGCCTGGAGGACGTGTCGCGTCTCCTCGGTCACTCCTCCATCCGGGTAACCCAGGACATCTACATCGGGGTCGACTCGGAGATCTACGACCGGTTCTTCGAGGCGACAGCGTGAGGGAGGGGCGACCCGCCCAAGTGAGCCGCCCTACGATTGGCTCATGCTTACGAGATGGGCAGCCGGCCGGCGGCTCCTTTCACCGCTGTTGTTGGGCGCCGTCCTAATCGGGCTGGCCACACGCAGTGCTTCCAGCAAGCGATCCGGCCGGGCGGCCAGCAATGCCCGGCTCCGGAAGCTGGCCGAGGAGGTAGCCAAGGACCCCGCCACGGCTGAGTGGGTCGAGTCGGCCCGTCAAGCGGTGGCGGAAGGCACACTCGGACCGCCATTGGACGCCGACGAGCTGCGGGCCCGGATAGCAGGACTCCGAGCTGGCGACCGGTAGTTGGAGCGTCCACGCCGACGACGCGCTCGACCGTTGGAACTCTGAGGCCTCACCGGACGCTCGGCAGCAGCTGGCCGTCTACAGCTGGCTGCTGCGATTCGTTGAGTCCGGCCCACCTGATGATGCCATTCCGGTCCCCGACCAAGAGGACCTCTACCTCTGTCGGGTCGGAGACGGGGCGATAGTGGTCGAGTACCTGGTTCTGGCCTACGAACGACGGGCCCTGATCCGGCGCATCACACCAGTGCAGCGCTGAGCCAGGCGCGCCAGAACATCCGATGCTGAGTCTCGGTGAGTCATCGGTGGCCGTTGACCGTACGCCTACCCTTACGGTCGTGGCGGGCTCCCGACTCGAAGAAGGTCAGTTTCGTCGATGCGGACGACCAAGCGGGGATGCTCGACGAACTGGTCGACCCATGGAGCGCTGCTCGGAGGCACCGGCAGAACCCGCCGACGACAACACTTCGGCAGGCGGCTCCAACGGGTTTCCCCCAAAATCCCCTGGAAAAGCGCCAACTCGGCAGATTTTCCCCCGATT
>Ga0307374_10007690_pt1 | contig 16316 bp, 11 predicted proteins | sample OX3MG_FD_202532 | JGI IMG/M metagenome (GOLD analysis project Ga0307374, IMG submission 202532) | Soil microbial communities from Risofladan, Vaasa, Finland - OX-3 | ecosystem: Environmental > Terrestrial > Soil > Coastal area > Acid sulfate soil | place: Finland: Risofladan, Vaasa | collected... | reverse complement strand
CAGAGTGCTAGGCAGGGAGTGAATTGAACACTCGACACTAGGATTTCAGTTCGCTTTAGAGGAATCCGCGCCCATGCGCAAGTGAGACTTTTCCGTCGCCCGTTCGCGGATAATGCGTCGGGCGGAGCTGAGGAGAGGAAAATGGCGCTACCAGTACTTCCGGTTTCGACCTGCCGTCATGGATAATCTCTAACGAACCTAGTAACACGAACAAAGGAGACAGCCCATGGCCCGGAAGAACCTCGGTGACGCCTTCGGCGGCAAAGTCACCACCCTGGAACAACAGCGCGCAATCTGGCTCGATGCCCTGCACGAGGACGCCATCTGGGAGGGACCGACGTTCGAGATCCCGGTGGCGCTGATCGGGTTCGAGGCCGTGAGCCGTTTTATGGAATTTCTGCTGAGCGTGGTTCCGCGCTTCAGCACAACGCCGGCAGCGGTGTATCCCACAGCCGATCCGGATACCACCATCGTGGAATCATCAGGCGGTGGCGATACCGTGGACGGCGGCCGCTATACGCAGCGCTATTTCACCCTGATCACCATCAGAAACGGCCAGGCGTTCCGGATGCGCGAATACGTCAATCCGTTCCAGACCTACAAGAGCTTCGGGAAGGAGCGCTGGGAGCGAGTCGTCGGCGAGATCGCGGCGAAGCACAACCGGCCCTGGCCCGCGTCTCAACTCCCCGACCCTATCGTGTTGCCGCCACTCAGGTAAAAGCCGTCGTCCCCATCGTGCGAGCAAACTCACCTCAATGCGCGACCCGGGCGCTGGGCGATCACCAAAACCCACGTGCGCGGAAATCTTGTATCCGCTCTACAGTGTACGCTAAGGATCGAAATCTGAACTTCGCGCGCGAACGAAAAAAGACAAGTGGGATAGGAAATGGAAGATTCGACCTTTATCGCTGATCTGAAGCTGGATTTCGATCCGGACGCCCTGCGTGAGAAATACAGGCAGGAGCGCGACAAGCGCGTTCGCACCGACGGCAATGCGCAATACGTCGAAGTTGCCGGCAAGTTCGCCCACTATCTGGACGACCCTTATGTCAAACCTTTCGATCGCGCTCCGCTGACCGACGAGGTCGATGTGGTAGTCATCGGTGGAGGTTTCGGCGGATTGCTGGCCGGCGCGCGCTTCCATGAAGCCGGTATCAAGGACGTTCGAATCATCGAGTCCGGCGGCGACTTCGGCGGCACCTGGTACTGGAACCGCTATCCCGGCGCCCAGTGCGACATCGAGAGCTATTGCTACCTGCCGCTGGTCGAAGAGCTCGGCTACATGCCGAAAGAGAAGTACTCCTTCGCGCCCGAGATCTACGAGCACTCGCGGCGTATCGCGAAACACTACAACCTCTATGACAAGGCGTGTTTCCAGACGCGGGTGTCTGAACTGCGCTGGGACCAGGACGCCGCGCGCTGGCTCGTCTCGACCGACCGCGGCGATGCGATGCGGGCCCGTTTCGTGGTTATGGCTACCGGTCCTCTCAACCGGCCCAAGTTGCCCGCCATCCGCGGCATCGATGACTTCGAGGGCCACACTTTCCACACCAGCCGCTGGGATTACGATTATACCGGGGGCGACCACTCGGGCGGCCTGACCAAGCTCGCCGACAAGCGCGTGGCGGTCATTGGAACCGGCGCTACCGCCATCCAATGCGTGCCGTTCGTAGGCGCGCACGCCAAGCAGCTCTATGTCTTCCAGCGCACCCCCTCGTCAGTGGATGTGCGCGGAAACAAACCCACCGATCTCGAATGGGCCAAGAGCCTGAAGCCCGGATGGCAACGAGAGCGGCGCGAGAATTTCAACAACATGGTTATCGGCGTTCCGGTCGAAAAGGACCTCGTCAACGACGGGTGGACCGACATCTTCCGTAACCTCGGCGTCGCGGCGAAAAAGTCCGCCCGCGCAGCCGAACTCTCGAAGCGCCAGACGGCGATGCTGATGGAAATCGCCGACTTTCAGAAGATGAACGGCGTCCGCGCACGGGTCGACCAAACCGTCGCCGATCCGGCCACTGCCGAAGCGCTGAAGCCCTGGTACCGCCAGTTCTGCAAGCGGCCGACGTTCAACGATGACTATCTGCCAACCTTCAACCGCCCGAACGTTAAGCTGATCAACACCAGCGACAGTCAGGGCGTCGAGCGGATCACCAAGACCGGCATCGTTGCCAACGGCGTCGAGTATCCAGTCGATTGCATCATCTTCGCCACCGGTTTCGAGGTCGGCACCGCATGGACTCGGCGCGCGGGCTACGAAGTGATCGGCATGAACGACGTCACCTTGACCGATTACTGGGCCGATGGGATGAAGACCTACCACGGCTTCTCCAGCCACGGCTTCCCCAACTGCTTCATCCTGGGGCAGTCGCAGAACGGCGCTTCGGTTAACCTGACCTCGGTCTTGGACGACCAGGCCCAGCACGTCGGCTACATCATCAAACAGGTGATGGACCGGGGCCTTCGCTACTCGCATCCGGCTGAAGAAGCGGAGACGGAGTGGGTCGCGGAAATCAAACGCCTCGCGGTGGTCGCGGCGCGCTTCCTGGCGAACTGCACGCCGGGCTACTACAACAACGAAGGCCACTTCGAACCTGGGTCCGACGGCTTTGGCGCCAATGCGTATGCGCCGGGCATCAACGCGTTCAACGCACTGATGAAGAAGTGGCGCGAGAAGGGCGACCTCGAAGGCCTCGAGTTGGGTTAAGCAGCGAGCCTAAATCATTTCTAAGAAAACGCGCCGCCCCCGATCTGGAGGGCGGCGCGTGTCGTTTCGACCCTTTCATGTTTGTTGCACGATCGACCTGGGGCAGGTCAAGTGGACTGCCGCACTCCGCGCGGAATTTTCGTCCCGAGGTGCTCTCGGTCCCGCATTTCGTACAGCGCATGGCTAGTCGTTCAACTCGTCGAGCAGAGCCTTGGCATCATTCAGATCTGGGGTATCGAAGCCCTCTGTGAACCAGTTGTAGATTTCGGCGAGCATCGCGCGCGCTTCGTCGCGATGACCTTGCTTCGTAAGCAATCGCGCAAGACTGGTCGTGGCGCGCAGTTCAAATGAACGGGCTTGCTGACGGGACGCAGTATCGATCGCCGTGCGAAACAATCGCTCGACTTCGTGAAGACGGGCCGGATCCTCGATCTGAATCAGTTCGCCTCTTATGCGATAGAGTTCGCCTCGGTAGCAACTCTCGCCACCATCGCGGCCCATTGCCAGTCCGAGGTCCACCGCTTCCAAACCCTCTTTGGTTCGACCTGCCTTGCCGAAAGCCGCGGCAAGCGCGCTGTAGAACTCTGACTGACCGAGCCTGCCGCCGGTCGCGCTATAGTCCGAGAGTCCCTCGAGAATGCAGGCGATACCCTCCTTGAGCTCTCCTTGCCTGGTGAGAGCGGCACCTCGAACACATTTACCCAATGCGGCGCGTTCGACGTACCCGTGGGTCGAGGACAGCGCGATCGTTTCTTCCGCCAAAGATTGGGCGCTGCTTGGACTACCGGCCAGAAGATGCCCCCGGCCACAGGCTACCAACGCGAACGCCAGGTCGGGGAGGCTCGACTGCGACCGCGCGCGCTTCACAACTTCGCCAACTCCTGCGCGGCATCGGTCCGGATAACCCAGAATTCCCTCAGCGAGCGCGCTTAGCGCTCCCGCCAGCACGTCGAACCCGCGTTCGCCGAAATACCAGCGTTTCCGCAAAGGTATGTCCTGTGCGAGCGCGAGCTCGAATTGCCTGCGGCAGCCAGCAAAATCGCCGATGTAAAAGAGACAGACGCCGAGGGCGGTTCGGGCACCCGCGAGCATCACCGCGTCGCACTGACTCTCGGCCACTGCCAATGCCTGTTCAGCGTATTCCCGAGCGGTTTGCAGTTCACCGCGCTGTGCATGGAAATGGAAGAGTTGCCAGAGCACCGGGAACACCTGAGACTGCTCTCCGAGGCGTTGTGACAGATCGCGAGCCCGCAAGAGGCTGCGCTCTCTTTCAGGCGCGCCAATTCCCTTAACGGCCGCAATGGCCGAACCGAGCAGGCTCTGCAAGGCAAGTTCGCGCCGGTCTCGTTCCGGCGTTTCGGGCAATTCGTCAAGCAGCTTGAGCGCGGTCATGTAGTGACGCTCAGCCTCGACCATCGCGCCGCACGCCGCCGCCCCCTCGCCCGCCAGATGGAGATATTTCACCGCCTGCCAGGTGTTGGCGCTATGCGCGTAGTGATGCGCCAGTTCAGTGATGTGGTCGTCGAGGCTGCCGGCAAATGTGGATCCCGACCCAGCGGCACACGTTCGCTCGATCGCTTCGGCCACCTCGAGATGCAGCCGCTGGCGTCGCGCCGCCGACAAGCCGGCGAGCACCGCCTGGCGAATCAGCTCGTGGGAGAACTCAAAGCGCGCCTTTGGACTGTCGGCGACCGAGAAAACCAGGCCTGCCTTTTCGGCTTCCTCGACGCGCTCCAGAATCGAGTCCGCATCGGCGCCGCACGAAGCCTGAAGAATTTCAAAACTGAAGAAGCGTCCGATCACCGCCGCCGTCCCGAGCATCCTCTGTGTCAGATCGTTGAGCCGCGCCAGTCGCCGCGTCACGACCAGCTTCACGCTCGGCGGCGCGTCCAGTTCTCCAATCTCGAGCGCGGAGCGAAACTGTCCCGCCGAATCGTACAGCCGATTCTCCTCCTCGAGATGGCGGAACAATTCCTCGACGAAGAAAGGATTGCCTTCAGTCTCCGCGAAAACCTCGCCAACCACCGCGGCAGGCGCCGACTTCCCGCTCAAGCTATCGAGCATCGCGGCCACCCCGTCGCGGGGCAAGCCTTTGAGCCTCACGCGAGTCGCAAGTCGGCCCCGGAGTAAATCTTCCAGCGTCTTTGCCAGCGGGCGAGTGATATTGAGCTCAGCGTCGCGGTAAGTGCCGATCACCATCAGAGGCAAATCGGATAGGCGCTGAGTCAGGTGATCGAGCAGCGACAGGGTTGAATCATCGGCCCAGTGAAGATCCTCGAGGATCATAAGAGTCGATCGTTCCGAAGCGATTCGAGCAACGAAGTCGAAAAAGCAATTGAACAAATGGCGCCGCGCCTGAACCGGCGGCAAATCGAGCGGAGGCGGAAGCTCGGGCAGAATGTTCTTGAGTTTGGGGATCAAGCGCGCCAACTCCGGCGCCTGATCGCCCAGGGCAGCGCGCAGTACATCCGGGTTTGGTTCATGATCGATAAAGTCTTCCAGGATTTCCACGAACGGGAGATAAGCGACGGCTTCGTCGTGCTCCGAGCAATGCCCGACAAGAATCGCCATCTGCTTTGCGTCGGCCGCGGCCGCAACCTCATCCGCCATCCGCGTCTTGCCGACGCCGGGCTCGCCGGAAATCAGGAAGAGGCGTCCGTGCCGTGAAGGCGCCTCCTCGAGTCCGCTCAGCAACGATGTCAGCTCGTGCTCGCGTCCCACCATCCCGCGAGGCGGCCGCGCTCGAACTTGCGCCGTTCTACTTGTCTTCTGAGCGCAAATCTCCGCGACGAATCGATAGCCCTTAGCCGGCACGGTGGCCACGAATCGCGGCGAATCGGAGTCGTCGTGCAGCGCGTGCCGGATCTTCCGCACCGCCGTATTGATAGCGTTGTCGGTATCCAGGAAAACGCCTTTGCCCCACACGCGCTCCAGAATTTCCTCGCGCGTAACGAGCTGCCCGCGTCGGTCGGCAAGAATGAAGAGCATTTCGAGGGGGATACGCTCCAGCTTCACGGGACGGCCCTTGCGCCGGAGCTGGTAAGCAGTCCGGTCAAGCTCGTAGTCCGCGAAACGGACGATATCTATAGGCATTCGAACCCCTGAAAGAGGCCAATTCTAGTTGCGTAGCCGACCGCTGCCTAGCTGCGTTTACTACACAACAAACGCAGGAAATATGCATCCCCTCTCTATGGTTGACGCGCCGCAATTCGCCGAAGATGCGCGAAGCGAGGATTCATCCGAATCCCTAAAGGAGACCTTTTGGTAATCGACTATGGGAGGAAACCGCAATGTATAAATTAGCTACGCTAACTTTGCTCGCTGGATGCGTGATGTTTGGGAGCGCGACTCACGCCATCGCGCAGCCGCAGGCCGCTCAGATCGTGGCCGTGGATGAATGCGATCCAGCCACTTTCAATGCCGTTGGGGCTGGGGGCCCCGGCGAATGCCTGAACCTCGCGTTTGGAGCGCAAACCACGTTCGCCAATGTCGGCGCGGAAGCCGAAGCTGGGACCCCGGACCCCAACTGGGCTTTTGAGCCCACTCAGTTGACGATCCAGAAAGGAACCGCGCTCACGGTGACGAATCAGGGCGGTGAGCCGCACACGTTTACCGAGGTGGCGCAGTTCGCGGGCGGATTCATACCGCCGCTAAACGGCCCGAATGAGGCGGTAGCTCCGGAGTGTGCCAACGGCTTTTCCAACGTCGCGGTGGCCAAGACTCGAATCCTTCAAGGCAGCCAGCGCACTATAACCGGTCTGTCGAAAGGAACTCACCTGTTCGAGTGCTGTATCCATCCGTGGATGCGAATCCAAGTGATTGTGAAGTGACCCTGGGGCGCCACTGCTCGCGGTCTAACCCCCACCGCGAGCGGTGGCACGCCTCAACGAAGTCGAACATGCCGGATTACCGGATGCACAGAACGCAGCGCAGTTGCCCAGGATTCGCTGGCGTCCTGCTCCTGGCGGTATGCCTTTTCGCGGATGGTACTCTATGCAAGGCGGCTGACTTTGGCGCCGGCACTACAGCATCGGGGTGGGCTGAGCCTGCGCATTCGCAGGCGCTCTCCGCTTCCATCGACCACAAGCCGGGGCCGGATAAGGGCGTCCCGATTCCCAAGACCATCAAGCGGACCGACACTACCAGTGATCCAGCAGGGAAGCTGTCGAGCTATCAACCCGGCGGCGCAACCGCCACCGCGGGTAATGCTTTCTTTCAGAGCCTCGGAACCAACGGACGCAGTTGCTTCAGTTGTCACAGTCCAAACGACGGATGGAGTATCAGCTCGGCCGATGCGGCCGCGCGCTTCAAGAAAACCAACGGCACCGACCCAGTCTTCAGGCCGGTGGACGGCGCTACCTGCCCAAACGATGACGTGTCAACGATCGCGGCGATGCAGCAGGCGTATAAACTTCTGCTGGCCCAGGGCCTGATCCGGATCTCGCTTGCGATGCCTGCGCTCTCGTCGCTGGAGTTCAGCATCACGTCGGTGAATGATCCATATAACTGCAATGCCGATCCGGAGTTCGGCCTGACCAGCCCGACCACCGGAATGGTATCGGTTTATCGTCGCCCGCTTTTGGCGACCAATCTGAAATTCGAGAATACCTTGATGTGGGACGGCCGCGAGCAGAACCTGGCTAGCCAAGCCGCCCACGCGACCGTGATCCATGCGCAGAGCTCCGCGCCTCCGGACTCCGCCGAATTGCAGCAGATAGTTGATTTCGAGACCGGGATTTTCACTGCGCAGTCGCGCGTCCAAGGCGCCAATCTGGCGTCGGGCGGCGCGGCAGGCGGGCCGGGCGCGCTTTCGACGCAACCATTTTTCACCGGGATCAACGATCCGTTCGGCAGGAATCCGAATGGCGCCGCGTTTGACCCAAATATCTTTGCGCTCTTCGACGCGTGGGCGTCGTCGGAGAGCGGCGGCTCTAGCGCCGCCAAGGAATCGATCGAGCGCGGCGCGCAGATCTTCAACACGCGCACGTTCACGATCTCGGGCGTGGCGGGTCTCAATGATGTGGCCGGGCAAACCTCGATTACCGGCACCTGCGGAACCTGCCACGATACCCCGAACGTCGGAAATCAATCGGTTCAAGGGACGATGGACATCGGCACTTCCAATCCATTGCTGATCGGCTCGAACACGCTCCCGTTGCCGGCCTTCACGATCCACTGCGATGCGGGCCCCCTGGCGGGGCAGACCTTTGTCACGACGGATCCGGGACGCGCGCTCGTCACCGGCCAGTGCGAAGATATCGGAAAGGTCAAGGTGCCTGCCTTGCGCGGATTCGCCGCGCGGGCGCCGTACTTTCATAATGGCTCGGCCCCGGACGCTTCGGCGATTCTCAGTTTCTATATGAGACGTTTTCCGAGCTTCGAGCTAACCGCCCAGCAGATGACTGACCTGGAAAATTTTCTCAATTCGCTCTGACCTGGCTATTTCTGAAACCAGTAGTGTGCGGCTAATCCTGTTTGCCGTATATACTCAATTACTATGTCTCGTACTATAATGCGCCCGAAGCGAAAATCCTTCATCGTCCTCAAATCTTTTATCGCCCTGTTGATACTCGCGATGCTCGCCGTCGCGCTGCCGGCGACGCCGGCACTGCCCACGCCCGAGGCCAGTGGCATCGCGCCGGTCAACGGTATCCGCTTGTGGTACGCGGAGTTTGGCACGGCGAGCCCGGGGGAGTGAGAGGGAACTCAACGCCCGAGACCTATCGCAGGAAAATAGATTCCTTCCGGCCGCCGCACCCACCATGCGCCCGTCGCTTCTTTTTCTTTACGGCTCGAGTAGCGATAGTCGTAAAGCAGGGCCCGTATATAAAGAGGCGGTTTGCACGGGAACGGATTGCTGCCGAGCAGAGCCGTCACCTCCGGTGAATTTGCCAGCAAGCATTGCAAGAACCTCGAGAACCATGGACTTTGCGATTCCGTTCCCAGAGCCGCAAACCACATCTGCCAGTCGAGCCGCGGCTGGTGCGGAAAGTTCCATTGCGGTCGTCGCATGACGTCGCCCGGTTTGTATTTGAATGAGTATTCGCGCCAGTGAACGCCATCATCGGAGCCCTCGACAATGATTTCCGGCAACGCGGTAGTCATCACGGCAAACAAACCGTATGAATTGACGATACGCAGTGGCGCAATTTCACGGTCAACCCACAGGGCCCGTTCGGAGAGTCCGCCGCCGAACAGCGCGTAAATCTGCGTCAAGCCTGCGAATACAATTAAAAGCGCGAACGCTCCGACCGTAAAAGAAACGATTTTCCCCGGCTTGATTTCGCGGACGCGGTATTGCACAAACCGTTTCAGGCGATCCGGAAGAATCTTGCGCAGCGCCGCATCGTCAAACAGCGCCAGACACACGGCCATCGTCAGAAAATTAAAGAAAGCGTAGTTGCCGGTTAGAAGGATCACCACTTGCAGCAACAAAAAGCCGAATGCCGCGACGAACCTCGGCCGCCGCGGGAAGAAAATCAAAAACGGTAACGCCAGCTCGATGATGAGAGTCGCCGCGGTTGACGCCGTGAGGATTACTTGCGGCAGGTGATGGGCATACCACGCCAACGGTGTCGGGAGTGGCTCGGTCTGAAAATAGTACGAGAGCGCGGACAGATTAGCCCATGTCGGATCGCCGCTGAGCAGCTTTACCGAACCCGAAAGAAACATGAAACGAAACAGCAGCCAGCGCAGCAGCCATAGGCCCGGCCTGGTCGCGATGCTCAGAATAAGAGCAAGGAAGCCAGATTCGAGCAGAAGCAGATCCCACTGGTAGCCCATGAAAATCTGACCGGCGTAAAAAATCGAAAGATAGAGCGCGAACAGGAAGAACAAGCTTAGACGCGGCAGCAAATTAAAAATCAGGAACAGCGACAGCGCCGTTCCAGCCCAGCATGCGGCCAAAATCGCGAGATCGCTTTGGTCCAGCCAGAACACCATCGGAAACTGCCAATAACCTTCCGATCCGAGTTGGCTCCGTACGGCCGAGGTGAACTCGGATAGTGGCAAGATGCCGTGGCTTCCGATCAGTCCCATTGCCTGCGCGCCAAATGAGACAAAGGCGACGAAGTAGATCAGACCCATCGCCCGTAGAAACAGCCAGGAGATCAGATCGAAGCGCGGCGGCTCATGATCACGCCCACATAACCACACGCTCGGCCGGTAAAGCGCGTAACGATGCGAAGCGGCAAAGGCGTACGCGGACTCGGCGATCGCCGCAAAGCCGGGAAGATGCCGATAGAGCGTCAGCCAGAAGCTTTTGCCGTCCGCATGGCTGAGTGTGTGGAAACAAGCTTCGGCGCCGCTCTCGATTTTTCCATCTGGCGCGACGTATTGGACGGCGCGCTGGAACGCGGCCAGCGGAATTTCAGGATATTGCGCGGCTACTTCCTGGTACGGCGCATATGTCATCCGCTGCCCGGTGAGTTGCTGCCAATAGCGCACCCAGTAGACGCAGAATCCGCAATCACCGTCATAGATCAGAAGCGGCTCGCGCCGGACCGCGTGTGTTGTTCGCATGGCGCCAGATTATTCCTCGCCAGTCAGCTGGAACGACAGGTTTCGTCAAATGCACCGGAGATGCCCTTCGGCGCGCCTGCGCTCTTCGTGGTAAATCCGCGCTTGATGAAACCACGCGCGCCGCCGCGCGATCGGAGGAAGGCACATGGACGGTCAATTCGATCGGACCGCTGAAAATCTCGGCAACATTGTAGCGCTCGAGTTGGGCTGAGCACCGCGCCTACGCCGTTGCGTCCCGGGCGCTTCTAGTCGAGACCTCGAGTTGCGAAAACTTCCTTCGCGGGCGACCTGTTCCCAGTGCAGTTGATCATGCGCGGTGCTTCAATCACGCGCAGGTTGAACCCAAGCTTCTGGTACAGCCGGAGAATCCGATCGGTGGCCTGATTCGACGCGACGACAGGTCCTCGATGCTTCGACAACCAGGTCCCTAACCGGACTTGATCCTCCCAGTCGAAGCGTTCCTTGGAATATGATCTGAATTCCACGTCATACGGGGGATCAACATAGAGGAAGTCGTTGGGCTCGACCGGCACGTGCGCAAAGTCCCCGGTCGAGAATTGCCAGGCGCCGAGGACGCAGCGGTAGCTGCTGAAATCACGCTTATAGTTGATGCGTTTGTATCGGCCGAATGGAACGTTGAACTGGCCGCCCGAATTGAAGCGGCAGAGGCCGTTGTAGCAGGTGCGGTTCAGGTAGTAGAAGAGCGCCGCTGCTTCGGCGGACTCGGCTCTGCCATTGGTAATGATCTGATTGAAACGGCGCCGGTGCTGGTAAAAGAGCGTCTCGCAGTTGGTGAATTCGAGCAGGTCATCTGCGATGAAACCGCGCTTCAGCCACGAATAGAAATTCACCGCGTGCGGGTTGATGTCGTTCAGAAGCGCGCGCTCGGGACGCAAACTCAGGGCGACCGCCAGACCACCGCAGAACGGCTCGACCAGACGCCGATTCTGGTGCGCCTTCCATAATTCAACGAGGTGCGGAACCAGCCATCGTTTGCCACCCGCCCACTTAAGCGGGGGTCGAACCGGAACCGTCCGCATCTGAAGCGCCGCCGCCGTCACCATCGCGCTCTCACCTTTACTCTGGCGGGTGGTAAGAGGCGATAGTCGGCGCCGCGCAACCTGCCGATGTGCACCTGATTGCACTCGCAGGCCGGCACGGAGCAAATTGGATTGATTTGACCTGATGGTGGCGGCTTGATGGGCGACGTCATTGAAATTCCTGTACTGATCGCGGGAGGTGGCCCGGTCGGCGTTACGCTCAGCATGGATCTCGCGCTGCGCGGGATTAAGAGCGTCGTCCTGGAGCGGCGCCGGCAAATCCCGCCGAACCCGCGCTGCAACACCACCAACGCGCGCTCGATGGAAATTTTCCGCCGGCTCGGATGCGCCGACGCGGTGCGCGCCGCCGGTCTGCCGCCCGACTACAATACCGACGTCATCTATATGACCAGCCTCGCGGGTCATGAATTAACCCGCTACCGTCGCGCGACTCCGGCCGATTTCAAAAAAGGAACGGCCAAAGGAATCGCTTCGGACTGGCCGACTCCCGAGCCGCAGCACTTCATCTCGCAGCTCTATCTCGAGCCCGTCCTGCGCAAGCACGCGGTCCAGGCGCACGGCGTCGATCTGCGCGAAGGATGGGAATACGTCTCCGTGACGCAGGACGCGGCCGGCGTCACCGCCGTAGCGCGAGAGGTCGATACCGCCGAGGCGGCGACGTTTCGCGCGCAGTACCTGGTGGGCGCCGACGGCTCCAACAGTATCGTCCGCCGCGATATCGGCGCGCGGCTGGAAGGCATTCCGGAGCTCGGCCGCAATTGCTCGACCTTCATCCGCTGCGCGGAGATCAAGGAGCTCTGCGCCAGGATGCCGGGGTGGATGTATCGCGCGGCGGGCGGCGGCGTCCTGATCGCGATCGACGGCGAAGATCTCTGGCTGCTGCATACCACGGTTCCGCACGGCGAGAATTTGGCGACCTTCGATCCTGAACCGGCAATGTTCCGGATGGTTGGCCGGCCATTCAAATATGAGATCGTCGGCCAGGCGCGCTGGACTCCGCGGGCGATGCTGGCGAACAAGTTCCGCGAGGGCCGAGTCTTCCTCGCCGGCGATGCGGCGCATATCTGGATTCCGATGGGCGGGTTCGGCATGAATGCGGGCGTCGCCGACGCGATTGCAATTGGCTGGCGTCTGGCCGGCGTATTGCAAGAATGGCTCGACCCGAAGATTTTCGACAGCTACCAGATCGAGCGTGCTCCGATTGGCGAGAAGGTCGCCTCGCAGGCGGTCAAATGGATGCACGCGGTGGCCGCGGTCAGTAAAGAAGGCGCCGAACGCCTTGCGGAACTGGAAGCGAACGCCGCGGCGCGCAAAGACTTCGGCCAAAAGATCTGGAATCGGACGGTCAACGAATTCGATTGTCCCGGCTTCCAGCTCGGCTACTATTACGCCAATTCGCCGATCATCGATCAGGATGGAACCGAGCCGCCGCCGTTCTCGGTCGAGAAGTATGTCGAAACCTCATGGCCCGGCGTGCGCCTGCCGCATATCTGGCGCGCCGATGGACGCTCGATCTTCGATCAGCTCGGGCCTGCCTTCACTTTGCTGCGAGTCGGAGCGCGGCCGCCGAGCAGTGCGGCTCTGGTCACCGCGGCCATTTCGCGCGGCCTCTCTTTGACCGTGCTCGAGGTTCCGGAAGCCGAGGCGATAAAAAAATATGAGGGGTACGGTCTGATACTGGTGCGTCCCGATCAGCACGTCGCGTGGCGCTCGAAGGAAGAGCCTGCGTCTCCCGATGCGATTCTCGATCGCGTAACCGGCGTGCTGATGCCGGAACGAATAGTGGAAACCGGCGTCGCTGAGCGTGTCGCAGACGGCTTTCTTTTCGGCGAAGGCCTTCGAGCGATTGGCGACCGCCTGGTGTTTTCCGACATGATCGGCAAGAAGGTCCTGGAGTTCGATCCGAAGACAGGAAACCTGAAGACGCTCTTCGACATACCGCAGCAGCCCAATGGGTTGGGTGTGCTGCCCGACGGCCGTCTGATTGTCACCTCGATGTTCGACGCGAAACTCTACGTCGTAAATGGGCGCACGCTCGAGGCGTATGCCGATCTCAGTTCGGTTGTGACTGGCTATCTGGGCGATGTCGTCGTCGATGCTCAAGGCCGATTGTATGTCGATGACATCGGCCCGCGCGTCTTTCATGGCGAGACGCCGGTGCAAAAGAAAGGGAGGCTGATTCGCGTTGACGGTCCGGACCGCTTCAAGGTCGTGCTGGAGAATCTGCTTTTCCCTAACGGCCTGGTTATCTCTCCGGACGGCCAGATGCTCTACCTCGCCGAGACGATGACGGGGCGCATTGTGCAGTGCCGAATCTCACCCGACGGAGATCTCAGTGAGCCTCGGCCGTTCGTGCGACTTACTACCGACGGCATGACGGGCGATCGCGCGGGCGGCGTGTGGGCCTGCTGCCCGGTGGGCGACGAGGGTGTCCGGCGTTATGATTCCGCGGGCCGCCTGACGGCGCGCGTCGCGACGCCCGGCGGCCACCCCGTCGCCTGCGCATTAGCAGGCGCCGATCAGGATGAACTCTGGATCGTAGGCTTCGAGACGCTCGAGGCCGGCGCCAATCTCTTCGACGCGATGCGCACCGGCGCGACCAGAGGCATCCTCTGGCGCGCGAAGGTTGCGCCGCGCGGGTGAGGGGTGCGGCTCTCGCGCCGCCTTTGATCACCGTACGTGGATTGCGCAGAGCGGCGAACCGTTCGCGAGTTGAAATCCGGCTCAGTCCAGGCGCTGCAGAAAATCACGCAGCACGCGATCCCATTTCTGCCAGTCGGAGTGGCTCGCGAGATGGCCCTTGTCGCTGTCGATCTCGAAGTAAGTAGCGTCAACCCCGGCCGCCGTCAGTTTCGCTATTACGACCGGCGCGATGCTCGGCGGAAACAGCTTGTCGGTGCGCGACAGCACGTAGAGCACTTTCGCGCAGATCTTCGCGAAGTCCTTCTCGGCGTTGTAATGCGAGCGCGCCTGCGCCAGTGCGATCAGCGAATTGGGATCGAAGACTTTCGCCCACTTTTCCGCGAGCTGACGGATCGCGGCTTCGCGCTTGGCCGAATCGGGAAACCTCGCGGCGAGGTCAGCCTCGATACCGTAGCGCTTGAGCGTCGCGATGCGCAGCTCGGTCATGAAACCGCGCATCGCCGCGTTGCCGTAATGATGGCCGCCGTTCCATCCGGGAGCCCCGGCAAACCGCGCCCGCAGATCGGCGACCATCCGGCCGCCCTCGGTTGCTTTTGGCTCCGTGACTACCGGGACGATGCTGCTCATCGCGTCGGGAAACGTAACCCCCCATTGAAAAGCCTGGTAGCCGCCGAACGACGGACCCGCGACCGCAACCAGATGCTTCACGCCGAGCGCGTCGAGCATCGCGCGCTGCGCGCTGACAATGTCAACCAAAGTGTAGTCTGGAAAGTCCGGACCATACGGTTTGCCGATTCTCGGATTGATGCTCGCGGGCGCGGTGGAACCGTGCGAGGATCCGAGCATGTTCGACGACACGACGAAATATTTATTGGTGTCGATCGCCTTGCCCGGTCCGATAAGTCCGTCCCACCATCCGGTCTCGCCATTGGCGTCGAGTCCGGCCGCGTGCTGGCTCGAGGTGTAGCCATGGGTGACGAGGATAGCGTTGCGCCCGTTCGGCGCCAGAGTTCCATAGGTCTCGTACGCGAGCTTGAGCTCGGGCAGGACCTGGCCGTTTTCAAGGCGGAAGTTTCTGGCCGAGAAATCTTTTGCTTCGACTACTCCGAGTCCGTTTTCATCTGCCATGGTCTTACTCGCGAGGCCTCAATTTCCTTTCAGCGTTTTTGGCATGCGGCGGAAGGTCCAGAAGCGGACACCGCTGATGCCGGCCTCCTCTCCGTTCACGATCATATCGAAGCCCTGTTTTAGATAGAACGCGAGGTTGCGCTGGTTCTCGGTCTCGAGGTAGCACGGGAGTTGTTCCGCGCCGGCGCGTTCGAGGATCGGGCGCATCAATGCGCCGCCGAGTCCGCGCCGTTGAGCGCTCGGCTCGACGCCGAGCAACAGCAAGTACCAGCAAGCCTCGGTCATGTCGCGTTCGCGCGCCCGCCATTCGCGTCCTACTACTTCGCGATAGCGCTGATACGCGTCGTTGCCGATGAGGTTCGCGAGCAGATGCATCCCCGACGCTTCGATATTCTCGCGCGTCCATTTCGCGTTCGGCCGCAGCCAGAGCGCGACGCCGTCTGGCGCGTTCGCGGCCGTATAGACTTCGCCCGCAAGGAATCCGAAGCGGAGCATCGGCGCGTACACGTCGGGCAGCAGCCGCGCGCGTTCTGCCGGATCGGGGATGGTGTAGGCCATCAGGGGATCGTTCTGAAACGCGCGCGCGAGCGTTGCCGCGGCCGTGGGAATTTGCGAATCAGGGAGCAGTACGATCTTCTCACTCACCTATACATCCTCGCATACGGCGTATCAGTGGAATATCTCATTGCGCGCCCAGATTCCCAGGAAGCAATAGGTATATGGCGACTAGGTATTCTTCGCGGTATCACGTTTCACGTGAAACATTATTGATTCGTGGGTTCGTTTTATCCGTGGGTTCGTTTGTCGGCGGCGCCATTCCGAGCGTACGCCGTTCCGGCGCTCTCGGCCTGATCGGATCGGAAGATCAGATTGTCCACCGGCTGGCCCGCGTCGAAGCGGGCGAGTAGTTCGTCGGGGTCGAAACGTTCTCCGATCGGATTGGCCGCAAACGCGGGACCGGCCATGAAATCATTGGCGGCCTTCGGCTCCATCAGATCGATTTGAAACTCCATCATGTTCTTGTCCGGATCCGCGTAGTAGAACGAGAGCGTCAGTCCGTGGCGAATCGGTTGCGCAGGCACGATTCCGCAGCTCTTCAAGCGCCGGTAGGTTTCGAGAAGCTCGCCGAGATTTTTCCAGGTGTAGGCGACGTGATGCACTCCCGCGTCATCGTCGCGCCGTGCTCGTTCGCCGCCAGTCTGGCCCAGGTTGATAAACGCGAAGCGATGATGCTCGGAGTCGTAGGTCAGAAACGC
>Ga0307374_10007689_pt1 | contig 16316 bp, 15 predicted proteins | sample OX3MG_FD_202532 | JGI IMG/M metagenome (GOLD analysis project Ga0307374, IMG submission 202532) | Soil microbial communities from Risofladan, Vaasa, Finland - OX-3 | ecosystem: Environmental > Terrestrial > Soil > Coastal area > Acid sulfate soil | place: Finland: Risofladan, Vaasa | collected... | reverse complement strand
TCAAGGGATACCTGCGGCTCGGCGGGTTCGTCGGCGACGGCGCCGTGATCGACGAGCAGTTCAACACCACCGATGTCTGCATCGTGGTCAAGACCGACCTCGTCGCCGAGAAATATTCGCGGCATTACGAGCGCCAATCGAAAGAGACATGGGCGGTCTAGAGCGCATGGGCTCGCCGGCGCTGCGGCTGTGGCGGCTGTCGCTGTATCTGGTCTGGACCCTTGCGCTGATGCCGGTACAGGTCGCCGGGCTGGTGCTGCGGTGCTCCTGGGTGGCCAGCTTCCCGTGCTTTTATCACCGGGCCTGCTGCCGCATTCTCGGGTTGCGGGTGTGCCGGATCGGCCGGCCGGCCAGTGACCGCCCGGTGCTGTTTGCCGCCAACCACATCTCCTATCTCGACATCACCGTGTTCGGGTCGCTGTTGCCGGCCTCGTTCGTCGCCAAGCGCGAGGTGGCGCGCTGGCCGCTGTTCGGCTGGCTGGCGCGGCTGCAGCGTTCGGTGTTCATCGATCGCCAGGTGCGCAGCACGGCGCAGCAGCGCGACAGCATCGCCGGCCGGCTGGCTGCCGGCGAGGCGCTGATCCTGTTTCCCGAGGGCACCAGCGGCGACGGCAACCGCCTGCTGCCGTTCAAGAGCGCGCTGTTCAGCGTCGCGGCGGGCGGGACAGCCAGCGGGGCGAGCGGCCCGGTGACGGTGCAGCCGGTGTCGATCGCCTATACGCGGCTCGACGGCATGCCGATCGGACGGCGCCTGCGGCCGCTCTTCGCCTGGTACGGCTCAATGGCGATGGCGCCGCATCTGTGGCGGCTGCTCGGCCTCGGGACGGTCGAGATCGTCGTCGAATTTCATCGCCCGACGACGCTGGCCGAGTGCGGCTCGCGCAAGGGCCTCGCGCAATATTGCCAGCAGCGCGTTGCCGACGGTCTCGCCCGCGCGCTGAGCGGCCGGCAGGCGGCGCCGGCCGGAGCCTCGCACGAGCCGGACCCCCGATCCGCCGCCGCCGATGCCGCCGCCCCTGTGCTCGGATGACTAGTGCTCGGATGACCGGTGCTCGGATGATGCCGCCGCTTTCCTGCCGCCACGAGGGCCCATGACCAAACGGCTGTTCGTCAAGACCTACGGCTGCCAGATGAACGTCTACGACTCGGCACGCATGGCCGAATTGATGGCGCCCGCGGGCTATGCCCCGGTGGCGCATCCCGATGGCGCCGATCTGGTCATCCTCAACACCTGCCATATCCGCGAGAAGGCGGCGGAGAAAGTGTTCTCCGAGCTTGGCGCGATCCGCCGGCTGAAGGCGGCCCGCGCGCGCCGCGGCGAACGGATGATCATCGCCGTCGCGGGCTGTGTCGCGCAGGCCGAGGGAGCTGAGATCCTGGCGCGCGCGCCGTTCGTCGACATCGTCGTCGGGCCGCAGGCCTATCACCGGCTGCCCGAGATGGTGGCGCGGGCTGCGACGGCGCCGGTCCTCGACACGAGCTTTCCCGCCGAGCCCAAATTCGACTACCTGCCGCAGGTCGCGGCGGCGCCGGGGGTCAGCGCCTTCCTGACGGTGCAGGAAGGCTGCGACAAGTTCTGCACCTTTTGCGTCGTGCCCTACACGCGCGGCGCCGAGTACTCGCGTCCGGCGGGCGACATCATCGCCGAGGCAGCCCGCCTGGTCGCCGCCGGGGCGCGCGAGATCACGCTGCTCGGGCAGAACGTCAATGCCTATCACGGTGCCCCACCGGTATCGAACAGCTCCGGAGAATGGCGACTGGGCGAATTGATCCGCGCGTTGGCCGAGATCCCGAGGCTGAGCCGGCTGCGCTATACCACCTCGCATCCGCGCGACGTCGATGACGGGCTCGTCGCCGCGCATCGCGAGGTGCCGCAGCTGATGCCGTTCGTTCATCTGCCGGTGCAGAGCGGCTCCGACCGGGTGCTCGAACGGATGAACCGGCGACATACCGCCGCCGACTACCGCCGCACCGTCGAGCGCCTGCGCCGGGCGCGGCCGGATCTCGCGCTGTCGTCGGATTTCATCGTCGGCTATCCCGGCGAGAGCGAGGCGGATTTCCGCGCGACGCTCGATCTCGTGCGCGAGATCGGCTTCGCCCAGGCGTTCTCATTCAAGTATTCGCCGCGCCCCGGCACCCCGGCCGCCGACGATGCGGAGCCGGTGCCGGAGCCGGTCAAGGCCGAGCGGCTCGCCCGGTTGCAGGCGCTCCTCAATGACCAGCAGCGCGCGTTCAACGCAGGCTGCGTCGGCCGGGTGCTGCCGGTGCTGTTGGAAAAACCGGGCCGTCATGCGGGGCAACTGGTCGGCCGCGGCCCCTATCTGCAAAGCGTGCATGCCGCGGCGCCGGCGGAACGGATCGGCGAAATCGTGCCGGTGCTGATCGGCGCAGCCCAACCCAACAGCCTCGCCGGGACGATCGTGCCGCCATCGGCATCGGCATCGGCATCGGCATCGGCAACGCCATCGGCATCGCCATCGCCATCGCCATTATCGCCGGTGGCGGCGGAGGCGGCGGCATGAGCGCGCTGCCGCCGGCGATCGAGGCCGAACTCGCGGCCGCCGGGCGCAGCCAGCTCGAATTCGACGACAATCTGTTGCTGCCGGTCCTGTACGGCGAGCGCGACCAGCATCTCGACCGCATCGAGCGCCAGCTCGGCGTGTCGCTGGTGCCGCGCGGCAACCGTCTGTCGATCGCCGGGCCCGCTTCGGCCACCGAGGTGGCGCGGCTGGCGCTGTCGCGCCTCTACGAGCGGCTGACGCGCGGCCAGGAAATCGACCTCGCCGCGGTCGAGGCGGCGTTGCGCCTGGCGCAGGCCGAAATCGACGACAAGAGCCTCAGCCTGTGGCGCGAGGATGCCGGGTTCCGCACCCGCAAGCGGCGGATCGGGCCGCGCTCGGCGATGCAGGGGAGCTATGTCAAGGCGATCCGCGAGCACGAGCTGGTGTTCGGTCTCGGCCCCGCTGGCACCGGCAAGACCTATCTGGCGGTCGCCGCTGCGATCGACCTGTTGATGGCCGGCAAAGTGGAGCGGATCATCCTGTCGCGGCCGGCGGTCGAGGCCGGCGAGCGATTGGGCTTTCTGCCCGGCGATCTGCGCGAAAAGGTCGATCCCTATCTGCGGCCGATCTTCGATGCGCTCAACGACATGGTGCCGGCCGACCAGCTGGCGAAGCGGCTGGGCAGCGGCGAGATCGAGGTCGCGCCGCTGGCGTTCATGCGCGGGCGCACGCTGGGGCATGCCTTCGTCATTCTCGACGAAGCGCAGAACACGACGCCGGTACAGATGAAGATGTTTTTGACCCGCCTCGGCGAAAGCTCGCGGATGGTCGTCACCGGCGACCCGACCCAGGTCGATCTGCCGCCGGGCAGCCGCTCGGGCCTGGCCGACGCGCTCGAGGCGTTGCGCGGCGTCGATGACGTCGCGATCGTGCGTTTCACCGAAAAGGACGTGGTGCGGCACCCGCTGGTGGCGCGGATCGTCGGTGCCTACGAGGCGCGCGACCGCGCCGCCCGCGGCGACGACCCGCCGGGGTGAGATGAGCGCCAGCGCTTGCGTCACGGTTTCGGTCGCTTGCGAGGCTTGGCTGACCGCCTGCCCGGATGCCGCGGCGCTCGCCGAGACGGCCGCTCGCGCGGCGCTGGCCGGCGCTCAAGGATCGCGCGCGACGGCGCCCGTCGTCGCCGATGTCGTCGTCGCTGATGTCGTCCTCACCGATGACGCCGAGCAGCGCCGGCTCAACCGCACCTACCGCGGCATCGATGCGCCCACCAACGTCCTGGCCTTTGCGCTCGCCGATCCGGCGGCGGCACCGGTCGGCATGCCGCTGCTGCTCGGTGATGTCGTCCTCGCCTTCGAAACCGTCGAGCGCGAGGCCGGCGGGCCCGACAAGCGGCTCGCCGATCATCTGTGTCACCTCGTCGTCCACGGTGTGCTGCATCTGCTCGGATTCGATCACCAGAACGAGGCCGAGGCCGCGGTCATGGAAGCGCGGGAGACCGCGATATTGACGGGGCTGGGGATGGCGGACCCCTATCGCGATACCATGTGAACAGTTGAACCGGACCGCCGCAGCCGATGAACGACACCGAGCCGCCCCCTAGAAGCGGTCAGCCTGAGCCCAAACACCCCGCGCCTGGGTGGGGATCGCTGGCGCGGCTGCGCACCCTGGCGCGGCTGCTGCGCCGGCCCCGCGGGCCGCGCGGCTCGCGGGAAACGATGGATGCGCTGGTCGCGGCCGCCGCGCTCGACGGCCTCAGCCCGATCACGCCGCAGGAACGCTTCCTGATCGGCAACATCCTCAAGGTGCACCACCGCAATGCCGCCGACGTCATGGTGCCGCGCGGCGACATCGTCGCCCTCGATGCCGAGCAGCCCTTTGTCGAGGTCGTCAAATGCATGGTCGAGCACGGTCATTCGCGCGTGCCGGTCTATCGCGAGACGCTCGACGACGTGATCGGCTTCGTCCATGTCAAGGACGTGCTGGCGCCGGTGGCCGACCGCCGCCCGGCGAGGCTCGAGCGCCTGTTGCGCAAGGTCCTGTTCGTCGCCCCCTCGATGCCGATCCTCGACCTTTTGGTGCAGATGCGCCAGGCGCGCACCCACATCGCGATGGTGGTCGATGAATTCGGCGGCATCGACGGGCTGGTGACGATCGAGGATCTGATCGAGGAGATCGTCGGCGAGATCGAGGACGAGCACGACGAGCCCGAACCGCCGGCGCTGATCGAACGCCCCGACGGCAGCGTCATTGCCGACGCGCGGGTGCCGATCGAGGCGCTCGAAGAACAGCATGGCACAAGGCTGCGCGCGGCGGGCGACGAGGAGGCGGTCGACACGCTGGGCGGGCTGGTGTTCACGCTGGCCGGGCGGGTGCCGAAGCGCGGCGAGGTCATCATCCATCCAGACGGCATCGAGTTCGAGGTGCTCGATGCCGATCCCCAGCGGGTCAAGCGCCTGCGGGTGCGCGGCCTGCCCGCCGCGATCGGCGGCAAGGGGGTGGCGAGTGTCTGAGGGCTCGGCCTTGCGCGTCCATCCCGGTGCCCGGCTGGAGACGCCGCTGTGCCGGCTGGCGCAGGCGCTGGCCGGATTGCCGGGCTGGCGCCGCTATGGGGTGGCGTTCGTGCTCGGCGCGCTGCTCGCCGGCGCAATGCCGCCGTTCGACCTGAGCCCGCTGATCTTTGTCAGCTTTCCCGGCCTCCTATGGCTCGACGACGGCAGCCGCGGGCCATGGGCTTCGGCGCGGCTCGGCTACGTGTTTGGTCTCGGCTTTTTCGTTGCCGGCCTCTACTGGATCGCGGCGGCGCTGTTTGTCGACATCGCCCGGTTCTGGTGGGCGTTGCCGTTTGCCGTGCTGGGGCTGCCGGCATTGCTGGCGTTCTACCCGGCCGCGGCGCTCGGCGTAACCGGCCTCGCGACGCGGCGCCTCGACCTGCCCGCCGCCGCCCGGGTCTGCCTGTTCGCGGTGGCGTGGAGCGCCGCCGAATGGGGGCGCGGACATTTTCTCACCGGGCTGCCGTGGAACCTCACGGGCGAGGTGTGGTCCGGCGCCTTTCCCGGTTCGCTGGCGATGCTGCAGAGCGTCGCCTGGGTCGGCATTTACGGGCTGAGTTTCCTCACAGTACTGGCCGCTGCGCTGCCGGCGCTGCTGGGGACCGCGTCGCTGCAGCGGATGGGGCAGGCGCGGCGGGCGGCCCCGGCGCTTGCCGCGGCGCTGCTGATCCTGTGCCCGGCGGCGGCCGGCGCGATCCGCTTGAGGCTGCTGCCGCCGGTGCCGACCGGAACCTGGCTGCGTTTGGTGCAGCCGTCGGTCCCGGAGTCGCTGAAATGGGACCCGGCGGCGGCTTCCGCCGATTTCCGCCGGCTGATCGAATTGAGCAACGCCCCGGCGCCGCACCCAATCGCCGCCGTGCTGTGGCCGGAAGCGGCGGTGCCGTTTTTCCTCGGCCGCGACGAGGCTGACCGTGACGCCGTCGCGGCGGTGGCGCCCAAGGGCGGCTATGTCATCACCGGCGCGCTGCGTGCGAGCCCGCCCGCGGTGCGGCCGGTGCAGGTCTGGAACAGCATCGAGGCGATCGACCGGACCGGTGCGATCCGGGCGCGCTACGACAAGGCACATCTCGTGCCGTTCGGCGAATACGTGCCGTTCGACGATGTGCTGCCGATCAAGAAGATCACCCCCGGCAGCATCGATCTGAGCCCCGGCCCGGGACCGCAGACGATCGCGCTCGCGGGGCTGCCGGCGTTCGCGCCGGTGGTTTGCTACGAGGTGATTTTTCCGGGCGCCGTTGTCAACGAGGCGGAGCGCCCGGCCTGGATCCTCAACGTCACTAACGATGCCTGGTACGGGCGCAGCTCGGGACCCTACCAGCATTTCGCGATCGCCCGGACGCGCGCCGTCGAGGAGGGATTGCCGCTGGTGCGCGTCGCCAATAACGGCATCAGCGGCGTCATCGACCCGGCCGGCCGCATCGTCGCGCGCACCGGGCTCGACGACGTCACCTATGCCGATATCGCGCTGCCCGCGGCCGCCGCGCCGACGCTCTACGAGGCGGCCGGCGATTGGCCGTTCCTGGCGATGCTGGCGCTCGCCCTGGTGCCGGTGCTGCGCCGCCGCTAGGCCGGCCGGCCGGATCGGGTTCGGGGCGCATTTCACCTATTGCAAGTTGCCAGGCGCGGCGTTGACTTGCATACATTCGTATGAGATATGACCCGCAGGCGACTGGGGTGTGCGGGTAGGTATGGCGATATCGCGACGGATTGGGCGGTCGGGACCCCCCAAGTCCGACAAGCCGAACCCGATCGACGTGCGGGTCGGCTCGCGCGTCCGGCTGCGGCGCAATATGCTTGGGCTGAGCCAGGAGAAGCTCGGCGAGGCGATCGGCCTGACCTTTCAGCAGGTGCAGAAATACGAGCGCGGCGCCAACCGCATCGGGGCCAGCCGGCTGCATGAATTGAGCCGGGTCCTCGATGTGCCGGTCGCGTTCTTCTTTGACGACGTCGATCCGGTGCGGGCGCCGGCGATCCCGGGCGGGTTCGCCGAACCGCCGGCCGATACGTTCGATTCCGATCCGCTGCACCGGCGCGAAACGGTCGAGCTGGTTGAAGCCTATTACGCGATCGAGGATGTCGCCGTGCGCCGCCGCCTGTTCGACTTGGCCAAGGCGCTCGCGGCGGAGGGCGAACAGATGCCGGCGCGAGCCCCGCGACGGATGACGAGACGGGCGCGCCCGCAAGATCCTACTTGACGCTCGCGCCTCAGCATTCGACAACGTGCCGCCGGAAACGGGGGCTCGCCGCGCTCTCGCGCCCAACGGACAGCGTCCGCCAGTTGGCAAAGGACCGAACGAGGGGAGAGCATCTCTTGCCGCAACGCGATTTTGTCTTCACCAGCGAATCAGTGTCGGAGGGGCACCCCGACAAGGTCTGCGACCGCATTTCCGACGCGATCGTCGACACCTTCATCGCCGCCGAGCCGCAGGCGCGCTGCGGCGTTGAGACGCTGGCGACGACCAATCACATCGTGCTCGCCGGCGAGGTACGCGGGCCCTCGTCGATCACCAGGGAGAGGCTGATCGAGGTCGCTCGCCATGCCGTGCGCGACATCGGCTATGAGCAGGAAGGCTTTCACTGGCAGCGCGCCCATGTCGAGTGCCTGATCCACGGCCAGTCGACTGACATCGCCCAGGGCGTCGATGCTGCCGGCAACAAGGATGAAGGGGCGGGCGACCAGGGCATGATGTTCGGCTATGCCTGCACCGAGACCCCCGAATTGATGCCGGCGCCGATCTTTTACGCGCACGCCATCCTGCGCTCGCTCGCCGAGGCGCGGCATTCCGGGGCGGCGCCGCTGCTCGGCCCCGACGCCAAAAGCCAGGTCACGCTGCAATACCTCGCCGGCAAGCCGGTGCGGGCGACGGCGGTGCTGGTGTCGACCCAGCATTCGGCGACGATCGGCCAGGAGGAGGTGCGCGAAATCATCCGCCCGCACGTCGTAAACGTCCTGCCCGAGGGGTGGATGTGCGACGAGGCGCAATTCTACGTCAACCCGACCGGGCGCTTCGTGATCGGCGGCCCCGATGGCGATTGCGGCCTGACCGGGCGCAAGATCATCGTCGACACCTATGGCGGCGCGGCGCCGCATGGCGGCGGCGCGTTTTCCGGCAAGGACCCGACCAAGGTCGATCGCTCGGCCGCCTATGCGGCCCGCTATCTGGCGAAGAACGTCGTCGCCGCCGGTCTCGCCGAGCGCTGCACGATCCAGGTCGCTTATGCGATCGGCATCGCCAAGCCGTTGTCGGTCTATGTCGAGACCGATGGCACCGGCCGGGTCGACGAGGATCGGCTGTCGCGGGTATTGCAGGAATTGATGGATCTGTCGCCGCGCGGCATCCGCACCCATCTCGGGCTCAACAAGCCGATCTACGCGCGCACCGCCGCCTACGGCCATTTCGGCCGCCCGCCGGAGACCGATGGCGGGTTTTCCTGGGAGCGGCTCGATCTGGTCGACGAGCTGCGCCGCGCTTTTTGAGCGTTACGCTGACGGGTGTCATTGCGGGACCGGCGACGCGGAACCTGGAATAGCGGTCTGGTGCATCGAGATTGACTGATCCGCCGTTGCAGCAGCCGCGCCTTTACGGCCGCCGGCGCGGGCGACCGTTGCGGCCGGGCCGGCAATCGGTGACCGAGAGCCTGCTGCCGCAGCTGGTGATCGCCTTGCCGGAGGGCGCAGCGCTCGACCCGACAACGGTGTTTCCCGTGCCGCCGGCGGCGGTCTGGCTCGAGATCGGCTTTGGCGGCGGCGAGCATCTTGCTGAACAAGCCGAGCGGCATCCCGACATCGGCTTTATCGGCGTTGAGGTATTCGAGAACGGCGTCGCCCGGCTGGTTGGCGAAATCGCCCGCCGCGAGTTCACGAGCATCCGCATTTTCGCCGACGACGCGCGCCTGCTGCTCGATGGCCTGATGCCGGCCTCGCTCGGGCGGGTGTTCGTGCTGTTCCCCGACCCCTGGCCAAAGCGGCGGCATCACAAGCGCCGCCTCGTCGCGCCGGCGACCCTCGATCGCCTCGCCATCGTCATGCAGCCGGGCGCTGAGCTGCGTCTGGCGACCGACGACCGCGACTATCTGGCCTGGATGCTGGAGCATGTGACGGCGCACCCGGATTTCCTCTGGCTGGCGCGCCGCCCCGCCGATTGGCGCGAGCGGCAGCCCGACTGGCCGGCGACGCGCTACGAGGAAAAGGCCCGCGCCGCCGGGCGAGCGCCGGCGTTTCTGCGCTTCCTGCGGCGGCCGTGATGCCCCCTCCGACGCGGCGCCGTCTCGCGCTGCTCGGTGCGATCGCGATCCTGTCGTTGACCGGCGGCTGCCAGATGATTGCCGGCATGCTTGCGGGCATCTTCGGGGCGCCGCGACCGGCCCGGCCGTCGATCGCCGTGCCCAAGCCGGCGCCGGTGGCGCCGCTGCGCGCCGATCGGATCGTCGTCTTCAAACAGCGGCGCGTGCTCGAACTGCTGCGCGACGGCGAAATCGTCGCGAGCTTCCCGATCGCCCTCGGCGAGCATCCGCGCGGCCCGAAGCGCGAGGAGGGCGATGGCCGCACGCCGGAGGGCCGCTATGTCATCGACGGGCGTTCGGCCGACACGCGCTATACCCGCGAATTGCACATCTCCTACCCCGATGTACGTGAGCGGGCGCGGGCCGTTGCGATGCAGGTTGACCCGGGCGGCGCGATCTTCATCCACGGCCTGCCGCGCGATTACGGCCCGTTCGATCCGCCGCGCTGGTATCGCGATTGGACCGATGGTTGCATCGCCGTCGGCAACGCCGCGATCGTCAAGATCTGGAACGCCGTCCCCGACGGAACGCCGATCGACATCCTGCCGTGACCCCCCGCGGCGGCGACTCGGTCTTTCTGCGTCTTCCGCGTCAAGATGATGGCGAGCCGATCGAGAACGACCAATCCCTTACCCTCCCCCTTGATGGGGGAGGGCGGGGTGGGGGTGATGTCGGCTGATGAGACGCTTGCCGGGATGAAGAAACACCCCAGCGACGGATCCCATGCGCGGGCCCGCGTATTGCGCCGGACAATGACCGATGCCGAACATCGGATCTGGCTGTTCCTGCGCGCGCGGCAGATCGAGGGATTTCGTTTTCGCCGACAGGCGCCGATCGGCCCCTACATTGCCGATTTTGTCTGCCACGAAGCACGCCTGATCATCGAGATTGACGGCGGTCAACACGACACTGACTCGCTGCGCGAGGCTGAGCGAGCCCGATTTCTCGAAGGCCAGGGCTACCAGATGCTCCGGTTTTGGAACAACGAGGTATTGGCAAATCCAGAGGGCGTCGTCACGGTAATCGCCGACGTGCTTGCCGCAGCATCACCCCCACCCCGCCCTCCCCCATCAAGGGGGAGGGAATGAGCGCGAATCAAATGGTGCCATACAATAATCTGCGCGTATTTGGTCCGGATTGGACCCCGCAAAATCGCGCCGCGTGTCCGCACCACGGCTCTGTATTTCTTGGAGCACAGCGAGTTCCATCTGCTGGTTTCCGAGCCAGTAGGTTCGTTAACTCGCCGGTGGTCAGCTGTTGCAGATTGATCGGCATTTTACTGTTCACTCCATGTTCGCTCCGGTTCCGGCTTGCCAGGCATGCCGCCTTGCCTATATATGGCGGACAAACGTCCCATAGGGTCCGGGTGTGCGATAGGGTCTTGGCAGGCCGGTTGTTGGAGTGGGCCCGGTGGCCCACTTTTTGTTTGCGTTGTCTCTGTCGGGGTAGCGGTTGCCGATCGACACCAACGAGATTGTCCGCATCATCGAGCCCTCGCTTGAGGCAATGGGCTATCGCCTGGTGCGGGTGGCGGTGACCGGCGCGCGGCGAACGACGCTGCAGGTCATGGCCGAGCGCCAGGATGACGCCGCGATGAGCGTCGACCATTGCGCCGATATCAGCCGCCAGGTCTCGGCATTGCTCGATGTGGCGGATCCGATTGCCGGGGCCTATACGCTCGAAGTCAGCTCGCCCGGGATCGACCGCCCGCTGGTTCGCCCGGAGGATTACGACCGCTTTGCCGGCTTTGAGGCGCGGATCGAATTGCACGCGCCGCTCGACGGCCGCAAGCGCTTCCGCGGGCGGCTGCTCGGCCGCGCCGGCGACTGCGTCCGCCTCGCCGGCGACGACGGCGAAGCGCATCTGCCGCTTGCCGCGATCGCCCGCGCGAAGCTGGTCTTGACCGATGACCTCCTCGCGCAGGCCCAGCACAAGCCGGCACAGACCAACTAGAGTACGGGGAACGCCATGGAGAGTACGACCACCTACGCCCGCCCCGAATTGCTGCAAGTCGCCGACACGGTCGCCCGCGACAAGGGCATCGACAAGGACGAAGTGCTGGAGGCGATGGAGCAGGCCATCCAGAAGGCCGGCCGCTCGAAATACGGCCTGGAATACGACATCCGCGCCGAGATCGACCGGCGCAACGGCGAGATCCGGTTGTTGCGCTTCCGCGAGGTGGTCGAGACCGTCGAGAACGAGGCGACCCATATCGCACTCGAAGCGGCGCAGCGGCTCAATGCCGAAGCCGAGATCGGCGATTTCATCACCGACCCGCTGCCGCCCATCGATTTCGGTCGCATCGCGGCGCAGACCGCCAAGCAGGTGATCGTCCAGAAGGTGCGCGACGCCGAGCGCCAGCGCCAATACCTGGAGTTCAAGGACCGCGTCAGCGAGATCGTCAACGGGCTCGTCAAGCGGGTCGAATTCGGCAATGTCGTCGTCGATCTGGGGCGCGCCGAGGCGATGCTGCGGCGCGACGATCTGCTGCCGCGCGAGAGCTTCCGGCAAGGCGAGCGGGTGCGCGCCTACATCTACGATGTGCGCCAGGAGGCGCGCGGCCCGCAGATCTTTCTGTCGCGCACCCATCCGCAATTCATGGCCAAGCTGTTCGCCCAGGAAGTGCCGGAGATCTACGACGGCATCATTGAGATCAAGGCGGTGGCGCGCGACCCGGGCAGCCGCGCCAAGATCGCCGTCATCTCGCGCGACAGCGGCATCGATCCGGTCGGCGCCTGCGTCGGCATGCGCGGCAGCCGCGTCCAGGCGGTGGTCGGCGAGTTGCAGGGCGAGAAGATCGACATCATCCCGTGGTCGTCCGACCCGGCCACCTTTGTCGTCAACGCGCTCGCGCCGGCCGAAGTCGCCAAGGTCGTGATGGACGAGGAGCAGCGGCGCATCGAGGTCGTCGTGCCCGACGATCAGCTGTCGCTCGCGATCGGCCGCCGCGGCCAGAATGTGCGCCTCGCCTCGCAGCTGACCGGCTGGGACATCGACATCCTGACCGAGGCCGAGGAATCGGAGCGGCGCACCGAGGAATTCCGCAGCCGCAGCCAGTTGTTCATCGACGCGCTCGACATCGACGACGTGATCGCCCATCTGCTGGTCACCGAGGGCTTCGGCTCGCTCGAGGAGGTCGCCTTTGTGGCGACCGAAGACCTGGCCGAGATCGAGGGGTTCGATATCGACATCGCCACCGAGTTGCAGGAGCGGGCGCGCAACGCGCTGGAGCGACGCGACCGCGAATACGAGACGCGCTACCGCGAATTGGGTGTCGAAGATGATTTGGCGGCGCTCGACGGGCTCAACCCCGGCATGCTGGTGACACTGGCCGAGAACGGCATCAAGACGCTGGACGATTTCGCCGGGCTCGCTGGCGACGAGGTCGTCGAGATGCTCGCCGCATCGGACAAGGGCGGCGTGCAGCTCGAACTCGACGACGCCAACACGCTGGTCATGGCCGCCCGCGCGCATTGGTTCGCGGCGGACGAATCCGGCGCGGCGCCGCAGGAGTAGCCGCAACGGCCCCGACCGCTCGCCGCGCCCCGGCGGTGGCGCCGGCGACGGCACCCGCGCCACCGCCACAGCGCCGCTGCATCGTCACCGGCGAGGTCCGCGAGCGCAGCGCGCTCTTGCGCTTTGTCGTCGGGCCCGACGGCGCGATTGTGCCCGACATCGACGCGCGCCTGCCGGGACGGGGTTTGTGGTTGACCGCGCGCCGCGATATAGTGGAACGCGCCGTGGCAAAACGGATTTTCGCGCGGGCGGCGCGGCGGCCGGTATCGGCGCCGGCCGAGCTGGCCGACCGCATCGAGAGCCTGCTGGCGCGGCGGTGCGGCGACGCGCTCGGGCTGGCCCGTCGGGCCGGTGGTGCGATCGCCGGGTTCGATCGGGTCGGCGAGGCGGTGCGCCGGGGCCGGGTTGGGCTGCTGTTGGTTGCGCTCGACGGTGCGGCCGGCGGGCGCGGCAAGCTGGCGGCGCTTGGCCGTGGTCTGCCGGCAGCCAGCGTGTTGACGGCAGCCGAGCTGGGCGCCGCGTTTGGGCGCGAGCGGATCGTGCACGCTGCGGTCACCGACGGCCCGCTATGCCGCCGCCTGATGCTCGACCTGTCGCGGCTCGCCGGGCTGCGCGCCGCGGCGGCGGTGGATTGCCGGATGGATTTCGCGCCGGTACAGCCGGCAAACGAGGATGGTGGTACCGAAACGGATGACTGAAGCCAACGAGCAAGAAGCCAACGAGCAAGAGCAGAAGCGGCCCCTGACCCTGGGCCGTCCGAGACTCGAACTGCGACGCGGCGTTGAGACCGGGCAGGTGCGCCAGAGCTTTTCGCACGGCCGCTCGAAGACCGTGACGGTCGAGGTGCGCAAAAAGCGCACACCGCTGCCGGGTGCCGCCCCCGAGCCTGGTCGCGCCGAGGTGAGCTCGCCGGTTGTCGCGCGGGCGCAGCCGACGGCGCCGAGCCCGGTCACCGAGCCGGTACGCCGGCCGGTGGCAGTGCCGCGCGCCCTGACCGAGGAGGAGCGGGCCGGCCGGGTCCGCGCCCTGCAGGATGCCCACAAGCACGACGAGGAGTCGCGCCGCCGCGCCGTCCTCGCCGAGGCGGATCGGCGGCGCGAGGAAGAGGAGCGCGCGGCCGAAGAGGCGCGCCGCCGCGCCGAGGAAGAGGCGCGCAGTCGCGCCGAAGAGGAAGAGGGCCGCAAGCGCACCGAGGAAGAGGCGAAGAAGCGCTCCGAGGACGACGAGACCCGCCGCCGCGAGGAGGAATCGCGGCGCGAGGTGGCCGAACGTGCCGGCAAGGCGGCGGCCGCCAAGGTCGCCGCGCTGACCGCCGCCGGCAAGATGGCGGTGCCGGCCGAAGAGGAGGAGCCGGCCACCGGCTTCCGTCCCGGCCGCCGCCCCGATCTGAAGCGTCCGGCCGCCCCGGTCCGCCGCGACGAGCAGCGCCGCCGGACCGGCAAGCTGACGGTGACCCGCGCGCTCGACGATGAAGCCGGCGAGCGCATGCGCAGCCTCGCCTCGGTCCGCCGCGCCCGCGAGCGCGAACGCCAGCGCATGCTCAGCCAGGAGCAAACCAAGATTGTGCGCGATGTCGTGATCCCCGAGACGATCACGATCCAGGAGCTGGCAAACCGCATGGCCGAGCGCGGCGCCGACGTCATCAAGGCGCTGATGCGCAACGGGATCATGGCGACGATCAACCAGACGATCGACGCCGACACGGCCGAGCTGATCGTGACCGAATTCGGTCACCGGGTGCGCCGGGTCGCCGAATCCGACGTCGAGATCGGGCTGCGCGGCGACGCCGACGAGCCCGAGATGCTGGTGCCGCGCGCGCCAGTCGTGACGGTCATGGGCCATGTCGACCACGGCAAGACATCGCTCCTCGATGCGCTGCGCCAGACCGATGTCGCGGCCGGCGAGGCGGGCGGCATCACCCAGCATATCGGTGCCTACCGGGTCACCCTGCAGAGCGGGCGGCAGATCACCTTTATCGATACGCCGGGCCATCAGGCCTTCACCGCGATGCGCGCGCGCGGCGCCGACGTCACCGATATCGTCGTGCTGGTCGTCGCCGCTGATGACGGCATCATGGAACAGACCGTCGAGGCGATCCGGCATGCCCGGGCCGCGGGGGTGCCGGTCATCGTCGCCATCAACAAGATGGATCGGCCCGATGCGCGGCCGGAGCGGGTGCGGCAGGAACTGCTGCAGCACGAGCTTGTCGTCGAGGAACTCGGCGGCGAGGTGCTCAACGTCGAGGTGTCGGCCCTCAAGAAGACCAATCTCGACAAGCTCGAGGAAGCGATCCTGCTACAGGCCGAACTGCTCGATTTGCAGGCCAATCCGAACCGCCCGGCCGAAGGGGTGGTGCTCGAAGGCAGGCTCGAGCGCGGCCGCGGGCCGGTCGCCACCGTATTGGTGCAGCGCGGCACGCTGCGGATCGGCGACGTCTTTGTCGCGGGCGGCGAATGGGGCCGGGTGCGCGCCCTGGTCGACGATCGTGGCCAGACGCTGCGCGAGGCGGGCCCCTCGACCCCGGTCGAGGTGCTCGGCCTCAACGGCCTGCCGCTCGCCGGCGACGATTTCGTCGTCGTCGAGAACGAGGGCCGGGCGCGCGAGATTGCCGATTTCCGCCAACGCCGGCGGCGCGACGCGGCGGCGGCGTTGGGTGGCCGCGGCACGCTGGAGCAGATGTTCTCGAAGATCGCGTCGGGGACGGCGAAGGAACTGGCGGTCGTCGTCAAATCCGATGTCCAGGGCTCGCTGGAAGCGATCGTCGGCTCGCTCGAAAAACTGTCGACCGACGAGGTTGCGGTGCGCGTTCTGCATTCCGCGGTCGGCGGCATCACCGAGAGCGATGTGATCCTGGCCAAGGCAACCGGCGCCCTGATCATCGGCTTCAATGTCCGGGCCAACCCGCAGGCGCGCGAACTGGCAACCCGCGATGCCGTCGAGATCCGCTATTACGCGGTCATCTACGATCTGATCGACGATGTGCGCGGCGCGCTGTCGGGTATGCTGTCGCCGACGCTGCGCGAGCGCTTCCTCGGCAATGCCTCGATCCGCGAAGTCTTCAATATCACCCGGGTCGGCAAGGTTGCCGGCTGCATGGTCACCGACGGGGTGGTGCGGCGCGGCGCCAAGGTGCGCCTGTTGCGCGACAACGTGGTGATCCACGAGGGCAGCCTGAAGACGCTGAAACGCTTCAAGGACGAGGTGCGCGAGGTGCGCGAAGGCTACGAATGCGGCATGGCCTTCGAGAACTATGAGAACGTCCAGCAGGGCGACGTTATCGAGTGCTTCGAGGTGGAAGAAGTCGTCCGCACGCTGTAGCCGCATGCCCCGGTAACTGAATGCCCAGGCGACGCGATCACGAACCGGCGGCGGGGCCGCGCCCTGCCAGCCAGCGGCAATTGCGGGTTGGCGAAGAGCTGCGCCATTCGCTGGCCACCTTGTTGCGGCCTGGCGAATTGCGCGA
>Ga0307374_10007688_pt1 | contig 16316 bp, 18 predicted proteins | sample OX3MG_FD_202532 | JGI IMG/M metagenome (GOLD analysis project Ga0307374, IMG submission 202532) | Soil microbial communities from Risofladan, Vaasa, Finland - OX-3 | ecosystem: Environmental > Terrestrial > Soil > Coastal area > Acid sulfate soil | place: Finland: Risofladan, Vaasa | collected... | reverse complement strand
CGGCCGGCCAGGCGGGCGCCCAGTGCCTGGAGCATTCCCGCGCCGCCGTCGGTGCAGGCGCTGCCGCCAACCCCCAGGATGATCTGCCGGCATCCCTGGTCAAGTGCGGCCCGGATCAGCTCACCTGTTCCGTAGCTGGTGGCGGTGAGCGGGGCTGGCCGGCCGGCGGGAAGGAGCGTCAGCCCGGACGCGGCGGCGAGCTCGACCACCGCCACCCGGCCACGGACCGCGATCGCCGAGCCGGCCGGGTCACCCGCCGGCCCGGTGACGGTGACCGGCACCCTGCGGAAACCCGCGGCCTCCGCGGCGTCGAGGGTCCCCTCGCCGCCGTCCGCCACCGGCACCTGCTCCACCTCGAGGGCCGGCCGTGCCGCCAGCAGCCCGTCCGCCACATGTGCGGCCACGTCGCGAGCGCTGAGAGTGCCCTTGAACTTGTCCGGTGCGATAAGCACACGCATGTGCGGCTCACCCGGTCACCCAGGTGTTGCAGAGCGGGCAGGCGGCGCGCCCACGTCGCCGAGTTCGTGCTCCACTCGCTGGCTCCAGCTCAGCAGCGCGTCACGCAGGAGCGGCTCGCGCACGTAGAAACGCTGCGCCGGCAGCGGGATGCTGACGGCCCGCAACCGGTGCGGCGCGACCACCTGGTCGACGAACATTTCGGCCTGGGTCAGCCCGCCCGGCGCCGACCGCAGGGTGCCCGCGGCCCGGGCTATCACCTGGATACCCGTACCGCCAGGATCCTCCGCTGACCTTGCCATCCCCGGGCCGACCTCCTGCGGCATCGTGATCATAGAACCAGGTTCCCGTCTCCGGCGAGCCGTGCACGCCGGGAATCATCCACGAGCGGGCAGCCCGAGCAGCATCTGTGCCTCCGCTACCGACGCCACCGGCCGGTCGAGGTCGCGGGCCAGCCGCACGGCCCGTTCCACGAGCGGCCGGTTCCCCGGCGTCAGGTCACCTTTGCGAAGGTACAGGGTGTCTTCCATGCCCGCGCGAGCGTTGCCGCCGAGCGCAAGACCCATCGCGGTGAGCTGCAGGTTGGCGCGGCCGATGGCGATGACCTGCCAGCTGGCTCCGGCTGGCAGCCGGCGGACCATGGTCAGCAGGTTGTCCGGCGTGGCTGCCATGCCGCCCCGGACGCCAAGGACGATGCTGAACTGCAGCGGGTCGTCAAGCAGGCCTTCCCCGTGCAGTTGCAGGCATACCTCAAGGTGGCCGGTGTCATAGATCTCAAGCTCGGGCTCGACATCCAGGTCACGCATCCGCCGCGCCAGCCGCCGCACTCCCTCCGGCGGGTTACGGAACTCCCCCGCGCCAAAGGTCATGCTGCACGGATTCAGCGTCGCCATCCGCGGCCTCAGCTCGGCCAGCCGCTCCCGTTCCTCGAAGGGCACGTCGAGCCCGACTCCGGTGGACAGCTGTACCAGGATCGGGCACCTGGCGGCGATCAGGTCCATGACCTGGCGGGCGATGCCCAGGTCGGCGTGGGCCTGCCCGCCCCGTCGCGCAGATGGACATGGGCGACCGCGGCGCCCGCCTGATAGGCGGCCTCGACCTCGGCCGCGATTTCCTCTGGTGTGGTCGGCAGCGCAGGGTTGTCGGCCTTGGTGGCGATGGGCCCGGTCGTGGCGACGGTGATGATCGCGGTCACGTCGTGCTTCCCGGTGCGGGGGATGCGGGCGGCCCGAGGCCGCCACCGGGTGGCTGCGCCTGGCCGATGATCACCAGCAGCGTCGCCGGGCGTGCGGACCGGTTGTCGATCCGGCGGAGCGTGCCCTTGGGCAGGTGCACGGAGTCGAACGGCCCCAGGTGCTCCTGCCTGCCCTCGGCCCCGACCGTCTTCGCGGCGGTAGGGCTCGCCCTCGCCACCGCGCTAAGCGCGTGCGGCAGTGGCGGCGGATCCACCGCCTCCTCGGGCCCGATCACGATCGGGGCCTCCATTCCGCTCACTGGCCCGCTTGCCGGCTTCGGATATTTCGAGAAGTGGGGATACCAGCACGCGGTCAATGGCGTGAACGCCGCCGGGGGCATCACCATCGGCGGCGTCAAGCGCAAGGTGAAGCTGATCCTGCTCGATGACCAGACGAACCCCAACACGACCGTCAACAACGTGCAGCGGCTCATCACCCAGGACCACGTCAACGCGCTGCTTGGTTCCTGCACCGACTCACTCGTGGAACCGGGTGCGCTCATCGCCAACCGCATGGGCGTGCCCATGGTCACTCCCTGCGCCGCCGTGAACACGTTCGGGGTGACCGCGAAGTGGAAGTGGGCATGGGACCTGTTCTTCAACTCGGCGCAGCTCACCGAGACCCCGTTCAACACCGCTGACGCACTCGGCCTCAAGGCCAAGACCAACAGCAAGGTCGCGATCATCCACTCGAACGGCAAGAACGAGAACATCATGGGCGGCCAGGAATGGCCGGCCTGGGCGAAGAAGCACGGCTGGACGGTCGCTTACAACCAGCCATTCCCGCCCGACCAGTCACAGTTCACCTCTGCGCTGCAGGCGGTGAAGGCGTCCGGTGCGGACATGCTCCTCGTTGTCCTCCCGCCGCCCGCGGCGATCGCGCTGCGCAAGCAGATGGTCTCGGTCGGATACACCCCGAAGATCCTGGTGATCGAGGAAGGCGGCGAGCCGCTCCAGTTCGCCACCGCGCCGGGCAAGCTGGCCAACGGCGTCATGGTGGGCGGCTACTGGGACCCCTCGTTCCCCTACCCCGGGGCGAACCAGATCCGCAAGGAGTTCGAGGTGCAGACGCACCAGACGTTCTCCCAGCACATCGCCGACACCGACGCGGCCGCGCAGGTTCTGCTCGACGCCATCAAGCGGGCCGGCTCGCTGGACCCGACGAAGATCAATGACCAGATCGCCAAGACCAACACGATGACCGTGGTCGGGCACATCCAGTTCGGCCCCGAGCACACGTCCACGTTGCCGATGGTCGAGGAGCAGTGGCAGAACGGCAAGAACGTCGTCATCTGGCCACAGAACCGCGCCACGGCAAAGGTCCTGTTCCCCCTCCCCTGACGATCCGCCTGCCGCGCAGTCCCGGATCACCGGCCTGACCCACGTAACGCCGTAGGCCAGCCACCACCACCCGATCGTCCCCTGGTTCCCGAACGGAGCCGGGGGACGATCGCCTGTGTCCCACGGACGCCGGCGGCAACCCGGTCAGGGCCGGGTGGCGTCCCGGATCACCAGGTGCGGGCTGGCCTTGGCCACGATCTCGCGGGTGGCCTCCCAGCAGGCCCCGCACATTGGGTAGGACCGTCCCCAGACTTCGGGCCAGAACGCCTCGCGGGGCGTGCCCGGGACGCCAAGCTGCCCGAAGCTGACGACCACGTCCGCGAGCCGGCCGACGTTGCGGTGCGCACGGTCGCTGCATAGGTGCCGGCCGCTGGGGACGGCCAGAACGATCTCGTCGTGACCCGGCGGGGTGGCGGTCACATCCGCGCCCGGGGTATGCGCGCCAGCCCGCCGTACATGTCGGCGGGCTGGCGGGAGTGCCCAGCGATGGGCGGCCGCCACTCGGTGACCGGGACCACGCCCGGCGGTACCAGCGGCAGCCCCCCGAACAGGGCACTGACCTGGGAGTGGGTACGCGGGACCAGCCCAGCCGGGACCCGCGTGTTGTAGGCGGCCACCCCGGCGCTGACCTGGCTGGGTGCGATGTCGGCGGTCAGGTGCGAGATCACCACGTAACTGCCCGGTGCTAACACGCTGGCCAGGCTGGCGATGATCCCGGCGGGGTCGTCGGCGTCGGGGATGAAGTGCAAGACGGCGAGCAGCAGCACGGCAGCGGGCTGGGTGAAGTCCAGCGCCGCTGCGGCGGCAGCGGCGATCGTGGCAGTGTCACGCAGGTCCGCATCGACGTACTCACACACCCCTTGCGGGGCGCTGACGAGCAGCGCACGCGCATGGACCAGCACGAGCGGGTCGTTGTCCACGTACACGACCCGGGACTCCGGCGCGATGGCCTGCGCGACCTCGTGGGTGCTGCCGGGTGAGGGCAGGCCGGTGCCGATATCAAGAAACTGGCGGACACCGCACTCGGCCGCCAGCCAGCCCACAACCCGGCCCAGGAACGCCCGGTTCGCCCGCGCCCCCGCCACCACCTGCGGCCGACGGCGGATGACCTCCTCAGCCGCCTGCCGGTCAGCCGGGAAATGGTCCTTCCCGCCCAGCCAGTAGGCATACACCCGGGCCGGATGCGCCACCGACGGATCGAAGCCCGGACCGGGCTCAGCGGGCTGGAGGGCAGACATCCACGATTGCGGTGCCGGTCGCTGCGGGGACGGGGATTCGGCAGTGCTGGATGGCGCAGCGGAGTCAGGGTCGCCAGATGCCTCTTGCTGGGCGGCGATGGTGCGGGCGTCGGCTGCCGCCGTGTTCAGTTGCGCGGCGGCGCGCTGGAGCTGCTGTCTGCGGGTCATGGAAGTGAGAGAACCTGAACGGAGCCGGTATTGGTAGCGCGTGCATGGGGGGCGGGTGTGTGCGCGGGGGGGCGTGCACACACTGAACGGCTGGTTGCGGTGTGTCGCGCGTGTGACACTGACAGCAGCGATCAGTACGGCAGCCGAGGAGGCCCGGGGTGGGGCGTATGCCCAAGCCATCCAATGAGCGTCTGCGTGCCCTGCTTGGGGAATCTGGGGTGTCGCACAAGGGGCTGGCCCGCAGGGTTGTCGAGACGGGGGCCGCCCGGGGCGTGCACGGTCTGGCCTACGATCACAGTTCTGTTGCCCGCTGGCTGGCTGGAGAGCAGCCCCGGGAGCCCGTGCCTGAGTTAGTCGCCGGCGTGCTCGCCGGTTTGCTTGGGCGCCGGGTGAGCATGGCTGATGTGGGGATGGCGCCAAGCGCGGTAACCGCTGATGTTGGCCTGACGCTGGCGGCCACCTGGGCGGAGTGTGTGACGGCTGCGACCACGCTGTGGAGGGCGGACTTGGAGCGGCGCCGGTTCCTGATGGAATCAGCTGTAGCCGTGTCAGCATCCTCCGCTGTGGCCCTGCATTGGCTGGTCAGCCCCCCGCCAGGCCCACCTTCGAGAACCGGGCGGCGGCAGGTCGGGGAGTCCGATGTTGACGCCATCCAGCAGGTCGTCCGGTCCTACCGGGAACTGGACAACCGGCTCGGCGGAGGCCGGGTACGCGGTTCAGTGGTCCACTACCTGAACTCCGATGTAGCGCCGATGCTCACCGAGGGCCGGTTCAATGCCGGGATAGGCGCCCGGCTGGCTGCGGCGAGCGCCGAACTCGCGCAGCTGGCCGGCTGGATGGCCTACGACTCAGGCTTGCACGGGCACGCGCAGCGGTACCTGACCCTCGCACTCAGCTTCGCCCAGCACGCGGGAAATGCTGGGCTTGGCGCGGAAATCCTGGCGGCGCAAGCCCATCAGGCTGTCTACCTGGCGCGGCCATCCGAGGCGGTAGACCTGGCGCGTGCCGCGCAGGCCACCGCGCGGCGTGCGGGCCTGCCCACGCTGGTGGCCGAGTGCTCGGTCATGGAAGCGCACGGGCATGCGGTGAATAAGGACGCGCGGGCATGCGCGCGGGCGCTGTCAGACGCGGAAGCGGCGTTCGGGCGGGCGGTACGGGCCAACGACCCCGTGTGGCTGAGGTACTTCGATGAGGCATACCTGGCCGCACGCATAGGTCACTGTTTCCACGCGCTGGGCGAACCGGGCCACGCTGAGCGGTACGCGCGGCGCTCGCTGCACATGGACGGCCGGTTCGTGCGCGGGAAGGCGTTCAACCTCTCGCTGCTGGCAACAGCACTAGCTGAGCAGGATGACATTGAGCAAGCGTGCATGGTGGGCCGGCAAGCGCTCGATCTGGCGGCACGCCTTCAGTCGGCACGCAGCGTCCGCTACATCAAGGACCTTCAGCACGCGCTGCGCCAGCGCGCGGACACTGCTGCGGTACGGGCATTCAATGCCCAGGTGGCTGAACACCTGCCCGCAGCATCAGCGCGTACTGCACGCCGATGATGGTGGCTGCCCCGGCGATCTCCCCGCTGCCGATCATCGCGGCGGCCTCATCGAGGGGAACCCAGCGGACGGCGGCGGTCTCATCAGTCGCCGGTTCCTGCACGAGGTCGGCGCCGCGAGCCAGGTAAAGGTCCTGCGGAAAGTCGGCGTTGCCGATCATCGGCTGGTAGGAGAGCACGAACCGGACGTTGCGGGGACGCCACCCGGTTTCTTCCTCCGCCTCGCGCACCGCCGCTGCCGCCCCTTCCTCCCCGTCATCGGCGTATCCCCCGGGCAGTTCCCACACCCATTTGCCGATGATGAAGCGGTGGCGCCACATGAGCAGGACGTGGGAACCGGGATCGTCCAGTACCAGGACCATGACGCAGCGCCGCATCCGGAAGACGTACTGGGTGAACGTGGTCCCGTCCGGCAACTCAACATCGGCGAGGCTGACGCGGATGTGAGGGTTCTCGTCAACGAGTCGCTCACCGTGGATGACCCATCGGGCATAGTCGGCTCCGGTATCTCCTGCCACATGCGGTGACGCTACCCGAGCAGGCCAGATGTTGCCGCTGCCGCTCCTGGCTTGATTCCAGTTCGTCCCACGGTTTGGCCTGCGCCACCGATGGTTCCGCGCTGGCTGGGGTCCTGCCTGTGCATTTGGTGGTTGTGCCCCGCGTAGCGGGGCTCCCTGGGTGGGCTCGGAGGGGTCAGGATGGGGGTGTGGGGGAAACCTGAGGGGAACCCTGGGCTTTGGGGAGGGTTCCCCTTCCGGTTTCCCCCGCTACCTGTACCTCTTCCTGCCTTTTGCTTTTCCGCCTAGCGGTGTCTACGCAGGTAGGCGAGACAACGGTCGCGGCCGATGCCCGCGCAGTTGCCACACGCTTGCGTCATCAGTGTGCGGTCGCTGTGTGGACGCCGTGCGGGTAGATTCTATTAGTTCACTGCCTCCGCGTGACGATCTCCTGGCGAGTAGGCAGCCGGAGGCGTCTTCTGTGACGGACACCAATAGGTGCTCGTATTCGATCACGTGGGGGGAGGTATTCCTGGCTTCATAGTTAAAATTTAGCTGACTACGATTTGGAGTACATCTAACTGTCCATGGTCGTCAGAAATTATGGCATTGTAGTTTCCGGCCTCTGAGTAGTGTTGTTTGGCGAGCATGCGTTGAGAGTAGGTGGCGCTCATCGCATAGCTGCCTGTGACGTGGATGAGGCCAGAAACGCGGTCGAAGGATTCTTGGGCATTGAGCAAAGGGTTGGCCGTCAGGCGCCACCGTGCGTTGCTTGTCAGAACGTCCAAGTTTGGGTCTGTTGGACACTGGGGTGGGAGTGACGCGGATCTCGTTGCGGCACAGTGAGCAAAGGCGGAACGCACGGCTTCCCGAATTTGGCTCCACGCGACGTTCGGCATGTGCTTGGTGATTGTTGGGCCCGGCTTCGCGCTGACACCTTGAATGCCTAGAAGTTCGGCTCGGTGGCGACGCCAGGACAGTTGCGCACGATAGTGCACTATCTGGATGCTTAGTCTTCTGTAGCCCATGTCGTCGGAATAGGTGGCCTGCATTATCGCATTGCCCGCAACGTAGAACTTATTCTTCCAGTATACGATCCTGGCGCCGTCGGAAGGGTTACCGTGGAGGCTCCAGTGGACGTTCGTGGCGCCTGGGTAGCTGGCTGCCTGCGATTGTGGGCAATTGACGGGAGCGAGAACGGGAACCTGGGCGCAGTCCTGCAGCTTGGCTATGACCGGTGCCATGACGGCCCCGGCCGTGGTACCCGCAGGCCAGGAACTGCTGCGCAGCGGAAACGGGACACGCGGCAGAGAATCACCAGACTGCGAAGCGCCCCAGAGAAAAAGGACAGCGATGATGGCAACAAAGATAATTAGACCGAGGATGCCACCGTCAGTGCCCCCACTTGTCGCATACTCTTCGGTATCCTCTGCTTCCCCCGCGGCCGCGTCATCGTAATGCGGAAGCAGGTATGCATCACCGGCGATATTGTACTGGTCTCGGCCCGCTACCCCATACTGATCTGCCACTGCAGGCGCCCTGCTCCTGTCGGTTCACCTAGCTTGGGGGTTGGTGAATGTAGGCGTCCCCACCAATGTTGTATTGGTCGCGGCCAGCGCTGCCATTTTGTAGCGTTTGACCGGACGGTAGCTTCCTAAGTTGCGCCTTCAGCGTGCGCAACTCAGCTTCAGCAGACGGGTGTGCTGCAAGCAACTCTTGCAGCACACGGACCCAGCGTTTTGCTTCGGACACCTGCCAGCCTGGGTTCGACAGCAATCGCGTGCGTGTGGTTTCGAGCTGTTTCTGTAGGCTCGTGGGGTTCCTGAAACGGCCGAGCACCCGGCCCAGGAGATGCCTAGCCTCCGTGTAGGCATCGGTCCCGGCCGCCTGGACGATAGAAGTCGCCAGCGCCGTTAACCAATCCACTAGTGTCACGCCTCTCAAGTTCCCAGGATGCAGTGCGGCTCGTTACGAAGTGTACGAGCAGGGGTGAATCACGTCACCTGATGTGGATGAATAGTGCGATGCGGGCGAGGGCTCTGCCTTCACCACAGGCCAGCGGTCTGGTCGGCGGTCTGTCGAGCCCCTGCGCTGCGTTGGCTCACTGGTCACTCTTCCGGTTTCACCTGGCGGGACTCCGCGAGCCTGTGCTCCGCTGCAGCGAGATCAGCCATGGCTGCATGTAGCCGCTGCTCAGCGTCGTGGAGAAGCGCGGCAGCCCTGTCGGCTTCCCTTTGTCGTTCCGCGGCTTCATACGTGAGCGCCGTAAGAGTCATCCTCGCTGCTTGAAGCTCTTCCTCCGCCGCCCGGCGCTTCAGGTTGGCGTGCTTCCGCTGTGCATTGGGATCAACTACGAGGTCGGCTACGGGCACGCCGAGAACATCAGCGAGCGCTACAGCCTCATTGACGCGCACCGGGCGCCGGTTCGCTGGCTCGCTTGCCTCGACCTTGGCGATGGCCGAGCGGTGCATCTCGAATCCCCGCAACCTCATCTGATCTGCCACCTGCTGTTGCGTCAGGCCCGCCTTCTCTCGCAGTGCCCGCAGGTGCCGGGCGAAGAGTTCCTCTGCATCAGGAGTCCGCCACGTGTGCTGTCCTGGGTGACCTTGCGGCATGTCCTCCACAAGAACGCGATCCTACGTCCTGTGCCGGGTTGCGTCTAGAGGGCTGCCGTGGTCTTATGTCCGGATGCGGAACGCGCAACCGCGTCCCAGAGGCGCACGTCACGGCATCAAGGTGCATCCGGTTGGCGAAACGGCCGAGAGCCTGTTCGACATCTATATTCGCCAGTCCGAGATGGTTGCCCAGCTGGCCGTCATCCAAGAGCAGTTGAAAGCGGTTCCCGATCATGAGGCCCGGATCCGGGTGGTCGAGGCCTCGCGTGCGAAGATGATCGGCGCTGCGGTGGCTGCCTCTGCGGTGGTATCCGGTTTGGGAACCTGGATCGGTCTCGCAGTTGCGCACCATTGAGCCCCGCATCTGCGGGTTGGGGGGAGTTCTCCACGCTACGAGGGGAAGCCTTGTGTGGTGGGCTGCATGTGGCTGAGCAGGTGGAGGAAGACTTGTTCGGTGACGAGGCGTATGCCGAGTTTGCGGGCGGTGCTGGCTTTGCCTGATTGGGTGTGGGGGTCGGCTGCTACGACGAGCGCGGTTTTGGTGCTGACTGCCGTGGTGACGCGTAGTCCGGCGGCAGTGGCGAGTGTTTCGATGTCGGCTCGGTTCATGTCCATGTCGCCGGTGAAGACGATTTTGTCGCCGGGGCTGAGGGCCGGTGGCTGGTGGCCGTTGGGGTGCTGGGGGGTGTGGCGGGTGTCGTGGAGGATGGTGAGGGCTTCGCCGGGGGGGACGTCGAGTAGGTGGGCGACGTTGAGGAGGTCGGCTTGTTCGGCGTCGGTGATGTGGCCGTCGTGCCATGCGGCGGCGGCTACGTGCTGGAGGTATTGACGGTGTGCGCGGTGGGCGGTGTCGTGCTTCAGCCCGAGTTCGGCAGCCAGGCCTGACAGGGTGGCTAGTTCGTCGGCGCTGATGATCCGGTCTTCCAGGACCCGGTCCAGGACGCCAAGATAGCTGTCGGTGTCGCCGCTCTCGCCCCGGGGCAGGCGGTCGACGAGGTCGGCTAGTGGTGGCCGCTGGCTGGCGCGGCGCAGTGTTTGCTGCTGGCGGGTGACGGGCTGGAATGGGGCTTGGCGAGGGCTGGGCAGCCATCGGGCTTGGGTGGCGTCGGTGAGGGCTTGTGCCCAGGAGCCGGGCATCTGGCGGTGGGCAGCGCGGTAGCGGGCGAGCAGCCCGGCGGCGGCGTGGGCGTCGCCGAGCGCGCTGTGGTGCCCGGACAAGGTGATGCCGGCGGCGGCGCAGCAGGCGGGCAGGCTGCGGGCGGGCAGGCCGGTCAGCAGGCCGGTCAGGTAGTAGCTGGCGAGCGCCATCGTGCACACGATGGGCGGCGGGGGCAGTTTCACCCCGCACCGGCTGAACTCGGCGTCCAGGAACCGTGTGTCGAAGCTGGCGTTGTGCGCGACCAGGACCCGTCCGGTTAATAGCTGCCACAAGGTCGCGGCAGCGGCATCGAAGGTGGGCGCGTCGTGGACGTCGGCTGCTGTGATGCCGTGGAGGTTGGTCGGGCCGACGTCTCGGCCGGGGTTGATCAGGGTGCAGAACTGGCCGGTGATTTCGGCGTTGGCGTTGAGGTGGACGATTCCGACCTCGACCACGCGGTCTGTGGACGGGTAGAGCCCGGTTGTTTCCAAGTCCACTACCGCGAACCCAAAGCTGTCAGTCTGCTGCTGCCCGGAGTTCCCCACTCCCGCCTCCCCGTGTCGCCGGATGTCATGGCATCGGCTGACGTGCGGGAGCGTATCGGGCATGGGTGGTATATCGCCGGAAGTTGGACGGAGTGATGTGGTGCTGATCCCCTAGGCAGATGCCCGGCCGGGGTGCCGGTTGAATGTTGAGCGCCCGGAGGGCTCCACGGGGTTGATGGTCTGTGCCGCTTGTAATGTGTCACGGTCCGTGCGGCGGGGACTGCCGCTGACCCGGGGCGGGTAGGTGGACCGCCTTCCTGGGCGGCGCGTTTCCTCGTGGCTGGGGCCCCGCACGGAGCGTGTGAGTGTGCTCCCGCGCGGGCTGACATCTCGCGGGAACTCGGGACGGTGAGGATGGCCGATGGGGTGCGCGTGAAGGGAGAATTGTCCCTGGCCTGGCCTGCGGCGGACGGGTACAGAAACTCCGCAGATTGCCCCGTGCACGGGTTGCAGGGGGCGGGAGCTGAAGCGGGTTAACTGTGGCCGGGGAGTGGGACTTGTGCGGGGTGTGGGGACGACCCGTTTCCTTTGGCTTCGCCGACGTAGAGGGACAGCAGGCGCTCATCGGCGCGCATCTGCGACGGCTCCCCGGCCAGGGCGACCCGGCCCTTCTCCAGCACGGCGACATGGTCAGCGAGGGCCAGGCCGCGCTCGACGTTCTGCTCGATGACGATCATCGCGACCCCGCGCCCGTTGATCTCGGTGAGCGTCTCGTACAGGCGGTCGACCGTGATCGGCGCGAGGCCGAGGGAAATCTCGTCGAAGATGACCAGCCGGGGATCGGCCATGAGGGCGCGGCCGATGGCCAGCATCTGCTGCTGGCCGCCGGACAGCGCGGCGCCGGAGTTCGACCGCGCTTCGGCGAGCGCGTCGAACAGCTCGTACACCGCGCCCAGCCGCCGCTCACGCTCCGTCGCCGATCTTGTGGCCCGGGCACCCAGCAGCAGGTTCTCCTCGACCGTGAGGTCACCGAAGACGCGCCGGCCCTCCATGCAGTGGGCGACCCCGAGCCGGACGATGTCATGGGACCGGCGGCCGTCGACCCGTTTCCCGTCGAACCAGATCTCGCCCACGCTGACCGGCAGCATCCCGCTGATCGCCTTGGCCGTAGTGGTCTTGCCGGCGCCGTTGGCCCCCAGCAGGGCGAGCACCTCGCCGTCTGCCACGGTGAAGGAGACGTCGTGGAGAGCGCGGAAAGCGCCGTACTGCGCCGCGACACCCTTGACCTCCAGCAGCGGCCGACCGGGACCGCTGGACCTGTCACGGGCCGGTGCGACCTCCTCCCCGCCGGAGGTCCCCAGGTAGACCGCGGCGACCTGCGGATCGGCGAGCACCGTGTCCGGGTCACCGGACACCAGCATGCGCCCGCCGTCGATCACGATGAGCCGGTCACAGCATTCCCTGATGACGTCGATGACGTGCTCGACGATCAGGATCGCGTCCACCTCCTGGCGGAGCGAGCGGATCAGCTCGATGAGCTCCCGCAGCTCGGACTCGACCAGGCCCGCGCCGATCTCGTCGAGGAGGAGGATCCGCGGGCGGACCGCGAGCGCGCGGGCCAGTTCCAGCCGCTTGAGGCGCAGCAGGCCGAGATCGGCCGCCGGGGTGTGCGCGAACTCGCTCAGCCCGCAGCGGGCGAGTATCCGCTCGCACTCCGCCCGCGCCGCCCGGCCCCGCCCCTTGGCACCGTGCAACTGGGCGACGAGCAGGTTCTCCATGCGTCATCTGGCCGAACGGCCGGGGGACCTGGTGCGTGCGGCCGATGCCGCGCCGGGGCCGCTGCTGTGCGCTGACGGCGGTCACGTCCTCGCCGAAGAGCTCGATCGTGCCGTCGCCCGAGATCGCGCCCGACAGCAGGCCGATGAGCGTGCTCTTGCCGGCCCCGTTCGGGCCGATCATGCCGAGCACCTCGCCGGGCCGCAGCTCAAGGTCGACACCGTCGACCGCGCGCACGCCCCCGAACGTCTTGCCGGCCCCGGCCGCCCGCAGCAGCGGCGACCCATCCCGTGCCGTCCCCGCGCCAGCTGGCCGGCGAGTGGCCACCGGAGCCGGGGCGTCTGCCGCAGCGGGCGCGGGCGCCGGAGCGGGGGCGTCTGCTACAGCCAGCGCAGCCGCCGGAGCCGGAGCGCCCGCCGGGGCTTCGGCGGGCACGGCGCCTGACCCGCCGTCGCCGGCAGGCCGCGCCCAGGCGGGGCCGTACCGCCGCCACCCGGCCCGGGCGAGCTTGCACCCGGTCCCCCACAGCCCGTCCGGCGCCAGCCGGATGATGGCGATGAGCAGCACACCAAGGATGGTGAGGTGTATCTCGGGGTAGTTGGCGAGCCGCTCGGAGAGCATGACCGAGATGCCCGAGCCGAGCAGTGGGCCGATGATCGTCCCCACTCCGCCGATGATGGCGGCGTTGACGGCCTCGATTGTCCAGTCCAGGGCGAACGACCCGCTGGGCTCGACGTAACCGGTCCGCTGCGCCTGGATGCCGCCGACGACTCCCATCACGAACGCCGCGATGACGAACGCGGTCAGCTTGGTGCGGAAGGTGCGCACGCCGACCCGCTCCGCCACATCCTCGTCGTCGCGGATCGCCCGCAGCCCGAGGCCGAGCCGGCTCCGGACCAGCCACGCCACGGTCAGCGTGATCCCGACCATGAGCGCGAGCGAGAGGAGGTACACCGTCTGCGCGGACGGCGCCGTGTCGGTCAGCGTGATGCCCTGGTTCCCGCCGAACCCGTTGTAGTTGGACATGAAGATGCCCAGCGCCTCTGCCAGGACGAGGGAGCCGATTGTGAAGTACAGGCCGCGGAACCGGAACATCGGCACGGACACAGCCAGCGCGAACACCACGGCGAAGAGCCCGCCCGCGAGGATCGAGGGGATCAGGCCGAGGCCGGCGGACACCGACAGTTTCGCGGTCGCGTAGGAGCCGACGCCGACGAACGCGGCGACGGCCAGCGACACCACGCCGCCGTAGCCCGCCATCAGGCTCCACGCCTGGGCCAGGGCGGCCAGCTGGGCGATCTCGAACGCCACCAGGAGCCCGTACTGGCTGGTGAGTCCGGGCACGGTGGCCAGGATGACGACGACGACGGTGGCCAGGACCGCTACTGCTCTGCGTCGCGTCATTGTGCCAGCACCCGCCCGAAGAGTCCCTGCGGCCGGAGCGACAGGACGATAAGGAAGGCCACGAAACCGATCAGGTCCCGGTACCCGTCGCCGAAGAAGGCACCGCCGACGCTCTCGATGACGCCCAGCATGATCGCGCCCAGCAGGGTGCCCTTCACCGATCCGAGCCCGCCGAGCACCACCACCGCGAACCCGGTGAGCAGGTAGGTCAGGCCGGAGGTCGGGGTGAAGTCGAAGGTGATGCCGACGAGGACCCCGCCCACGGCCGCGCAGGCGGCAGCGATGCCGTAGACGAAGACGCGGACCCGGGTCACGTTGACGCCCAGGCCGGCGGCGGCTTCGGAGTCCTCGGAACTGGCCCGGATCTCCCGGCCCAGCCCAGTCCGCTGGATCATCAGGTGGACCGCGCCGCAGAGCACCAGGGCGATCGCGAAGGAGATGACGTACATCGCCGGGACCCGCAGCCCGCCGATCGTAAGCGAGGCCGTGGCATAGGACGCCTGCAGTGTCTGCGTGTCCCCGGACCAGAACAGGATGTACAGGTTCTGCGCGATCACCGACAGCGCGAACGTGGTGAGGAGCGCGGGCTCGGGGCCCTTGGCCATGAGCGGTTCGAGGAGTCCCCGGTGGAGCGGGAGGACGATGACGACCAGCACCGGGGCGACGATCAGGATCGTCAGGCCAGCAGCGCGGTGTGATCCTCGCCGCCCCGCCCGTCCGCCCGCAGCTGGCGGAACAGCTGCTGGGTGATCGCGGTGAGCGGCAGGGGCACGTTGGCCTCCCCGCCGCCCGACAGCGCGATGCCGAGATCCTTGTGGTGCAGGTCGACCGTGAACCCCGGTGTGAAGGCATGGTCGAGGAAGTTGGCCCGCCGCACCTCCATCACCCGGTTGCCGGCCAGCCCGCGCGAGAGCACGTCGAGGATGGTCTCCGGGGCGGCCCCCCGAGCTTGGAGCCCAGCACCAGGGCCTCGCTGACCCCGGCGATCGTGATCGCGACCAGCACCTGGTTGCAGGCCTTCACGACCTGCCCGGCGCCCGCCGGCCCGGCGTGCACGATGCTGGCGCCCAGGACCTCGAAGACCGGCCTGGCCCGCTCGACGTCGGCGGCCTCCCCGCCGACCATGATGGACAGCGTCCCGGCCCGCGCGCCGACATCCCCGCCGCTGACCGGCGCGTCCAGCATCGCCGCGCCGCGTTCGCCCGCCCGGGCGGCCAGCTCCCGGCTCAGCGCGGGTGACACCGTGCTCATGTCGGCGATCAGGGAACCGGGCCGGGCGGCTGGCAGCAGCGCCTCCCCCACCACGGCGCGGACCGCGGCGTCGTCGGCGAGCATCGTGATGATGATGTCCGCCCGCTCGGCGACCTCCCCGGCGCTGCCCGCGCCGGCCGCGCCGAGGGCGACGAGCGCGTCCTGCGCCGGCCGGCTCCGGTTGTGCACGACCAGGTCAGCGCCTGCCGCGAGCAGGTTCTCGGCCATCGGGCGGCCCATCCTGCCCAGCCCGACAAACCCCACGATGCCGAACGCGTGCCCGGGGCGGCCCCCGGCCTGCCCCGCCGGTGCCTGCCCGGCCGGCTCGTTCATGCTCTGCTCCCGCGTGGTCGCCCGAGTGATTCCAGCCAGCCGAACGACTCCTCGGGGTTGCCCGTCGACGGCCGGTACTCCAGCCCCACGAAACCCTCGTAGCCCTTGCGGTCGAGGTGATCGAACACGAAGCCGTAGTTGATCTCGCCGGTCCCCGGCTCTCCCCGGCCCGGCACGTCCGCGACCTGGATATGGCTGATGAGCTGCCAGTATGCGTCCAGGGTCGTGACCAGGTCACCCTCCATGCGCTGCATGTGGTACACGTCATACTGCAGCCGGACGTTGTCCCGCCCGGTCCCGGTGGCGAACTGAGCCGCGACGGCGGTGGTGGTCAGCAGGCAGGGGCCGTTCTCCATCGAGTTCACCGCCTCGATCATGACCTGGCAGCCGGCTGCCGCCGCCTGGTCGGCCGCCCAGGCCACGTTGTCACGCGCGCACGCGAGCTGCTCGCCGGGCGGGTAGCGCTCCTGGCGCAGCCCGACCAGCAGGTTGAGCCGTGTGCAGCCGCAGGCCTGCGCGGTGGCCAGCGCAGCCGGGACGTTGGCCCGCAGCTGCTCGCGGCGGGCCGGGTCGGCCGCCAGGCCCCGGTCGCCTGCCGCCATGTCGCCCGCGTCGAAGTTCAGCAGCGCGAGCCGCAGCCCCCAGCGATCGGCCAGGCCGGGCAGCAGCTGCGCGGCGGCGTCACCGGGCCACCACAGCTCGACCGCGTCGAACCCGGCCCGGGCGGCGCGCTCGAACCGCTCGGGCAGTGGCAGGTCCGCCCATAGCAGGCAGAGATTGGGTGCGAATCGCAGCGTCATGCCGTCAGCCTGCACTGCCCTGCTCGGCGGC
>Ga0307374_10007686_pt1 | contig 16321 bp, 6 predicted proteins | sample OX3MG_FD_202532 | JGI IMG/M metagenome (GOLD analysis project Ga0307374, IMG submission 202532) | Soil microbial communities from Risofladan, Vaasa, Finland - OX-3 | ecosystem: Environmental > Terrestrial > Soil > Coastal area > Acid sulfate soil | place: Finland: Risofladan, Vaasa | collected... | reverse complement strand
ACTTAAGCACCGCCTCTTGCCGGGTCAGGAACAGCGTATAGCCCGGGCCGCGCGCGAGGAATTTCACGCGCGCATCGCTCTGACCGCGATTGGCCTCGAACATCATGGGCAGGCCGGCATATATCGCCGCCGCTTTGCCGCGGGCGGCGTTCATGGCGGCCGGCGACGGCGTGGCGTTTGCGACCGCGAAGCCCGGCATCGCGGCGCCTACAGCGCAGACTGCCAGTAATGACCGGGACAGCAAGCACCGGCCCCGCGAGGCCCGGGTTCCCTGCTGTAAGAGCGTTTTTTTCATGGTACATCCCCGCAAAACATCCCATTGCGCCGATACGAGGCACGCCATCGAAGGTGTGCGCGTCCCGCATATGCTGTAGATCTCATCAGACGACTCCGCCGAGTTCCTGTAGCAGCAGCCGCATCAAGCTTGGTTTTTGCTCCCTAGGACTTCATCCAGTGCCGTGGCGTGCGGCCGAGGCACTCTAAAGCGCCCTGTGGCGTTCGTCAGTCATGCATTCGGGTGACACGACTCCTTGGCCATTGCACTATGCTGCGCAGATGCCCATCGATTGCAGGCGGGACGATCCTTGAAGGAGCCCGGGATGGCGGCGATTCGGGTTGCGGTGCTCGAAGATGACGCCTTGCTGCGCGGACGGTACCTCGAATTGATCGGTGCCGCGGGAGACCTGCAGCTGCTATGGGCGGCGGGGAACATCGCCGAAGCGCGCGCCGCGCTCGCGCAGAGCGTTCCCGATGTACTGCTCGTCGACATCGGCCTGCCGGACGGCAGTGGAATCGATGTCATCCGCGACGTGAAACGGCGGCACCCGGTGTGTGAAATGATGGTCGTGAGCATCTTCGGCGACGAGGAGAACGTCGTCGCGGCCATCGAGGCCGGTGCGAGCGGCTATCTATTGAAGGATACTCTCGCCGAACATTTTTTGGACACGATCCGCGAAGTGAAGGCGGGGGGTTCGCCGATCAGTCCGAGCGTTGCGCGTATCTTGCTGAACAGGGCGCGTCCCCCGCGCGCCGGCGGCGGCACGGCTCCGGGCGACGGCATGGACCTCGGCGTGCGTGAGGCGCAGATTCTCGGGCTGGTCGCCAAGGGTTTCAACTTCAACGAAATCGGCCGCTTGCTCGGCATTTCCGCCAACACCGTCAAGACGCATATTTATCGGATATACCATAAGCTGTCGGTGCATTCGCGCAGCGAGGCGGTTTTTGAGGCCAAGAAACTCGGGCTGCTCCACTTTTAGAGCCGTGCTGCTCGCGGCGGTGGGGTGGTTGTTGCCGTTCTCGAATGCGTGGCCGGTGACCCGCGCGAGCAACGACTTGCTGTACACCACGGCCGAATTCCTGCCGCACTATCGGGGCGCGAGCCCGCCGCCCGCATTTGAGCCCGGCAGCCGAGTATTGCTGCCGGCGCACGTCCGCGGGGCGCCGCTCGCGAATCGCGCCGTCAATTATTGGTTTCGTCTCGACTTCGCGGTCCATCCGGACAGTGCCGAGATCTACGGCGTCTATCTGCCGTACGTCTCGCCGGATGTCGCCGTCTATTTGAATGGAGCTTACGTGGGCGCGAGCAAAGGCTTCGGCGATCCGCGCGTTGAAATCTGGAATTTTCCGCAACTTTTGCCGTTTTCCGCAGCCCTTCTGGCCTCCGGAGAGAATCACCTGCTCATCAAAATCGAGGGGCATGGCCCCGGCAGCGTCGAGCTCGGTCGGCTGCGGATCGGCCCGCAATCGTCGCTGTACCCGCGATACCGAAGGCGGATGTGGCTGCAAGTCACCGGTGTGGAAGTGGTCAGCCTGTTCGTCGCCTTGATCGGCTCGTTCACGGCCTTGTTGTGGTGGCGGCGGCGCAGCGACGTGATCTTTGGCCTCTTCAGTTTGACGTGCGCCTTGTGGATCGTGCGCAACGCCCAATTTTTCATGGCCGACACGCTGGTTTCGCCCTTTGTATTCGGATCGATCACCAACGGGGTCTTCTTCTGGCTCGTCGCGGTTCTCTATACCTTGTGCTTCCGAATTCTCGGGCGAACATTTGCGCGCATCGAGGCGGTGCTTTTCGGTTTTGCCGCCGCGGTGACGCTAGCGCTCGCGCTCGCCGGGCCGGCGCATTCGGGACAAGTGCTGGCGATTGCCTACATCGCCAGCAGCCTTCCAAGCGTCGTGTTCGTCGTCTATCTGTCGGCGATCGCTCTGCGGGAAGGCACCATGCTGCTGCGCTTGTTGTGGCTGGCGGCCGTGGTCAGTTCGTGCACCGGGGCGTACGACCTCGCGCTGATGCAGGAATGGGTCCCTTGGCCGGGAGCTTATCTGATGCCCTACAGCGCGCTGTTCTATACGGCGACCGTCGGCTGGGCACTCATCGACCGCTTCGTCAAGACACACTGGCAATACGAACGCCTGAACGCGGACCTCGAGACGCGCGTGCGCGTGCGTGAAGCGGAGCTCGCCGCTCACTACGGGCGCGTCGCGCAGCTCGAGAGCGAGCGGGCGATCGCCGACGAGCGCGACCGCATCCTGCGCGACATGCACGATGGGCTGGGTCTGCAGCTCATTTCCTCGGTGCGGCTCGTGGAGCGAGGCGAGCTGACGCGGGAACAGACCGTCGCCTTGCTGACCGAGGCGATGGACGAGCTGCGCATCGCGATCGATTCGGTGAAGCCGACCGCACGGGATCTGCTCGTGATGCTCGGCAACCTGCGCTACCGCCTGGAGCCGCGCCTGCGCAGCGCCGGCATCGAATTGACATGGGACATCGGCGCCGAATCGCGCCTGGAACAGTTGGCCCCCGGGCAGGTCGCGCAGATCACGCGCATCGTCCAGGAGGCGTTCAGCAACGCCATGAAACATTCCCATGCGAACCGCATGTCGCTCGCTGTGAGCGGCGAGGCCGACGGGACGGTGCGGATCGTCGTGAGCGACAACGGTCGCGGCTTTGTCGCGAGCGCGTGTGCGGGCGGCGAGGGCTTGAAGAACATGTATCAGCGCGCCGTGAAAATCGGCGGGACGCTGCGGATCGACTCCAAGCCCGGAGCGACCACGGTCACGTTGACGTTTTGACCGAAACTGTCTCGCGTCGGGCCGCGCGGGAGCGAGTGCGCTTACGGGTTGACCGTGACCTGGTAGCTGACGATGACCTGCGCGCCTGGGGCCAAGCTCCCGGTGAAGGTCCACAGCAACACGCCTTGCGCGCCGGGCGCGGGTTGCTCACTTACGCTGCAGGCGGAGAGTCCGGCGGGCAGACCCGAAGGCGCCGGGCAAGTGGCGGACACGAAGCCGGTGAATGCGGGCGTGCTGTCGTTGACGGTCAGCTGGCTGATCGGTGTGCTGCCAGGGTTGCTGACCGTGAGCTGATACTGCAGCCTGTCGCCCGGCAATGCATGGTCGGCCGTGCCGGCGGCCGTGCCCTGGGTCAGATTGCCGACCAACTTCGACAGCAGGGCGGCACTCGAGGCGCTGACCGTGGTGGTATCGGTGCGGCTGAGCGTCGCCGCGAGCGCGGGACTTGCGTTGCTGTAGCTGAAGGCGGCGCTCAGTACGACGCGGTTCTCAGCGTTGCTGGGCGCGTCGGCCGGCACGAATTCCTTGACCAGGACGCACACGCTCTGCCCGGCCGCAACGCTCACCGGCGCAGTCAATGGCGGCTCGCCGCTCGCCAACTGACCGTTGCAATCGATGTCCTGATAAAGCGTTTCCGTCCAGCCACTGAGGGCGGGCGCGGAGGTTGCGCTGCTCGCGAAGCTCACCTGCCCCGCACTGCCGGCAACGAAAGTATGTGCATAGAACACGATCGTGCCGGGTGCCGCGCTCTTGGTGCCGTCCGGAGCGAGCGTACTCGGCGGCGCGAGACCGAAATCGACCCCGGTCGCGGCGGCACCGGAACTTACCGTCAACGTCACGTCGGGGCGCGTATAGGTTCCGCTGCCGCTGCCGGCGCTGCCGCCGGTGGCCAGATCGCCGTTCGGTGCGAGGGCGGTGATCACGACGCTGCCGCTGACGCTCGCGGGAATCCACAACGCGTAGCCGCCCGCGCCGGTCGTGAGCGCGGTGCCGACCGTGCTGCCGGCGGCGAGCGCCGTCACGGTGACGTTGGCGATGCCGATCTCGCCACCGTCCTGAACGCCGTTGTTGGCGACTCCGGATCCCGTGCCGGTGTCGGCGAACACGTTGCCGCTCACGCTCATGCCGTCGTACAGACCGAAATTCTGGGCGGGCGGAGCGCGCGCACCTTGGTTGAGCTCGCGCACGCCGGAGGCGGCCTCGATGCCGACCCAGCCGGCGGGAATCGCCGGCGTGATGTTGCTCAGCGTGCCATCGCCGCTGCGAATCAGGCAGTAGCTGCCCGGCGGCACGCCGGGAACCGTGTAGGCGCCGGTGACCGCATTCGCGGCCACCGCGACGGTCGCCGGTGCCTGGCAGCTGCCGCCGCTCGAGGCGGCGAGCTTGACGAAGATCGTACTGAGCCCGGTGCCGGGCTCGCCGGGATCGATGCGGCCGTTGTGGTTCGAGTCGCTGTAGACGAAACCCGTGATGTCCGCGAACGGCGTTTCGGTAAAGACGCAGGCGATCGCATCGCCGTATTGCAGCGCGGGGAACCTGTATAAGGCGACGTTCGCGTTCGTCGGCACCACGGTCGTCGATCCGGAGGTCGAGCCGTTGGTGCAGGTGAGCGAGCTCGAGTAGTTGGCGAGCGTGCTCGCACTACCGCTCGCCATGGTCTCGGCGACGACGAAGGGATAGCTCGCCGCGATGGTCGGGGCGCTCGCAAGCGGGAAGGGTCCGGCGCCGCTGCCGGTGGATGTCTGGGTGGCGAGCACCGTGCCGCCGGTGGTCTCGATGGAATAGGTGAACTGATCGCCCGCCTCGACCCGGCTACCGTTGATGACCGTCGTCACCGACACCGAGGCGAAGCGCACCGCGAACACCACGCCTTGCAGCCCGCTGCCCTTCATGGTCGCCGTCACCACGGTCGGATTGCTGAAGCTGCCGAACACGTAGCTGCCGGCGGCGCCGCCTTGAGTGCCGGTCTCGGTCACGGTCGTCGTGCCGACACCGCTGACCGTCGGGTAATAGCCGCCGTTCGCAATTTGTGCGAGCTGCGTCCAGGCCGTGCCGTTGGTCGTGAAGGCGAGCGATTCGCCGCTGTTGGTGGATTCGCCATCGGCGGCGACGATCGCGTAGGTGGTCGCACTACCGCCGCTTCCGCCGGGTGGCGCGATCGAGATGTTGCTCAAGGTGGCGGTGACCGTCGAGCCGCTTTGTGATTCGTACAGCACCGGCTGGCCGGGTATGCCGAGGAAGGCGCTGTTGCCGAAGGCCGCGCCCGACCAGGAGGGCACCGCCGCGGAATGCAGCGCGGGATTGGTCCCGTTGGTGCTGACGGCGAGAGTCAGTGACAGCGTCGAGCCGTCGGGCAGAGTGAAGGTGAAGGGCTGACCACCGCCTTGTGCCAGGGTATCGCTGTAGCCGGCGAAATCGAGCCAGCAGTAGTTCTGGTAATCGCTGGGCGCGGTGCCCTGGGTCGTGGCCGGCGCGCAGCTGTTGCCGGCGTGCGCGAGCGGCGCCTGCAGCCAGGCCGCCCACAGCAAGAGGATCGCCCCCAGAAGGCGCGGCCAGCGCGATGGGCCGGCGGCGCGCGATGCGCGGGCGATGCGCAATGCGCGGGCGATGCGCAGCGGCCAAGATCGATCAGGGCGCATGGCTGGCTCCGGCCGTCGTGAGCGCGCTGAAGGCCGCGGTTTGCGCCGCCATCTGGCGGGGGTCGGCGAGTGGCGCCAGATCCTGCGCTTGCTGATCCAGATCGCCGCCGAACTTGTAGCGCAGCCGCAGGTACACGCCGCTCTGGGTGTAGGCGCCGCCGGCAAGATCGGGATTGTTGAAGCCCATGACGTTGTAGCCCACCGACAGCCAGAGATTTTGCGTCAGGATATAGCCGATCTCGCCGCCGAGCGCGCGCTGGCGCTGCCCGAGACCGCCGGTCACGTAGCTTTGCACGCCGGCGTCCCAGCGCCGGTTGAGGTCGTGGGTCAGGCGCCCGCCGAGCAACTGCGACCAGCCGATGCTGGTCAGGCCGTTGCTGAAATCCCAGGCGCGCTTGGCGGCGTAGCGCGCGGAGAGGGTCCAGGTCGCCGCGAACTGCACGTTGAGGTGGGTCGAGAGGATCCACGCACGCTCGTCGATCTGCTGGCCGAGCGGCAGCGTGCTGTCCTGATCGCGCTTGTAGCCGATCAGGGCGAGCGCGTTCCAGGCGTCGCTGTCGGCCGGTCGGTAGGCGACGCCCGTTTGCCACTGCGCCAGGTGCTGCGAACCGGCAACGGCACCGCGATTGTCGAGCGCGCTGTAGAGGCCGCGCGTGAGCAGCGTCCAGCTGTCGTTGAGCTTGGAGGCTTGCGCCGCGGTTGCGAGCCAGCTCTGCGACTGTTGCGAGCGGCGCCATTCGAGGCTCGCGGTGCCTTTCCAGTCGGGATCCGCCGTGTAGCTGACGGCGCCGGTGAGTGCGTTGGCGGCGTCGCTGCTCGCGCCGCTCACCGGGTGGATGCGTTCGGCGGTGGCGCTTACCCCTAAGCCGGGCAGCAACCGCCACAGATGGCGCAGTCCGAGCGCGTCCTCGGCGCTGCGTCCATCGATGCCCTGGCCGATGCGGTATTCATTGAAGACCTGGGTGTCGGCGGCCACAGCGGTGCTCAATCCGAACACCGTGTCGTACTGGCTCGCGTTCGGGGTGAGGCCATAGGGGCCGCTCAGGCTGTTGCTGCTTTCGTGGTTGAAGTACAGCTTGCCGGCTTTGCCCAAGGCGTAGGTGGCGCCGACGCTCGCCACTTGCGCGTTTTCGTCGAGCGCGCGCTCGTACTGGGCGAAAGCATTGGCGCCGGCCACGTGCGGCACCGGCGCATCGAGGCGCACGAACGCGCTGGTGAAATCGACGGGCGTGCTCGCCGGCAGGCCCGCGGTCGTCGGCGCCGGGGACGTCTGCGCGGTGCCGGCGGCGCGACGCAGGCCGGCGCTGAGCTTCATGTTGCCGGGCAGACTGTGCTGCAGAGCCGCCGACATCCCGGTCTGGGCCCCGCCGGTGAGGGGCGATTCGCTGCGCAGCGCCTCGATGGCGAGACGGTTGCCGGCATCGATGGTAAGTCCGAGATGCGCGCCGTACTGGGACTGGCCGGCCGACTGAAGCGCGCTCGGGTTGTAGAAAGCCATGTCGGTGTGGATGCCCCAGACGCGGCCCTGCAGTCGCGAACCTTGCGTGCGCCATTCCAGGCGCTGCGCATCGCCGCGACCCAGCGTGTCGGTATCGGACTCGGCCACTTCGCCCACCAGCACCGACTGCGGTGCGAGCTGCGCCGTGAAGTTCACGCCGTCGAGCGATTGCCGGTTCTGCGGGTTGTCGTCCTGGATCGCGGTGACTCCGAGCTGCAGCGCGCGGTTCAGGGCGACGCGGGCATCGACGCCGGCGACCGTGTGCCGCGGACCGCCCTGGTCGAGCTCGTAGCTGATGCGGATGAACACCGGATCGAGATTCGCATCCACCGTCGGCACCGGCGACTTGAACAACAGCCGTCCGGTATACGGTTCGATGGTGTAGTCGACGTAGGGCGTCAGCGGGGTGTCGGAGAGCACGACTCCGGGCTGGTTGCGGTCGCGCACGATCAAGTCGACCTGCTGGCTGTTGATGACGCCGCTCGCGTTCAGCTGATACGGACCCGAGGTGCCATTGCCGGGGATCTCGAGGACCGTCTGCGTGGTCGTCGTGCGGCTCGCAAAACCGTTCACGGTCCAGCCGTGCGCCTGGTAGCGACCCTTGAGGCCGTTCAGCGCGCGCGTGTACTGCGTCAGCTGGCGCGCCGGGTTGTCGCTCTGGGTGGTGTAGTCGCCGAACAGCACGTACGAAGTGCCCTGATCCACGCGCACGTACAGCTTGCCGGTGGACTGCGCGTCGAAACCCTTGACGGAGGAGTCGCCGTACACCGGGTAGTACTGGTCGGGTTGGATGTTGCGAAACAACGCCGTGCTTGCCGGTTTGTCCGAGTCGTAGCCCAAGGTCAGCAGGGCCGAGCCCAGCACCTTGCCTTTGAGGAACAGCTGGCTGTGTGCGGCGGCGCTGCCTTTGCCGTCGTCGAAGCCGGCGCTCAGACCCTCTATTTCGCGCTCGAAGCCGTCGCTGCTCGCGGTCGCGACGATCGACGCGGGACTCAGCCGGTTGAGATCGAGCACGCCTTCGACGACACCGACGCCGAACAGTGGGCGAAGATCCGGCGAGAACGTGAGCTTCGCGCTGTCCTCGATGCGACCGCTGTGCACCGTGATGCGCACCGTCTCGGGGTGCGCGGGCGGTAGCAGGTCGAAGCGGCCTTCGCCGCCGGCGACGAACACCTGTGTGCCGGGTTCGTCGGGATTCAGATCCTTGATCTGCCAGAGCCCCGCACTGCTCGTGAGCGTCAGCGGCAGGCGGCTCGTCACCGGCAGGCCGTTCGCATCGACCGGCTGTACGGTGATCGACACGGCAGTCCTCGCGTCGGCCACGGCTTTTGCCGGCAACAGGATGCGCAGCGCCGCGAGTGGACCGGGCGCACGCAGGCGCAGCTTGGCTTGGCCGTGCACGTTGCCGAAAGAATCGACCGCGCTCAAAGTCAGCACGTTGGTGCCGGGCCGCAAGTCGACGCCGATGTATTCCCAGGCGCTGACATTGTGGCCCACGAAGCTCGCACGCACACCGACCTGGCTTAGCGGTATGAGATGCCCGTTGACGCGCAGCGCAAGCGTGGCGCCCAACGGACCCTTGACGCGCACCCGCGTCTGGTCGGTCGGCAGGATCGCATCGTCGCGCAGGCCAACGAAGCCGACCCCGGCATCGAGCGTCGGCAACAGCGCCGCGAGCGAGGGTGGCGAGGCCGGTGGCGTCGCCGCAATGCCGGCAGCCGGCGCGGCGGTGATCGGCGCGGTGGCGGCCGGGGTGGCGGCCGTCGGCATGGTGGGAAACAACGGCCGCGCGGGCGGCGCCTGCGGCGCGACGCCGCCGCCGAGATCGCCCACGCCGCCGAGATTACTCATGCCGCCGAGATTGCCCAGCCCGCCGAGAACACCGACGCCGCCGGGCGAGGCCGGCGACAAGGTGCCGCTCGCCGGCAGCGTGCGTGGATCGAGGTTGTTCGGCTGCTGCGGCGCCGTGTTCAGCAGTGACCTGGCGAGCTGCGCGATCTGGTCGGGATGACTCTGCGCCTTGCGTCGCGCCGCGATCTGCGCGCGGATCGACGGCGTGCATTCACGGATCGCGAAGTCGGTCTTATGCAGCTCGCCGTTCTGCAGGTCGACGAACTGGCTGCCGGGATCGAGAGCATTGCGGTTGTCGAGCACCTCGAGCGTGGCGCCGGTCGGCAGCGTGGTCGGATCGACGGCGGCGGCCGTGGTGCGCGGCGTGAGCCCGTAGAGACTGTATTTGCCGTCGCCGTCGGTGATCGCATAGGTGCCGTCGGCCAGCCACACGCGTACGCCGGGAATGCCGGGCTCGCCGGCGTCCTGCTGCCGATTGCCGTTGCAGTCGGCGTAGACCTTGCCGATCAGCGTGGCCTTGTCGGAGAACACGCCGCCGATCAGCTGCACCTTGGCGCTCGCGACGTTCGAGCGCAGCGCGCCGCTTTGCGCCTGCGCGCTGTTGATGCCGGATCCGGACTCGGCGCCCGGCGCGACGGCGACGCGGTAGGTCAGCACGTCTGAAGCGGCGTTGGCGAGCGCGTTCAGCGCGAAGCCCATCGCGCCGACGCCGTGCTGCGGATCGGCGAGCGGCTGACCGTTGAGGCGTGCGCTGCCGGCGACGTATACGAAGCCCGCGGGCAGCCAGTCGCTGAGCTCGAGGCTGCCGAGCGCAACCCCGGAACGGTTGCTGACGGTGACCGTGTAGTCGAGATAGTCGCCCACCTCGACGGCGCTCTTCGAGGCGGTCTTCTGCACGAACAGGCCGCCGCTCGCACCCGCGTCGAGCGGCACATCGAGACGCACGGGGCCGCGGTTCGTGACCACGAAATCGCCGCCAAAGGAGCCCGGCTGGTTGATCGCGCGTCCGGATGGCAGCTGCGCCGCCGGCACCGTGGAGGGGAACAGGTAGCCTGCGGGCGCGGTGATCGCCAGCCGGTACGTGCTCGGCGGCACCATCGGGAAACTGAAACTGCCGTCGATGCCGGTGATCACCGAGCTCGGCGCCGGCGTGAGCCCGTCCGCCTGGAACACGTGTGCCGGACCGCCGGCCGCGCCGCCGTTGCCGGCGCCGGTGACGTCGATGAGCTCGACCGTCGTGCCCGCGATCGGCTGGTTGCTCTTGCTGTCGAACACCACGCCCTGCGGATCGATCAGCAGCGCCGTGCGGACGTTGCCCGCCGCGCTGCAGCCCTGCAGGATCGCCGTCACGGTGTCGTTGGGCAAGAGCTCGAGGATGCCGTCGCCCGAGGCCACCGCATGAATCGCGGCGTTGGCCGTGGGGACAGCCGGAGTGACGCGAAAGACGCCGCTGTTGGGCGCCGTCTCCACGGCGGTGAAGGTCTCGCGATCCCCGGTGAGTGCGGCGGTCAGGCGGATCGGATAGCTTTGCACCTGGGTGGGATCGGTATTGCATTGCGCGGCCGTCACCTGCACGAACAGCGGCGTGCCGAGCGTCGATTGCTGGATCGGCGTGCCGTATTGGCTGTCGGGAAAGAAGTCGATCGACGCGGCGCGCGCCGGCAGCGGCAACTGCACCGGATTCGAGGCGGTGACGAGGACGCCGCCATTGCCGAGCCAATCGGCAAAGGCCGTGTTGTCGAGCATGCCGGCGGCGTTCGCATTCACCAGGACGGTAAACTCACCGGTGAGCGTCGCGCCGGGCGCGAGGCTCGGCACGCCCCAGGCAATGCCGTCGATCACCGCGCCGCCGGGCGGTGCGCTCAGATAGCTGCCCGCGGCATCGCCCAGGCGGTGATAGAGCGCGAGTGCGCCGCCTGCCGCGCCGAGACTGAGAAACGTGGTGTTCGCCGGAACCGCGTCGCGCAACAAGAACAGGTTCTGGGCAACGCCGTCCACCTGCACCGGTGCGCCGGCCGCCGCGGCACCGCCCTGATTGCTCGCACTGAGGGAGTAGCTGAGCGGCGCACCCGGCGCCGGCGTGCGGGTCGATGCGCTCTTCGTGACGCTGATGACGGCGCCGCCCGCAATCGCCACCTCGACGGTGTTGGACTGCCGCTGCGCGGCAAGGCCGCTGCCGCCATCGACGTAGCTCGCCGTGGCGGTGTTGTCGATCAAGGTACCCGCGGCGGGCGGCGCGGCCCGGATCTGCGCCATCGCGAGCAGCGCGCACACCGCCCCCAGCACCGTCAGCAGGCGCCGCTGCAGGCTCTGCTGACGGGTGGAGGGGGTCATCGCGGACCGGCCGCGCGCGTCGGGTGCGCTTATTACTGGACCTTCACCCCGAAGGTGACGATCGCACTGCTACCGGGCGCGAGGGTACCGATCGTCGCGCTGATAGTGCCGGTGTTGCCGGCGCCCGGGTCGGTCACCGTGCCGACGGACGTCACGGCTCGCGAACTCAACGTGGTGTAGACCGGCGTCGAATCGGAGACGACGACGCTGGTGGCATTGGCCGAACCCACGTTGCTGACGGTGATCTGGTACAACACGCACTGCGTGGGGAGCGCACTCACGTTGCTCGCCGAGTAGACGGTGCCGCCGCCCGGACCGGTGCAACCGGCATCGAGCGCCTGCGCCTTGGTCAGCTGCAGATTGCCGGCGATGACCGTAGTGCCATCGGTCGCGACCGCCAGCGCCGGCGCGGCGCTCGTGTAGCTGCGGTTCGTCGTCGTGACCGTGACGGTCGAGGTGTCGACATCGCCGATCGGCGCACCCGAGGGCGCCGTCACCTTGTCGAAGATCGTGATCGATTGACCGGGCGCGAGGCCGCCGGTGAACCCCGTGAGCGCCTGCAGTCCGGCCACGGGCAACACCGGATCGCCGGCATCCAGCACGCCATTACCGTTTTTGTCGAAGTACAGCGCCGAGGTCCAACCCGCCTTGTTCTCGACCGCGGCGAGCGTGATGGTCGACACCGAGCCGTCGCCTTCGACGACGTTGCCGGTGTTGGTGAGCGTGTGGCTGTACACCACCACGCCGCCCGGATAGGTCTGGTTGGTGTCGTTGGGGGTGAAGCTGATCGAGCGCACGGCATTGACGTTCACCGCCTCGTGGATGGTGTCTGCGGCTCCCGAAGCCGCCGACAGGCCGCGCAGGTAGATCTGGCTCGCGCCCGCGAGGGCGCCCGCGCCGCTCGCCGGTACGCTGACCTGCGCGCACACCACGGCGTTGCCACCGGCGGCGATGCTGCCGGTGGTGCTGATCGTCGCGCCCGTCGTCGAACAGTTGCCCGCGCCGCCATCCGCCTTGAAGCTGACGGTCCAACCGGCGGGTAGCGTGGCGCTGCTGAAGTTACCGACCGTGCTCGCCGCGAGGTCATAGGCATCGGCGACCGGGCCTCTGTTGTTGACGTAGACCACGAACGTGGTGGCCGATCCTGGATTGAGCGCATTGGTCACGACCGGACTTGCCTCCGGGCCCGCACCCTGCCCGGGTGCCGCAGGGCTCGGGTTGTAAGCGCTGTTGTCGGTCAGGTCGACCGCCGAGGCACTGATCGTCGTCAAGTTGTCGTTGGCATTCGCGAATTTGGTCGGATCGAAAACGGAGGTCGCGGTCTTGCTGAGGGTGAAGGGGCCGCCAGAGCCATTCGCGGGCAATTGGGCCTTGACGGTCACCGTGTAACTTGCGCCGGCGGCGAGCGGGCCGGTATCGGGCTTGCCGTCGCCGTTGGTGTCGGTCAGCGGCGTGACGCCGTCGCTCTTGTAGAGCGTGAAGGTCGTGCCGGCGGGAAAGGTGTTGCTGCCGAGAGTGATGTTGAACGTGTCGGTGCCGTTGCCGGTGTTGGTGACGATGTTGGCAAAGCTGACCGTCGCGCCCGGATTGGCGCTCACCACGGTGGCGCCGGTCAAGGTGACCGCGGCGATTTGGGTCACGGTGAACGGCACCGTGTTGGAGTTGCCGCTGATCGTCGTGCCCGAACCGTCGTTGTACGAATCGGCCGCGGTGTTGTTGAGGACGCCGGGGGCGACGCCGCTCGCGACATTGACCTCGAACGTCACGGTGCCGGATTGTCCCGGAGTGACCTGGCTCAGCACATAGGCGAGCGTCGTCGTGCCGTTCGTGTAGGTCGAGGTGATGGTGTTGGGCGCGGTACCGGTGCTGACGCCGGTGTCCGAGAGCGCCGTCGCGCCGGTCACGCTCCAGCGGCCCGAGCCCGCCACATAGGCGAGGCCGGCCGGCAGCGGGTCACTGAGGGTGACCGCGGTCGCCGTGCTGTTGCCGGTGTTGGTGTAGGTCAAGGTGTAGGTGTACGGGCCGCTGCCCGCGGCACCGGAGCTAGCGCTCACCGATTTGGTGACCGTGATCACCGCGTTGTTGGTGACCGTGGTCGTGTCGGTGTTGCTCGCGGTGACCGTGTTGGAAAAGCCGCTGGTGGCCGTGACGGTGAGCGTATTGGTCTGGCCGCTGGTGGCGGTTGGCGGGACCACCGCGGCGACGATGAATTTGAATGCCGCGCCGGCCGCGAGCGGTCCGGACGAGGTGATTGCAGGACCCGTGGGCTGGCCGCTGCCGTTGTCGGCGAAGATCTGGATGCCGGTCATGGTGAATCCGGACCCATTGACCGCCGCGAGGGCAAAGGTGTCGCCGCCGTTGCCGGTGTTGCTGAGCGTGTGCGGGTAATAGACCGTGGTGCCGGGCGTCGAGGTCTGCGCGCCGTTTGCGGTCAGCGTGAGGCTCGCGACCTGCTGGACGATGGTCTGTACGACGTTGGAAGTGACCTCGCGGCTGATGCCCGACGCGTCGGTATAGGTGGCCGAAGCCTGGTTGCCGATCGCGGTGCCGGCGGGCGGCGGGGCGGCGTGCGCCGGGTTGATCGCGAGCAGCACGAACGCCAGGCTCGCGAGGAGCGCGAAGTGCGCGTGCCGCCAGGAGGCGCTGCAATCGCGCTTAAAGAGACTGACGGTGAAAGTGTTCACGGCGCGGATTCCTCGAGGAAAGTTCGTTGTAGGGATGGATGGCGAATGGGATGCCGGAAGGCCGGCGGATCAACCCCGACCCGGGGGTTTTGCGTTGATTGGCGGATGGCGCGGCGATTTGCGCGTGTGCGGCAGATCGATGCGCACGCGCAGCTGCACGCTCGCGCTTCCTCCCGCCGCGAGCGAGCGTAGGTTCCAACGCACGGCGCGGATGTCGGCCGCGGGCACGCGCTCCCGGCGGGTCGTGCCGTCTGTGCCGGCGACGCTGCGCATCAGCGGCAGCGGCGCGAAATGCGTGCCGTCGGTGCTCGCTTCGGCGCCCGCGGGCTCGAGGCTGCGCTCCAGAAGCGTCGTGCCGGCGGGCACCGGCACACGCGCGACCAGGTGAGCGGCGGGCGCACCGCCGCTGTTGCGATACACCGCACGGTACTGCAGGAGGTCGCCGGGTTTGGCGGCCGCCGCGGGCCGCAGCCGTTCGTGGCCGTGCTCGCTCGCCACCTGCCGCACTTGCAGGTGCGAGGTGACCACGGCTTGCGACCAGGCCGCCGGCGCCCAGGAAACCGCGATGAGGACGACGGCGCGCAGCAGCCGCGACAGCGACGATGACGGTGACGATTCGTGACGCATGTTGACACCCCGATCAACGAGACGGTGCGCGAAAAATCCGAGCGGCTTGCAGGCTATAAAGATGCGCGCCGGCAAAGCGTGATTGAGCGCACTCCCGCGTGAGGCTGTAGGGTGATTGATTACACAATCAGCGCGGATTCAGGGTCCGGCGTGATGCCGGTCACAAAGATTCCTGCGCAAGTTAGCCGCTACGATCACGATATGACCGGATACGGCGCAGGCCATGGTGCTGAAGACGCCCGAGGCGGGCGAGGTCGTTTTTTTTTGCTTAATCTAGGGCCGAGCGGCAGCGCCTGCGAAGCGCTGCGACCTGGTCACGGTGAATCGCGAAGCTACCGGTGGACCCGTGAGCGAAAACCCGCGATTCGCCCCACACGGTACCCACGCACCGCAGCGGCCTCAGTCGCGGTAGATGAACGTCAGGCCGAAGGTGCGCGGCCGGAACGTCCACTGGCGCTGCAGGCGGGTCGCCGATTCGCAGGCCGGCGTCGGCGTGCTGCACACCCCGGGATCGATCGACCAATGGTAGTTGGTGATCGTCTGGTTGTCGCCCAGGTTGTTGACGAACGCGGCCACCTGCAGGTTGCCGAAGGCCATGCCGGCGCGCACGGACATGTAGTTCGTCGAGCCGAGCACGTAGTTCGCCGCATCGAATTGCTGCGTCGTCGAGTCCTGCTGCGGCGACAGCCACTTCGCGCTGCCCTGGTACTCGTCGTCGAAGCGCAGGAACGAGTCGTGGCTCCACACGCTGAAGTTGTACTGCAGGCCCGCCGAGGCGGTGATCGGCGCGCCCGGCTGGCCGCTCTGGCCGGTGATCGCATCGCCGCTCGAGACGATCGGCGTGATCTCCGCGGGTGAAAAGACCGCGGTGCGGGAGTAGCGGGCGTCGGTGTACCCCGCCGTCAGCTCGGCGGTGAAGTGGTCGGTGATCGCGATGTCCGCCTGGATGTCCGCGCCCTTGGCGACCGCGGCTCCCAAGTTCGCGATGAACGAGATCTGGCAGATCGGCGGCACGACGGTCTGCTGGATGTTGTTCCATTTGATGTAGTAGATGCTGCTCGCGATCTTCACGCGATTCTGGAAGTTGTTCTTCGCGCCGACCTCGAAGCTGTTCACCGAGTCGGAGCTGAAGGTCTGCGGCGCGCCATTGATGCCGAAGTTCTGGAAGTCGGTGGCGCAGGCGGCGTACGGCACCGGATTGTTCGCGCCGCCCGGGCGGAAGCCCTTGGCGTAGGTCGCGTAATAGAGGTTGTGGTTGTCGTACTGATAGGAGACGCTGACCTTCGGCGTGAACGCGTTCTCGCTCTTGCCGCCGCTGCCGGTCTGCGGCGGCAGGTACAACTGCGGGCCGCCGGTGAGCGTGTTGAACGTGTACTGGGTGTGCGACTCGCGCGCGCCGAGCGTGAGCTTCCACTGGTTGGTGAACGAATAGGTCGCCTCGCCGTACCAGGCGATCTGCGTGTCCTTGGCAGAGGTCTGCAGGAAGTACGAGTCGTTCGGGAAGCGTGGATCGTACAGCACCGGCTGATAGGGCGTTGCGCACGCGCCGGTCGTGGCGTCGAAGACGCAAAAGACCGAGCCGTAGTCGGAGCCGACGTAGGCTTGGGTCAGTTCGTTGA
>Ga0307374_10007684_pt1 | contig 16324 bp, 17 predicted proteins | sample OX3MG_FD_202532 | JGI IMG/M metagenome (GOLD analysis project Ga0307374, IMG submission 202532) | Soil microbial communities from Risofladan, Vaasa, Finland - OX-3 | ecosystem: Environmental > Terrestrial > Soil > Coastal area > Acid sulfate soil | place: Finland: Risofladan, Vaasa | collected... | reverse complement strand
GGTTGAGGGCGTCTTAGGCAAGGACGTTTTGGACGCCATTTGGCCTGTAAGCTTCCATAATAATTTTCTAAGGCAGTCAATGACGTTTCAGCAGGATTCCCGAACTTTCCGATTGCAGCAACAAACGGGGTTCTTAGTGCAACTGGAAGAAAACGGTCGAATGTTGGGACATCAGTTCAACCTAGAGACCAACCCCGATTCCAGAGATACGTTTTTGTACATTTTGGGAGCCGCGCTTAATGCCAAGGATTCGGCGTGTGGGACAACCGCATGAGCGACGACGCTCTTTGCAAGAAAGCCGGATGCGGGCATCCACTATCCGTCCACACACTAAGCCGTGCCGAGAAGTACGCCAAGATACGTGGCACGGCATTGTCTGATTGGCCATCAACAGACCCAAGGGACTTTAACAGCCAAGCGGGTCGGTCTAATACTTCATGCGTCGAACCCGGTTGCGGTTGCCTTGCCTACCAGTCACCTTACGCCTAACGCCAAGTCCCCGGCCATTAATCACATCACAAACAGAAGCCACCGAGGACAGCCCTAACCATAAACACCTGATTTTGCCTCGCAGAAAAACCGCAGGAACGGACTCGCGTTTTCAGACGCTTGCGGCGAGCTGATTTTCGGGGTTTTTGTCCACGGATCGAGTTTGAGTTTTGTGTGAGTTTTTCGTTCCCATCGGCGCGTGGGCGTGCCTCGTACCTTGCGCAGTACTTGATTGTGTTTTAGTCTCCCCCTCTATGGGTGAGGGATATGAACCTACAGACACTTTGCGAAGCAATAGATTCCAGACATTTGGTGCAGTTCTATTATACGGGGGATGATGCGCCGGGGACGCGCTTAGTTGAGCCACACATGGTTGCTTACACGACGGCTGACAATCTCGTTCTAAGTGGCTGGTTTCTTGGTGGCGCCACCGAATCCCAAGAGGGGCAAGGTTGGCGGGAGTATCTGCTCGATTCCCTCAGCAATCTTGTCATACTCGCGCACTCGTTTGCGGGACCGCGTCCGGGATACAATCCGAGCGGCGGCCAGAAACTTCATAATGTTCAATGCAGGCTTTGACCTTCATTGCTACCTGCATTCCACGCCCTTAGCCCCAGAGGTGGCCTTTGTGTTGACCCCGTCAAGATTTTGCATAATCCTTTGCATGGATCAAGACCCACCGCAGCCCTCCGAAAACTCTGCCGTCAACGTACCGAAACCGAGGAATAGCGACCCGCCTCGATCCGGGATGAGTCCCGCTCTATTCAGCTGCGAAAGCATGGGTAGTGGGTCAGTTTGAAATTTCAACATCTGGAACGTAAAAACATGCGAATCGCTTAATCTATGTCATGCGCGAGAGGGTGTCGGCATGGTGGTGATTGTTTTGTCAGCGACATTTGGTTTGAGTCGTTCGCTGGCATCTTTTCCGAGCGCGACAAGTTCCTCATCTGTAGAATTTGACTTCAATCGGTTCGCCCGGTCACTGATAAACCTAACATTGCCTTTTACGTAGCCTTTTGCGTTGTCAATACGGTCCAGTGAAGGCGAATTCGGATTCGCCCGTCCCTTGTTGCGCTCTAAGCGGATCCACGGAAAAATGGGACAGAATTCAGGGGGAGCGGGTATATCCTTCGCAGTCAGCGAGAATTCCAATCCTTTTTGCCTCGCTCGCTGTTTTGCAAGCTCAAATGAAACTCGCTCCGGATGTCTATCTCGATGCGCTCTTTGCAGGCTTGGCTTGCATACATGATTCCGGCACCGAGTCGAACACCACTTCGAGCGCTTCCCTTTTAAGGTTACACCGCAATTTTGGCAGGTGCGTTCCAATGTCCCACACTCGAATTTCTAGGTGCGAACTTGCCGAAGATCAAACCCAGACATGACTTGACCTCCGAGAGGGTTTTGAACGTCTGATTACCGCACTTCGTGCAGTAGAAGTTGATGCTGTCCATGGGGCAATTTCGGTTCCAGATACTATCACGAAACAGGCTCAGTAAATAAAAGGGCCGAGACGCTTGCTGACTTCTGGTTCTCGCGTGTTCTAAGGGTGGCGCGAGGCCCGACGCGCGTGCGGAAATGCCTAGTTGAAACTGAGTTACATTTTGCGAATCGCAAAATCTAAGCTCAAAAAAAGTTCAGCGCGGCGGTAGCGAAATGACTGGCGCTGTGGTACGAATAATGGCAGGTAGTCAAACGCGGAAACTGGAGAGCTTCATGCTTACAAGCGGAACTGGAATTTCGCCGGATCAATTTTGGATAGAGTCAAAGTGCGAGAAGTGCGGAGAGAGAATCCCGCGCGGCGAGCCGCGGCGCATTGTCGCTTTCTTGTCGCTCGCCTACGGGCCGGGCAGTCAAGAATACGAGGACGCACAACGGTTCAAAGATGTGATTGACGATGACGGTGGTGACACTGGGCTGGAAGGCCAGCGCACAATCACATTCTGCATTCCATGTAGCGGCGAAGGCCCTGAGATTCCGAACCCCTGGCACGAAGAACGTGAGGAACGCGTTGCAGATGATCCGGGCGGAAGCGTCCGCGCAATTCCAGTCGGCCGGATGCGAATTCGCCTTAACGATGAAATCTTTGCGGATCACAACGTTGGCGATGTCGGCAAAAACGGATCCGAAGCAGAGGCGGCGACGAACACGGAAGCGCAAGACACAATCCTGTCTGGCTTCGCTCCGGTTAGGAAAATTCGTGTAGCTTCAGCACGGCGGACGCGCTCGGAGATGACCGAAAACGACTACCGGGACAGGATGGCAAGGTTCCTTCGCGCGAATCCTTCAGCGATGCATGGGAGAATGCTCCAGGTTTGTACGCTTTGGGCGCAAGGCAAGAAGCAGGCCGAGATTGAGCGCGAGAATCGCATAGACCAATCAACGATTTGTCGGCTCGTGCGCAGAGGTAAAGCAATGCTTGGCTGAATTATTCATGCGCCCTGAAAATTTTTTATTTGCTGAATTTTCAGAAACATGGCGGTGCTTTCCAGACGCAGAAGCAGCGGCTTTGTGAATAATTCTTCTAGTTAATAGGGAACCAGAAGTCCTTCGGCTTCCCTTTCAGTTTCCGCACTTTGAGGGGCCGCTCTCCAGGCGGCCCTTTTCTTTTTGCGGCTCCATTCTTAAGGAAAAATCAGCCTTGAATGCTTCCGAAATTCTGCGCCTGCGTGAACAGACGTGTCTGTCACAAGAAAAATTTGGGGAGCTCGTCGGCGTCAGTGGCGCCGCAGTTTCCTACTGGGAGAGTGGGACAACATCGCCGAGACCCGAGCATGAGATTGCCATTCGTCGAGTATCGCAGGAGTGCATCGATTTATTGCGGCAGTACCGAAAATCCCTGAATCCGGAAATCGGATGAACCTGTGGCCAAAAAGAGCGTCCATGATCTCGAAGCGACTCACGCGCACCGGGAAACCGCGCCACAGCCATCTAAGCGCTGCGTTGCGCGCTGCCACATCAAACCGGCCCACTTCAGTCTCTACGATTTCGCCACGGCCGTATGTGTCGCCGCTAAATCACAGGATTTTTACGTTTCGACGCGCCACGCAGCCGCTGCGTGCTGCGCTTCAAGAAATTCAATCATGGGGTCGATCCAATGGCTGGTTGAGCACGGGTGGTTTGAAATCATCTACGCACCGCAAAAAGGCAAAAACGGTAACGGACACTACCGCGTTGTCAGCCACCAAGAATGGGTCAGTAAGTACGGCGACGATCACTGCTACCTCATCTGAAATGGCTCATTTCCGAACCATTGAATGGCTCAAAACTGAACCATTGAATGGCTCATATTCGGGCAGGTAATGGCTCAAATCCGTACCAGAAGTATGTATTAAGCCCGAATCGCTAAGTCCGTATACAGAAGCCGGAATGTTTACTTGCTTTCGCTTCGCTTCCTTCGCGGGACAACTGACGGCGCATCGTAGGCTTGCGCGTTCGCAAGCAAATCCGTTTGAAATCTTAGTTTTCTCAGCGCGGTCAGATGGCCGCGCTTTTTTATTGGTCAAAAAATGCCAGAACAGTTGCTACTCACTGTCGCCCAGGCCGCCGATTTACTGGCCGTCTGCGAATTCACGGTTCGCAGAATGGTTTGGCGTGGCGACATGCGATTTGTGCGCGTAGGGCGGTCGCTGCGCATCCGGCGCGTCGATCTGGATGCGTGGATTGAGGAAAAGAGCGAACGAAACGGCGAACCGAGCATGACAAAGCAGAGGCAAAGTCATCCAGAAGTTGCGAGAACTCAGTGAGTTACAGCGGCACTTTGGACTACCAAACCAATGCGTAAAGAGCCAAAAACGCCAAAATCGAGCGGTCGGAAGCGCCAAGCCGTGAGCGGCCGGCGCAACCTGCTCAAGTTCCGCGAGAGCAACCAGCGTCCCGCGCTGGCGCACGGCATTCACGCCACGATAGCGTCTGGCGGCGCTGCGGTGCCGCCCGTGCCGCACGCAGACGAGATTCGCGCCGACGTTGACGCGCTTTTGGCCGAGATGGTGAACGATCTCGGCGGCGAGAGCGAAGTAACGGCCGCGCAAAAGACGATTTTGCAGAGTCAGCGGCTTTGCCTGCTCGTTTTGGGTTTGGCTTCGAGCTATCTCGGCCGCGAAGGACTTATCAACCGGAAAAACGGACGCCCGCACGCGCTGCTTTCCGTTGTCGCGACGTTCGGGAACTCGGCACGCCTGAATGCCTTGGCGCTTGGCCTCGAGCGCCGCGCGAAAAGAATCGGGCCTCAAAACCTGCAAGAGCACTTGGCGCAGATCGCCGAAAAGGAATCGCAGCATGAAGCGCAAAGCGAAAATTAGCTTCGCCGCATTCTGCCGCGACATCCTGGGCGAGCCAATCAGCGCGGCATGGGATGTCGTATATCGAGCCTTCGACGGCGAACCGCTGCGCGGAAACGCATTAGAGCTTCTCCGCACGCTTACCGGCCGCGATGAGTATTCGGCGAAATCAGTCCATGAACTCGTTGCCGTGAAAGGCCGGCGCGCGCATGGAACCAAGACTGCGTGCAAGTTTCTGGTTTACAAGATCCACACCGACGATTTTCGCCGCTATGCCACAAAGAGCGACCGTCTGCACGTTCCAGTGATTCTGCAAACCAGGGACGTGGCCCGCGAAGTGATGAGTTATTTCAGCGCGTTCTATGAGCAGAGCGAAGCGTTGCGCGGCGAAGTGGCCGAGATTTTCAAGACCTCTATCGAATTGAAAAACGGCTTCGTCATATCCGTTGGAACTTGCAGCTACCGTGCGCCCCGCGGCATCACGGCGCCGCTGGCGTTGCTCGATGAAGTCGGCGTTTGGCGCAGCGAAGGCGCGGACGTGGACCGCGAGGTTGTCCGATCGCTCACACCGGCGATGGTGCAATTCCCTACCCGTAAGCTCGTTTTGCTCGGTTCACCGTGGATGAAGGCTGGCGTTCTCTACGAACGTTTCGAGCGGCGCTTTGAGGACGCAGACAGGCTCGTCGTCCACTGTCCGACGCCGCTAATGAATCCGCTGATTCCCGCCGAAGAACTGGCGCGCGAAGAGGCAGCAGACCAACAGAACTACCGGCGAGAGTTTCTGGCCGAATGGCTTGATGACGTTGACCAGTTTTTGCCCGACAGCGACATTTCGATTGCCGTTCTTTCCGGCACCCGCGAAATCCCGCCGGGCTCGGCGCGCAATTACGTGGCCGCGCTCGATGCGTCTGGCTTGAGCGGGAAGGACCGTTTCACGTTCGCCATCGGCCATCACGCCGTAACGCTTAAGTTTGATTGCTTGCGGGGATGGAGCCGCGCCGCTGTCACTGTCGTGCTCGACGAAATCGCGAAACTCCTGAAACTCTACGGCCTCAGCTCAGTTACATGCGACCAGTTTTCGTTCTCGTTCGTGCGGGAACTGCTCGCGCAGCGCGGCATCGAAGCGATTCAACTTCCCTTCACCGCGCGCAGCAAGCCGGAGATTTTTCTTGACCTGAAACTCGCGCTCGCGCAAGGGCGAGTTAAGTTGCTCGATCATGCTGACAGTCTGCGCGAATTGCGAATGCTCGAATCGAAGCGCACGAGCGGCGGGAATTACTCAATCAGCGCGCCGCGCGGCCAGCACGACGATTACGCGACAGTGATTGCACTCCTGGCGCATCGCGCGAAGCAAGCAAACTCGAAATGCCTCGCGTACCTGTCGGCTGGCGGCCACGGAATTGATTTTAGCCGCTCCGCGCACGGCGAGGTGGTGAAGGCCGCACAGCCGCAAGCGTTGCCGCCTGACAACCCGATGTTTTGGAAACCGCGATCCCATTTTTAATTTCTTTTTTGAGGTGACGAAGATGACCGAGCAAGAAATTTTCGAACGCACGATGCAGAACGCGCTCGAAGAACAAATATCCGCAAACCGGCGCGTCGGGAAGGACTGGCCGAACTATGCCTGTTTTTTCTGCGGCCATCACAGCGATGGTCTCGGGCCTTGCTCGTGTGCATTCCCCGAAGCGTTCCGCTGCGCGAAGCTCAGAAGCGTGTGCCCCGGTTGCCGCGAAGCGCACAAGTCCCTCGCCGCACACCTGGAAAAGATGTTCGCGGAGCGTGTCGCCCGACGCGCCGACTCGCGCCGCTCTGCCGCATACCGGCATCTGCGGGGCGCACTTGAGGCAATTGCCGAAAGGCTGGCCGATTCGCAGGCGACAAGGCTGCGTTCGCAGCTCGGGCGCCACGCCGATCCATTCGATGATGACGCCGCGCGTTTCCGTGCCGCCACTTTGGACGCATTCCGAGTCTCGAGGTTTTTCGACTTTCAGGCGCTCGCGCGCGAGATTCCCGAACAATACAAAATCGCCGAAACTGAACGCCGCGCGGTGCAGGCGTACTTCGCGCGACTCAGATTTTGAGATTCACCAAATCCACAACAGGAGCAATCGAATGAGTACAGCAACCCAAGAAGTCGCAACGACGTGGGCCGCCACCGTCACCGATTTTCTGATTCGAGCCCAGCGTCTTCGCGGCGAACTTGAAGCAGCGGTCCGGGTCGCGCAGCAGAAAACGCAACGGATGGCCGACGTTCAAAACAAAGCTTTCGCGAGAGCACTGTCAACTGCCATAGTCGCCGGCGGCCCGGCCGAGCTGAAGAAATTTTCCGACGAGCAAGACGCCGCCGAGTTTACCGTTAACGAGAAGCGAGAAGCGCTGCGCCATTTTCTGAACTCCGCGCCTGCGGGTTTCTTCGCCGAGCGAGATCGAGAGTACGAGGGACTTCGCCCAGAAATTTCCGAGGATATTGCGTGCATACAAAAAGCCGCAACGGAAATCTTCGCCAGGCTCGAAAATCTGCTCGGTGCTGGACGTGCTGGAGCTGAGGTATCGCGTCAAGAAGGCATCATTCGCCGATTTAACCGCGAAGTGGAAAAATTCAACAAGTCAATTCCATCCGTCAACGTTAACGCAATTCCGCGCGCCGCGGGAATAGGCCTCGGCGAGTCGGTTCGTACTCGCATCGAAAAACAGCTTTTGCAAGACAAGAATATTCGGGAACTTTGCATGGGGATTCTATCGCGCGAAGCCGAACGGCGTGCGCGCGCAGCCGCAACCGAAGAGGCTCGAATCGCGAATAATGAGGCGCTCGCGAATCCCTTCTTACTTGACAGGACGTTTTGATTTTCGGGGCCTTCAAAAGCGCAACGCGGGCACCCGAGACGGCCACTTCGCCGAATTCACCCGCCGCGCACACCGCTGCTCTTCGCTGAAGGCGCGTCGTTGCAAACGGCGATTGGAAACGGAGAGCAGCACTTTTTTCTGACTTTCGTGTGAGCAGCGAAGTGCGGGGGCTGCACGAAACGCGAGGCAATCGCGATGACAAGTCCCCGCGCAGGCGACCGCCGCTGTCGCTGCCAGGCCGACAAACCGACTGGCCTTTTGAAAGCAGCGACGGTCGAAACGGGCTGCACGTTTCCTTGGCGTGCAGCCCTATTTTTTACGGGACGAAAAATGACGACCAGCACCGACATCAAATTGGAAACGCTTATCTCGGAAATCGAGACGTTTCAAGCAGAGGCGGAAACCAATCTTCGCGACGCCGACGAACTGCTTTTCCGGTCGATTGAAAAGGAACTTCCCGCTGCGCACATAAAAACGATCATGCAGAAGCAAAGGGAAGCGCACGAACAACTCACCTGGGCGCAAAACGCCTTGAATGCATTGAAAGGAATACGAACGTGGGATCCATCTCAGGTCCAATAATCAGGTTCCGCTTTGACGCTCCTTCCGCCCAGCAGGCCGCGAAGCAACTCTCGCAGACTGTCAGCTCGACAATGGCACGCGCGAGCAAATCCTCTGCGCAGCAATTCGTCTCCGACTACCAGGCAGCGGCCGCGAAGCTACGCGCTTCGCTTACGAGCGAGAAGCTCGGCCTGAACCAAATCGTCCAAGCGCGCGAGAAGATTATTGGGCTCGCGCAGCGAGAAATGTCGGTTCTGCAAAAAAAGAACGCGCTCACCAAAGCGGATTACGCACTTTTAAAGAATGCCACGCTCGAAATCGAAAAGCAGCGCAACGCCATCGAAGGCTTTGGCTCGATGACTTCCCCGACCAGGAAAATCGTCCAGCAGATGATTAGCGGAATCTCCGCGCGCGCAGGAAGCTACGGCGGCGGGTTCGGAGGCTTCGCGGGCGTCAGAGTAAACGAATCGATTGGCAAGATGGCAGACGAGGCCACAGGCGGGAAGCTGGCCTTGCTTGGATTCGGCGCGGCCGCAGTTGTTGCCACTGCCGCAATAACCCGCATGGCGATAAAGGGTGCGGAGCTTGCTGTGTCGATGCGCAACGCCTCTGAGGCGGCGGGGATTTCGATCAAGAGCATGGCCGAGCTGAAAAGCGCGTCCTCTGCCCTTGGCATTGACTCTGACGTTACGGTCAAGATGTTCAAGAAGTTCAATCAGGAGCTCACCTACGCTTCTGGTGCCAGCCTGCCGCACGCCTCGATCCAAGCCAAGCGCGCTGCGGAAGTTTTTCAGTTGCTCGGCGTCAACGTCCAAAAGGCGGCCGCAGATCCGATGGAGGGCTTCCGCGAACTCTCCAAGGCGCTTTCCACGCTTCCTGACGGCGCGATCAAGAGCGCGACAGAGGTAATGCTTTTGGGCCGCGGTGGGCAAGAGGCGGCTCCGCTCATCAATCATCTGGCGGAAGCGATAGCGGCCACAAAGGACAGTTCTGACGTCTTGGCGTCGAAAATCGGCGGCGCGGCCGACGCCGGAGACAAGCTCGCCACGACCACAGCGAACCTTTCTAATCAGTGGCACACGCTCGAAGTTGGTTTGGCTCAGCACCTCATACCTGTACTGGCGGACGTTCTGACGTTGATAAATAAAATCCCAGGCAAGCAAATATTCACGCCCGGGAATATGGCCGGAGTGCCAATTATCGGGCCAGCTATCTCTGCGTTCATGCTGGCCGAACGCGCCCGGCAGGCTGCGCAAAACACTGGCGGCGTCACGGGAAGCTGGACGGATAGCAATAATCCCACGCTCAAGAAGATCGCCGGAGCCATTGTCTCCGACTCGACAGGGTCAGGTCGCAAGCAGGATTTTTCCGAACCGCTCTACCTCGGCAAAGCCCTCGCCGAAGAGTGGAAGAAGTATCAGGAGATGGTTGCAAAATCCAACGAAGCCCTGAAAAAGCACATTGAGTTGATGGCGAAGCTGAACGCGGAGACCTTCGCCAAGAATTCGTTTATGACCACGATGCTGGGACCGATTGGCATCGCCGCAGACTCGCCGGACAAGACGGGAGCAGGGATCCAGAAGTTCTTCGACGCGATAAACGAAGCGAACATGAAGACGGCGAAAAAGGCTGCGGAGGAGTGGAAGAACCAGTTCGACAAATTGAAAGAGAGCGTTGGCGGTTTATTTGACGCGATGCTGCAAGGCTCGAAGAGCTTCGGGCAGGCACTGAAGGGCATGATTGAGACGGCGTTGCTTGCGCCGATCAAAGAAGCGTTCTCGACGAAAATAGCGCAGTTGATTCAGTCCTTGGAGAAAAACATCCAAGCGCACGCAGGGAAAAACGCCAAAGGCGGTGGCGGGGTACTTGCCAAGATTATGGCGACGCTTGGCCTGGGCGCCCCTACCACTACCGCGCAGCAAAACGTCGCGCAGTCGAACGTCAACACAATGACGGTTGGGTCGCTGACTATCCTGGGAAACACGCTACCGGGCGGCGCTGGCGCTCCCAATATTCCTAAGCCTACGGGAAACCCTTTCCTCAGCATGTTCGGCGGCGGTGGAATGAATTTTTCTTCGCTCTCTACGGCGCTTGGCGGAATGTCTCTGGCGCTTGCCGCGCCGGGCGGCATGGCGGTCGCAGGCAGCGGCGGGTCAAACGTCGCAGCCCCTGGCGGGACAGTGAACGCCGCAGGCGGAGTCAACGGCGCGGTCGCACAAGCAAGCGGCGCACTCGCGAAAATATCAAGCAACAAAGCTGTGCAAGCCATCGCGCCGCTGATTCCTGGCGCTGCGCTTCTCGGCGTGGGCATTGGCACGCGCAACGGCGCGGCGATGGCGATGGGAATCGGTTCACTTGCTGGGGCAGGACTGACGAAACTGTCGAACCTTAGCGCCTTGCAGGGAACCAAAATCGGCGGAGTCCTTGGAACACTAGGAGCGGCTGCTCCTGGAATTGGCATGATGTTCGCCGGGAACCAGACAGGCGGACTTGGCGGCGCGGCGATGGGAGCGCTCGGCGGCGCTCAGGCCGGGCTGGCTTTGGGCGGACCAATCGGCGCAGCAATAGGAGCAATCGCTGGCGGCCTCATGGGAATCTTCGGCAAGAAGAACAACGAAGCAGTGTGGCAGGGACACATCAACAAAGCGATGGCCAACCAGCGCATTACCTTGCCGCCGTCGGAGCATTTCGCGTTTGCGTCGATGGGGAGCATGGCGCAAACAATGTCCACAACCTTTGGGCAAGGGCCTGGCGGGTTCTCGAATTCCACGCTGGCGGCCAACACGCCGTTCTGGGCGAACGCCATACTAGGCACGCCTCGAAACTGGAGATCGCAAATCCAGTGGAACGAACTAATGAACGGCCTTAACACCAATGCGCCGTTCTACGGCGGGTCAATCAACCCGTTCACGGGCGGAACGCTGCCGCCAGGCTATCCGTTCGGTGGCAATAGCGGCCTGCCGAACGGCTTGCGCTTGCCGAGATCCGGGGACGCGTATTCGCAGAATGCCGGAGTAGGGGCTTACGGAGTCCCGCATTCGGGAGTCCAAGTCCACTTCACGGTTCCTGGGTACGTCGATAAGGCTGGGCTCGCCGACATCGTGAAAACCGCAGCTCCGCTGATTCACGCAAGTGTTTCTCAGTCGGTCTATCGCCAGAACACAGGGATGCGCCGCGCGGTTTCGCGCGCCGTCAATCTTCCGTAGGGGTCCAACTCCACAAAAAGGAAAATCGAAATGAAAAAAATGAAAAAACTTCTGTTCATGCTTCCAGTCGTACTCCTGCTCGCCGTGCTTGCCGCTCCTGCTCAGGAGGGCGTTTCGATTTTGGTGTCTGACCAGGCTGTCAATAGCACACCGATTGGAACTCAGTTTCTTGTAGGATTTGGTACGTCATCTTTTCTGTCTACGGAAGTCGTCGCGCAACGACCAATTCCCGTCGCTGACGCCGGCGCAGGCCAAGCGATAATTGGGAACCTGCACGTCCGTATGAGTACTAACCTGCAAGGCGCAGGGGCAACATTTCAAGTCACCCTACGAACCTGCACCCCGACAGGAACACCCCTGGCGTGTACTGCGACTTCGCGCGTCTTTGTGACTTGCACAATCGCCAGCGGCGACGCGGATTGCAGCAACACATTTGACACGTTTACCGTCGCGGCTGGCGATTTCATAGATTGGCAGACAGTGCAAACCGGTACCGGCGTGTCGTCAACCTACGCGATTACTTTCACGATCCAATAATCGAACCAAAAATCTAGCCATCCGAAACTGCGAATCGCGAAGTTTTGACGCGACACGCCGACCAACGCGGGCGCGTCACGCGCCGTTCACGCGCGCTCCAACCCGTGGGCACAGCCGGGCCGGGATTCACGTCCTGGCCCGCTTTTTTGTTTCATCCCTCTAGCAGAAGTGGAATCATTTTGAAGCTGGCTCAAACTGACTCGTGGAGGCAGACCGCGCCTGGCTTCGAGAAGGTCATTAAGTTCTCGGATCAGTTTAATCAATTTCGCAGGGTCTTGTTCTACAGCAGCCTGCGCACAAACTTTTAGCCATCCGTCGTTGTCGGGCATGTGGCTCCCTGGAATCCACCGCAAATAACGCTGCCATGATGATGACAAAGGCCCGCGCGTGTCTGTTTCTTTCAGGACATGGCGCGCCGGGGCGGCTTCCGGTCCCTCTTTTGCTTTTCACTCCGACCGAAAACACGCAAGGAGAAAATTGGTGTCTATGTCTATGGAAGTATTCGCAGAGATGCATCGCGTACGCATTCGCAGAGATGGATGCGGGGATGCCATCATACCGGGCAAACGGTTCGCGCCGTCACTCGACGCGGATACGAAGCGTCTCGACAAAGGCCTCAGGCCGGAGTACGCCAGCCACATTTACGACAATGGCGATGGCCGGTTCGGCATTTGTCTTATGTTCGACAGTCCGAAAAAGTGGGGCAACGCCAAGCGGACGGCAGAGGCGGCGGGATTCATCATCAAACTGGATTGCACGAGCAAGGGCGTGCGCCCGTTCTACGATCCATACGGCGAAGGACTCGCCCTGTTCGAACCGTCTGACAAACGGCAGTCGCGGCTGGCCATTAAGCTGACCGGCGCGCGCGCGAAGCGCGAAATGGCCCCGGAAGCCAAAGCAGCCCTAATTGCCCGTTTAGCGCTCGCTAGAACGGCTCGGGCGTCCGAAAAAGCCTCCTAGAATCGGAAACACCCCTCAGAAACAGGCCCTCTGGGGAGATTTGCCGCACTTTGCGTTAGCAGATGCCCCGTACACAGGAAAAGCGGTGATAACGCCTTCGGAGGCTACCAGCATGGCCGTTTGCCAGAGCGTTCCGGCGTTGGCTGCATCGGCACCAGTTGGACATCTCGTTTGCTGTGTTTGCGACTCTGCACGGATCCCGGCGCCCGACGGCGCGACGCCGGAAACGAAATTCACGTGCCGAAATTGTTCCGCGAAGATTTGGCGAGCGCGGCTTCGCGATCGGATTTATGCAGGCAGTCGAGGAGCTTCCGACAAATGTTCAACGCGAGTACGAAAATAAAAATATCAGGCGACAGCGCCATCGAATTCAGGCGCTTTGACCAACTTTCTCCGAAATTTCGAATCGTTAATCTCACCGGCGAGCATGAGGCAGAGTTAATTGTTCACGAGGCCCACGTGGAGCCGGCGATGATTTATCTGGGCAAGAGCAGCTTGGTGACTCCTGAGACGTTGATAAAATCCGGCGCGAACTGGATTCCGGCGCGCGATGGCCTGCGGATGCACCCGCGGATGCAATTCAAGGGAGTAGTTTACGACTTGCGCGTTCTTTCGGAAAAGCCTGACGACCAGCATTTCATCCTGTCAGACGGCCTCATCGTCAGATGCGTCAAGTCGTGATATGCAAGAAACCTCGAGCCCAGCGGCCCGTCGATGCCGAATTCTTGCTAGGCACGTCTCGTCTCGCGCAATCCCGTTCCAAGCGAATCGCAAATCTCGCCAGCAGAGGCGACAGTTCGGTCGGCCTTTTTTCTTCCTGGTTGATGGTGTAGTGTGTTGAAGCCTTGAGGATAGATAGGGAAGTAATTGCTGAGCGGGTATCCCCGGTGGTCCCGCGCGGTTGCCGCGCAAACCTGATGCGACGAGATTTGCCGTGAGCGATCTGGCACCGTTGCAACTCGATCGTCTACACATCCACCATACGGGGCTAACTCCGGCTCTGGCAGAATCGTACACGGAAGCGGCATCAGTTTGCTTGGCGCGTCACCACCGTCCGCCAGTAATTATATTACTGACGCATGGTGACAACAACGAGTCTCGCGTGGTCCACTTTGTCCTTCCAGATGAACATGCCCTCGATGCTTACGCGAACGAGATTGATGCAACGGAAACGGGGGCATACGCGGTGTCTCTTGCAGCAATCGAGGCAATCGCTGGTCTAGTTGCCGTGCGGAGGGCCTCCACACTCACGGGGGCGGATTGGTATATCGCGCCCACGGGAACAAACAGCGAGGACTTGGAAAACTGCATACGGTTGGAAGTCTCAGGCATAAACGCAGGCGCGAGCAGTGATATTAGGCGGCGACTTCGCGAAAAACTCATCCAGGCGGCGCACGGGGCAAGCAATCTTCCTGCGATTGCCGCAGTCGTTGGATTCAAAGCGCTCGAAGTCGCCATCGCGCCGCTCGGGGTCAGTGGATGAGCTGGATAGACCTTCACCAAGCTAGCGAGAGAGCCGCTATTGAAGCAGACCGCGCCCTTCGCGATGGAAACCAATCGCTTGCCTCAATCCTGTATTCTGAAGCCGCAGAACACGAACAGCGGGCTCTTGAGGTTCTCGATGCCACAAAGGCACGTACGAAGGGAATTACAGCCGTCAGCGCCGTGTCGCTTTGGTTCAAGGCAACCGCTTACGAACGTGCCGAGCAGTTAGCGTACTCGGCGCTCGCCGATCTTTCGCTGCCGGAGTTTTCGAGAACGGACTTGCGAAACCTTGTCCAAGCAATCTGGACGGAAAGTTCCAAAAAAACTGCAAACGTAAATTTTCTTCCGGGACAGGTATTCGTCTCCGTTAAAGGCGGCGAAGTTATCACCGGCGGAGCGCCATTAGATTTAATTGTCGAGAAAGTGCAAACAATTCAGTCCATGTTCTACCGAACAGTAGAATTTATAAGGGACATGCCGCTCCGTCGGCGTGGAGGACCAACTCGCGAGATTCAGGAGTCGTGCCGACCCTGGCTTTTCCAAGCTCCGCCGGGTAGCTACCAATTCTCAGTTGCGATTCAGGAACCAAAGCAGTTAGATTTTTTCAGGAAGGACATGCGTCCCGATCTCGTGGCCCGGCAGTTTCTCGAAATACTGAAGGCGACAGCGAGCGATAACCAAGACCAACTAGCGACTATCGTGCCGAATGTTGAGTACCGAAATGTCTTCCTGAAGCTAGGCCGCAACCTTGCCCCAACTGGAAAGACCTTCGATTCGATAGAATTGCGAACAGCTACCGATGACGATCCAATCGCGCTGACACCTGAGAGCAGGACTTTAATCAATCAAGCACTAAAAAAGGGTCGCCCTGTTGATGCCCAAGATTCGGAAGGTAACGAAGAAGAACTCAATGGCATTCTGCGGGCCGTTGACCTCGACAGAGACTTTCTTGACGTTAGCGTGAATGGTCAACCGGTCCGTGTTAATGGTCTTGGAGATGCAATGGATGACGTGATTGGGCCGATGGTAAATAAACCAGTCAAGGTTCGCGTCACAAGGAAGATAGGATCAGTCCGATTCTTGGATATCGAACTAGATGACTAGGGGCGCTGAGGTAGAAGCGTGGCGACTCCAATCTTAATTTCTACGCCGCCGCGCAAGTTGTTCGATCTCTGATTCCTCTTGCAAGAACGCAAGCACCGCCCGGCACTTCGGACACTTCTCGACGTTCACATGACGGATGAACTTTGGCGATAACGTCATTCTCTTTCGAAATTTCTCACACGGTTTTGGTTCGCGACGCAACATTTTCGTGAGAATGGTTTTAGCGGGCTGCGCGCCCCGCGATTCGGTGAATATACTCCCGACGAAACTCCGAAACAATCCGTACGCTAAATCTGCGGTGGAGTACAATCGTAGTCATCGGTTACACTCGCGACCTATGCATTCTGAAATCCACCGCGCTACGCGCTTTCCCTTCGCGGCCAATGTTGAAGTGACCGATGTACGCTCGGAACGGCTTGTTATCGGACGCACCAGCGACTTGAGCGTATTTGGATGCTACGTGCGCACAACGAACCCATTCCCCGTGGGGACGAAAATCACGGTGAGGATTGCCCATGACGGAGCAAGCTTCACCGCTTTCGGCAAGGTGGTCTATTTTCAACCGAAGGCCGGAATGGGGCTTGCCTTTGCCAAGGTCGAACCGATCCACCAAACAATTTTGGAGAAATGGATTTCGAGCCTAAGAGCGAAATAGGTCTGCTGCTCTCTCGGGACGGGAAGCGGGGTTCTGTTACGGAAATCCGGCATCTGTTTTTAGAACGTGATTCAGGCGGTGAGTGGATGTAGTCTTACTGGAAAGCGGGACGCGCTGGCGGTTGCACACCAACCCGCCTTTCACTGGCAAGCCCGCGCGCCCCCGACCTGCCAGGAACGATGGAAAACAGTGACATCGGAAGAGAT
>Ga0307374_10007683_pt1 | contig 16324 bp, 12 predicted proteins | sample OX3MG_FD_202532 | JGI IMG/M metagenome (GOLD analysis project Ga0307374, IMG submission 202532) | Soil microbial communities from Risofladan, Vaasa, Finland - OX-3 | ecosystem: Environmental > Terrestrial > Soil > Coastal area > Acid sulfate soil | place: Finland: Risofladan, Vaasa | collected... | reverse complement strand
CAGAAGATGTCGTCGCCGACCAGTTCCACGCCCGCGCCGAGGCGGGCGGTGAGCGTGATCCAGGCCTCGTCATCGTCTTCGCCCAGTCCGTCCTCGATGAGGTGCACGGGGAACGCGGCGGTGATGGCGGCCAGCCGGTCGATGAGGTCGGCGCTGCTCAGCAGCGCGCCGGCGACCCGGTAGCGGCCGTCGGCCTGCCGGAACTCCGACGCCGCCAGGTCCAGGGCGATCGAGACGCCGTCGCGGCCGGCCTGATACCCGGCGTCGGTGATGGCCCGCACGAGGAGCCGCAGGACCTCCTCCGGCTCGCTGACCTCGGGAGCGAACCCGCCTTCGTCGCCCAGGCCGGTGGACAGCTTCCGGTCGGTGAGCTCGCGGCGCAGCGCCGCGTAGACCTCGGCGCCCGCGCGCACGGCCTCGGCCATCGAGGGTGCACCGAGCGGCGCGACCATGAACTCCTGGAAGTCCAGCTCATTGGGCGCGTGCACGCCCCCGTTGAGCACGTTGAAGTGCGGCACCGGCAGGGACGGGGTTACTGCGTCCGGGGTCAGCCAGCGCCACAGCGGAAGGTCGGCCGACGCGGCCAGTGCCCGGGCGAGCGCCATCGACACGCCGACGAGGGCGTTGGCGCCGAGCCGGCTCTTGGCCGCGGTGCCGTCGAGATCGATCATGGCCTGATCGGCCTCCGCCAGCCCGGCCCAGGAGCGGCCGCGCAGCAGGTCCGCGATCTCGGTGTTCACCGCGGCGACCGCGCCCAGCACGCCCGCGCCGCCGTAACGAGCGGGATCACCGTCGCGCCGCTCGACCGCCTCGCGGGTCCCGGTCGATGCGCCCGACGGCACTCCGGCGCGGGCCGTGGTGCCGTCCCCGAGCCGGACGGTGACCGCCACCGTGGGCCGGCCACGCGAGTCGAGAATCTCCAGCGCGGACAGCTCGGCGATGTCAAAGCCTGGCATTTCCTGCTCCTGTTCCGTTCACACTGTGTCCGCGCGATACCGTCGGCCCGGGGCGGCCGGGCCGACGGTATCGGCGGGGCGGCGGCGTCAGCCGGGCGCCGGGCAGCTCACCGGGCCTGCCGTGTCCAGGCCATCGATCGTCCTCATGACGGCATGGCTCCCTGCGGCTGGTCAGCCGGGCTGTCAGCGGAGCCGGAACTAGCCCCCGAGCCGGAACTAGCACCCGAGCCGGAACTAGCACCCGAGCCGGAGCCCGAGTCAGCCTCGGCGCCGGTGCCCGAGCCAGGTCCCGGCCCGGACTTCGGGCCCGCGCCCTTAGCCGAGCCCGGTCCCGAGCTGTACCACGAGCGCCAGACCAGGCGGTGCACCGGGACCAGCCGCGGGATGTCCCGCAGCCCGGGGATGAACGGGACGAGCAGCAGCAAGATCGTGGCCAGGCCCGTCATGTAGATCGAGATCAGGTCGATGTTGGCCGAGTTGGTCCAGCCCGGAACCTGGTACCAGAGGGTGTAGAGCCATAGCCACGGCTGGCCCGGGTAGCTGCCGGTCTCGTTCATCACGCCCCACTGCTCGCCGGTCAGTCCCATCGACTTGGCCTTGTTGACGAAGTAGGCGCCGTCCTCGATGAACAGCAGCGGCTTAGTGAAGTTAGTGCCGTAGAACTGCCGCTGGGCGAGCAGGTCGGCGTCCAGCGCGCCGCTGCGCGCCAGGTTGAGCTCGCTGGCCAGCAGCGCCGGGACCGGCCCGGCGTTGGCGGGAGGGACGACAGGGGTGCCGTTGACGAATTTGACCTTCGCCACCGCGGCCGCGTAGGCATTGGCCCACTTCAGCTGCTGGGCGGGGGAGGCCGCCTTGAAGGTGGCGAGCGGGGCGGCCACGGCCGGGTCGGTGCGGGCGAGCGTCGTCAGCGGCTTGAGGACGAAGTCCTGCGCCGCGTTGACCGGCTGAGTCACCCCGGGAATCGCGGCCGGGGCGAACAGCAGCTTCTGGCTGTTGGCGGTCTGGTTGTTGTACGGCGGTCCGTAGGTGGCGGTCTCGCTGGTTCCGTTCAGCTCGGTGGCTGACGCCGCCAGGAAGTCGGCGGGCGCGAGCCTCGACCAGGTGGCGATCGTGACCGACGGCACGTTGGGCGAGGACAGCAGGCCGGCCAGGCCCAGCGTCAGCGCCAGCACGATCACTGCCGCGATGGTGCCCTCCTTGAGGATGTCGTAGCGCCGCTGGGCCCCCCGCCACGGCGCGGCGTCGGCCCGCGCGATCGCGCGGCGGCGGGACCGGCCGCTGCCGCCGGCCTCGGCGTTGTGCGCGTCGATCGGGTGCGACACGCCGCGCACGCGGACCAGCAGCACGTGCGCGCCCACGATGGCGATCAGCACGATCGGGATGAGCACGATGTGCCACATCAGCATCTGGCCGACGTTCATGACGTTGAAGAACGCACCCAGTCCCGCGGAGTTGAACGCGTCCTTGCCGCTGGTGGAGATCCACTGCGAGTCGAAGTTCGACTGGGACAGGTACCCGGTGAAGCACTCGATGATCGAGGCCGCGAATGCGACGACGCCGGTGATCCAGGTCAGCGTCCGGCGGCCGCGCCAGGCGGCCATCCAGAACTTGCCCCACAGGTGGATGACCAGCAGCGCCATGAACAGCTCGACGCTCCACAGGTGCAAGCTGTTGAAGAAGTGCCCGACGGAGTTGTACTGCCACCAGTCGGGGCCGCCGATGGCGATGGCGAAGCCGGACACGACGGCCACGCCGAGCGCGGCCAGCGAGGCGACTCCGAATACGTACACCCAGGACGAGACGTAAGCGGGCTGACGGTCGGGCAGCAGCTTGCCCGGCGGCAGTGCCGCCAGCGCCCTGTGCCGGACCCGCGCGGTCCACATGCGGGCGTCTTCGTCATCTGGCGCGGCGGCGGCGCTCTGGTCAGCGGCCACGTTGCCATCGGCGGCGTTGCCATCGGCGGCGCCGTCGGCCGCCGGGGCGGGCTTCTCTTGATGGCCCCGCGGAAACGGGAGCAGCAGCGCGGCGCCGAAGATGACGACCATCACCGCGATCAGGACCAGATTCGCCACCGAGACGGTGAAGATCGACCAGTGGACGAAGGTGCCGGGTCCGTTGATGTCAATCGCCAGGGAGTGCAATTGCGGCGCAACAGCGAGGTTCATGTCCGCGCTCCAATGCGGGAGAGCTAGCTATGAGTGGGATAACGGGATATTCAGGACTCTGGCCGCGACAAGCGCGGCCAGTTCGGGGCAGCCAGGAAGACCGGGGGCGCCATCAGCCGCCCCGCACGGCTACCGGCCGCTGGGGGGGATCACGACGACGGGGCACGCGGCGTGACTCACGACCTGCGAGCTCACCGAGCCCAGCACGAGCGAGGCGAAGCCGCCCGCGCCACGCGAGCCGACGACGAGCAGATCGGCATCTTGCGAGGCGGCGACGAGTTCCTGCGTGACGAGGCCGTTGACGGCCTTGACCGTCACCGAGGCGGGCTGAGCGTCGCCGAGCTCGCTGGTGACCTTGGCCACTTGCTCCTCGGCGGCCTTGCGGGCGACCTCCTGGGCGTCCGCGTCGGCCGGGTAGGTGACCGGGAGTCCCGTCCATGCGCTGGCCATCACCTGGTGCACGGTCAGCACGGTGAGGGCGGCGTGCTGAAGAGCGGCCTCCCGCGCTGCCCATTCGAGTGCTCGCTGAGAGCCTGTTGAGCCGTCAACGCCTACGACGATTCCCGGCATTTCACTCTCCTCCTTCCAGACAAGCGACTGCCAATAGCCGCTCGAATCCTGGCACTACTGTCCTCCGGCGGCTCGATCTGGTGACAGGGGCCTTAGAAGGCCGGCCAAGGGCCTTTGGTCCCGACGCGCCCGGCTGGCGGGCCGGCCGGCCCGCCAGCCGGGGTCGTTGTGCCCTAGCGGCGGCCCTGGCGGCACCGCGAGGCTGGGTTCTAGGGCGGCAGGCTGCCTGGTTTGCCTTGGATCGGGAGGAGGCTGGCCCCGTGACGAGCACAGTCAAGGATGTCATGACCACCAACGTGGTGGCGGTCCGGAAGGAAGCGGAATTCAGGGAAATCATCAAGGTCATGCGGCGGCGCCACTTCAGTGCCTTCCCCGTGCTGGACGCCGACGACCGCGTGGCGGGCGTGGTATCCGAGGCTGACCTGCTCCTCAAGGAGGCGTTCCCCGTCGCGGGCGACGGCGCCGGCCGGCCCCATCGCTGGCGGGACAGGGCCAAGGCCGCCGCCCTGACCGCGGGCGACCTGATGACCAGTCCGGCGGTCACGATCGGGCCGGACACCCCGGTGACGGAGGCGGCCCGCGTGATGCACAAGCGGCGCGTGAAGCGGCTGCCGGTCGTGGCCGACACCGGCCGGCTGGTGGGCATCGTCAGCCGGGTGGACGTGCTACGCCTGTATGACCGGGCGGACGCTGACATCCGGGCGGAGATCGTCGATGACGTGCTCACCGAGGCCTTCCTGCTGGAGCCAGGCAGTATCAGGGTGCAGGCGGTGTCCGGCATCGTGACCATCACCGGCCCGGTCGAGAACCGCGCGGTCGCCCAGGCGCTGCTCGACAGCGTCTGGCACGTCGACGGAGTCATCGACGTGCGGGACAGGCTGCACTACCCGATGAACAACCCGATGCACAACCCGGGCGAGAGCTACCGGCATGAGCGCTGAGCTGGCGCCAGGATGGGAGACACCATGGCGGAGCCGGGGGGCGGGCTGGCGCAGCAGCCCTATGCGGACATAGCGCAGACGCATTCGGCAGTGATCTTCTTCGCGGGGGACCGCGCCTACAAGCTCAAGAAGCCGGTGAACCTCGGATTCCTTGACTTCAGCACCGCCGCGGCGCGCGCCGCGGCGTGCGCCCGCGAGACCGAGCTGAACCGGCGGTACGCGCCCGATGTCTACCTGGGCGTCGCCGAGGTGCGCGATCCGGCCGGGCAGCCGTGCGACCACCTGGTGGTCATGCGCCGGATGCCGGCGGGGCGCCGGCTGTCCGCGCTGGTACGGGCGGGTGATCCGGTGACGGGGCCGCTGCGCCAGGTGGCCCGGGTCCTGGCCGCGCAGCACGCGTCCGCGCCGCGCTCACCGCAGATCGACGCGGCGGGCAGCCGGGATGCCCTGCGGCGCCGGTGGGACGACAACCTTGAGCAGGCCATGTCAGTGCGGGACAGGCTGCTGGACACTCAGGACATAGCCGAGACCGGCGAGCTGGCCCGGCAGTTCCTGGCGGGCCGCCAGCCGCTGTTCGACTCCCGGATCAGCGGCGGCCATGTCGTGGACGGACATGGCGACCTGCTGGCGGACGACATCTACTGCCTCGATGACGGGCCGCGGATCCTGGACTGCCTGGAGTTTGACGACCGGCTGCGCTGGCTGGACGGCCTCGACGATGCCGCGTTTCTCGCGATGGACCTGGAGCGGCTCGGCGCCGCCGAGCTGGCCCGGCGATTTGCCGACTGGTACGCCGAGTACTCCGGGGATCCGGCGCCGGCCTCGCTGCGCCACCACTACGTGGCCTACCGGGCCTTCGTGCGCGCGAAGGTCTCCTGCATCCAGGCCCGCCAGGGAGATGCCGGCGCGGCCGGCCAGGCGCGGCAGCTGGCCGAGATCACGCTGCGGCACCTGCGCGCGGGCGCCGTCACGCTGGTCCTGATCGGGGGCCTGCCGGGTACCGGCAAGTCCGCCCTGGCCGGGGCGGTCGCCGACCGGCTCGGCTTCTGCGTCCTGAGCAGTGACCGGGTCCGCAAGGAGCTCGCCGGCGCCCCGCCGCGGCGCGGCGCGGCGCTCCCCTACGGCACCGGGATCTATTCCGCCGCCTGGACCGAGCGCTGCTACGCCGAGCTCCTGCGCCGCGCCGCGGTGCTGCTGGCCAGCGGCGAATCCGTGATCATCGACGCGTCGTGGACGTCGGCGCAGCAGCGGGCCGCCGCCGCGGCCGTCGCCGGCGATGCCAGCGCCCGGCTGGTCCAGCTGTGCTGCACGGCCTCGCCGGAGCTAGCGCGCCAGCGGATGGCCACGCGACCGGACGGACTCTCGGATGCCGACGCCGCGATCGCCCGGCACATGGCCGCCGCCATGGCGCCCTGGCCGGCCGCCACGGTCATCGACACCGAACGCGGCGGAGCTGGCGGCGAGCAGGCGCCCTCCGGTGCCTCCGGTGCCTTCGAGGACCTGGTTCAGCGCGCCCTCGAAGCGGTCCGGCCGCATGGGGCCGACCATGTCTGGCGCCCCGCCCGCCCGGTGCTACTGCCGGACTGAGCAGCGCTTATCTTGGTGTCACCTAGTTCGCGAGGCTGACGCTGCGGGAGCTGTGATGGATTCGCCAGGACCGCGCACGCTCATGCCGCACCTGAAGCTCGACGACCTGCTCGCCGAGCTGCAGGCGCGGCTCCAGACGGTCCTGACCACGCGGGACCGCGTCCGCGGGCTGCTCGACGCGGTGGTCGCGGTGGGCAGCCAGCTCGACCTGGAGGTGGTGCTCCGCCGGATCGTCGAGGCGGCGATTGACCTGGTCGACGCCAGGTACGGCGCGCTGGGCGTGATCGGCGAGAACGGCGGCCTGGCGGAGTTCATCCCGGTTGGCCTGCCGGAGGACGAGATTGCGCGCATCCACCACTGGCCGGAGGGCCGCGGCCTGCTGGGAGACCTGATCGCCAACCCCCGGGCCCTGCGGCTGGCGGACATCGCCGACCATCCCCGGTCGTTCGGATTCCCTGACGGTCACCCGCCCATGCGCTCGTTCCTGGGCGTGCCGGTGCGGATCCGCGAGGAGGTGTACGGGAACCTCTACCTCACGCAGAAGCGGGGCGGCGGCCAGTTCGACGAGGAAGACGAGGCCGTGGTGGTCGCGCTGGCGGCCGCGGCGGGCGTGGCTATCGAGAACGCCCGGCTGTATGAGGAGGCGCGCCGGCGCCAGCGGTGGCTGCAGGCCAGCGCCGACGTGACCCGCCGGCTGCTGTCGGGGGCCGAGCCGGGAGACGTCCTCGACCTGGTGACGCAGCAGGTGCTGGAGATGTCGGGTGCGGACCTGGCCGTGCTCGCACTGCCGGAGACCGGCCGGAGTGAGCTGGTCATTCACCATGCCGCGGGCCTGGACGCTGACCAGGCCCGCGGCCTGGCGCTGCCCCCGGGGTCGCTGTCGGCTCAGGTGCTGGCGACGGGGGAGCCGGTGTCGGTCGCGGAATTCAGCCAGGATGGGCGGGTCACGCCGGCGGCCAGGGCGGCGATGCCGCTCGGGCCCGCCACGGTCTTCCCGCTCGGCGGGTCCGGCAATGTGCGCGGCGTGCTGACCGTCGGCCGCCGGCCGGGGTCGATGCCGCTGGCGCCGGCCGCGGCGGAGATGGTCGAGTCGTTTGCCGCGCAGGCAGGGATCGCGCTGGAACTCGCTGAGGCTCGTCGCGACGCCGAGCAGGTCACGGTGCTGCTGGACCGCGAGCGCATCGCCCGGGATCTGCATGACCTGGTCGTCCAGCGGCTCTATGCCACCGGGATGTCGCTGCAGGGAGCCATGCCGCTGATCACCCGGCCCGAGGCCGGGGAACGGGTGAGCCGGGCCGTAGACGCCCTGGACGAGACGATCAGGGAGATCCGGTCGGCCATCTTCGCGCTGCAGGTCCCCGCGCCTGCCTCGCGGCCGGGCCTTCGCGAGCAGATCCTGGACGTCGCGCAGGAGATGACCGAGCCGCTGGGGTTCACGCCGTCGCTCAGCCTGGCCGGCGACCTGGACCGGGTGCCCGCCGACGTCGCCGAGCAGATGCTGGTGGCGCTGCGCGAGGCACTGTCGAATGCGGCCCGGCATGCCCGCGCCAGCCGCGTCCAGGTCAGCATCGAGGCCGCCGCGGACCTGGTCCTGGAGGTCGCGGACGACGGTGCGGGCATGACCGACAGCACCCGGCGCAGCGGGCTGGCGAACCTGGCGCGGCGCGCCGCCCAGCTGGGCGGGACAGTGCAGCTCAGCCCGGCGGATGACGCCGGAACCGAACTGCGCTGGCAGGTGCCCCTGCCCCCGGCCGTGCCCCTGCCCCCGGCCTAGGGCTGCGGTGCTAGAGCTGCGCGCCGACGAGGACGGCCAGGTCGGCGAGCCGACAGGTGTAGCCCCACTCGTTGTCGTACCAGCCGAAGACCTTCGCGAGGCTGCCGGACGCCTGGGACAGGCCGGAATCGAAGACGCAGGACGCGGTGTCGCCGATAACGTCGCGGGAGACCAGCGGGTCTGTGCTGTAGCGCAGGATGCCGGTCAGCCGGCCGGCCGAGGCCTGCGCAAATGCCTCGTTGACCTCGGCGGCGGTCACGTCGCGCGCGAGGACGACGGTGAGGTCGGTCAGCGATCCGTCCTCGACGGGGACACGCACGGCCACGCCATCCAGGCGGCCCGCCAGCTCGGGGATGACCTCGCCCGTGGCCCTGGCCGCACCGGTCGTCGTCGGCACCATGCTGACGGCGGCGCTGCGCGCGCGACGCAGGTCCTGGTGCGGGCCATCCAGCAGCATCTGGTCGCCGGTGTAGGCATGCACGGTTGTCATGAAGCCCTTGACGATGCCGAACGAGTCATTCAGGACCTTGGCCATCGGAGCCACGCAATTGGTCGTGCACGACGCATTAGAGATCACGTCGTGCCGTTGCGGGTCATAATCCCCGTCGTTGACTCCGACGACGACCGTCAGGTCGGCGTTCTTGCCTGGCGCGGACAGCAGGACCTTGCGGGCGCCTCTCTTGAGGTGACGCGCCGCGTCATCGTGAGCGCGGAACTTGCCCGTGGACTCGATGACGATGTCGGCGCCGAGCTCGCCCCAGTCGATGGTGCTCGGGTCAGGACTGCACAGCACCCTGAACGGCGCGCCGTTAACGGAGATCGAGTCGGCGGAGTAGTCGACCGTGGCGGCGATGCGGCCGTAGGTGGAATCGAAGTCCAGCAGGTGCGCGAGAGTCCGCGCGTCGGTGACGTCGTTGATGGCGACGACCTGGATGCCCGCCTGCTCCAGGGACCGGCGCACGAAGGCGCGCCCGATCCGCCCGAAACCGTTGATCCCGACTCGAATAGTCATTCTCTTTCCTCCCGGCTCGGGGCGGTATCTCCGTCTCTCGCCTCCGCTCCCACCCTCGGAGCGGGTCCCGGCCGCCGGTACGGCCGATGGGCACCGGCCCCCGGGCCTTTGGGCCCTCGCGTCCGGCGCCATGCCGCCCTACCTGCCTGGACACGCCAGACCGCCGCTGTAAGACTGGGGGCCAGGGCCTGCCAGCAGGGGGCCTGCCACGTCGTGCAGCCCGGCTCCGTGAGGACGCAACGATGAAGGCAGAGACTGCACGCGATCGCGAGTACCCCGAAAACGCCAGTGAACCTGAGCTGGCGTCCAGCGCGTCCAGCGCGTCCAGCGCGTTCCGGGGCCCGGGGCTGCTGGCGCGGACCGTGCCCTTCGCGGTGGTCGTCGCGCTAGCGGAGGCGAGCCTGGCGCTGCCGCCGGGCTGGAGCTCGGCGGCAGCGGCGGTGATCAGCCTGGTGCTGCTGCTGGCGGTGCCCGCCGCGCTCGCGCTGCCCTGGGCGCGGATGCCGTCGTGGACCACGGTCCTGGTGCCGCTCGCCTACACCGGATCTGTGCTGGCGCTGCTGCTGGCGGCGGGTCCGACCTCGGGCGCCGGGGTCGTCCTGCTGATCCCGCTGGTCTGGACGGCCCTGTTCCACCGCCGGTGGGAGTCGGCGTGCATCGTGGTGGCGGTCGTCGTGGTCCAGGTGATCGTCTCGCTGGTGCCGACGGCAGTAGCCGATGTGGTGCTCGTCCGCCGGGTCCTGCTCTGGGGGGCGCTCGGAGCGCTGATCTCCATCGCCACCCACGGGCTGCGCGATCGCATCGGCCGCGCGCAGCGGGAGCGCGCCCGGCTGGAGCGCCGTCTGCGCGAGCTGACCGTGCTGGAGGATCGCGAGCGCATCGCCGGCGACCTTCAGGACCTGGTCGTGCGGCGGCTGTTCACCGCCGGCCTGTCGCTGGAAGGGGCCGCGTCCCTGGCCAATAACACCAGGATGGCGGGCCGGATCGAGTCCGCCGTTCAGGATCTGGACGAGGCCGTGAAGCTGATCAGGCAGTCAATCTTCGGCCTGGCCCGGCGGCCCAGCGGTGAGCACCGGCTGCGGCAGGAGATCGTGCAGTTGTGCGGCGAGCTCGCCCCCGGCGGGGGACCCGGGACCGCGTTCAGCTTCCGCGGCCCCGTGGACAGCGTGCTCGGCGGCGAGGCCGGCCGCCAGCTGCTCGCCATCCTGCGCGACGCCCTGACCGCGATCGGCCAGCGGGGCCGGCCCACCCATGTGGGCGTCACGGTCGGCGACGAGGTCTGCCTCACCATCATCGGGACCCGCACCCGAGGGCAGCCGCCTACGGTGAACGGCTACGACCACGAGCTCGACGGCCTGAGCGCCGGCTGCCGCCAGCTGGGCGCGACCTTGCACATTCAGGATGTCCCGGACGGCACGCGCTATTCCTGGCAATTCCCCGCGCGCTAGCCCGGTGCGGTGCCCGCCGGGCCGGCGCGAGCTACTGCGCCAGCAGCCCGTGCTCGGGGAAGACGGCGGCCCTGGTGGCCAGGATGGCCTGGTCGAGAGGATCGGCCGGGTCGTAGCCGGAGTCGAAGCTGGCATAGGCCGGCTCGCTGCCCTCGGTCATCAGCTCGGGGGCCTGGCGGCCGGTCCGGCTGGTGACGTAGTCCCGCCAGGAATCGGGGGTGGCGGCTCGCGGGTCGATCGGCCGTCCGGCCGCCTCGGCCAGCAGGTGCGTCCAGGTCCGGGGGACGACCTGAACCAGCTCATAACCGCCCCCGCCGGTCAGCAGCCAGCGGCCTCCGGCGGTCTCGTGCGCGAGCTGATGGACGGCAGCGTGCGCCACGCGCTGGGCGTCGATGCTCAGCTGCAGGTCGGCGAGCGGGTCGAGCCAGTGCGTGTCGCAGCCGTGCTGGCTGACGAGGATCTGCGGGCTGAAGGTGCGCAGCAGCGGCGGCACGATGGCGTGGAAGGCGCGCAGCCAGCCGGCGTCCCGGGTCCCGGCGGGCAGCGCGACGTTGACGGCGCTGCCCGCCGCGGCCGGGCCGCCAGTCTCGGACGGGCGGCCGGTACCGGGGAACAGCTGCGCCGGGGTCTCGTGCAGGCTGATGGTCAGCACCCGCGGGTCGTTGTAAAAGGCGGCCTGCACGCCGTCGCCGTGATGTACGTCGACATCGACGTAAGCGACCCGCTCGGCGCCCGCCGCCAGCAGCCAGGCGATGGCGATGGCCGGGTCGTTGTAGACGCAGAAGCCGCTGGCGCTGGCGCGCATCGCGTGGTGCAGGCCGCCGGCGATGCTCGCGCCGTGCTGCGCCGTGCCCGTCCAGGTGGCCCGCGCGGCGGCCAGCGTGGCCCCCGCGACCAGTGCGGATGCCTCGTGCATGCCGGTGAAGATAGGGTCGTCCTCCGTGCCGAGGCCGAACAGCCGCGCCCGCTGCGCCGGCAGCTGGCCGCGGCCAGCGAGCCGCACGGCCACGATGTAGCCGGGGTCGTGGACGAACTCGAGCTCGGCGTCGGTGGCCGGCTCGGGCCGCTGCACCAGCACGCCCGGCCCGTCGAGGACGCCGAGGGCGCGGGCCAGCTCGATGGTCAGCTCGACGCGAACCGGAGCCAGCGGGTGACCAGGCCCGAAGTCATAACCGGCCAGCCGCTCGTCCCAGGCCACGTGGAGGGTACACGTCATGGGCTCATCCTTCCAGTCGTCGGCGCGCTCACGCGGCCGGGCTCGCGGACGGCGCGGCCCGCATCTGCTGGTAGCGCCCGGACGGCTGCCCACGGCAGGGACAAAGGTCCTGCCCTTACGGGCCGCAGTACTCCAGCGGCCGCGATCTGGACGCGGCAGGCTGGCAGGGACGGCAGCACCGGAGGAGTACTCCCATGAGGAACGTAGTGACGTGTGACCCCGCGCCGGCTCGCCTCCCCGAGGAGCCGCGGTCGGCGACCGGGAAACCGGACGAGCTCACCGGGGCAGCCGGGGCGGCCGGGGGAGTGCCACTGGTCGCGGTCCGGATGGCCGGCGCGCCGGGAGATGTCGCGCCGGGAGATGTCGCGCTGACCGTGCAGACGCTGGAGGACGCGCTGTGACCGCGCCGAACGCCTCGGCGGCCTCGCAGCCCCCGGCCGGGCCGGCTGATCCAGCGGCGCCGGCGGCTCCGGCTGATCCAGCGGCTCCGGCCGTCTCGGCGCCCGCGCAGATCCAAGCCGGTCCGGGCCCGGCGGTGCCGTCGGCCCTGCTCGCGGGCGCGAGTACCTACGCCCTGCTGACCGACGGCAGCACGGTCGAGATCCGGCCCGCCGGGCCGCAGGACGTGGCGGCCGTGCGGGAGATGCATGCCGCGATGTCGCCCGACAACATCTACCTGCGCTTCTTCAGCCTGAGCCCGCGCTCGGGCGAGCAGGAGGCCGTCCGGGTGTGCCGGGAGCCGGACGCCGATCACGGCGCGCTCCTGGCCTGGCTGGGAGGAAGGCTGGTCGGAGTGGCAAGCTACGAGCCCACGGGAACGCCGGGCACCGCCGAGATCGCCTTCGCGGTGCCCGATGACATGCACCGGCGTGGGATCGCCACCTTGCTGCTCGAGCACCTGGTCTCGCTGGCCCGGCTGCGCGGGCTGAGTGCCTTCACCGCGCAGACGCTGCTGGACAACTCCGCGATGCTCCGCGTGTTCGCCGACGCTGGGCTGCCCCGGCAGCGGCGACTGGTCGACGGCGTCGTCGAGATGACGTTCCCGCTCCCCGGCGGCGATGCCGATCAGAGCCTGGACAGCTACCTGCAGTCGGTCGCCAGCCGGGAGAGCCGGGCGGACGTGGCGAGCCTTCGCCACCTCCTGCAGCCGGAATCGGTCGCGGTCATCGGCGCGAGCCGGCACCGGCCGACGGTGGGCCGGGCCATCCTGCACAACCTCGTGGCGGGCGGCTTTGCCGGGCGGATCTACGCGGTGAACCCGCATGCCCGGCATATGGAGGGCGTCCCGTGCCTGGCGTCGGTCGACGCACTGCCCGAACCGGTGGACCTGGCGATCATCGCCGTGCCCGCACATGCCGTTCCCGCCGTGGCGGCGGCCTGCGGCAGCAAGGGCGTGCGGGCCCTGACGGTGATCACCTCCGGCATGGGCACCTCGGGCGCCGACCTGCTCGCCATCTGCCGACGCCACGGCATGCGCCTGGTCGGCCCGAATTGCCTCGGCGTCGAGGTGCCCGCCATCGGCCTGAACGCGACATTTGCCGCGCAGCAGCCCGCCCCCGGCGTCGCCGGCCTGGTCGTGCAGTCGGGCGGCGTGGGGATCGCGCTCCTGGATCAGCTCACGCGGCTGGGCATCGGCGTGTCCTCGTTCGCGTCGGTCGGTGACAAGTACGACGTATCCAGCAACGACATGCTGATGTGGTGGGAGCAGGACAACCTGACCCGCCTGGCGCTCCTCTACGTCGAGTCGTTCGGCAGCCCGCGTAAGTTCGCGCGGACGGCGCGCCGCGTCGGCCAGCGGATGCCCGTACTGACGGTCGTTGGCGGTCGCTCGGAAGCCGGCCAGAGCGCGGCCGCCTCGCATACGGCGGCGGCCGCGACGCCCCTGGTCACGCGCGAGGCGCTGTTCGGCCAGGCGGGCATCGTCGCCACCAGCAGCCTTGGCGAGCTCATCGAGGCGGCGGCGCTGCTGGCCTGCCAGCCGCTGCCGGCCGGCAACCGGGTGGCGATCGTCACCAACGCGGGAGGTACGGGCGTCCTGGCCGCCGACGCGTGCGGCGACTACGGCCTGGAGGTCGTGAAGCTGAGCGGCGCGACGCGCCGGCGGCTCCGCGCGCTGCTGCCGGCCGCTGCCGAGGTCGCCGGGCCGGTGGACACCACGGCGGCGGTGAGCGCGGACACGTTCCGCGCCTGCCTGGAGCAGGTGGCTGCCGACGACGGCGTCGATGCCGTGATCGCCGTAACCGTGCCCACGGCCATCTCCGATCTGCGCTCGGCCGTCACCAGCGCGGCGATCAGCAAGCCAATCGCCGTGGCCCTGCTGGAGCAGACCGAGTCCGTTCGGCTCCTCCGGCGCGACCACGATGGGCCGGGGAGCCACGATGGGCCGGGGAGCCAAGCCCGGGAGGCCGGGCCAGACGGCGCGTCGGCCAGCGCTGCCGCCGAGCAGGCGTCCGCGAGGCCGGCCGTCGCCGGACTGCCTGCCTACGCCTATCCCGAGGGCGCAGCCCGGGCACTCGGCCACGCGGCGAGGTACCGCGCCTGGCGCGACCGGCAGGATGATCACGTCCCCGAGCTCAGCGGGCTGCGCGTCGGGTCCGCCCGCGAGCTGATCGCTGGCTTCCTGGCCAGCCAGCCTAGCGGTGGCTGGCTGTCGGCGGGGCTGGCCACCGAACTGGTGTCCTGCTACCAGATCCCGATCGCGCCCACCGTGCCTGCCGCGGACGAGCAGGAGGCCATCGATGCGGCGGCCCGGCTCGGCGGCCGGGTGGTGCTCAAGGCGGAAGCGCCGGGCCTCGTGCACAAGAGCGAGGCGGGGGCCGTCAAGCTGGACCTGCGTACCGAGCAGGACGTCACCGAGGGCTACCGCCAGCTCGTCGCCGAGTTCGGGTCCCGGCTCAGCCGCGTCCTGGTGCAGCCGATGCTGACTGGCGGCGTCGAGGTCCTCATCGGCGTCGTGCAAGAGCCGGTCTTCGGGCCGCTGGTCGTGTTCGGGCTCGGGGGGGTGGCCACCGACATCCTGGGCGACTATGCGGCCCGGCTGACACCGCTGACCGAGTCGGACGCGGACGAGCTGATCCGCGAGCTGCACGCCGCGCCGTTGCTGTTCGGGCACCGCGGCACCCGGCGCGTCAACACCGGCGCCCTGGCCGACGTGCTGCTGCGGGTTTCCCGGCTGGCCGATGACCTTCCTGAGGTCGCCGAGCTGGATCTCAATCCCATCGTGGCCAGCCCGGACGGGACCTGCGCCGTGGACGTCCGCGTCCGGGTGGCCCCCGCCGAGGCCAGGGACCCGTTCCTGCGGCGGCTGCGCTGAGACGGCACGGATGCCCGGACAAGACCGCCCCGCGCATCGTGGTCGGCCTGGACGGGTCGCCTTCGTCGCTGGACGCGCTGCGCTGGGCTGTTGCGCAGGCGCGGCTCACCGGCGCGAGCGTGCAGGTGGTGAAGGCCTGGCAGTACCCGGCCGTCGTGACCGGCCACGCCTGGGCGCCGCTGGTGATGATCGAGGCCGCCGATCTCCGGGAGGCTAGCCAGAAGGTCGTCGACACGGCCGTCAGCTCGGTGGTCGACCCGGCCAGCGATGTGCAAGTCATCACCCTGGTGCGGGAGGGCCACGCGGCACACGTACTGCTGGACGTCTGTGCCGGCGCGGAGCTGCTGGTCCTCGGCAGCCACGGATATGGCGGCTTCTCCGGTGCTCTCCTCGGCTCGGTCAGCCAGCACTGCGTGCGCCACGCCCGCTGCCCCGTGGTCATCATCCGCGGCCCGTGAAGGGCTAATGGGGCTGGCGGGTCGGGGTGTCCGGATCGCTGGAGGGGCCCGGCTGGCTGGCGGTCAGGAGCCGGGCTCGGGTGGCCTGCAGCCGGCGCAGCAGCACGGCGGAGAACCGCCGGGTGAGCTCGAAGCCCAGCACCGGATCGACGTCACAGGCGGCGCGGACCGCGCGGGCGTCGAACTCGAACGCCTGCATGGGCTGCGTGGTGACGGCCCCGAACCGCCACTGATAGGGCGGCTGCATCCAGGACAGGCCCAGCACGTCGTTACGGCCGAGCCTGTCGATAACGACCCGGCCCCGGCCCGGCACGAGCGCGTCCAGCGTGACCTGCCCGGCGTCGATGAGCCAGAACCGGTTGGCGGGCGAGCCCTCCTCGAACAGCGACGTCCCGGCCGGGACCACCACGTGCCGGCACAGCTGCGCCAGCTCGGCTAGCTGCGGCGTCGGCAGGCCGTGCAGGAACGGCTGCGCGCGGAGCACGGACATCTCCTGCGTTGTCATGGCACGCCTCCTCTGCTGGCCAGGTATGCCCGCCCTGGGCTTGGCTATGTCCACGCTTCTCCGCGGCGCCGCGGCAGGCCAGAGTCCAACGACCTGGATGGACGGGCTAGAGGCCCAGGGTGACGCGGACCTGGCGGGCTATCTCGAGGTCCTCGCGGGCCCTGATGACCAGCGTCCGGAGGATCGCCGACGGCGCGGAAATGTCGGTGTCGCCGTCGGCGGCGTCGTTGCGCGCCGGGTCGATCGCGACGCCGAGAAAGCCGAGGCCCGCCGCTGCCTCCGCCCTGACTTCTGGCTGGTGCTCGCCGATGCCGCCGGTGAAGATCAGCGCGTCCAGGCCGCCCAGGGCGGCGGTCATCGCCGCGATCTCGCGGCGCAG
>Ga0307374_10007682_pt1 | contig 16325 bp, 16 predicted proteins | sample OX3MG_FD_202532 | JGI IMG/M metagenome (GOLD analysis project Ga0307374, IMG submission 202532) | Soil microbial communities from Risofladan, Vaasa, Finland - OX-3 | ecosystem: Environmental > Terrestrial > Soil > Coastal area > Acid sulfate soil | place: Finland: Risofladan, Vaasa | collected... | reverse complement strand
CTTGCCTTTGACGGCAGTTTCGTAACCGTGGCGTCCGAGGACCAAGACCTCGGCGTCGCGGGAGATGGACTCCGGCGCCGCACTGCGCGCCAGGGCGATTTCGGCATTGCGATCTGCCATCATGTATTGGCTAATCAGAGCCATGCGCGGATACGGCGCTTTGGCGTCCTGTGCTTGCGCGGAGCACGATGCGCTCAACACAATGACCAGCGCGAAGCTTCCTAATGCGATCGCCCTGATAATCCTTGCGTTCAATGGTTTTCTCCTTAAGTATGGGCCGCGTGACGCCCGCGGCCGGGCCCGATCGGGTGTCTCCGGTGCGTTCATTCTTAATTGAGAAAGGCTGATCAGGCCTTTGCCGCCGTTTGCTGCGAGCGCATCTGTTTCATGAGCTGGCGCATGGCTGCGACCTGGCCAGGTGAGCGGCTTTCGATCCAGGGTTCGTAGCGCTGCGCCGCGTTTTCCAAATTGCGCCAGGAACTGTTTTCATGATTCATTCTCTGCTCGTTTTCTAGACTATTCTGAATCCACCGCCGCGAAGTTACAGTTGCTCCGACGGCCGAGGGGTCAGTCTGTCATATTACTTGCGAAATGCAAGCGAAAATATGCTACCGTGGAAATATGTCGAAGAAGCGCGCCCAGCGTCGGTCCGAGTGCCCGTTGAATGCTTCCGTGGAAATGCTGGGCGATCGCTGGTCGCTATTGATTCTGCGCGACATGATGCTGCGTGGAGCGCGAACGTATAAGGAATTCCTGGGATGCTACGAAGGAATCGCGACGAACATTTTGGCGGATCGCCTGCGAAAGCTGGTGGCATACGGAATCATTACCATGGAAGCGGACGTGACGGACGGGCGGAGGATGACTTACGTGCTCACGCCCAAAGGAATCGATCTTGCGCCGGTGCTTACGGAAATGGTTCTGTGGGCCGCGCGGCACGAGAAAACCGGCAACCAAAAGCTTGTGCGTCAGATGAAAAAGGACAAGGAGCGATTTCTGGCTGGTATACGAAGAGGCTGGGCTAAGAGGAAAATCCATTCGACAGCTAGCTGAATTCGAGCGACGAGGCTGGCATCCGGTTTAGAGCAATTCGGATAGTTGCTGCCGGAGGGCTTGGGCGCGGGTGAAGAGTTCGCGGCGCTCGCCGGGATCCGGCTGAGCCGCAAGACGTGTCTGGAGTTCCGAGATTTCGTGTTCGAGCAGGCGTTTTTTGAGCGCACTGAGGCAGCTTTCGGCTTCCTCCCATGTGCCTTCGGGGGCCGATTCAAAAAGAACTTCAAAGAGGATACGGCGGTCGGGTTCGGATAACGATTCGGCGAGAGCGGCTGGGTCGGGACGCGCGCCAGACTGAGCGGCCTCGATGAGCGCGTCGAAAATCTTTTCGGTTTCGAGACCTTTGTGATACGCGCCTTCGGTGATACGCAGCGCGAGATTTTGCCGAAAGCCCTCGGCTTCGACGAGCATCTGCATCAGGCGACGCTCGGCGGGGCGAACAACTGACGCGATCAGCTCGGGCTTCTGCTTCACTTCGCTGCGGCGTTCGGCGATGGCGTGGCGAAGCGCTTCGCGAAGTACCGGCTCCTCGACGCGCAATTCGGAAGCGATTTTCGAGGCTAGCTCCGAGCGCAGCAGGGGATTCGGAACGCGCTGCGCATAGGGCATCAGGAAATTCACGGCGGCGAGTTTGCCTTCCGCAGTGGAGCGGTCCATGGCGCGCGCGCGGGCGATCAGGTAATCGAGATAGGCAGGCGCTTCGCGAAGGCGTTTCGCGTAGCTCTCTGGCCCTTCTTGGCGAATGAACTTGTCGGGATCGGCGCCGGCGGGAAGAGCGAGAACGCGCGCGTCGAATTCGCGTTCGAGCAGAAGCGTGAGAGAACGCTCGGTGGCGGCCTGACCGGCGGTGTCCGGATCGTAATTGACGACGACGCGGCGGGAGAAGCGGGCGAGAAGTTTGATCTGGCCTTCGGCGAGGCTGGTGCCGCAGCTCGCGACGACGTTTGCAATTCCGGCGCGCGCGACGGCGATGGTGTCCATGTATCCTTCGACGAGGACGGTGAAATCATTTTTGCGAATGGATTCTTTCGCGCGGTCGAGGTGATAAAGGACGTTGCTCTTCGTGTAGATGGGCGTCTCGGGGGAGTTGAGATATTTCGGGATGTCGTCGCCGAGCGCGCGGCCTCCGAAGGCGATGACTTTGCCGGCTTCGTTGGCGATGGGGAAAATAATCCGGCGGCGGAAACGGTCGTAGAGGCGGCCGGCCTGGTCGCGCGAGAAAAGGCCGGAGGATTCGAGAAGTTTTTCGGCGTATTTGGGTTTGAGGTGACGAAGAAGGGCGTCGCCAGAGGAGGGCGCGTAGCCCAAGCCGAAACGCGCGATGGTTTCATCGTCGAGGCCGCGATCCTCGAGATAGGCGCGCGCGACTTTTCCTTCGTCGGTCGAATTCAGCGTGCGCGCGTAGAAGGTGGCCGCCGCGCGATGCATTTCGACGAGCGCGGCGCGCTGCTGATTTTCGCGGCGTTCTTCGGGAGAGCGTTCTCGAGGCTCGGGAACCCGGATGCCGCACTTTTCCGCGACGGTGCGCACAGCTTCGGGGAATGCGGACTTGTCCATCTCCATCACGAATTGGAAGACGTCGCCGCTCTTGCCGCAGCCGAAGCAATGGTAGAACTGCTTGGTGGCATGGACGGAGAAGGATGGAGTTTTTTCCTGATGGAACGGGCAAAGTCCGCTGAAATTCTGGCCGGCTTTTTTTAGGCGAACGTATTCGCCGATGACGCGGACGATGTCCGCCTGCTGCTTGACACGATCCGCGAATGAACCCGCTTCAGCCATGCGAGTCGAAAGTTGAGAGTCGAGAGCCGATAGTGAGAGACGTCTCAATGTAGCGCGGCGGGGCTAAGACTTCAAATCGACGACGGTGATGGCCGTGCCGCCGCGATCTTCGGCTTCGGCGTAAAATTTGCCGACGAGGGGATGCGCGGAGAGAAAATCCGCGAGGCCGCGGCGCAGCGCGCCCGTGCCGTGTCCGTGAATGATGCGGACGCTCGGGAGATTTTCGAGCGCGGCGGCATCGAGGAATTTGTCGACGCGGCGCGAGGCTTCCTCGACGGTGCTGCCGATGACGTTGATTTCGAGCGCGGAAGGCTCGTCGGCGCGCGTGGAGTGCACAGTGACGGTGCGAGCGGACGCGGCGCCTGCTGATTCAGCGGCTTCCGCTTCGATGCCGAGAATATCGGCGAGAGGAATTTTCATGCGCATGGGGCCGGCCTGAATTTCGGCGAAGCTCGGATCGTGGCGGCGCAGAATCACAGGCTCTTTCATTCCGCGCACGCGGATGCGCATGCCGTCGGCGAGGCGTTCAGGCGCGACGGGCTTGGGGACTTCGGGCATCGCGCCGAGGTCGGCTTGCGAAGCGGACAAGGTTTCGAGGACGGCGGCGTCGGCGTCAGAGCGCGCATCGGATTCGATTTTGGCCATGCGGCGCGCGCCAAACTTCTCCGCTTGCGCGCGGAATTTGCGATCCGAGATTTCGCCCGTGAGACGCGCGACTTCTGTCTCGAGCTTTTTGGTGGTGGCGGCAAATTGCTTTTCAAGCTCGAGGATGCGTTTTCGCTGACGTTCGACCCAGTCGGTTTGCAACGTGCGACGCTCGGCTTCGAGTTGGCGCAATTCCTCCTTGGCCTGGAGCTGCATCTGTTCCATTTCGTCGCGGCTGCGATGGAGATAGGCGATCAGCTCGCGGGCCTCGCGCGTCTCGGGCGAAAGACCAGCCTTCGCATGTTCAATTACGCGTTCAGGCAGGCCCAAGCGGCGCGCGATTTGTATGCCGCTGGAAACGCCGGGCACTCCGGTGAGCAGACGATACGTGGGCCGCAGATTTTCTTCGTCGAATTCGACTGCGGCGTTCACGATGCCGGGAGTCGTGGAGGCGTAAGACTTCAGGCGGTCGTGATGCGTAGTGGCGAGGGTCAAGGAGCGGCGGGCGCGAAATTCCTCGAGAAGCGCGACGGCGAGAGCCGCGCCTTCCTCGGGCGCCGTGCCAGTGCCCATTTCGTCAACGAGGACGAGCGTGCGATCGGTGGCGCGTTCGAGCATCGATTTCAGATTCAGCATGTGCGCGGAAAACGTGGAAAGGTCGGCGCTGATGGATTGCTCGTCGCCAATGTCGGCGAGAACGCAATCGAAAAACGGCAGTTCGGCGCGCTGCGCGGGGACGGGGATTCCCGACTGGCCGGCGAGGGCGGCGAGGCCGACGTTTTTGAGCGCGACCGTCTTGCCGCCAGTGTTTGGGCCGCTGATGACCATGACAGTTTCGCCGCCGCCAAGTTCGAGCGACATGGGCACGACGGCGCGGTCCTTGCGGCGAAGATTGTCTTCGAGCACAGGGTTGCGGACGGCGTCGAGGCGCAGGTGATTGCCCTCGGAGAATTCGGGGATGGCGGCGTCGAATTCGCGGGCGTAACGGGCGCGAGCGAAAACGGAATCGAGGTCGCCGATGGCGGCCGCGGCGAATTCGAGCCGGCCGCGATCGGCGCGCAAGAGCTCGGTGAATTCGAAAAGGATTCGGGCGATTTCAGCGGTTTCGTCTTCGGCGAGCTGAACGAGGCGGTTATTCAGCTCGATGGTTTCGAGCGGCTCGACGAAAAGCGTTTGCCCGGTGGCGCTGGCGCCGTGGACGACTCCGGGAATCGCGCGGCGATCGGCGGAGCGCACGGGAATGACGAAGCGGTCGTTGCGCAGCGTGACGTAATCTTCGTGGGAATCGTTTTCGCGCGCGCGGAGGAGTTTTTCGAGCGAGCGCTGAATGGTTTCGCGCGATTGCGCGATGGTGGTGCGGATACGCTTGAGCGCAGGCGAAGCGGCGTCGCTGATTTCACCGTTGGGCAGAATGGCGCGGCGAATGTCGGCGGCGAGGGAGCGAAAGTCGGCGAGCGATGCGGCCCGTTCGGCGAGGCGCGGATATTTCGGCGCTTCGCCGCGAAGAGTTTGCTTGAGGCCGGCGGAAGTATCCATCAGCGACGCGGCATCGAGAATTTCGGTGGCGGAAAGAGACGATGCGGGCATGGCGAGACGCGCGAGCCAGTCGGCAGGATCGGCAAACGAGCCGAAACCGAGTTCCGCGCCAGAGCGAAGATAGGCGATGGCTTCGCGGATCAGATCGAATGCTGTGCGCAACGCATCCGCGTCGGTGCTCGGAGCGAGTTGGTCAATCGCGCGATGCCCAGGCGCGCAGGTGGAGTAGCGCGCAACGATTTCGCGCAGACGGCCAAACTCGAGGAGTTCTTCGGCGGAGCGGCTCACAGATTCAAAATGCGGGAACGGGCGCGCAGTGTCAAGTTGATCGAAAAGCGAAACTCGAAAAGCTAGAAGAGCGCGGTGCCATGTTCAGGGAACGGTTTTGACGCTGTGCGGTAATTTTGAGGCGAGGTAATCGGCGGCGTGGGAGGGTTCGTGGGCGAAGTGAATGAGGCGCTCGGCGGATTCGCCCCACGTTGAAGGGTGGCCGATTTCGACTTCGCGGACGCGTTCGATGATGGGCCGCCAAAAATCGCCGAGGGCCACGAAAGGCTTGTCGCGCATCACTCGCTTGTTGATCATTTCCCAAACGACGGCGAGTTCGACGAGAGTGCCCGTGCCGCCGGGACAGGCGACGTAGCCGGAGCCGCGCCGCACAAGCTCGAAAAGACGCTTCTGCCAAGTGGCGACGCGCACTTCCTCGTCCACCCAGCGATTCGCGCGCGCACGAAAAAATTCAGCGGTGACGGCGAGCGTTTGCCCGCCCGATTCTTTCGCACCACGCGATGCCGCTTCCATCACGCCGCCATAGCCACCGCTGCAAACGATAAATCCCCGTGCGGCAAGCGCTGCGCCAAGATTCCGCGCCAAAGCGTAATGCGAATCGCCTTCGCGGGGACGCGAACTGCCGAAGACGGTGATGACTTTGCCGGCTTCGGTGTGTTTCGAGGCACCGCTCATCTGCGTTTTTTCTTCACAGGCGGACCGAGATCCTCGACCATCGCTTGAGCGATTGCGTCGAGAACGTGCGCGGCGTCGCGGCCCGTGCCGCCATTGTGATTATCAAACATCGAAAAAATCAAATGCTCGCCGTGAAGCGTGGTTGCGAAACCGGACATGGCTTGCGTGTGCTCGACGGTGCCGGTTTTACCTTCGACGCGGCCCTCCGCGGGCGTGCCCTTCATGCGATTGTCGAGCGTGCCGTCAACGCCCGCGACGGGCAGTGTCGACGCATATGCATCACCCCAAGGCTGACCGCGAACATATTCGAGAAGGGATACGACGGCGCGGGGCGTGACGATATTTTGCCGCGAGAGCCCCGAGCCGTCGTCGACAAGCACGTCGCTGGGCGGGATGCCAATGGACGTGAGGAACTGGCGCTCGATTTTCAGGCCAGCCGCGAGCGAGCCGTCGCCGGTTTTCTCCTTGGCGACGGTGCGCAGAAGAATTTCGGCGTGAAGGTTCTGGCTGACTTTGTTCAGTACGCGGACGATTTCGATGAGCGGTGGCGATTGATGCTCGGCGAGGACAAGCGTGTTCGGCGGGACGGTGGGCGATGGCGTTTGCGGCATGATTGCGGGGGGATCGAACGTCATGCCTTCCGCTGGAGGAGGAGCGTGGCGCGCGCGGGCTTCTCCCGTGACGCGGATGCCGCGAGCGAGGAGCATTTGCTTCAACACGTGGGCTGTGTAGTCGGCTGGATCGGGCATGGCCATCCCCAAATCAATGGACGCGTGGCCGAGAGGAATGGAGCCGCGCACGAGAAAAGGCTTCGGGCCGGGATTTTCGACTGTATTGAAATCGGCCTGCGAGTCGGCAGGGCCGGTGGTGATGCTATAGGCGTAAACATTGTAGCCGGGCCACGGCTCGACGGCGACCCATGCGGGAGCACCTACGTGATCGCCCGGCGTGACTTTCACGTCGAGGCCATTGTCGTCAAAGCAAATGGCGCTGACGGCGGCGCCGTAGTCAAAGGGCATGTCGCCGATCGCCCAGCCTTCGGGAAATGGCTCGTAGGGGAAATAGCTGTCGTCCGCGATGATGTTGCCGTCAATTTCCTTGACGCCCTTTGCGACGATGGCGTCAACGAGTTCGGCAAGCGGCTTGTTTGACGGGCCGTCGACTGGATTTTTCGCGTCGTAAGGTATACGGCGATTGGAAAAATCAGGATCGCCGCGGCCCACGAGAACCAGATCGCCACGCAAACGTCCCGCGGCATCGAGCGTGCCTTGCGTTTTGAGCGTCGTGCGAAAACGATAATCGGGCCCGAGCGTTGACATCGCCAGAGTCGTGGTAAAGAGCTTGGTGTTCGAGGCGGGGGTGAAGTAGCGGTCAGCGTTCAGATCATAGAGTGTCTTGCCCGTTGCGGCGTCGACGATGAGCACTCCGATGAAAGATTTCTGGGCCAACGGATTCGCAAGCGTTGTTTCGGCGTCGCGTTGGAATCGCGCGACACCGGCGGAGACACGCGCAGACGATTTCTTCTTGGGCGGACGCGCGAAAGAGCCGGGCGAGACGACGAGCACCGGCGCGGCAAGCATCGTGCAAATCAAAATAAACCTCGCGATGTATTTTACGAATGAACGCTGGCGCACGGAATCTCCCTCGGGAAAATTTACCGCTCAGAAATTCAGCGGCGCGATTATATGCCAGTTTATTCGCGCAGAAGCACGCAGTTGCGGGTATTTCGTGTTCCGGGAAATATGCAAGCATGGCGGTTTGCTTTACGCGTCCTCTTACGCGGAGCGTTCTTGTAGCGGGCGCGGGACGCGACTAAAATTAAGCGTTCGTCAGGAGGTTTGTCGATGCGGAAACTTTTTGCTTTCGCGATTACCATTGCGTTGGCCGGTCTGCCTGTTCTGGTGGCGTCCCCCACGGTCCAAGCCGCTAACAGGGCGAGTAACAAAGATGATAAGCGGCTGCAAACATCCGGAGAAGTGATGAAGGAAATCCTCGATATCCCCGACGACATTCCACAAGATTTGCTGGACAAGGCCGAATGCGTGATTGTGATTCCTTCCGTAATCAAGATAGCATTCGGATTGAGCGGTAGCTATGGCCGCGGCGCGATGACGTGCCGCAACGGCGTGCACTTCACGGGACCCTGGAGCGCGCCGACGATGATGCGGCTGGAAGGCGGAGGCTTCGGATTTCAGCTCGGTGGTCAAGCAACAGATTTTGTGCTGTTGGTGATGAACACGCGCGGCGCAAAGGCGATTTTGACCAGCAAAGTGAAATTGGGCGCGGATGCTGCCGCAGCCGCAGGACCGAAGGGCCGCGACGCCGCGGCAGCCACCGATGCCACGATGCGCGCGGAGATTCTGACGTATTCGCGTTCGCGAGGGCTTTTCGCGGGTATCTCGCTCGAAGGTTCAACCCTTCGGCCGGACAATGGAGCGAATCGGAGCGTTTACGGACGGAAGATCGATGCGAAGGATATTGTCCTCAAGCACGCGGTGGGCGTTCCGGCAGCGGCGCGAGTGTTAATCGGCACGCTAGAAAAGCATTCGCCAAAGAACAAATCCGAACCCGAATCGCTGAAAGATTGAAAATTTGTTCCTGGCCGCTACGAGACGGGCACGAACGAAAAGAGCGCGGACGAAAAATTCTTATGACGCCCGCGCTATTACGTCGAGTCACTACTGAACGACGACGGAACGGTTCTGACCTTTGAAGCGAACTTCTTGAATTTTCCCGCTGTCGGTCACAATTGCATTTTGGCCGACTGTCCGCGCGCCATCTTTCCACTGAATAGGGGCTTGTACGACGAGTTTACGGCCGCGAAAAAAAGAAATCGTTGAATCGCTTGCGATCACGTTGTAATCGCCGGCCTTCAACGCTGTGCCGTTGAGGGTTTCCCGGCCGAGGATAGTGAAATGCGACTTTGCGATGGACTTTGGCATTCTTGCTCCTCTCGCCGATGCCAACGCGGGAAACGTCACGATCGTCAGCGCCACTGCAAAAAAATAAATCATCTTGCTGTGTTTCATATTCATTCTCCTTTGATCCCGTGAGCTGCGTTTTCTTCACAGGTTTAGACGCGGAAATGTTTTGAAGGAATCAAGCGCGATGCGAAGAGACGAAAATAAATTTGTGCGCCGCGTGTGGAGTGTTCAGAATCGTTTCCGGATAGCGAATATGAACGGTTTTTGCGTGATCATCCGAAATGCCGCCGAGCCAGTCTCCGTAAATTCGGATGATTCGATTCAAAATCAATGCGGGGAGGTCTCTGAATTGTTTCGCCGTTGCCAGGCGCGCTCGTGTTGCGTTGACACTCCCCAGCAGCTAATCAATAATCGCTCGAGATGATCGGACAGCTTCGTGGCGTGCTTGTTGATAAACGGCCGAATCAAGTGATCGTAGACGCTGGCGGAGTCGGCTATCAGGTGCAGATTCCGCTATCGACGTTCGCTGGTTTGGGCGCGCTGCACGCGGAAGTGACGCTATTGGTTCACACCCACCTGCGTGAGGACCAGATCGCACTGTACGGATTTTTGACCGCGCGCGAAAAGCAGTGCTTCGAGATGCTGATTTCCACGTCCGGCGTCGGCCCCAGCCTTGCGCTGAAAATTTTATCGGGAATGAATTTGGACGAACTGGTGCCCGCGATCCGCAAAGGCGATGTTCTTCAGCTCAAGCGTATTCCGGGCGTGGGCCAGAAAACAGCCGAGCGAATCATTCTTGAGTTGCGTGACAAGCTTGCCGTCGTCGAAGTGGCGGGCGCCGGGAAGCCAGCTTCACGTTCACAGGCTGAGTCCGACGTGGCTTCGGCGCTCGTCAATCTGGGTTACGACGAGCGCTCCGTTGAAAAAACACTCGAACAAATACGCGGTACGGCAGAGTCGAGCTTCGACACGCTTCTTCGCGCCGCTTTACATAAATTGGGCAGTGCAGCGATCGAGAAGGGCGCGCGAGCCGCTCGCAGTGATTAGCATAACGATTGGCCCAGCGAACAGGACCACATGGTTGAACTGAAGCGTCGCATCGTTTCGGGGCAGGCGTTTGACGAAGACGCGCGCCTCGACGCCAGCGTCCGCCCGAAGCGTTTCGACGATTTTGTGGGGCAGTCGCGCGTGAAAGAGAATTTGAAAATCGCCGTAGAGGCCGCGCGCAGCCGCGGTGACGCCCTCGATCATGTGCTCCTGTATGGGCCACCAGGTTTGGGCAAGACGACGCTCGCGCAAATTCTGGCGAACGAAATGGACGCCAGCATCAAGATCAGCTCGGGGCCGCTGCTCGAACGAAAAGGTGACTTGACGGCGGTGCTGACCGCGCTTGAAGTGCGCGAATTTTTTTTTCTGGACGAAATTCACCGACTACAACCCGCGATGGAAGAAATTCTGTATCCGGCGATGGAGGACTATCGCATCGATCTGGTGATCGGGCAGGGCGCGGGTGCGCGCATTCATCCATATCAATTGCAGAAATTCACTCTGGTGGGAGCCACCACACGCGCGGGGCTGATCATGGCGCCGATGCGTTCGCGCTTCGGCATTGTGCATCGGTTGGATTTTTACACCGCAGAGGATTTACTCGAGATCGTGCACCGCTCCGCGAAGATTTTGGGCATCGCGATGGATGACGCGGGCGCGGAAGAAATCGCGCGGCGCAGCCGGGGCACGCCGCGCGTGGCGAATCGTTTGTTGAGGCGCGTCCGCGATTTTGCCGAAGTTCGCGCCAGCGGGAAAATCACGCTGGCCGTGGCGAAAGAATCGCTTGGGATGCTCGGCGTCGATGAGCACGGCCTCGATGAGATAGACCGCAACCTGCTGCTCGCCATTATTCAGAAATATGGCGGCGGGCCGGTTGGACTCAATACGCTGGCTGCGTCGCTTAGCGAGGAAGAGGATGCGATCGAGGAAATTTACGAGCCATATTTAATGCAACTCGGCTTGCTCGACCGTACGCAGCGCGGTCGCGTTGCCACGGGGCTCGCCTACAAATATTTCGGCATGGACGAGCCGCGCCGCCAGCCCCAGCTTTTCTGAAAATGCCTCTGAACCGCAAACCGCACCGATGAAGACGGTCTACTTGTCGCTAGGCTCCAATATGGGTGACCGCGAGGAGCATCTTGCGGCGGCTATCGAGGCGCTGGCCGCGGAGGGCATTCGCGTGGCGCGCCGGTCGTCGATTTATTCCACGCAGCCCGTGGGTTTCGAGACACAGAATTGGTTTTTGAACTGTGTGGTTGAAGCGGAAACGGATTTGATGCCCCGTCAACTGCTGCGCGCCGTTCGCCGGATCGAAAATGAAATTGGACGCCGGCGATTAGTGCATCGCGGCCCGCGCGTGATCGATATTGATATTTTGCTTTGCGGATCGAGCCTCATTCGCACGCGGGAGCTTGAAGTGCCGCATCCGCGCATGGTCGAACGCCGTTTCGTTCTCGTGCCGCTTGCGGAAATCGCTTCAACGGTTCGTCATCCAGTCAAAAACAAAACTGTAGGAGAGCTTCTGGCGGGAACTTCGGACCGCAGCGCGGTGCGCATTTGGAAACCGGAGCAACAGAAGAAGACTTAAATGCAGATCCCTTGCTTCCGGAGGCCATTAGGAATGCACTGAACCCGCTTTGCTCGGATGACAACGAAGGATTTTCTCCACAGGCTGCTAAAGCACTTCGCGCTTCTTCTCTTCCTCTTCACGCTTTTTGCGGTTTTCTTCTTGTTCCTTCTTCTCATATTCCTCGATTTCTTCCTCGGTCATCATGTAATCCTCACGCGACGCGAACATTTTCCCGTTACGGCGGTCGCGGCCCGACCGGCGATCCTTCTGCCGGCGCTCTTTGCCTGCCGTCAATGCGCTGACATCGCGGATGGGCCGCGGGATAGCGCCCGCTTCCTGCAGCAAATCGCTGACTTTCTCGAGAAAATCGTTCAGGTTCAGCGGCTTCATGGCGTAAGGCAAGCGCTCCTTATCGAGGACCGGCCGCGCCCATCGCGCCGCAATTGCGGGGACGAGGAAAAGAACGCGCAACTGTCTTTGCCCTGGGGCAAGTTCGGCTCCCGCTTGGGAAAGTTCCTTGAGCATGGTGAAGAGCGGCCCCGTGAGGTCGGCAAGCGCGACATTGACGACCACGAGCGTCCAATGAACGCGTGCCAATTCGCGCATCGCTTCGCTGGCGAATGGTACCACGCACACACGCCAACCCTCAGAGTCCAACACTTGCTGCAAGGCGTGCTGGCTGCCCGCATCGTCGTCAACGACAAGGATATTGATATTGGCGTCGCTCAACTTGTCTCCGTGATAAGTATAAAGCCAAGGCGATGGGACGCGCGGCGGCGCAATTTTCTGGTTTCCAGAGACGGAGCCGTCCGCGGGGCCAGCGGCACAAGGCGAATACATGGCGAAACATTTCTCTTGACGTGGCGAATAAAAGGAGAATATAGTTGGGCACTCACTTCGGCGAGGTGTTCGTTACCGATGGCAACTTTTCCCACGCTTCGAGCCGCACCGGCGCTGCAAAAACGCCGTCCGCGCCGCTCGATTGTGACCAGCCTCAACCTTTTTTCGGCCGCCCCCAACGGCACTGGTGAGGCTCGCGGTGCTTCTCCGCCCCCTTCGGCCGATGGCCGGAGTTCGGAGCCCGCAGAGAATCTGGCCGGTATTGCACGCCTCGCTGCATCTTCCCCGCTTGCCGACGCGAAACGCGGCACGGAATATTTTCTGCTGCCCGTTCGCTCGATTTTGAACCGATGCAATTCGCCCCGCGTGCCTTTTGGCTGGACAGTGAATCCGTATCGCGGCTGCGAATTCGGGTGCCATTATTGCTACGCGCGCTATACGCACGAATACATGGAGCTCGACGGAGGTGATTTCGAGCGGAAAATTTACGTCAAGGAGAACGCTGGCGCCCTGGTTGCGCGCGATTTACAAAACGAGAGAATTTGGGGAGACCACATCTCTATCGGCACCGCGACCGATCCCTATCAGCCGGCCGAGGGGGAATTCGGTGCTACGCGCGCCATTCTCGAAGAAATGGCGAGGCGCGAGGGTTTGCAGCTTTCGATCACGACCAAGTCGAATCGCGTAGTGCGCGACATTGACCTATTGAAGAAAATCTCGGAGCGGTCGGCCCTGAGCATCAATCTGTCGATAACCACAATACGTACACGGCTGGCGCGATTGCTCGAGCCTCGCGCGCCGCGCCCGGACCTGCGGCTGGCTGCCGTGCGTCGTTTGCGCGACGCCGGAGTTTCCGCGGGAGTATTGGCGATGCCGATTGTTCCGGGAATCACCGACAGCGAAGAGGATCTCGACGCGCTGGCGAAAGCTGCTCGTGATGCCGACGCGCAATGGTTCGCGGGACGCGTGCTTTTCCTGATGCCCTCGGCGCTGAAGCAGTTCGTTCCTTTCGTGGAAGCGAAATTCCCGAAGCTCGCGCGGCAGTATCGGGAATGGTATCTACGCCGAGGCAACGCTCCAGAAGGCTATCGCCGCGAGATTTCGGAACGCGTCGAGCGGTTGCGCAAGAAATACGGTTTCGACACGCGTCCCGATCGTTCCGGCGGCAAGCCCTGGCATTCGCCGCAACTGGCGCTCTCGCTGGGCACCCAGACGCCGCCGTGCTCAACTCCAGCGAAGTCGGCCACGGTTTCCATTCAAACGATCGCGGCCGCGCAGCTCAGGGCAGGATAGCACTTTCCGCCGCGGAAGAGACTGGCCCCGATTTTCGACAGGGGCCGGCGAGGTACGCGGTTTCACTTGCAATAGGACCAGGAAGTCGGATAGCGTGACGAAACTGTCATGGTCATCAAGATTCGCAAAGCGGGGGAAACGGCGATCCTCGATCTTAATGGCCCTCTGATGGTGGGCGAAAGCGAGATGGAATTCCGGCAGAAGATTCAGGGATTGCTCGACGAAGGCTCGCGGCGGATTGCGATTAATCTAGCGGGCGTGGCGGAAATGGATAGCTGGGGACTGGGCGCCCTGGTACGCCATTGCACGCGAGTGAGGATGGCCGGGGGACGTTGCATTTTTTTCGCACCGACCGCGCGGGTGTTGCAACTGCTGAAAACCGCGCACCTGGATTCGGTGCTCGATATGGCGGAAAACGAAGCTGAGGCTCTTTCGCGCATTTGAATCAGCGCCGCAAAGTCCTCCATTTCATTTGGAATTGTCCGAAACAAAGATCGCCTTCGGCAGCATCATGCTGACGACCTTATTTCCATCGACAAGTTCGCTGATGTGCAAATCGCCAGCGACGCTCGCCAGCATATACGCATCGTCGCGCGAGAGATGCTTCTGGTGAACCAAAAATTTGATCATTTCGCGGACAGCCATCTTCGTGGCTTCGTTGAGGTCTTTGTGGATGCCCATTGTCATGTAGTAGTCGGGTGTCTCCGCGCGCGGCCAGAGCAGGTGCATATCCTTACGGTCGATGAGCTGAAACGTTCCGATTAATGAAGTTTCCATTGCGGTGATGTCCACTTCACCGTCTCCCTGACCCGCGTGGCCATCGCCGGCCCAGAAAAGCGCGCCTTCGGCATTGATAGGAATGTAGAGCGTGGTTCCCGCAACGAGATGCTTGTTGTCGAGGTTCCCCGCATGCATCCACGGCGGCGCGCTGCTGACGCGTCCAGCGGACGGAGGCGGGGCGTCGCCCATGCTGCCGAAAAATGGATGGAGCGGAATTTCAATTCCCTTGGCGAAATGCGCGATCATGCGCTGCGCGTCGAGAGGAATAATTTTCATGCGCCCGTAAGGATATTCGTTGGGAAGGAATCCGCGACCGGGGCCGAATGCGTTGTAGGCATACGGGATCGCGAGGCGGATCGACTGGATGCGCACCTCGAGAACATCGCCCGGTTGCGCGCCTTCGACGTACACGGGACCTGTGAGAATGTGGCCGCCCGGGCCTTTGTCTTTGACTTGGTCGAAAATGCCGCGCAGCGATTGTTCCACCTGACCCGCCGGAACTCCCGCCTTTTCGAGGGCCTTGGGGCTTGACGTAATCAGCGTCTGCATCACGACCGTGTCGCCGGAATGTACGCGCAGAACCGGCGGCACGCCGGCGGCGTAGTAGCCCCACGTAATTGTCTTCGGCGTGGGCTTCAGTTCATAGGTGTGGGGGGAACCTGAGGATTGGGGCTGTTTTTTCGCATTGGCGCTCCCAGTACAACAGAGGGGAACGCTCAATATGGCTGCAATAACTATTCTCTTCATTGTTTCTCCTTCCTTCGGCCGGTAAATGCCGGACCGATACGCCGTGACCAAAAGATTCACCAGTTGACGGCAGGAGTCTAGCACGGGAGTAGGCGGTAGTATTTCCGCGTTTCAGGCTGGCACAGCGGTTATGACTGGCACACGAGGCACGTGTGTTCAGAATGATTCGTGACACCCGAATAGAGTACGGGATGCGAGCAACGGGAGGGAATGAAGCGATTACTCCACTCGAGTTCTCGCACGGATGGAAACACATACACAATCGAAAGCGTCACTTATCTACTGGATGAGTACAATTGTGATACTGCCATGCCACGTATACGAAGTATCTTACGGCTCGTATTTTTGGGGGCCGTTGCGTGCGCGTTGGCGGGGAATTTGCTTCCTGCTCCAATCCCGATTCCGGCGAATTATCGGACCGAGGCGGAAGACCTGCAGCATTTCGCAGAGTTTGTGGAATGGCCGCCGGCGGGGGATGAGGCTAGCCGGACGATCAACTTCTGTGTTCTGGGCCACGATCCCTTTGGAATTTCATTAGACGAATCCATTCTGGGGCATCCGATCAGTGATCGTTCACCGGCGATCGTGCGCGGAAAGCGGCTGCAGGATTTGGGCGAGTGCGACATTTTATTTGTCAGTTCGTCGGAAACCAAGCACCAAAAGGAAATTCTGGAGCAGGTGCGCAAATCCCACGTGCTGACGGTCGGTGAAACGACTGATTTCGCGGCGAGCGGCGGCGCCATTCAATTTGTTCAAGAACACGGGCGCATAAGCTTTGTAATTAACGTGGATGCGGTCGCGCGAGAGGGTTTAAGAATCCGCGCGGAATTACTGGCATTGGCCCACGTTGTTCACGATAACCCCGGCAAGAGCGGGAAATAAAATGCCAATCACGCCGAATCACCAATCCATTCGCGGGAAACTGACGCGCATCATCCTGATTTCCTGCGGACTCGGGGTCGTCTCGGCGTGTGTGATGTTCGCGGCGTTCGACCTCCATATGGTGCGGCGATACCGCCTACTGAACGTTGCTACGCTTGCCGAAATCACAGGAACAAATTCCAGCGCGGCTTTGACCTTTCACGATGAACAATCGGCGAGGGAGATTCTGCAATCATTGCGAGCGGACACACAGTTGACGCGCGCGG
>Ga0307374_10007681_pt1 | contig 16326 bp, 12 predicted proteins | sample OX3MG_FD_202532 | JGI IMG/M metagenome (GOLD analysis project Ga0307374, IMG submission 202532) | Soil microbial communities from Risofladan, Vaasa, Finland - OX-3 | ecosystem: Environmental > Terrestrial > Soil > Coastal area > Acid sulfate soil | place: Finland: Risofladan, Vaasa | collected... | reverse complement strand
GCACATACAGCGGGCGGAAGTACAGCACGGCCTGCCCGACCGGCACCATGAGGACGTTGCCCAGGATGACACTGGAGCCGTTCTGGTTGAGCAGGCTGATCTCCTGCGACACCGCCGGGGTGGCCGAGATCCGGGCGTCGATCAGAGCGGGGCCGTCGAACGCTTGTCCTCTGGGGGTGATGAAGACGCGCAGCTTCCCGTACTCGCCCGGGTCCGAGCCCGCCACCATGAATCCCGACAATGTCTGGATCTGGTCGCCACGCGATACCGGCACCAGCGCGTCGATGAGGTTGAACGATTGCCCGGTCTCCCCCGGCACCTCGAACACTTCGTACAACGGCGCCATGCGCTGGACCTGGCCGGTCGACACCGCTTGGCCCTGGGCATTGGTGGTCACCGTGATGGCCAGCGCCGCTGATGGAGACCCGGCCCCCGGCGTTTGCGACAGGTTCCAGGCGTCTCCCGCGTTGTAGAAAGCCGACGGGTTGGTGATGTGGTAGCGGCCATAGGCCGTGGCCTGCATGGTGAAGATGTCCTCGGGGTAGCGAAGGTGGACCCTGAGATCCGAAGGCATGGCCGAAGCCGGGGTGAACATCCCCGGGAAGGCCCGCTCCCAAGTCTTCAAGATCGGGTCGGTGTACGAGGAGTTGGTCATGTCGTAGAAGGTCATGGCGCCGGTGTAGGCGTTCACCACGATCTTCACCGAGTTGCGGACGTAATTGAAGTTCTTCTGCAGCCCACTGGCCTGTGACAACGGGGTGGTGTCTTCGATCTGGGCGTAGGGATAGTGGTCGGTCGTGGTGTACGCATCCTGGACCCAGTAGATCTGTCCGGCCACCAACACGGGGTACGGGTCGCTGTCGAGGGACAGGAAGGGAGCCGCCTTCCTCGAGGCAGCCTGGATGTCGGTCTCGAAGAGCAGGCGGGACTTGGGCGTGATCAGGTCGGAGATGAGCAGGTTGAGGTCGTTGAAACGTAGAGCGAACGCCAGCCGACGGCCGATCGAGCTGAGCTGCACTCCCCCGCTCCCGCGGTACTGGGTCTCGACGTTGTTGCCCGAGGGGAGCTGGTAGTCGATCTCCTGCTGGCGGGTGTCACCGATCACGTAGGTGGGCTGCGTCCCTGCCGTGTTGAGCCCGTAGTACACCGAAGGCTGAACCACCTGGGGAAGCCCGGCCTGCGAAACGGGCGGCACGTCGGCGATGCTGAACACGGGTTGACCGCTCGTGCTCACCAGGTTGGCCGGCGATGCCATGAAGCCATATCCATGGGTGTACTGGAGGTGCGTGTTCACCCACCCTTGGGCCGGGAGGTCGCTGTCGTTGATCTGCCGGACGCCCACCACCATGGGCGTCAACGAGCCGTTAACGCTGTAACGGTCCAGGGCCAACGTCTGGAACGAGTAGTACGACCGGATGTCCTGGAGCTTCTCGTAGGTCGGGTCCGTCCACTCCGGGTCCCACAGCCGCACGTCGCTCAAGGAGGTGACCGTGTCGGGCTGGGCGAGCTCCTGCGGGGTGAGCGACTGGCTGGCCGCGTAGGACTCGGTCTGGATGCCGTTCAGGTTCATCGCCTCCCTGGTGGCCGCGATGTTCCGAGCGATGTAGGGATGCTCCAGAGAGACCTGCGCTGGGTTGACCTTGAGGGCCTGCACAATGGCCGGGTAGATGGCGCCCACCACCACGGCCACGAAGGCCCACAAGCCCACGGCCAACACCGGAAGGGCCCACCCTCGGCGCCAGATGTTCACGACCAGGATCACCATGGCCAGGACCGAGATCCACATGAGCAGGGTCAGGGCCGGGAGCCGGGCGTGGACGTCGGTGTATCCGGCGCCCTGGACGTATCCGTTCTGAGAGAGGTCGAGGTTGTAGCGGGCCAGGATGTAGCCGAAGACCTTGACCAGGGCCATGCAGGCCAACAGCACCGAGATGTGGACTTTCACCTGCGGCGCCACCGTGGGCGCCCCTTGCTGGACCCGGATGCCGCCGTTGAGGTAGTGGGCGATCACCGTGAGGACGGCTATCACCACCAGCGAGACGAAGGCCCAGCTGACGATGAACGACAGGAAAGGCAAAGCGAAGACGAAGAATCCGACGTTCTTGTGGAACTGCGGGTCCGACAAATGGGGAAACGTGGCCGCATTCGAGAACAGCAGAAAGTTGCTCCACTGCCCGATGGTCCCCGCCGCCGCGATGGCAGCCACCACCACCGACACGATGCTGCGGACCAGTACAGCCCGAGGCGCCACGCGCTGCTGGTAGCGACGCACCAGCTCGTCATCGGGCCCCAGGGCCAGCTCGCTCGGGGCCAAACGGTCCACCACCGCCAGGTTGACCCACAGGACCAGGAAGAAGGCGGCTGCGAAGCCGAAGAACAGGCCTGCCTTCACTTCGAGCAGCCGGCGCCACTCGCTCGACAGGTGCACCGAGCTGAACCAGAGGTAGTCGGTGTAGAAGGTGGCGATCGACCGCATCGACGCCACCACCACGATCACGACCACCACGGCCAGGAGGATCCAGATGCGTCGGGGTCGCAGCGTCCGAGTCGGACGCCGGGGAATGTCCTGCGGATTACGCACGAAGCGGCAGCCTAGGCGGTGTCTGGTGCAAGCACGCAGCGGCAGCCCGGATGCGCCGGCGGATAGGCGTGACCAGTCGGAAAGACTTCGCCCCTGGGCACCGCCCCGGCCAGCGCGTTGTCGTCGCAATCAGGGCACTCCACACCATCGTCATCCACGATCCATGTGAGGTTGCCACCCGGAGCCGTCACCTCCACCACGGACAGAGAAAATGCGCTGTGGGCATGATCGGCAGCCACGCGCTCGATCCGTGGGCCCTTCCACTCACGGAACGCTGAGCCCACGTGCTCGATCAGCGCGTTCTCGTCGCCTTCGTCGGCGTGTGCTCCTTCGCCCCCGAGCCGGCGCCGTAGTGGAGCCACGATGGCCATGGCCAGCTCCACGGCGACGTCGCCCACGGGGGGCGCCTCGTCGGCCTTGGCCCCGACGAACAGCGCGCCGGCCCGGGCCGCCTCGTCGAGTTGCTGCACGGCAGCTCTGACATAGCGCTGTTGATGATCGGACTCGGGCGGCAGCACGTCAGGGGCCCAGCCTCCCTTGGCCCTCAGCCGGTCGAGGATGTCGTTCTGATCGTCCTGCATGGTGCGCTTGAGGCGCTTGGACAATCCGGCCACCGCTGGCTGCAGGAGCTCGTCCCGACGGGCCAGCGCCGGATGGGAGGCCAGGCCGTCGTGGCCGGCACGCTCGGCACCCTCTGGATCTTCGACCCCGACCCCAGCCCCAGCGCCAGCGCCAGCGCCAACCCCAGCCCGAGCTTCGGTTTCGGTGTCGGTCTCGGTCTCGGGCAATCGCAGCGCCACGGCTCCCCCGCCGGTGGCGGCCTGTGGTCGCTGAGCCTTGGGCGGCGGCGGGGGGGGCGAGGGCGCCTCGACCGGGCCGAGCAGGGTCACCCCCTCGTAGGCGGTCGACGTCTCCGGGCGGCGCTCGGCGCGCAGACGGGCGAAGAGGTCGTCGACGGCCTGGCGTCGCGACGCCTCGTCCTCGTCACCGTCGGGGGAACCAACGCCGGTCTCGCCCGAAGGACCGGACGGACCAACGTCGTCCTGGAGGTGTCCGGCCTCCTCGGCGCTGATCATGTCCTCGAAATCCTGCGTGGCCTGTCGGCCCGCCGCCTCGGCGGCCTGGCGCGCCTCATCCTCAGCCCGGAACAGGTCGTCGGTCACGCGGTCGACGGTGCTCCGCACCTCGCCGATGGTTTCGGCCAGCCGCTCCCGACCGGCGCGCAGCTGTTCGATCTGATTGTGCAGAACGCGGCGCCGCTTGGTCAGGTCGGAAAGGACCCGGGCGCGCAGTTCCTGGGCCTCATGCACCATGGCCCGGCACTCGGCCCGGGCCTGGACCACCAGCGCCTCCGCTTCGCCCTTCACGGACTCGAGGCGTCCCGCCACTTCCTCTTGCGCTCGGCGGCGGATCTCAGTGGCCGCCGCGTCGGCTTGGGCGCCTCGATCGGAGGCGTGCTGCTCGGCACGCGCTTGGAGTTGCTCGCCGTGCTCCTGTGCCTCGGCCCTTAGGCGCGCTGCGTCGGCTTCGGCTCGGGCCAGGAGCTCGGCGGCGGCATCGTGGGCCGATTTGAGTACCTTGGCCGTCTCCTGGCCCAGGGCGGCGGTCAGGGTGCCTTCATCGAGCACCGGGTGAGCCGCCTTGTGCTCGGCGGCGGCCACCGCGTCGAGCAGCTCGCGCTCACGGGCGGCCGCGGCCCCCAGCTCACGGGCGATCGCCTCGAGGTAGGAGCGCACCTCGCCGGGGTCGAAACCACGCCGGGCCGTGGCAAAGGTGTGTCGAGCCACATCGTCGGGGCTCAGCCTCGACGTCGAGGCGATGGTAAGTCGTCGATCCTCCGGCATGGACAGAGCCTAGGGCGCGCTCGGCTGCCGAGGCGGCCGCCGAGGTGGCCGTCGCTGTGCTCAGCGCCGATCCGTCATGTCCACGGCGAGTCCTGCCAGTCATAGGGGACGCTGTGGCCGCCGGGCCCCGCCGGCGGCCCGGTGGCGGCGGCGCCGAGATGGCCGCCCAGTCGCTCGAGGTCGGCAAGGGCTTGGGCCAGGTTGGCCACGGCCATAACCGTGAGCGTCGAGGTGGCCTTGGAACGGGCCACGGCCAGCTCCTGCTCGGGTACCAGGAACAAGGTGGCGCCGGCCCGCTCGACGGCCACCGTCTTCTGGGCCACGCCGCCCACGTCCCCTACGGAGCCGTCGGGGCGGATGGTCCCGGTGGCAGCCACGATGCGGCCATTGGTCAACTGACCGCCCGACAGGGCGTCGATGATGCCCAACGTGAAGGCCAGTCCCGCCGACGGGCCGCCGATGTTGTCGCTGTTGATGTTCACAGGGAATGGAAGGTCGTATTGGGGTTGGGTCCCCATCGACGGGATGTCGGGCGCCTGAGGGTCGCCGATCCCGATCAGCGGCTCGACCTTGCCGCCTTGGACCGTGGAGGCGAGTCGCAAGGCGACGTCGTGGGTGGCTGACGGGTCGGCGATCGACCCCACCCGAAGCGTGATGGTCTCGCCCGGGTGATGGGTGTGGAGCACCGAGACCAGCGCCACGGGGTTCGGGGTCGCGACGCCGTCGATGGCGGTGATCACATCACCGATCTGCAGGGCCTTCCACGCCGGGGACGTCGGGTCGATCACGTAGACCGTCACCCCGGCGTCGCGCTCGGGGACCTGATAGCCCAGTTGGCGCAGCGCCACCGAACCCGCCGTGAGTTGGGATTCGGCCATGTCGACGGTGCCTTCGGCGTCGAACTCGCTGACCGGCAGGTTCCCCGTCAGATCGCCCGAGCTGATGATGGTGGTGTTGGCCTGGAGGCCGAGCCATGCCGGGACCAGGCCGATCAGATGCAAAGTGTTCACCCCAACGTCGGTGAGCAACACCTTGCCGTGCACCGGATGGGCTTGACCGGACGGCAGGGTGATGAGTCCCGAGACCGCCATGGCGTCACCTGGAACCAGGGCGTAGTAGGGGACCGTGATGAACGAGGCCGCCACCACCGCCCCCAGGATCACGACCAGCAATGTCGACACCACCACCGGCCAGCGCCGGCGTCGCGTCGGGGTCACGACCGGTGACGGTAGCGTGGCTTCGGAGGTCGACATGGCAGGGTCCAGGGGGAATGCGTCCGGGAAGCGGGCCACGGCTGCATCCCGACCCGCGGCAACAGACTCCCAGCCTGCCACGGATCGAAGCGGCGGCGGTGTCGCTGTCCCCGCCCGCCGGAGCGGCGGCGGCGTCGCTGTCCCCGCCCGGCGGCGCGCTGCGGTGCTGGCCGGCCACGCTGGTGACGCCGACGGTGCCGCCCAATTGCTCGAGGACCCCGACCCCTCGGTACGCGCCGCCGCCATCGGTGCCCTGGCCCGTGTTGGAGAGCTTGGTCGTGCGGCACTCGAAATCGGGGTGGCCGATCCCGAGCCGTCGGTTCGGCGCCGGACGTGCGAGGAGCTCGGGCGGGCCTTGGGTCGGCCGTCGGTGCCGGCCGGTGTGCCCGATACCGGCCAGTGCGTCGCCCTGGTGCTCCCGTTGCTCGACGACCACGAACCGGCCGTGGTGGAGTCGGCGGCCTGGGCCCTTGGTGAAGCCGGTGCCCGTGACGACGCCGTGGTCGAGCGCCTGACACTGCTGGCCCGGAGCCACAACGCGCCGCTGTGTCGCGAAGCGGCGGTGGCCGCGCTGGGCGCCCTTGGCGACCGCCGTGGCCTCGGGGCGGTGCTGGCCGCACTCGACGACAAGCCGGCCGTGCGGCGGCGGGCGGCGGTGGCCCTGGCCGCCTTTGACGATCCGCTGGCTGACGCCGGTCTGCGACGGTGCCTGGAGGACAAGGACTGGCAGGTACGTCAAGCGGCGGAAGACCTGCTCCGCCAGCCGTGACGAGCTTCAGGCGTCGTCGGTGACGAAGAGCTGGTGCAGCTCGTCGAACGACTCGATGCAGCGCCCAGCGCCGAGGGCCACACATTCAAGGGGGGTGGCCACCATGTGCACGGGCACCGCCGTTTCGTCGGCGAGGCGCCGGGCCAGTCCCCGTAGCAGCGCCCCGCCGCCCACCAGGTGGATGCCCTGGAACATGATGTCCTGGGCCAACTCGGGCGGGGCCTCCCCCAGGCACTGCACGGCGGCGTCGATGATCTGGTGCACTTGGTCCTCGATGGCGCCCCGCAGCTCGGCCGGGGACAGCACCACCGTCTTCGGCATGCCGGTCATGAGCTCCCGGCCACGCACCTCGGCTTTCACCTCCCCGTCATAAGGGCCGGCCGACCCGATGGCCATCTTGATCTCCTCGGCCGTGCGTTCCCCGATGGCGATCCCGAACTCGCGCCGCACATAGGTGCCGATGGCGGCGTCGATGTCGAAGCCGCCACAGCGGATGGCTCGCGACGCCACCACTCCACCCAGTGAGATCACGGCAGTCTCCGATGTGCCGCCGCCGACGTCGACCACCATGTTCCCGACCGGCTCGTGGATCGACAGGCCGGCACCGATGGCGGCGGCCATCGGCTGCTCGATGAGGAAGGCGGTGGAAGCCCCAGCTCGTTGGGCGGCTTCCTTGACGGCACGGCGCTCGACCGAGGTGATGGCCGACGGCACGCAGATGAGGACCCGAGGCCGGTTGAGCCGTGACACCCCACAGCGTTGGAGCAACAACCGGATCATGCGCTCGGTGATGTCGAAATCGGTGATGGCCCCCTGGCGCAGGGGCCGTACCGCCACGATGTAGCCAGGGGTCCGCCCGATCATCTGCCAGGCGTCCTGGCCCACGGCCAGCACCTCGTGGGTGCGGCTGTTCAGGGCGATGACGGTGGGCTCGTTGAGCACGATGCCCTTGCCCTTGCTGTACACGAGGGTGTTGGCCGTGCCCAGATCGATGGCAAGGTCCCTAGCCACGTGGCCCCAAGTGCACGGCCGACATCGTACGGCGTCGCCACGGGGCCGGCGACGCCTAGGTTGACGGGGCCGCCGACGCCCGACCTCCGCCGGAGAGCACCCACCGATAACCTCGATGCCGATGGACAGTGGCGGTGCGTTCACGTTCGGGGACTTCCCCGACGACTTCGACTCTCGTGGGCTCGAGGGATCCGAAGTCGAGGGCACCGGTGGCGAGGCGATCCTGCGCGGCTGGATGCCTCCTGAGGATCGCCTCTGGCGCCACCCCTCGGAGTTGAGGATCGGATCTCCGACAGTCGGAATGCCCCGGCCTCCGGCCTCCCAGGGGGGCCGCTCGGGCCGCTGGGCGGCGCTCACAGTCGGAGCATGTGTCGTGGCCGTGGTGGCTGGGGTGGCCGTCGCCGTGGCCGGCCCGGGCGCAAGTCATCGCACGGGTGGACCGGCCACCATCGCCGCCAGCGAAACCAGCTTGGTCACTACACCGGGTGTGGGCGCCTCCGGTGTCACCGGCACCCTCGGCTCCATCGCCACCGGCCCTGACGTAGTGCAGATGGTGGCCGCCATGCGCGCCAGCCTCGTGTGGCTGCGGGCGGTGGACGCCGCTCCCGGGGGCCCCGGCTTCACCGGCGTGGTCCTGCCCGGCGGCGAGTTGGTGGTCACCGCAGCGTCTGCGGTGGGGAGCACCACCCGGCTGCAGGTGATCACAGCCGATGGTCACAGCCACGTGGCGCAGGTGGCCGGTGTCGACCTGCACTCCGGCGTCGCCGTCCTCCGCGTGCCGGGACCCGAGGCGGCCGCCTCGTTCGCCGACCACACCGTCCTGGCCCACCAGATCGCCGTCACGGCATGTCTGTGCGGGGACAGCACGGCGTCGGCCGGTGACCGAGGAGCTGACGTGGCCGTGGGCATGGTGCGGCAGGTGGGTACGGCAGCCACATTGGACGGCGGCCCGTCGCTGGTCGATGCCATCGAAGCCGAGATGCCCCTTGGATCCTCGTCGTGGGGGAGTGTGCTCCTCGACGATCAAGGTGACGTCATCGGCATCCTCGACGCCTCTCGCAGCGTCGGCGACGACACGTTCGGCTATTTCGTCCCCTCGGCGCTGGCCGTCGGCGTGGCCGAGGAACTGGCCAGTGCCCATCGGGTGGTGCACGGCTGGCTTGGGCTCGTGTGCAGCGACGAACCCGGTGGTGGGGCCTTGGTCACCACCGTGCTGCCGTCGAGCGCCGCCGCCGTCGCCGGGTTGCAGCCCGGCGACATCGTCGAAGCCGTCGGCACCCACGACGTCGGATCGTTGGCCGATCTCCAGGCCAGGCTCTACACCTCGACGCCTGGGACCCGCCTCGTTCTCACGGTGGTGCGCCAGGACCGCGTCGTGTCCCTGCCGGTCACCGTGGCGGCCGCGCCGTCATGAGCGGGGCCTTCGGCGGTAGCGCCTTCGGAGGAGGAGCGTTCGGCGGTGACGGCGGTGACAGCTTCCTGCAGCAACTGCTCGGCGACCTTCTCCAATTCATGGGTGGGGCCGGTGGCGACCGCACGGAGCTGGCCCGGGCTCTCGCCCAGGGAGTGGCCACCGGCGGCCAGCCCGAAGCGAACGTGGACCCGATGGAGCGGATCCGCTTCGAAGAGCTGGCGCGGGTGGCCGAGCTGCATGTCACCGAGCTGACCGGGCTCCCCGTGATGGCGAACGGAGCGGAGGTGGCCATCCGCACCGTGGGTCCCGGTGCTTGGGCCTGGCAGACGGTGGAGGACTGGCGATTCCTGCTCGAGGCCATGGCCGGCTCACCCACGACGGCCGGATCCCCGACGGCGACTTCGCCGACGACCGCTTCGAGCTCGCTCACGGCGATGATGGGCGCCGTTGGCGGCGACTCCGGTGACCTGATGGCCCGCTTCATGGCCACCATGGGCCCGATGCTGGCCGCCTTGCAGCTGGGCTCGGCCATCGGGCACCTGGCCAAGGTCACCCTCGGCCCCTACGAGGTCCCCGTGCCGCGCGTGGCCGACAGGTTGATGCTCGTACCGGCCAATGTGTCGGCGTTCGCCGAAGCGTGGGCCCTGCCCTTGGACGAGGTGCGTATGTGGGTGTGCCTACGCGAGATCACGATGCACGCCGTGCTCGGGCGGCCGCATGTAGCCGGGCGTCTACGGGACCTGCTCGTGGCGGCACTGCGCGCCGCCGCCGGTGACGCGGCCGGCCTCATGGAGCAGCTTCAGCACATCGATCCAGCCGACCCTGAAGCCCTGCAGCGAATGCTCGGCGACCCCGAAGCCCTGGTGGGTGGCGATCCGAGTCCCGAGCGGTTGCGGGCCACGGCCGAATTGAGCGCCGTCACCACGGCTCTGGCCGGATACGTCGAGCACGTGCTCGACCTCACCGCCGCCCGGCTGCTCGGCGGCCGGGGCGCCATGGCCGAGGCTTGGCGCCGGCGGCAGATCGAGCGCGACTCGCCGTCGCGTACAGCCGAAGTGCTCTTCGGCCTCGACCTCGGGCCGGCCCAGGTCGATGTGGGCACCGCCTTTGTCGACGGCGTGGTCGAGCGCGCCGGCGAGGGGGCGCTGTCGCGTTTGTGGGCCTCGGGAGCCATGCTGCCCACGCCGGCCGAGATCTCCGCTCCCGGCCTCTGGCTGGAACGGACCAGCTTCGAAGCAGACTGACGCTGCCGCACAGGCGGCGTCAGCGGCTGGCTCAGGTGGCTGCCGGCGCCTCTTCCTCCTCGGGCACGCCGAGGTCCCAGTCGAGCTCCAGGTACTCGCGCTCGGCGTCTCGCACCACGCGTTCGCGGTTGCGGCGGAATTGCGGGTCGTGCGGGGGCAGCAGTGTCAGGCGGGCCAGGGTGCGGTCCCGAAACGGGTCCACGACCTCGGCCTCGCCGTAGGTGGACTGCACCTCCCAGTGGGGGGCCACCGGGCCCAGGTACACCACCCGGACGTGTCCGCGTGGTGGCTGTGGCTCGGTCGGCTCTTCGATCTCCTCAGGCACGAAGGAGAAGCCTACCGGAGGCATGACCCGTTGGAGCCCGCTGGTACAGTGGAATTGGCAGACGGAGGCACGATGGAAGCCGAATGGATGGAACGGGGCAGGTGCCGTGACATGGACCCGGCCGTCTTCTTCCCCAACGACGGCATCGGCGTCCAAGAGGCCCGGCGCATCTGCGCCGAGTGCCCGGTACAGGCCGCCTGCCTCGAGTATGCCCTTGACAACCGGGTGGACCACGGCGTGTGGGGTGGCACCTCGGAGCGAGAGCGCCGCCGGATCCTGCGCACGCGCCGTATGGCACGGGTGCACGTCAGCCACAACTGACCCGGCTGCACGGCGGGCTCCAGCCGCGTGCTCGAGTGCGTCGTCAACGTGAGCGAGGGCCGTGACCCGGCCCTCATCGCCGAACTGGCCGACGCCGCCGGCCGCTCGCTGCTCGATGTCCACAGCGACGCCGACCATCACCGGTCTGTCCTGACCATGGCTGGGCGCCACGTGGAGGAGGACGTGCGCCGCGTGGCGACCGTGGCGGTGGCGCGCCTCGACCTCCGGCGCCATGTGGGTGTCCATCCCCGCCTGGGAGTCCTCGACGTCGTGCCCTTCGTGGTTCTAGACGACGGCGGCTCGCCGGCCGAACCACGCCAACTGGCCGCCGCCGTCGAGGCCCGGGACCGGATGGCCCAGTGGGCCGGGCGCCAGTTGGCGCTGCCCTGCTTCCTGTACGGTCCCGAGCGGTCGTTGCCCGAGGTGCGCCGGCACGCCTTCGTGAGCTTGGCACCCGATTGCGGCCCTGACGAGCCCCACCCGACGGCGGGGGCTTGCGCCGTGGGGGCAAGGCCGGTGCTGGTGGCCTACAACCTGTGGTTGACCACGGCCGATGTGGCAGCGGCCCGGGCTCTTGCCGCTGCCGTTCGAGGGCCGGCTGTGCGTGCGCTGGGCCTGGCCGTGGGCCGGACCACGCAGGTTTCGTTCAACCTAATCGACCCGTCGACCGTCGGGCCCGAGCAGGCCTACGACGCCGTGGCCGGCGCGGCGGGAGCGGTCGGGATCTCGATCAGCCGAGCCGAGGTGGTCGGGCTGGTGCCGTCCTCGGTGGTCGAGGCGGTGTCGCCAGGTCGCCGAAAGGCTCTCGATCTCGATCCTGAGCGCACCATCGAGGCCCGGCTCGACAGCGGCCGGGCCTCGATGCGCTGATCGGCCTGACCGGTGTGTCCGGCCTGACCGGAATGTTCTAGGAAGCCGAAGCGGTGGCGGCGCGCCGGCTCATGGCCCGGGCGCGGCGTAGGCGGCGACGCTCGCGTTCGGAGAGCCCGCCCCAGATCCCGAACTTCTCGCCATTGGCCAACGCGTACTCGAGGCAGTCCTCGCGCACGACGCACCCCCGGCAGACTTCCTTCGCTTCCCGCGTGGACGCGCCACGCTCCGGGAAGAACAGATCAGGGTCGACCCCCATGCAGTTGGCCCTGGATTGCCAGTCCTGTTCCTGGCGGCCGTACAACAGTGAAACTGTGTCCACCGGTACGCCTCCCCTCGCCATCTAGTGGCATATGTGTAGTTACAGCCTTGTCATCATCCACCATGTGCCTGCAGGCTGCAAGGGGCAATCGCGAAACTGTCACGAAGCGTGAAGACAGCGAAGCCACTCTTCGAAGTCCCCAGGCCGGGAGGAGGACGACACCGGGCGAGCTCGGCGCGCCCGGTGTCGGAAGATCAGGCGCCGTGGCGGGTGGAGGATCGCGACGTGCGGCGGTGCTCGAGGAAGTCCACCAGCACGTAGTCACCGAGGGTCTCCGGCGTGGTGAAGAAGGCCCGGCCCCGGTTGAGCTTGGTCATCTGCTCCACGAACCCCTGCAGCGAGCGATTGGCGTCGAGCATGAACGTGTTGATGGTGATGCCGGCCCTGGTGCAGCGGAGCACCTCGGCCAGGGTGGCCCGTACCGTCTCGGGCACGGGGGGGTAATTGAAGAAGACTTCGTAGCCGTCCCCGCTCCGGTCGGGCACCAGGTGGGCGGTGGGCTCGCCGTCGGTGATCATGATGATCTGTTTCGTGCCAGAGCGGTGCGCCAGCATCTTGCGGGCCAGCAGCAGCCCGTGCTGCATGTTGGTCCCGTAGACGAAGTCCCATGACACCTCGGGCAGGTCCTCGGGCTTGATCTCCCGGGCCACCTCGGAGAACCCCACCATGCCGAGGAAGTCCCGGGGGAAGCTGGTGGAGATGAGCGTGTGCAGAGCGATGGCCACCTTTTTGGCGGCCAAGAAGTTGTCGCGCATGGGCATAGACAGCGACAGGTCGACCATGAGCACGGTGGATGCCCGTGTCACGTGCTCGGTCCGGGAGATCTCGAAGTCCTCCGGCGCGAGCCGTACCGGCGTGCCGGTCCCGCTGCGCCGCACGGCGTTGTGCACCGTGCGCTGGATGTCGAGGGCGAAGGGATCGCCGAACTCGTAGGGCTTGGTCTGGCCCTCGGGCTCGTGGCCGGCGCCCACCAGAGTTTGGCGGTGACCGCCCAGGCGGTCCTTGGCCAGCTTGGAGAACAGGTCCGACAGCGCTCTCTGGCCGATCCGCCGGATACCGTGCGCGGTGAGCTCGTAGCGGCCTTCACGCTGCTCGATGAGCCCGGCCTCCTCGAGCTGACGAGCCAGCCGGGCCAAGCTGTCGAGTGACCGGGCGCCGTCTTCGCCTAAGTACTTCTCCACCTGTTCGAGGTCTACCTCGGCCAGCGCGCCCGGGGACGAAGCGGAGCGCAGGAACTGCTCGAGTTGGTCCATCTCGCCGAGGCGTCGGGCGGAAGCGGCCGCATCGGCCAGGCCCATGGGATCCGAGCCGGTGAACCGGTACCTCCTACCCCACCCTGCGTCGGGCACGGCCCGGCGCAGGTTCTCAGCCAGGCGGTCCACCTGCCAGCGCAGGTCCATGTCCTCGAAGAGCGAGTTGGCCAGGTCCTGCAACTGCGCCCTCTGCTCGGGCGAGAGCGAGTCGAGCGCCGCCTGCACGGCGGCCATCTGGGCGGCGAACTGCTCGAGCAGCTCGTCGAGTGACTGCGGGTTGCCGGGGAAGTAGTCCCCGAACTGCTCCATGAACTGCTCGAAGGTGGGGTCGAGGGGCTCGCCCTGCTCGCGTTGCTCGATCATCCGGTTCAGGGCGTCGAGCATCTGGCGGGTGCGCTCGAGCTGGGCGGGATCGGGGTTGGTCATGGCCTCGGCCATCTGGTCGAAGAAGCCCTTGGCCACCTCCTGGCGCAACTTCTCGAGCAGCTGCTCGAAGTGCTCCCGGGCCGCCGACGAGGTGAACTCGTAGTGCTGCAGTCCACGGACCTTCGATGCCAGGTCGTTGGGCAGGAGGTCGAGCTGCATGGAGCGCTCGGCCACCACCTCCTCGGTCACCTGGCGCCGCCGCTCGTCACCCGAGGTCCCAGCCTCGTCGGCCAGGGCGGCGAGCCCGGTGCGCTCTTCGGCCACCACCTGATCGAGCTCCTGGGCTATGTCGTGGAAGGCACCGCCGAGATCGCCGCTGTCGAGCTCCTCCTGACGCCGCTGGCGCAGGCGGTCCATGAGCTCGCGCAGGCCCTGGATGCGCTCGCCATCGGGGCGCTGGTACCCCGAGTTGAGCAGCCGGCGCAGGGCGGCGTCGGGGTCCCCGTGGTAGAGCAGGTCGTCGGCCAGGTCGGCGAACAGGTCCTCGATCTCGTCGACGGTGGCCCGCTGGGTGCCATCCCAGCGCCGGTACTGCCAGCGGTGGATCATGGCCCGGGCCGCGTGGTCATCCACGTCCCCGGTATGTGGCTCTGGCTCCCGCCGCGTCCTTGTTGAGGCGTTTGGTCAGGTGCAGGCCCTCGAGCACGAACTCCGCCGCGCTGGCCACCGACCCGGGCGTCTCGGAGCCGGCCAGGGCCAGCACCGGTGCCTCGAGTGCGGGCAGCTGGGCCAGCATGTCGGCGTAGGCCGAGGCCGGCAGGTCGTCGCCGGCGTGGACCACCCGCACCTCGTCGAAACCGGCCACCACCGGGCCGAGCTGCTCGGTGGGGACCCGACGGCGGAACACCGCCAGCACGGCCGCCGACACCAGGGCTTGGAGGATGCGCTCCTCGCGGCCCTCCTCCAGTGCTTCGATCTCGATCTTTCCTTGGGTCGAGGTGACGATGGCAGCCAGGTCGCTCACCCGGGGCACGGCGTCGGCCTCGTGGAGGCGCAGGGCCCGTCGCACGGCATTGGCGGCCAGCGTCTCGTAATTCGAGATGCTCAGCCGGACCGACACGCCTGACCTCTGGTTCACGTGCGGGCTCTGGCGCGCCAGCTGGGACAACTCGGCCACCACCTCGGCCATGAAGTCGGGGATGTCGAGGCGTGGGCCGCCGAGGACCGACGAGGGGGGGCGCGCCTCCTGACGGATGACAGCCAGCTCGGTGTCGGTGTCGAAGGGGTAGTGGGTGCGGATCTGGGCCCCGAAGCGGTCCTTCAGGGGGGTGATGATCCGCCCTCGGTTGGTGTAGTCCTCCGGGTTGGCCGTGGCCACCAGAACCACGTCGAGGGGCAGGCGGACGGTGAAGCCGCGGATCTGCACGTCGCGCTCCTCGAGCACGTTCAGCAGGCCGACCTGGATGCGCTCGGCCAGGTCGGGGAGCTCGTTGATGGCGAAGATGCCCCGGTTGGCCCGGGGCACCAGCCCGTAGTGCAAGGTGAGCTCGTCCGACAGGTACCGGCCCTCGGCCACCTTTATGGGGTCGACCTCCCCGATCAGGTCGGCGATGGAGGTGTCGGGCGTGGCCAGCTTCTCCGAGAAGCGCAGGCTGCGGTGCACCCAGTGCACGGGGGTGTCCTCCCCCTCGGCGGCCACCAGGTCGCGGGCATGGCGCGACACCGGGTTGGTGGGGTCGTCGTGGATCTCGGAGCCGGCCACCACCGGCAGCCATTCGTCGAGGAGGGCCACCAGCGAGCGGATGATGCGGGTCTTGGCTTGGCCGCGCTCGCCCAGCAGGATCACGTCGTGGCCGGCCAGTAGGGCGTTCTCGAGCTGCGGCAGCACGGTGTCGTCGAAACCCAGGACCCCCTCCACGATGGGCAGGCCGGCGGCGATCCGGGCCACGGCGTTGCGGCGGATCTCCTCGTGGACGGCGCTGGGCTCCCAGCCCCACCCTCGGAGCGCCCCGAGGGTCGAGGGGAGGTCCGCGGGGGGGTCAGGGGGGAGCACGCTCATGGGCCGAGCCTAGGCCCGAGTACCGGGTCCGGGGCCGGGTCCGGTGCCGGACGTGATGGCCCCGATACCCGGCCCCGGGCGCCGAGCCGGGGCCGGGACGCCGCGTGTTCGCCTGTCGGGGCGCTGGAGTGGAACAATGACCAACCGTCGGCGCCCTGTCGATGATGTGCCGGGCCGGGGGACCAGGCGCGGAGGCAGGGCCAGGTGCACGTGGAGGGGTGGGCCACGCCGCGCCGAGAGGACGGGAGGAACGACTGCGTGAGCATGCTCGAGGACGTGAAGCCGGCTGCTGTGGTACTCGGGGGCGTACGTGGCGGCCCCGATGTCCGCACCCTTCGGCGCGATGGTTGGTGGCGCAGCCCGGCGACCACGGCGGCCTTCCTGACCGTGATCATCGTGTACACGACGTGGGCCGTGTTCCAGAACGCCTACTACTACGTGGGAGCGGCATCGCACCGTGACCTGATCTCGCCGCTGTACTCACCCTGCATCACCGGCAGCTGCGTCCCCGGCGCCCACGGCTCGTTCGTCCTCACCTGGTGGCTTCTGTCACCCGCTCTGTTGTCGCTCATCATTCCCGGTGGATTCCGGGCCACCTGCTACTACTACCGCAAGGCTTACTATCGAGGCTTCTGGCAGTCGCCACCCGCCTGCGGTGTGAGCGATGCGCATGCCAGCTACACCGGCGAGATGC
>Ga0307374_10007678_pt1 | contig 16327 bp, 16 predicted proteins | sample OX3MG_FD_202532 | JGI IMG/M metagenome (GOLD analysis project Ga0307374, IMG submission 202532) | Soil microbial communities from Risofladan, Vaasa, Finland - OX-3 | ecosystem: Environmental > Terrestrial > Soil > Coastal area > Acid sulfate soil | place: Finland: Risofladan, Vaasa | collected... | reverse complement strand
CGACTCGCGCGTGATGACCGTCCGAAACGGCGGTATTGCAGCAGCGAATTCGATTGGCTAGACTAGAGAGCCTGCGCCGGAGTGGCGGAACTGGCAGACGCGTTGGACTCAAAATCCAATGGTGCTTAGCATCATGAGGGTTCGACCCCCTCCTCCGGCACCAATCCTTACGTACCCTCAATTGCAAATCTATTTACAACATGTCTCATAAGTATGGAGAGAAACGGTTCGGGTGCACCTCAGGGGTTAAAACCCCTCATTGTCGGCCATTTTTCGGCACGGCTGAAGCCGTGCCCTGACACAACATGTTTATGAGATGACTTCTAGGCAGTCCTATCGTCGGGCGGCAGTGGGTCAGTTTGAATTTTAACTCCTTGTGTTCACGATCAAGAAAATTCAAACTGACCCGCCACTCGACGGCGGTGCGAAGGCACACCCCGGCACGTCCATTTTTGAGCCGATAGGACGGCCGTACCATTCGGTCCCTGCCTCCGTACCATTGCCGCGTTTAGCGCCCACCGCTACTGTGGTACTTCATGAATCCACCGGAATTCCAAGCCAAACAGTGCGGTAGGGCGCGCCGCCGAAGCAAACGTCTCCAACTGGTGGTACCCGTCGAAGTGATTGCGTTTGAAGGCGAGTCAGAGGCTTTTCGCGAGGCCACACGCATGCTCACCGTAAACGCGAACGGCGGTCTTTTGATGTTGGGCGCCAGCGTAAGCCGAGGCCAACTGCTTCGCCTGGTGAATCAGCGCACCGCCGAGCATCAAGAGTGCCGTGTGGTCAATATCGACGAAGCCGAAGACGGCAAATGGGCGGTTGGCGTCGAATTCACTCAACCCGCGGGCAATTTCTGGCAAATATCGTTCCCCCCGGTTACTCCCCGCATCGCTCCCGCCAGCAGCAATTGAGCAAGTTCAAAGCCGCAAATCAGCCGCACAACGCTAGGGGTATGAACCTGGGCACATTTTGCCGAAGTACTATTCGCCTATGGCGTCAAGCATGTTCAAATTTTAGCTGGCATGGGAGAAGCATCTTCGACGAAGACTGACGAGAGCCTTCCTCCGGATCCGTCGTGCGCTGACACGACGGAAATTCGCAGGAGTCTGAAGTCTCTCGACCGCAAGCAGTGGTGGATGTGGTCCTCGGCGGTGCTGGTCATTCTGCTGCTGACGATCGGCGTTGCTTCGTTTTCATTTCCTTCGCTGATGCACGTGGATGAAGGTACTTATTCCTTCTCTTTGTCGCAGGCGGTGCGCGGGCTCGTTGGGTTGGTGTTGATTTTCAGCGTCTATTCTGTTTACCAGCAATCACAGATCAATAAAATTCGCGGACAGCTTGCCGATCAAATGGAATCGGTCGCGAAAGTCGAATTGCTCACGGAAGAAGTCTACAAGCTAGCGGTGCTGGATCCGCTGACGAATCTGCACAACCGGCGCTCAGGTGAGCAGCGGCTGGCGGAGGAAATTGCGCGCTCGCGGCGTCACGCGCGCCCGCTCACTGTGCTCCTCCTCGATCTCGACAATCTCAAGCAATGCAATGATAACTTTGGCCACGACGCTGGCGACAGCATGCTGCGCTCGTTTGGTGATTGCCTGCAACGCGCCATCCGCGGCTCGGATCTTGCCGCTCGAGTGGGCGGCGATGAATTCATGGTCATCTTGCCGGAATGCCGCGCCGAAGAAGTTCGCCACGTTCTGGCGCGCCTGCACAGCCTGGAGATCGAATACGGCGAGCAGAAAGTCCGAATAACGTTTGCGTGCGGCTGGGCTGATTATCAGCAGGGAGAGTCCGCTCAAGAGCTTATCAAACGCGCCGACGAAGCGCTCTACACTGACAAACGGTCGCCCAAAGACAAGGCCGGCCCTTGGCGATTTAGTTCTTCTGTTCCCGCTCCGGTCCGGTAATTCGGCTACTGCGCAAAATCGCCGTTGCGAATCCCGCCGTACTTAGTGGTTATTCCCGCGAAAATGTTCGCAAATATTGTCTTGCGCGGTCCGCATGTTGATGCGTAAGATGACAGCCGCCTCAGGGATAAAATTCTGAAGAAGCGGGAGCACGATGTCGCGGCGAAAGCTGCGATTCCTGACTAAGGAGCGACGCAATTGCCGAAAGAAAAACCCAAGGTTAATATCGGCGAAGTCATCCGCTCCTACCGCAATGATCGGGGTCTCTCGCAGGGGGACATCGAGCGCCGCACAGGCCTTTTGCGCTGCTACCTTTCGCGCGTTGAAAACGGCCACACCGTTCCGTCACTCGAAACGCTGGCGAAAATCGCGGAGGCCATGGAAATCAGTCTGGCGGATTTTTTCCCCGGCGCGGACACTGCTCAGGACCGTGAAACGAAAAAAATGCTGGGCGAGCTTTCGGAAGAGGAAATCCGTTTTCTCGCGGACATCAAGAAGTACAGCACCACGCTGACGGATGATGACAAGAAACTTGTGCTGGCCATGATTCGGAAAATGGCGACCGTGGTTCCGCGCGTCGCCGCAGCTGCTCCGCGCGCTCGCTCCACCTCGCATCGCCCCGCGTATTAGCAATTCATCTTTCCGCAGAAAATATTCCCTGCAGCGACGGTTGAACGTTCGTGCGTCCGGCGGAACTGCGCCAGCGCATGCGGAATCGCCATTTATTCTCGTTCCGGGACTGTTTGGCGAAAGGTTCCCGTGACGACGATTGCGCGAAACACTTTTCCGCGCCCGATGATCGCGCCGTCGGAGAGCGCTTCGGTTTCAAAGACGAGGAATCTGCCGCGCGTTCCGGCGAGGCGCGCGTTGGCTTCCACCTTCGCGCCCTGCGAGACGGCCTTCAGATGATCGACTTCAATTCGCGTGCCGACGCTGATGGTCCCTTCGGGCAGATGCGGACGGATGGCTTGCGCCGCAGCCAGTTCCATCAGCCCAATCATTGCGGGAGTCGAAAAGACGGCGGGGAGACTGGAATCGTACGCAGCGATGGTCCATTCGAATGGAACGACACATTCAATAGTGGAGCGCAAGCCTTTTGCGATGCCCGGAGTTTTGTGCTGCCGCGATACAGTTTTAGACTTGACGGATGCTTTCCGTTTTGTACGTTTCGATTTTTTCACAATTTTCCTTTTCACAATGTTCCTTGCTCGGACGATTCATGCTGGTGCGGCGCATGGAAGAAATCCCTGGCGAATTCGGTGACCGTGATTCCGAACTGCTTCCAGAGGCGCTTGCGCAAAGTGCCGTAGTCCTGGGCGCCGCTGAAAAGATCGCACATCAAGGCGCGAAACGTAGCGCTGCGGCGGGCGAATTGCACCATGCGCGTAGTGACCGCTCCGCCGAGGAATCGGCCGCGAAAAACGAGGCGCACAAGGCGCGTGGCGATTTCAAGGTCGGCGACAAACTCGGCGCGCAGGCGCGCTGGATAGCTTTCCGGCTGGCCCTGCATGATGGCTTGCGCGAGCAAATCGCCGGAACGAAGCGCGTAAAACAATCCTTCACCGGTGATGGGATCGACGCACGCGGCCGCGTCTCCGGCGAGGGCCCAGTTAGGGCCGACGACTTTCCGGTGGCGCAGGGTGCCAAACTCCGGCGAAGGGAGGACGTGGCTGTAAAAGCGCGCGTTTTCGGTGCCAATGTTTTCTTCGCGAACGAAATCGTCGAGAAGGTGGCGCAATTTTTGTGTTGTGTACTTGGCCATGGTCGCGCAGATGCCGACGGATAAATGATCGGTGCGCGGGAAGGACCACAAATAGCCGTTCATGCGGTCGAGAAATTTGATTTTGACGGTTTCCTCTTTTGCGGGAATGAAATAGCCAAGGGTCACTTCGAGATCCTGCGGGCGAAGCGGAGTGGTATCAGGGAGCAGCTGATTTCGCGCACCGGCGGCGAGCACAACGAAGTCGGCGGAGTGTTCCCGGCCAGCGGCCGTGAGCGTTACGCGTTCAGGACTGGTTTCGACGCGAGTGACGCGCGCATGGATCGTTACGCAACCGGCGGACGCGGCGCGGTCGAGGAGGAGTCCATTCAGTATGGCGCGGGAGTAAATCACGATAGGGCGAGACATCTCGAAACGCGCGCGATGGCCTTTGCTGGAAATCAATTCCGCGGTGCGGATTTCTTTTTTGACTTGAGGGCCGCTCAGCAGGAAGGGATATTTTTCGATGGCTTTGTGGGTGAGGCCGCCGCCGCAGGGTTTTTCCCATGCGAGATGCTCGTCAAACAGCGTGACGTGGAAGCCCGCGCTGGCGAGTTTTTCTCCGCAGAGGGCGCCGGCAGGCCCTCCGCCAACTATGGCAATTTGTTTCATTCGGACGCCACCAGCATAGTGGAAGGGCATCGTTCGGGCCCGGAGCGAAAGTATAGCATCAATGGGCGTGGATTCGGCGTGGCGAGGCTGGGGCGTGTGACTGAAATAGGACAGATTTTGTGGAGAATCCAATTGTACGTGAAATGACCTGCCGGAGGACTGTCTCTAGTTTTGGCTCGCGAATTTAAGCTGACCACTGCCGTCGTGCCCCGCCTGTTCGTGTTCGCTATGCTGCGCGTGTTAAAATTTACATGCAAGGAAGAAGCAGATCCCTCGCCGCGTGGCGGCTCCCTTCCTTCGTCAGGGCAAGCGGGATGACAGGGCCTGAGGGGCGATGCAGATTCCTCGCCGCATAGCTCCACGGAATGACACAGTTGATGTATGGCGCGGTTGGATAAGGGAGCGGCAGAGCGGGATGGAGGGTGAGAGTTGGGAAAAGTGGTGGGGCAAGATGAGTTGGTGCGGCGGGTGGCGGAGGCGAAGCGCGCGGGAAAACGCGTGGTGTTCACGAATGGATGCTACGATTTGCTGCATCCGGGGCACGTGCGGCTGCTCGAAGCGGCGCGGGAGATGGGCGACGTGGTGGTGCTGGCGCTCAATAGCGACCGCAGCGTGAGGGAAAATAAAGGCGCGAATCGGCCGATCATCAACGAAGACGAACGCGCGGAAATTGCGGCGGCGCTGGCGGCGGTGGATTATGTGGCGTTGTTCGACGAGCCGACGCCGCGGGAGATTATTGCGCGCGTGTTGCCCGACGTGCTGGTGAAGGGAAGCGATTGGGGCGCGGATGAAATTGTGGGGCGCGAAGAAGTGGAAGGGGCGGGCGGACGCGTGGTGTCGGTGCTACTTGAGCCGGGCTATTCCACGTCCTCGATTATCGAGAAGATTTTGAAAATTCCATCATGATTCTGCCTTTGGTCGGCGAGCTGCTATCCCGCGTGGGACGCCAGCAAGCAGTTGAAGAATGCTTTGACCGTTTGCGGCGCGGCGCACCCGCCCAGACGGGCAAGCCCGCCATGGCGAGCAGGCGCGAAGTGGTGCTGAGCGGGCTTACCGATCCCGCGAAGGCGCTTCTTGTCGCGCTCGCAGTCCAGTCGCTTTCCAAACAGACAATCCTGCTCGTGGAATCGAATCAGAAAGCGGATGAGTTTGCTCCGCTGGCGCTTTACTTTTTGCGCGCCCTGGGCCGCGCGAATGCGCAAGTCACAGTGCTGCCCGCGCACGAAGTGTTTCCCTACGATCACCAATCACCGCATCCGGAAATTTCAGAGGCGCGCGCGGCGGCGCTGTGGAGGCTGACGAGCGGGGAAGCGGACTTAGTGATCGCTCCCGTGACGGCGGCGGTTTTGCGTTTGCGCGAGCCGCAATATTACCGGAGTTTGGCGCTGGAGCTGGCGCGCGGCGAGGATGTACCGCGCGAGGAATTGCTCGCGCATTTGGCGAGCGTCGGGTACGAGGCGGTGGAAACGGTCGAAATGCCGGGGCAATTCGCAGTGCGCGGGGGGATTCTGGATGTGTTTCCTCCGGAGGCGGAGCATCCCGTGCGGCTGGAGCTGCTGGGCGATACGCTGGAATCGCTGCGGGAATTTGATACGGACACGCAACGTTCGACGAGTCCGGTGGAGCGAATCACGCTGCTTCCGCTGACGGATTCGCCGCGCAGCGCGGAGCAGCTCGAACGTCTCCGCGCGCCTGTTATTGCGGGCCACGAAGATTCAGAACGGCGAGAGCCCGACGTCCCCGCGGGATTTTTTCCCGGTTGGGAATTTCGGGCGTTTCTTGGCGACCGGCGCGAATCGAATTTGCTGCGGCTACGCGAAAATGTTTTGGTAATCGAGGATGAACCGGCAGCGCTCGATGCGGCTCTGGAGAAATACCGCGCGCGATTCGTGGAAGCGGCGGCGGAGGAGCCGGAGGAAGCGCCGCCGGAAAGCTACATTGTGAACGATGAGGAATGGCGGCGCGCGAAGGAGATGGTGTCGCGCTTGGGACTCGAGCAACTGGCGCTGGGAAGTTCGAGCGAGTCGCAATTCACTTTGCCGACGCGGCCTACGACGAGATATCTGGGGAATGTCGCAGCGTTCATGGGCGAGTTGAAAGCACGATTGAACTCGAGTGAGCAGATTTTTCTGAGCGCGGCAAGCACGGGGGAACTCGAACGGCTTGCGGACCTGTGCCACGAATTCGAGTTGCCATTCCGGCTGGGGGAATTGGGGCAGGGAGCGACGGCGTCGCGGCTGGCGGATGAATCGAGCGCGGGGAGTGTTCCCGCGGCGGTGCTGATCAAGGCGCCGCTCGAAGCGGGAGTGGAATTTGTTTCCGCCAAGCTGGCGCTCTTTGGGAACTCGGATTTATTCGAAACCGCCGCGGGGCCGTCACGGACGCGAAGCCGGCCGAAGAACGCGAGCTTCTTCAGCGATTTTTCGGATCTGAAGGCGGGCGATTTTGTGGTGCACGTCGATCACGGCATAGGCAGGTTTCAGGGGTTGCGGCAAGTGAGCGTGGACGGCGTGAATGGCGAATTCCTGCTGCTCGAATATGCGGAAGACGCGAAGGTATACGTTCCGCTGACACGGCTTGATTTGGTGCAGAAATATCAATCGCTGGGTGGCGCGGAACCGCGGCTTGACCGGCTGGGTTCGCAGGCGTGGGAAGCGCGGAAGTCGCGCGTGCGCAAATCCGTTACGGACATGGCGCAGCAATTGTTGCGGCTGTATGCGGAGCGCAAATCGGTGGAGGGGCACGCGTTTCCCGCGGATACGCCGTGGCAAAAGGAATTCGAGGATGCGTTCGAGTTCAACGAAACGCCGGATCAGGAGCGCGCCATCGTGGACGTGAAGCGCGATTTGGAGCGCGCGCAGCCGATGGACCGTTTGCTGTGCGGCGATGTGGGCTACGGGAAAACCGAAGTGGCGATGCGCGCGGCGTTTAAAGTCGTGGCGGATTCGAAACAGGCGGCCATTCTGGCGCCGACGACGGTGCTCGCGTATCAGCATTATGAAACTTTTCGGCGGCGGTTTGCTGCGTTTCCCGTGCGCATCGCGATGCTCAGCCGGTTTCAGAATCCGCGGGAGCAAAAAAGAATCCTCGCTGAACTGGAGGCGGGGAAAATTGACATTGTGATCGGGACGCACCGGCTGCTTTCGAAGGACGTGAAATTTCAAGACCTCGGCTTGTTGGTGGTGGACGAGGAGCAGCGCTTTGGGGTGGGCCACAAGGAGCGCATCAAGGAAATGCGCAAAAATGTGGACGTGCTGACGATGTCGGCGACGCCGATTCCGCGGACGCTGCATATGTCGCTGGTGGGATTGCGGGACATGTCCGTGATCGAGACGCCGCCGAAAGACCGGCTGGCAATTCAGACGGTGGTTGCGCCGTTTGACACGGCGCTGATTCGCCGCGCGATAACCGAGGAGATGGCGCGCGATGGGCAAGTGTTTTTCGTGCACAACCGGGTGGAATCGATCGCGTCGCTCGCGATGATGGTGAAAGAGCTTGTGCCGAAGGCGCGCGTGGTGGTGGGGCATGGGCAAATGAGCGAGGGCGAGCTCAGCAAAGTGATGATGAAATTCATCCGTCACGAGGCCGACGTGCTGGTGGCGACGACGATCATCGAGAACGGATTGGATATCCCGCGCGCAAATACGATTGTCATCAATCGCGCCGACCGGTTTGGATTGGCGGAACTGTACCAACTTCGCGGACGCGTGGGGCGTTCGACGCAGCGGGCGTATGCTTATCTGCTGGTGCCGCCGGAAGGCTCGCTTTCGGGATTGGCGCGGCAGCGGCTGGCGGCGCTCAAGGAATTCAGCGATTTGGGCTCGGGCTTCCGCATCGCGGCGCTCGATTTGGAACTGCGCGGCGCGGGAAACATTTTGGGACGCGAGCAGCATGGGCACATTGAATCCGTCGGCTTCGATTTGTATTGCCAGATGCTCGAACGCGCGGTGGCCGAGCGCAAAGGCGAAGTAGTGCAGAGCGAACGCCGCGCGACTCTTAATTTGGGATTGGACATCCGAATTCCGGGGGATTACATCGAAAATGAAAGTTCGCGCCTGCGCGTTTATAAGAGGATTGCCGGTGCGGCTTCGGAAGAAACGCGCCAGGAGGTATTGGCGGAATTGCGAGATCGTTTTGGGCCGCCGCCACGAGCGGTGGAAAATCTCCTCGACTATGCGCTTTTGAAAGCGCAGGCCGAGAAACTATCGGTGGCGTCGATTGACCGGCGCGGCGATCGGGTGGCGATTCGATGGCATCCGGACACTTCGGTGCGTCCGGAAAAGTTGGTAAAAACCATCCGCTCGCGCAAGGACATGCGGCTGGATCCGGCGGGGACGCTGTGGCTGGAATGGAAGAGGCAGCCGGAAGGAATCGCGGAAGCGATGAGAAACGTGTTGCTTGAACTACAAACGTAGCGGTAAGATTCGAGGTATATGAAAAAACTATTGATTGCACTCTCCGCAGCCGTATTTGTGTTTGCGATTCCGCTATTTCTCCACGCGAAGGGAACCATCGTCGAAGAGATTATCGCGCGCGTGAACAACGACATCATCACCATGTCGGATTATCAAAAAGCGGAGGGATCGCTGCGTCAGGAAGCCCAGCAGGACTGCCAGGGCTGCACGCCGGAAAAAATCAACGAACTGGTAGCGCAAGAGAAAAAGAATCTGCTGCGCGACCTGATCGATCAGTCACTGCTGGTGCAGCGCGCCAAGGATTTGGATATCAACGTGGAAACGGATGTGGTGAAGCGGCTGGATGAGGTCCGCCAGCAGAATAAGCTTCCGAGCATGGACGCACTGCAGAAGGCCGTGGAATCGCAGGGAATCAGTTGGGAGGACTACAAGAGCCAGCTTCGCGACAGCATCCGGACGCAGCGCGTAATCTCCGAGGAAGTAGGCTCAACCGTCCACATCGGCAGCGATGAAGTGCAGAAATACTACGACGCGCACAAGAACGAATTTATGAAGCCGGAGGAGGTTGACCTCTCTGTGATTTTCTTCAGCACCGAAAACAAGACGCCTCAAGAAGTGGCCGCGATTCAGCAGAAGGCCGAGGGCATCCTGAAGCGGTTGAAGAGCGGCGACGATTTCGGTGAGCTGGCAAAGAGAGTTTCCGAGGGCCCAACGTCGGCGCAGGGCGGTGAGCTCGGCAGTTACAAACGCGGTGAGTTGGCGCCGGATTTGGAGAAGCTGGTATTCGGCATGAAGAAAGGGGACCTCACCGACGTCATACACACGTCGAATGGCCTCCAGATTATCCGCGTGAACCAGCATTTTGATGCGGGCTTACAGCCGCTGGACAAAGTGGAGCAAGAAGTGGAAAACGCTCTGTATCAGCAGAAAATTCAGCCGGCGCTGCGAAAATACCTGACGCAATTGCGCAAAGACAGCTACGTGGTGGTAAAGGCCGGGTACACGGATTCCGGAGGCGTCGGCGGCAGCAGCGTGATCCAGGAGACCACTTACTCTGCGGATCAGGGCAAGAAAAAGAAAAAAGAGGACAAGGCAAAGGACGATAGCGACCAATGAAATCCGCCTTCATCGCGGATTTCCAGGATGGCCAGTCGATCGCGACTTTGTTTCTGGTCCGCGAAAAAGAGATACGCACTTCGGCGCGAACGGGAAAGTCGTGGCTGCGCGTAGCTCTGACTGACCGGACGGGAACCATCGAAGCAAAAATGTGGGACAACTTCGCCGGGCTTGTGGATACGTTTGCCTGTGACGATATCGTGCGCGTGCGAGGGCGCGTGAAGCTCTACAACAACGAGAAGGAACTGACGATTGAGCAGATCCTGGTCGCCGTGGAGACGGATTACGCGCTCGACGATTTTCTTCCGCACACAAAACAGGACGTGGAGAAACTGCTTGCGCAACTGCGGGAGCAAATCGCGGGCATGAAGAATCCGTGGTTGCAAAAATTGCTGGCATCTTTCGTGGATGATCCGGAATGCGCGGCGCAACTGAAGCGCGCGCCCGCGGCGATGACCATGCACCATGCTTACCTGGGCGGATTGCTGGAGCACATCGTCAGCCTGTGCGGGCTGGCGAAACATGCGACGCAGCATTATCCGGAAGTGGACGGCGATTTGCTGCTGACGGGTGTCGTGCTGCATGACATCGGCAAAACGCAGGAACTCTGCTATTCGCGCGCGATTGGATACACGGCCGAAGGGCAACTGCTTGGCCATATCGTGATCGGGCTGGGAATGGTGCAGCGAAAAATTGACGCGATTCCCGATTTTCCGAAGCCTCTTGCGGCGCTGGTGGAGCATTTGATCGTGAGCCATCACGGCGAATATGAGTTCGGTTCGCCCAAGCTGCCGAGCGTGCGCGAAGCAGTGCTGCTGCATCATCTGGACGATCTGGATTCCAAGATGTGCGCGATGCGCGAAACGCTGGGGCAAACGGCAGCGGACGAAATTTGGAGCACGCGAAATCCGGCGTTGCGGCGCAACCTGCTGAATTCGGAGGCTTACCTCAATTCGAAAAAACCGAAACCCGGAAGCGCAGCGCCTCGGCGAGAAGCAAGCGCGAGCGGCGGCCTGTTTGAAACGAAAACGCCGGAAGGGGTCAAAAAGCAAGGGTGAGCGACACGGGTAAGAACATGCAACCGGACAGCCATTATGCGCGGCGGCGATCTTTGCTGGAGCTCGCGCCACTCGAACTTGATTGCATGACGGCGCTATGGCTCCTGGGCGAGGGTACGGTGCGCGAAATTCGCGAGACGCTGGCACCTCGCCGGCCACGCGCGTACACGACAATCATGACGATTATGGACCGCTTAGCGCGCAAGGGAATTGTGGAGCGCCAGCGTACCGGACGGGCGTGGAGATATCGCGCCAATCTGAGCAAGGAAGACGCGCGGACGCACGCGGTTGCGCAGGTGGTCGAGAATTTCTTTGGCGGCTCCGCGGAGGCGCTTCTTAGGCAGATAGCCCCTGCTGCCTCGAAAACCGCTCGTTTGGATGGTTCCGTGGGAGCAAATGTTGCGGATGCGTTGGAAGCACCCGCGGCTGTAATCCACGTCGAAAAGACAGTTTCGTAACCCTGCCATGTTTCCCGCTGAACTGAAAATTCGCGATCTCTCGATTCGTCCAGCCACGCTGCTCGCGCCGATGGCGGGCGTGACGGACACAATATTTCGACGCGTGATTCGCGGTTTGGGCGGATGCGGGTTGATCATGACGGAATTCACCAGCGCAGAGGGCGTGACGCGCAGCGCGGCGAAGACGCTGCGGTACCTATATTACGATCCGGATGAGCATCCCATTGCAGCGCAACTTTTCGGGGCGAATCCAGAATCGATGGCAGCCGCCGCGGCGTTGGTGGAAGATCTCGGTTTTGATCAAGTCGATGTCAACCTGGGCTGTCCGGCGAAAAAAGTGGTGAAGTGCGGCGGCTCGGGCTTGCTGAAGGACTTGCAACAGCTCGAACGCGTCCTAGGGGCGGTGCGCGCGGCGGTGAAAATTCCGATGACGATCAAAATGCGCTCGGGGTGGGACGACGCGAATATCGTCGCGGTGGAAGTGGCACGCATGGCGGAGAGAATTGGCGTCGAAGGCGTTGCCGTGCATCCGCGGACGCGCACGCAGGCATATTCGGGACAGGCGGACTGGTCGATTATCGCGCGCGTGAAACAGGCGGTGAAAATTCCGGTGATTGGCAACGGCGATATTCGCGTTCCGCAAGATGCCGAAAGAATGATCGCGGAAACGGGATGCGACGCGGTGATGATTGGACGCACGGCGGCGACGAATCCATGGATTTTCCGGCAGATGGAACAGTATTTCGCGACGGGCCGTTACGATGAGCCGGGCGAGGCGGACCGCTATCGCTTGCTTTCGGGTTATTTCCGCAGCCTGGTGGCGGCGGATCTGCCGGATGCGATTGGGAAGATGAAGCAATTCTCGTGCTGGTTCACGCACGGCGTGGCGAATGGCGCGGAATTGCGGCACGATGTGCATTCGGCGCGCAGCACCGGGGAAGTGCTGGAGCGTGTCGACGCGTTTTTTGCGAGCGTGGCCGGCGCGCAGGAGGCGTGAAGCGCGAGCAAGCGCGGAATGCCGCGGCTAAAGATTCTGTGTCATAGCTCGCTCGAAAGACGCACCTGAGCGGCTGAAGCCGCACTGATGTGGAGCGTTTGGCGGCACGGCTGAAGCCGTGCCCTGACCAACATTGGCCTTCTCTCCCTAGCAGGGATAACTCACGAATTCTCTTCAGCGATCAGGCGTTTGTAGGCTTCGCGTTTGGCCAGGCCGAATTCCTTGGCCGCTTGCTTGAGAGCGGCTTTCCGATCGACTCCCTGCGCGGCCTCGATTTCTGCAACACGTTGCGCCAACGAAACAGTCTCCGTCTGGCGTACGGAGTCTTGTGCGGAATTTATTTCGGGCGGGGCGATCAGAAGAGTGATCTCTCCGCGGGGCGGTTTTTCAGCGAGCGCGGTGATTAATTCTTCGATGCGCCCGTAAAGGAATTCCTCGTGAACTTTGGTGAGTTCCCGCGCGACGGTGGCGTGACGATTGCCAAGAATGTCCAGGGCGTCTTCGAGCGCAGCGCGAAGGCGATGCGGGGCCTCGTAAAAAATCATGGTGCGCGGCTCGGTGGCAATCTCACGCAGATGCCGGCGGCGTTCCGCGGGGCGCGCAGGCAGAAAACCGATAAAGGTGAATTCCTCGGAGGGCATGCCGGAGGCGGCGAGCGCGGCAATGATTGCCGAAGGGCCGGGGATGGGAATGACGGGAAGTTTGTGGCGCAGGCAAAGAGAAACCAGCCGGTGACCCGGGTCAGAAATGACGGGCGTTCCCGCGTCAGTGACCAGCGCGATGCGCGCGCCCTCCTCGATGCGCAATACCAGCTCCGGCGCGCGGGTCATTTCGTTGTGCTCGTGGTAGCTTTCGAGCGGCTTATGAATGTCGAAGTGAGAGAGAAGCTTCAGCGTCTGGCGCGTGTCTTCACAAACGATTACGTCGGCCTCTTTCAGCACGCGCAGGGCGCGGAGGCTGATGTCTTCGAGGTTGCCGATGGGCGTGGCGACCAGAAAAAGACAGCCATGGCCGGAATTTGCAGGTTGTGCGGAGATCATGGCGATGCAGGCGCGAAAAATCGAGCGTCGCAGCAAAGTCTAACACAATGCGCGCCGCCAAACGGAATAACCGCTATGCGGCGGCGTTGCGGGGCATGATAAGATTTTGGCGGAGATGAAACGAGGGTAGAAAACGTGCCACTGTACGAATATAAATGCGTGAAGTGCGGCCACCGGTTTGAAAAAATCGAGAAAGTGTCCGCATCGGAGATCAAAAAGTGCCCGAAATGCGGAGCGAGAGCGGAGCGCATGGCTGCAGCGCCAGCGATCCAGTTCAAAGGTTCGGGCTGGTATGTGACGGACTATGCGGGGAAAAATTCGGATAGCACGTCGAAGGATCCCAAGGAAGCGAAGGAATCCAAAGACGCGAAGGATGCTAAGGCGTCGAAGGATTCCAAGGAATCGCCGGCACCGAAAGGCACGGAGAAGACGGCCGCGGCTTCAGAATCCTCGAAGGCTTCGTCGAAGAAGGCGAAAGAGAAATAGAGCGACGCGCAATTAAAGTTCGAGGCTTTTCAGGTAAGCGCGAAAGTCGTCGCCGAACTCGGCGTTTTTTAGCGCAAATTCCACGGTAGCTTTCAAGAAGCCAAGCTTGTCCCCCGCATCGTAGATCTTTCCTTCGGAAATCAGCGCCCACAAACCTTCCTCTCGAGCGAGCGCACGAAGGCCATCGGTGAGCTGAATCTCGCCACCGCGGCCGGGCTGGATTTTTTCGAGGTAGTCGAAAATTCGTGACGGCAGGACGTAACGGCCCGTGACGCTGAGGTTCGACGGCGAATGTTCCGCATCGGGTTTCTCGACCAGATCCATGATTTGGCGCAGGCGGTCGCCCCATTTGCGCTCGGTGGCAGGACGCGCGTCGACGATTCCATAAAGATGGATCAATTCGCGCGGCACGGGTTCGACGGCGATCGCGCCAATGCCCGTCGCTTCATAAACGTCGCAGAGCTCTCGGGTGGCGGGTTTGGGGCCATCGCAGATAACGTCGCCAAGCAGCACGGCGAAAGGCTCGTCGCCAACCAGTTCGCGGGCGACGAGCACGGCATGGCCCAAACCCAGAGGTTCGCGCTGGCGCGTGTAGCTGAAATGAATTTTCGAGCCGATGTCGCGCACTAGGTCGGCGCGCACATCGTCGCCCCTCTCACGCAGGAAACGCTCGAGCTCCGGGGCCTGATCGAAATGATCCTCGATCGCGTTTTTGCCGCGTCCAGTGACGATAATGATGTTCTCGATCCCTGACGCCGCGCACTCCTCGACAGCGTATTGGATCAACGGCTTGTCCACGATGGGCAGCATTTCCTTGGGCTGCGCCTTTGTGGCGGGGAGAAAACGAGTGCCCAGGCCTGCCGCGGGGAAGACGGCGGTGCGAACACGATGGTGTTTGGTTGTCATTGCGTGCGCCTCGAAAAAATCAGAACCTCAAGTTACGTGGAGCGCACAGGGTTGTCAATGCGGCGGGTGCTCGCCGGAAAAGAGGAACTTAGTTTCCGGGATGGTAGGTTCGCTCCGTGTGGGCTTCAAGCTGCGAGCGATAGAAATAAACGTCGCGGAGATTCCCCGTGGCGTAGCGTTCGGCCTCGTCATCGAAATGCGGCGATGAGGGATTGCCACTCTCGCCGCCGGCTGTCACAGCTTTGGCGCGCACGGTCTTGCCGAACTCCACCGCAGCGACGAAGCTGTTGCCGCTGGTGCCGTACCATTTTTTTGTGTTTGGGTACGGGCGCGCTCCGAAAGATGCCAGCGAGCCCCAGAGCGACGAAGTGAACTTGACGGGGATGCTCGGTTTTGCGTCGTCGAAGTGCGAGATGATGTCATCGTCGAGGCGCTGGAAACGGTTAATTTGGCCCCAGGGTGTTTTCCACGTCCCGAAGTCCGCCGTCAGCCGATCAGACGCCGCCGCGAGCGATTGCAGCAATTGCGCGGGAGGCACTTTGCTGGCGACGTAGTCGTACACGGGAATGTCAGCGACTCTGGCCTCGCGGCCGACGTGGTGCATCAGGTCGGTGCCCCAAAACACCGCGAGCGACGTGGGAATCGAATTCACTCCCCAGCGGAAATCCCATTTGCGCAGAACTGAGATCTGATCCGCGAGATTTGCTTTCAACGGATCGGACGCGGGGGTCTGATCCCACGCCTTCATCAGCGCGGGCATGGTGATCTGAAACCACGGCAGGTAGCTATCGAACGCCACGGAAGATATCAGGGAATCAAGCGTAAGATCTTTCCGGTTCGACAGCACGCGCACCGCGTGAAGGCCGCGCGCCGATTCTCCGCCGGTCTCGACATATACCGGGAAATCTTGCTTCTTCAGGCTACCCGGCCCGGCGGCGTTCCACGGAGCGTCATTCGAGTTGTAAATCCAGCCGCTCTTGGGATTCAGCAGGTGCGGCGTTTCGTCAATCGTCAGCAGCCCGTGCCAATCTGTCGCGGGATTGCTGCCATCGACCGGCTTCGTCCAATCGAATCGCGTGTCGCGCCGGGGAATGAAATTCCCGTGGAAGTAAGCGATGTCGCCGTCGGAATCGGCGAAAATCGTATTGTTCGACGAATTCGTGTGGAGTTCCATCGTCTTCCGGAATGATTTGTAATCCGTGGCCTTGGTGCGCGTGAAGTCTTGTATCAGCGCTTTGATCGGCTCCTGCATCAGGCGGATGGTCAGCCATTTTCCGTCCTGCGGGCCGCCTTTTTCCTCGCCAATGACGGGCCCGTGCATCGTGTAATACACCGTGAACTTCTTCTCGGCCATTCCGTGAGCGGTCTTGTAGGGGACGGTGATCTCCTTCGCTATCACGGGGAGCTCTTTGTTCCCGTACTTGTAATAGTAGCGGTCATCTTTTTTCTGGATGGTCTCGAGATATTCGCTAACGGCGTTGACACCGCTCGACGTGTGCATCCAGCCGATGTGCGGATTGAAGCCTTGATACACGAAGAATTGGCCCCAGGTCACAGCGCCATAGGCATCCAA
>Ga0307374_10007676_pt1 | contig 16330 bp, 18 predicted proteins | sample OX3MG_FD_202532 | JGI IMG/M metagenome (GOLD analysis project Ga0307374, IMG submission 202532) | Soil microbial communities from Risofladan, Vaasa, Finland - OX-3 | ecosystem: Environmental > Terrestrial > Soil > Coastal area > Acid sulfate soil | place: Finland: Risofladan, Vaasa | collected... | reverse complement strand
CGTGCGGGATGGCGCGGGCGGCAAGCCAGCCGGCGACGATCCGCGCCTCCTCGGCGCTCTCGGGCCGCAATCCGTGATCGACGGTCAGCGCCCAGACCTGTCCGCCGCGCTGCCGCGCCCAGCGATCTGCGAGCAACACCAGAGCAAGGCTGTCGGGGCCGCCGGACACCCCGACGGCGACCTGCGGCTGCGACTCGAAGCCGCCGATCGCGGCGAGCGCGGCGGCAAATTCCGCCACAGTCAGCGGCAGCGCCGACATCGCGCTCAGCAGCCGAGCCGCTTTTTCTCCACCGCTTCGTGTTCCCTGACGGCGGAGCCCGGATGCGGAAAATCGTGGTCGAGCTGGGCAAATGCCAGGCAGGCATCCTTCTTCTGGTGGGCGCGGCCCAGCGACACGCCGAGCTTCAACAGCCCGTCGGGCGCCTTGGCGCTCTTCGGATAGCGCCGGTAGCCTTCGGCGAAAGCGCTCGCCGCCTCCATGTATTTGCCGCGGGTATAATAGGTCTCGCCGAGCCAGTATTGCGCGTTGCCGGCCAACGGATCCCGGGGATGCGCCGCGATAAAGGCCTTCAGCGCCGCTTCGGCGGCCGGGTAGTCGGCCTTTTTCAGCAGACCGAAGGCATGGTTGTACTGCGCCGACACCGAACCGCTCGGCAGCAGGCCGGCAGGCGCCGGATGCGCGGCGGCAGCGGTGCTCCCCAGCTCGGCCGGCGACGGCGGCGAACCAGGCGGCCGCAGCGTGCCAAAGATCGGTGTCGGACCCGTCGCCGGGGCGGCCATCGCTCCGCCCGGCGGCGGCATCGGCGGCTCGGGCGGCATCGCCAGCGCAGCGTCCGGCGGCGGCGTCAATTCCGTGTCGCCCGCGCCGGGCGGCGGCGGATACGGGGGAGCCGCCGCTTCGGGCCCTGGCGGCGGTGGATTGGCGGGCGGTGGATTGGCGGGCGGCGGCAAGCCAGATCCCATCCCCGCCTGGGTGAACCGCGCCGCGACGTCGCTGTTGATCTGCTCGACCCGCTGGCGGACCTGCTCGAGCCGGTTCGCGACCTCCTCAACACGCCCGGTGAGGTCGCGCATCTGCGTCTCGAGCCGCTCCATGCGAATTTCGGTGTTGACCGCCGTGCTGCCGTCGCCGCTCGCCGCCGACGGCGGTACGCCGCGATAGACCTGCCGCTGCAGCATGTTGAGATCGCGTTCGAGCCGGTCGAGCCGCTCCTGTGTCGAGAGATCCTGAGCCGCGGCCGGTGCGGGCGCGCTCAGGATGGCGAGGCCAAGCGCGGCGGCAAGATAGGCGCACGGCAGGAGGGATTGCCGGAACATTCTGGGGGGCCTCGTACGATAGCGGGCCGCGCCGCGCTCCGGCGCGCCGTTCGGCGTTCGCGCCGGAACCGCATCGCCGTTGCGGTGCATCGTCTTTACCGGCCGGTAGCTACTAGGGTGTGTTTTGGGCAAAAAGAGGGCGCTGAGCGTCGAGCGGGGCTCGCGACCCAATCAACCCACCCTATCGGTCGGCCCCGCGCCGCGCTGCCTCGCTTCAGTTCACGACCGTGACGGCAACGCGGTTCTGCGCATAGGCGTCGTCGGTTGAGCCGGGGACGATCGGCCGCTCCTTGCCGTAGCTGATCGTCGCGATGCGCGCGGCCGGGATGCCGGCGGCGACCAGCACGTTCTTGGCCGCGTTGGCGCGCCGTTCGCCGAGGGCGAGATTGTATTCCTGGGTGCCGCGCTCGTCGCAGTGACCCTCGATCCGCACCGAGACGTTCGGGTAATGCCGCAGCCATTGCGCCTGGCGCTGCAGGATCTGCTGGCCCTCGGAAGAGATCTCGGCGCTGTCAAAGGCAAAGAACACGCGGTCGCCGGCCGTCGCCGCCAGATCCTGCTGCGATCCCGGCCCGAACTGCGAACTGCTGATCCCGCCCGGACCGCCCAGCCCGCCCGGGCCGCCGGGGCCACCCGGTCCTGCCGCTGGTTCCGGCGTGCTGCAGGCGGCAAGCAGCAACAGCGCCGCTGCGATGGCGATGATCCGTGGCATCATGGCTACTCCTTCTCTCGATCGGTGCGATTGGCCCCGGCGGGACCGGCAACGCGACCGCCAACCCCGTTGCGCTGCGGGCTCGCGAGCACCGGCACAAAGAGGCGGCGGGACTATATCGACGGCTTCTAGCGAAGCAAGGACGACCATGAGGGGTCGCTGGCATCGCCCGGCGTGTTGACTTCGCGCTGGTTGTATCCAGTCAGATCAATCGTGTAGAGCCGCGACGATTTCCGACCGGCCGAGTTGGTCCGGGATTGCCGGAAATACATCAGCACCCGGCCGTTTGGCGCCCAAGTGGGTCCCTCGACCAGAAAATCTCTGGTGAGCAGCCGCTCGCCCGAACCGTCCGGGTGCATGACGCCGATATAAAACGAGCCGCTGTCGATTTTGGTGAAGGCGATGAAGTCGCCGCGCGGCGACCAGACCGGCGTCCCATACTTGCCCGTGCCAAAGCTGATCCGCCGGATGCCGCCGCCATTGGCATTCATCACGTAGAGCTGCGGCGTGCCGCCGCGGTCGGAGTTGAACACGATCTGACTCGCATCCGGCGAATAGGAGGGTGAGGTATTGATCGCGGTGCCGCTGGTCAGCCGCGTCATGCCGCCGCCATTGAGGCCGAGGGTAAAGATGTTGCTGGCGCCGTTCTCCGAGCGGCTCAGGATCAGGCGGCTGCCGTCGGGCGAAAAGCGCGGCGCGAACGTCATGCCCGGGAAGTTGCCGATCGACCGCCGCTGGCCGCTATCGATGTTGAGCAGATAGACCTCCGGTGCGCCGCTGGCATAGGACAGATAGGTGATCTCCTGCGCCGAGGGCGAAAAGCGCGGCGTCAGCACCAGCGCGCGGCCGTCGGTCAGGTAGCGGTTGTTGGCGCCGTCCTGGTCCATGATCGCCAGGCGCCTCTCACGCCGCTGCGCCGGGCCGGACTCGGCGACATAGACGATCCGCGTATCGAAATAGCCCGATTCGCCGGTCAGCCTTTTATAGACCTCGTCGGCGATGATATGGGCGATGCGACGCCAGTTCTGCGGCGTCGTCGTATAGGCGAAGCCGGTCAGCTGCTGCGCCGCGAACACGTCCCACAGCCGGAACTCGACCCGCAGCCGGCCGTCGCCCTGCGCCTGTACCGAGCCGGTGACGAGCGCCTGGGCGTTGATCTGGCGCCAATCGGCGAATTGCGGACTCTGGCCGGCCGAGACGGTCTGGATGAAGCTGCGCGGATCGAGCGGCCGGAACAGCCCCGAACCGCCGAGATCGGCCGATACCACCTGGGCGATGTCGCGGCCGGTGTCGGCCGCCGCGCCGCCGCCGCCGGCCAGCGCCGGGATCGCGATCGGCATCGGCGTGATCTGGCCGCGAGTGATGTCGAGCCGGAGGTCGGCGCGCGCCGGCAGCGCAACCGTCAGGAGCGCAAAGACGGCGAACACCATTCGGCCGGCGGCCGAAATCCTGCGGTTTGCTCTCATAAGAGATCCTTCGGATTGAAGAACAGGTCGAGCTTGTGCCAGGCCTCGTATTTGTCGGGTGGCACGTGCAGCGGGGAGCATTGCGGGTTGAGCACCGCGCGCTTGGCGCTGTCCGCCGCGGCCCGGAAGTAGGGATCGCTGGCATAGCGGCCGGTATTGACGATCTCGGCTTGGCGGACCGTGCCGTCGGGATTGACCGCCGCCTTGATCTCGATGTTCAGATCCTGGGCGTCGCGCGCTCCGGCCGGAACATTCCAGCAGCGTTCGATCTGCTGAACGATCAAATCCGCTTCGCTCGCCGTCAGCTGGCTGCCGAGCGGCGCCTTTGGCTGCGAGGACGGCGGCGCGCCTTCTGTCGGCTGCGGCCGGGTGGGTGGCGTCTCGGCGGCCTGCGCGGTCTGCTGCCGCGTCAGGTTCTTCAAGAGGGCATCGAAGGCGGCCGTCTGCGGCTTGTCCGGACGCTTCTCCTCAAGATCCTTGATCAGCTTGCTGAACGCCGCGGGGTCCGGCTTTGCTTCGGGATGCGGCGCCGCGCGATGCGCCAGTTCGCGCTCGGGTTTCGGCTTGGGCGGCGGCGGTGGCGGCGGCGGCGGCGCGCGGGCTTCGACCGGTTTGGGGGGCGGCGGCGGGAGCGGCGGCGGCGCCTTGGCCTCCGGCTTCGGGTGCGGCGGCGCTGGCGCGGGCGGCGGTGCGGCGGCCGAGGGCGGCGGTTCGGAGCTTGCCGGCGGCGGAAGCGGCTTGAGTTGCGGTATCGGGGCCGGCGCCGCGAGCGCCGGCACGGGCTTGGCCTCCTTTTGCGGCTGGTACGGGTTCGGGTGGGTGGCCCGGGTTTCCGGTGCGATCGTCACCAGCTCGACCGCGATCGGCGTATCCACGGCCGGCGGCGGCCGGAACAGGCTCGGCAGGCCGAACACGATGACCGCAAGCAGGCCGAGATGCAGGATCGCCGACAGCGCGAGGCCGCTCGGCATCCCGTCTGCCGCCGCCGGGGCCGGCGCGCCGCGCTCGGCCGACATCATGCTGATCGCGGTCACGCCGGACCGTCCCGTTCAGCGCCGGGCCGACGCCGCATGGTGGCCGAGCGCCGCCGGATGAAATTTCGGCGTTTCGGCGACCAGCGACACCTTGTGGAAGCCGGCAGCGGTGACGAGGCTCATTACCTCGAGCACCCGCCCGTAATTGATGTCCTTGTCGCCGCGCACATAGAGCACCGCGTCGGGATTGTTGTTGGTGATCGCCTGCAGGCGCTCGACCAGCGAGTCGATCGGAACGCTCGTATCCTGGATGTACACCGCGCCCTCGCGGTTGACGGTAATCGTCAACGGCTCCTTCGGCTCGTTGATCGGCGGCGCGGCGGTCTGCGGCAGGTCGACCGGCACGCCGACGGTCAGCAGCGGCGCCGTCACCATGAAAACGATCAGCAGCACCAGCATGACATCGACGAGCGGCGTCACGTTGATCTCGGACATCGGCCGATAGCGCCCGCCCCCCGCGCGGCGGCCGCCTCTGCCGTTCGGGTCAGGTGCCAACGCAGCCATGCCTCACGGCCTTTCGTCGAGCTGGCGCGACAGGATGGCGCTGAATTCGGTAGCGAAGGCCTCCAGCCGCCCGGCATAGCGGCCGAAATCGTTCGACAGCTTGTTGTAGGCGATGACCGCCGGGATCGCCGCGACCAGCCCGAGCGCGGTGGCGAACAGCGATTCGGCGATGCCCGGCGCGACCACCGCGAGGCTGGTGTTCTTCGCCGCCGCGATCGAGGAAAAGCTGTTCATGATGCCCCACACGGTTCCAAACAGGCCGACGAACGGCGCGGTCGAACCGACCGTCGCCAGAAAGCTCATAAAGCGCTCGACCCGGTCCATCTCGCGCCCGACGGTGACGTTCATCACCCGCTCGATGCGCTGCTGCAGGCTGAGCCGCATTCCCGCGGTGCCGAGCAGGCCCTTGGCGGCGCTGCGGCGCCACTCGCGCATCGCAGCCGCGAACACCGCGCTCATCGGATCGATCGGGCGCTGGCCGACCCGATCGTAGAGATCGTCGAGCGAGCCGCCCGACCAGAAGGTCTCCTCGAAGCTGGCCGCGGCGTGCCGCAGCCGGCGCAGCCGCAAGGTCTTGTCGAAAATGACCGCCCACGACCAGAACGAGGCGAGCAGCAGCAGAAACATGACCACCTTGACGATGCTGTCCGATTGTAGAAACAGCTCAAAAATCGAAAGGGTCGGAGACACGGTGCCTGGCAGTGCGGTGGTTACGAGCGGGTTCATTGATGGCGGCCTTTTATGGCGTCATTTGGACGATCGAGGGGGGCGGCGCACGACGGACCGCAGGAAAGCAGCGCTGCGCGCAGACCCGCCGGCACCCGGCGCGGCCGGCCGTCGGCGCCGACGCAGGCGACGAGCACATCGAGGGCGACCAGCACGGTCCCGTCGCGCAGGATCTGCTGGTCGAGCCGCACGGTCGCGCCGGCAAGCTCGACGACCCGCGTCGCGACGGTCAGCGCGTCGTCGAGCCGCGCCGGCAGGCGGTAGTCGGCGCTCAATCGCCGCACGGTGAAGATCGTGCCGGACTGCGCGACGATGGCGCTATGGGCAAAGCCGAGCGCGCGCATCATCTCGGTGCGGCCGCGTTCGGCGAATTTCAGATAATTGGCATAGTAGACGATGCCGGCCGCATCGGTGTCCTCGTAATAGACGCGCAACGGCAGGCTGTGCGTCATCGCGGAAGCGGCGCCGCGCCGCGGCAACGACGGCATTGCGGGCGCCGGCGGCGTCATTCCGGCTCGGGCTCGGCCCCCGTCGGGGCGAGCAGGTCGAGCTGTTGGTCGAGTTTTCCGGGCAGGCTGGCCGGCAGCGGCAGGTCGAGGTGGCGGAACGCGATCTCGGTCAGCATCCGGCCGCGCGGCGTGCGCTGCACAAAGCCCTGCTGGATCAGGTACGGCTCGATAACCTCTTCGAGCATGTCGCGCTGCTCGCTGAGCGCCGCTGCCATCGTCTCGACCCCGACCGGCCCGCCTGCGTAATGCGCGGCGATCGTCAGAAGATAGCGCCGGTCCATGCCGTCGAGGCCGCGTGCGTCGACTTCAAGGCGTAAGAGCGCCGCATCGGCGGTCGTCGCGTCGACATGCGGCCAGCCATGCACCGCCGCAAAATCGCGGATGCGGCGCAGGAGGCGCATCGCGACGCGCGGCGTGCCGCGGGCGCGACGGGCGATCTCGGCGGCACCATCCGGCCGCAGATCGAAGGCCAGGATGCCGGCGCCGCGCGTCACGATCTGCTGCAGCTCTGCGGGCTCATAAAACTGCAGCCGCAAGGGGATGCCGAAGCGCTCGCGCAACGGCCGGGTAATCAGCCCCGAGCGCGTGGTCGCGCCGACCAGCGTGAAGGGCGGCAGGTCGATGCGGATCGAGCGCGCGCCGGGTCCCTCGCCGATGATCAGGTCGAGCTGAAAATCCTCCATCGCCGGATAGAGGATCTCCTCGACCGCCGGCATCAGGCGATGAATCTCGTCGATGAACAGGATATCGCGCGGCTGCAGATTGGTCAGCAGCGCGGCCAGATCGCCGGCGCGCTGGATGACCGGCCCCGAGGTGGCGCGGAACCCGACGCCGAGTTCGCGCGCTACGATCTGCGCCAGGGTCGTCTTGCCGAGGCCGGGCGGTCCGAAGAACAGCACGTGGTCGAGCGCCTCGCGGCGGCTCTTCGCCGCCTCGATGAAGACGCGCAGATTGTCGCGCAGCTGGCGCTGGCCGACGAACTCGGCGAGCGCCAGCGGCCGGATCGAGGCCTCGGGCGCATCCTCACCGTCCCGTTCGGGGGCGGTGATGCGCGGCGCGGCCTCGCTCACCGCGGCACTCCTTGCGCCGCTGCCGGCCCCGGGCCCTGCCCCTGGCCCAGCTCCTGCAGCCCGGCGCGGATCAGCGCGTCGAGCCCGGCGCCGTCACCGAGCCGGCGCGAGGCCGCCGCCACCGCGCCGAACGCCTCGGCCCGGCGGTAGCCGAGATTGACCAGCGCCGACACCGCATCGGCGGCCGCCCCCGCGGGCGCCACCGCGACAACGTCGCCCCCGGCCACGCCCGGCGAGGGCGACCCGAGGCCGCCGACCTTGTCGCGCAACTCGTTGACGATGCGGGCGGCGAGCCGCGGGCCGACGCCGTCGGCGCGGGCCAGCATCGCCTTGTCCTGCGCAACGATCGCCAGGGTCAGCGCGTCCGGCGCGACCGCCGACAGGATCGCCAGCGCGAGGCGCGCGCCGACCCCCTGCACCGTCGTCAACAGGCGGAACCAGTCGCGCTCGCTGGCATCGATGAACCCGTAAAGATGGATATGATCCTCGCGCACGTGGGTCTCGACCAGCAGCCGCGCCGCGGCGCCCGGCGGCGGCAGGCGGCCGATCGTGCGGGTCGAACAAAACGCCAAGTAGCCGACGCCGCCGACATCGATGATCGCGGTGTCCGGCCCGACCGAATCGATGATGCCGGCGAGCTTGGCGATCATCGGCCCGCGCCCCACGCCTGCAAGGTGCGGCTGTGATGGGCATGGCAGATCGCCACCGCCAGCGCGTCGGCGGCGTCGGCCGCGGCGATGGCGCAGCCGGGCAGCAGGCGGCGCACCATCATCTGCACCTGCTCCTTGTCGGCATGGCCGGCGCCGACCACCGACTTTTTGACCAGATTGGCGGAATACTCGGCCACCGGCAGGCCGCGCTCGGCCGGCGCCAAGAGCGCGACGCCGCGCGCGATGCCGAGCTTCAGGGTCGAGGAGGGGTTCTTGTTGACAAAGCTTTCCTCGACCGCCGCCTCGTCCGGCCGGAAGCGTTCGAGGACCGCCGTCAGCTGGCGGAACAGCACGACGAGGCGCTGCGCCAGCGGCAGGTCAACGGGCGCGTGCACGATGCCGTCTGCGACATGGCTCAGCCGGTTGCCGGCGATGTCGATGACCCCCCAACCGGTGTGCCGCAACCCGGGATCAAGCCCGAGAACCCGCATTCTATGGTCGCCCCCCAGCGGCCGATCAGAGCCGATCAGATCAGGCGCTCAACCGCGCCAGCACGTCCTCGCCGACCTCGAAATTGGCGTAAACATTCTGTACGTCGTCGCTGTCCTCCAACGCTTCGAGCAGCTTGAACAGGCTGCCCGCCGTCTCCTCGTCGAGCACCGCGCTGGTTTTCGGCCGCCAGGCAAGCCGGGCCGATTCGGCCGGACCAAAGCGGCTCTCCACGGCGTCGCGCACGCTGTTGAAATCTTCCGGCGCCGACACCACGACATGCCCGTCATCGTCGCTGGCGACGTCGCCAGCGCCGGCCTCGATCGCGGCTTCCAGCATCTCGTCGGCGCTTGCCGCCGGGGCCGGATAGGCGATCTCGCCGACATGCTCGAACAGGAAGCTGACGCTGTTGGTCTCGCCGAGCGCGCCGCCGGATTTGGCAAAGGCGGCGCGTACTTCGCTGGCGGTGCGGTTGCGGTTGTCGGTCAGCGCCTCGACGATGACCGCGACGCCGCCCGGCCCATAGCCCTCGTAGCGCACCTCGTCATAGGCCTCGCCGCCCTCGCCGCCGGCGCCGCGCTTGATCGCGCGCTCGACCGTGTCCTTCGGCATGTTGGCCTGGCGGGCCGCCAGCACAGCCGCGCGCAGCCGCGGGTTGGCAGCCGGATCGGGCAGCCCCGTGCGCGCCGCGGTGGTCAATTCGCGGATGATTTTAGTGAACACTTTGCCGCGCTTTTTGTCCTGCGCGCCCTTGCGGTACATGATGTTCTTGAATTGCGAATGGCCGGCCATCGTCGCGGATTCCCGATACACGAATGAGGGTGGCGGGCTGGGCTGCCCGCCCTGAGCGGCCCGCCTGAGCTGCCCACCATGGCCTTCAGCCGATCAACGATCGGCGCGGCCTATCAATCCAATATGGCAGGATTGCGGCGGTTCGGGTGTCTCCCGAGCGCCGCCCTGCCCGGTTCAGAGCCGCGGCATCTGCGGCATCAGCCGGCCGCCGACGCGCACCGGCTCGATATGGAGGGCAAGCCCGCTCCCGTCGTCGATCGCGACAAAGACGCCGCACAGCGTCGCGTCGCCGTCGGCCGGCTTCGCCTTCTCGCCCGGCACCTTGGTGACGAAGCGGCGCACCGACGGCTGTTTCTGCATGCCGATCACCGAATCATAGTCGCCGCACATGCCGGCATCGCTCAGATAGGCGGTGCCGCCGGGCAGGATCTGCGCGTCCGCGGTCGGCACGTGGGTATGCGTGCCGAGCACCGCCGATACGCGGCCGTCGGCGAAATGGCCGAGCGCCATCTTCTCGCTGGTCGCCTCGGCGTGAAAATCGACGACGATCGCCGTGGCGCCGCCGCCCAGCGGACATTGCGCGAGGATCGCCGCGAGCCGCGCAAACGGGTCGTCGAGCGGCTCCATGAACAGCCGCCCCATCAGGTTGACGACGAGAACGCTGCGCCCGGTGCCGAGCGGGTGGCGGCACCAGCCGGCGCCCGGGGTGCCTTCCGGGAAATTCGCAGGCCGCAACAGCCGCGGATCACGCGCGATGTAGCCGATCAGGTCGCGCTGGTCCCACACATGGTTGCCGGTGGTCAGGATGTCGGCGCCGGCATCATAAAGCTCGCCGGCGAGCCGCTCGGTCAGCCCGAACCCGGCCGCCGCGTTCTCGGCGTTGACGATCGCGACATCGACCGCGAGATCACGGCGCAGCCCCGGCAGATATGCCTTGACCGCATCGCGCCCCGCCCGGCCGACCACATCGCCGCAAAACAGGACGTTCAAACAGGAAAGCTCCCGTCAGGTGATAATGAGTGGAGCCGCCTCGGCCGTCGCCTTTGCAACTCCTCCGTGGCCCTGCATCGCAGGTGGGCACCATGTATCGAAGCCACGACTCCGACAGGGACAGCTCCCAAGAGGTAGATATCGGCCCCGGGGTAACATGCGGCCTTACGCACCGCGCAGCCCCACTCGACCCACTAGCTAGGGCGTTTCGATGCTCGCCGCAATGCTTTCGATGCGGTCGGCGATGCTGCGGATGCCGGACGATGCCGCATCGGGCGGCCCGCCGCCAGCGGCGCGCAGCCGGTTGCGCTCCTGCTGCAGCGCCTCGTTGGCGTCCGACAGCTCGTCGGCGACGACCAATGCCGCCAGCAGCATCAGGCGCGCCTCGCCGACCTGGCCGATCGTCTTGGTGAATTCGCCGATCTTGGCGTCGATGTATTGCGCCAGACGCCGGGTGCGCGGTTCCTGCCCGTCGACGCAGCTGAGAGCGAACTCGCGGCCGTTGACCTTGACGACGACCTGGCCCATCTCACCCCTCCCGTTCGAGCAGCTGTCCCAGCTTGGCGAGCGCGGCGTCGAGCCGCTGGGCAATCGCCGCCGCGATCGCCGCCACCCGTTCGTCGTCGGCGCCGCGCCTTGTTTCACGCGCGGCCGCATCGAGCCGCGCCACCGCTTGTTCGAGCCGCGCAATCGCGTCGTCTAGTTCGCTCATCGCGCCAGCTTAGGGAGGGCCGGGCCGGGCCGTCAACGCGGCCGGCTCAGCGCAGCCGCTCGTATTTCTGCAAGGCGCGCAGACCCGGCGGGTGCGGCTGGCCGGGGAACAGACCCGGCCACAGCGTCCAGCAAACTTCGCCGACATAGAGATCGCCTCGCGAATCGACACTCAACCCGTGCGGACCGATAAACGCGGTCGGCGCGGTGCCGGCATGCGGGTCACCGATGCGCGACAGCAGCTTGCCCTGGTGGTCGACGATGCTGACCCGCGGGCCGAGGTTGGGGCTCTTGAGATTGACCGCCATCGCCGGGCCCAGTTCGCCGATATAGCAGACCGGGTGATGCGTATGCGTCATGTAGAGGCCGCACGGGCGGTGCAGATTGTTCCACTGCGCCTCGTACTTGCCGTTGCCGTCGAACACCTGGACGCGGTGGTTCTCGCGGTCGGCGACATAGACCCAGCCGTCGGCATCGGTGCAGATGTTGTGGACGATGTTGAACTGGCCGGGGTCGGTGCCGGGTTCGCCCCACGACATCAGCAGCTTGCCGTCGGGCGCGTATTTGTGGACGCGGGCGTTGCCGTAGCCGTCCGAGACGTAGATCTCGCCCTGCGGCGACAGCGCGGTATGGGTGCAGCGATGGAACGGCTCGCCGCTCATATAGGGCGCCGGCGTGCCGGGGACGCCCAGTTCCAGCAGTACCTTGCCGTCTTCGAGCCGGCACTTGCGCACAAAATGGCCGCCGTCATCGGTCAGGTAGATCGAGTCGTCCGGCCCCATATGGACGCCATGGGCCCGCGGATATTGCCCCTCGCCCCACGAGCGCAGGAAATTGCCGTCGCGGTCGAACACCATCATCGGATGCTCGCCGCGGCCGAAGACATAGACGTTGTCGTTGTTGTCGACGCCGACCGCCGCGACCTCCTTGAACGACCAGCCGTCAGGCAATTTCGCCCAGTTCTCGATGATGCGGTACCGGTATTCGCCGCTCCCGACGATGATCGCCATGGCTGGTCTCCTGGTTGCGCGCCGCCCGAGGGGCGAGGGGCGACGGGCGAGGGTATCGGAGCTGGCGTCATGAAACAATTGACTCGGATTGACGGCCGGACGCCCAGCGCTGGATGCCCGCTGGCGTGGCCATGACGGTCGAGCGAGGCGACGCAGCGGCGGATAAGCGGATAAAGCGATGCGACGCGCGATGCGGCATTTGCGGATGACGCATTGCGCGCTAAAGTGATGCCATGATGACAGACCTTGCCCCGCTCCCCCCGCCCGCCAACCCGAAACTGCGCCGGATGGCGAATGCCCTGCGCGCGCTTGCCATGGACGGCGTCGAACAGGCGAATTCCGGCCATCCCGGCATGCCGATGGGCATGGCCGACATCGCGGCCGTGCTGTTCACCCAGTTTCTGCGCTTCGACCCGCTCGCGCCCGACTGGCCCGACCGCGACCGCTTCGTCCTGTCGAACGGGCACGGCTCGATGCTGCTCTACGGGCTGCTGCATCTGCTCGGCTATCCCGACATGACGCTCGACGAGCTGAAGCATTTTCGCAAGCTCGGCAGCCGCACCGCCGGCCACCCCGAGCGCGGCCTCGCGACCGGCATCGAGACGACGACCGGGCCGCTCGGCCAGGGGATCGGCAATTCGGTCGGCATGGCCTTGGCCGAGCGCCACCTCGCCGCCGAATTCGGCAACGACCTGGTCGATCACCGCACCTACGTCTTTTGCGGCGACGGCTGCCTGGAAGAGGGCATCAGCCACGAGGCGCTGTCGCTCGCCGGGCACCTCAAGCTCAACAAGCTGATCGTCCTCTACGACGACAATTCGATCACGATCGACGGCCCCACCAGTCTTTCGTTCTCCGATGACGTGCTGGAGCGCTTCCGTGCCTACCACTGGGCGGCGGAGCGCGTCGACGGCACGAACCACGACGAGATCGCCGCCGCGATCACCCGCGCGCAGGCCAGCGACCGGCCGAGCCTGATTGCCTGCCGCACGGTGATCGCCTTTGGCGCGCCGACCAAGGCCGGCACCGCGGGGGCGCATGGCAGCCCGCTCGGCGCCGAGGAAATCAAGGGCGCCAAGGAGCGGCTCGGCTGGGAGTTCGGGCCGTTCATCGTGCCCGACGACGTGCGCGCCGAATGGCACGCCGCCGGTGCGCGCGGCGCCAGCGTGCGCGCGGCCTGGGAACAGCGGCTCGCCGCGACCGCGTCGGACCGGCGCGGCGAATTCGTGCGCCGCCAGAAGGGCGAGTTGCCGGCCGATTTTGCCGCGGTGATCGCCAAGGTCTGCGACGATTTCCGGGCCAAGAACGCCAAGCTCGCGACGCGCCAGGCATCGGGCGAGGTGCTCGACGCGCTGGTTGCCGCCGTGCCGGAGCTGCTCGGCGGCTCGGCCGACCTGACCCCGTCGAACAACACCCGGGCCAAGGGTCTGACGGATATCAAGCCCGGCGACTTCGCCGGCCGTTACGTGCGGTACGGCGTGCGCGAGCACGGCATGGCGACGGCGATGAACGGCATCTCGGTGCATGGCGGGCTGATCCCCTATGGCGGCACGTTCATGTGCTTTACCGATTATTGCCGGCCGGCAATCCGCCTGGCGGCGCTGATGGAGACGCGCGTCGTCTTTGTGATGACGCATGATTCGATCGGCCTCGGCGAGGACGGGCCGACCCATCAGCCGGTCGAACATCTGGCCGCGCTGCGGGCGATCCCGCAGCTGCTGGTGTTTCGCCCGGGCGATGCGGTCGAGACCGCCGAATGCTGGGCCTTGGCATTGCAGCACCGTCACGCTCCCTCGATCATGGCGTTGACCCGTCAGGGTCTGCCGTTGCTGCGCACCGAGGCGGGACACGACAACCGCTCAGCCCGCGGCGCCTATGTGCTGGCCGAGGCGGCCGGCGAGCGGCAGGTGAGTTTGCTCGCCACCGGTTCGGAAGTGTCGCTGGCGATGGCGGCGCGCGATCTGCTGAAGGCGGGCGGCATCCGCGCCGCGGTCGTGTCGATGCCGTGCTGGGAATTGTTCGAGGCCCAGCCCGAGGACTATCGCAAGGCGGTGCTCGGCACGGCCCCCCGGGTGGGCGTCGAGGCGGCGGTGCGGTTCGGCTGGGACCGCTGGCTGGGCGAGCACTCGGCGTTCATCGGCATGCACGGCTTCGGCGCCTCGGCGCCGATCGAGGCGCTCTATCCACATTTTGGCATCACGGCCGAGAAGGTCGCCGAGGCGGCCCGCTCGCTGTTGTAGCTTTTGGCGGCGCTGTTCAGGGAGCGGACAATGGCGGTACGGGTGGCGATCAACGGGTTCGGCCGCATCGGGCGCTTGGTGCTGCGCGCGGCCTACGAACATCAGCACAGCGAAGTTGAGGTGGTCGCGATCAACGATCTGGGGCCGGTCGCGACCAATGCACATCTGTTGCGCTACGACAGCGTGCACGGCCGCTTTCCCGGCGAGATCACCACCGGCGACAACTGGATGGATATCGGCCGCGGCAAGATGCGCGTCACCGCCGAGCGCGACCCGGCGAAACTGCCGTGGAAGGAACTGGGGGTTGATGTCGCGCTCGAATGCACCGGCATCTTTACCAAGCGCGACGCGGCGGCCAAGCACCTCGAAGCCGGCGCCAAGAAGGTCATCATCTCCGCCCCGGCCGACGGCGCCGACATGACGATCGTGATGGGCGTCAACCACGACGAGCTGACCCCGGCCCACACGGTCATCTCCAACGCGTCCTGCACCACCAACTGTCTGGCGCCGGTCGCCTATGTCCTGCACAACGGCATCGGCATCGAGCGCGGCTACATGACGACGATCCACTCCTATACGGGCGATCAGAACACCGTCGACACGTTGCACAGCGACCTGCGCCGCGCCCGGGCCGCGGCCTTGTCGATGATCCCGACCTCGACCGGCGCGGCGCGCGCCGTCGGGCTCGTGCTGCCGGCCCTCAAAGGCAAGCTCGACGGCACCGCGATCCGGGTGCCGACCGCCAATGTGTCGCTGATCGACCTGACCTTTGACGCGGCGCGCGAAACCACCGCCGACGAAGTCAACACGCTGATGCAAGAGGCGGCGAAATCGAACCGGTTGAAGGGCATCGTCGGGATCAACGACGCGCCGACCGTGTCGGTCGATTTCAACCATGATTCGCACAGCTCGACCTTCGATGTCACCCAGACCCAGGTGCTCGACAAGCGCTTTGTGCGGGTGTTGTCGTGGTACGACAACGAATGGGGCTTCTCGAACCGGATGGTCGAGGTCGCCGCCTATTTCGGCGCAATGACCTGACGGAAGCCGGCCCGGCGATTATCGTTCATTCGCTGGCACATGCCGTCGCGGCGCTCAGCGCGGCGGCCGAGGCCGGGCGGAGGGTGACGCTCGCCAGCGCGCCGGAAGCCGGCATCCATGCGGGAGCCGGCTGGTTCGGTGCGCTCGTCGCGGCAGCGCGCGAGGCCGTGCCGACGGCGCGGTGCGAAGCGCTGCTCGATTGCGGCGACGATGCCGGTGCCGCCCAGGCCGCGATCCGCGCCGGGATCGAGGGCGTCCTCTTCACCGGCCGCGGCGACGTCGCCGAGCGTCTCGCCGATATCGCCCGGCAGCGCGGCGTTCGCCTCTTGCCGACTCGGCCCGCCGCCGTAGTCGACCTCGCCGCCGAATTCTTCGCCTCGCCCGCAACCCTGCGCCGGCGCTGCGCCGAGGTTCTATCCTCGCCCGCGGCGTTTTGCTAAAAAGGGTGCCGTCCTATCCTCCCGCCACGAGGTACGCCGCGATGAAGCTCAACGGTCACGTCCAGAAGATCCTCGCCAACTACGAGAGCGACAACCCCGGCACCAAGGCGAACCTCGTCCGCATCCTGATGCATGGCAAGCTGGGCGGCACCGGCAAGGTGCTGATCCTGCCGGTCGATCAGGGCAACGAACACGGCCCGGCGCGCAGCTTTGCGCCGAACCCGCCGGCCTATGACCCGCATTACCACTTCCAGCTGGCGCTCGAGGCCGGCCTCAGCGCCTACGCCGCGCCGCTCGGCTTTATCGAGGCGGGTGCCGGGACCTATGCCGGGCAGATCCCGCTGATCCTCAAGGTCAACAGTTCCAACAGCCTGTCGCGCGCCAAGGAAGACGCCTCGCAGGCGGTCACCGCCAGCGTCGCGGACGCGCTGCGCCTCGGCTGCTCGGCGATCGGCTTTACGATCTATCCCGGGTCGGACGTCCAGTTCGACATGTTCGAGGAAATCGCCGAGATGGGCCGCGAAGCCAAGGCGAACGGCCTCGCGGTGGTGATCTGGTCCTATCCGCGCGGCGGCAACCTGTCGCGCGAAGGCGAGACCGCGATCGACATTTGTGCCTATGCCGCCCAG
>Ga0307374_10007675_pt1 | contig 16330 bp, 13 predicted proteins | sample OX3MG_FD_202532 | JGI IMG/M metagenome (GOLD analysis project Ga0307374, IMG submission 202532) | Soil microbial communities from Risofladan, Vaasa, Finland - OX-3 | ecosystem: Environmental > Terrestrial > Soil > Coastal area > Acid sulfate soil | place: Finland: Risofladan, Vaasa | collected... | reverse complement strand
GACCAGCGCGTCGTAGCTCTGCGCGCCCTTGCTCTCGGAGGCGTGCGCGAACACGTCCTTGCGCGCCATCGGGCTCTCGGCGAGCGCCACGTTTTCGGTGATGCGCGTGCGGCAGATCTCGTCTCCGTACTCGGCTTCCAGCTCCCGGACGAGCTGGTGCGACAGCTTGCGCCGGGCGTCGAAACGCGTGACCACGTAGCGCCGAGCGACGCGCTTTTTCAGCACGTGCTCGAGCGCGCGCAACGTCTTGTCGGCCTGCTGCAGGCCTTTGACGGCCAGGTAGTCGGCGGACACCGGGATCAGCACGCGGTCGGCGGCGAAGATCGCCGACAGCGACAGGACGCCGAGCATCGGGCAGCAGTCGATCAGGATCGGCCGCCCGGTATTCAGGTTCTCGCGCACGATGCCGTGGTTGAGACGGTTGAGCACGTTCACGCCCTTGCCGAACTGCGTGTCGACCTTCGCCAGCTCGACGTGCGCGGGGGATCACCAGCCACCCGCCGGTGGAGGCGCGCAGGAGCTGGGCGAGCGCGTTGCCCTGCTGATAGAAGCCGAACATCGATTCGTCCGCGCGCGCCACGCTCGCGCCGCAGACGTAGGACAGGTGCGCCTGGGGGTCGAGATCGATCGCCAGCGGGTTGTAGCCGCGGCGAGCGAGGGCCGCGGTGAGGTTCAGGGAAGTGGTGGTTTTCCCGACCCCGCCTTTCTGGTTGAAGATCGCGATCTTGGCCACGACGCGGCGCCCGTTCTCCCTCGATCCGAGGCGGCCCAATCTACCACAGCGCGGCGCTCAGGCGCTCTGGAACAGCAGCCGCGTGATCACTTCGTTGTCGATGGTCTCCCCGAACAGGCTGCGCGCGAGCAGCTCGCTGCCGAGGAGCTGAGGCGCGATGATAATGTCCGGCTGCACGCGCTTGATCTTGGCCAGGTGCTTGCTGTCGTTGACCGACGTGACGGTCTTGGTGCTCGGTGCCGCCTCCTTGACGGCGAGCACGACGAAGGCGTTCTCGGCGTCGTCATCGCGCAGGCTGAGCACGGCGCGCGCGGCGCCGACCGACACCTGCTCCAGGACGCCCGCATCGGTAGCGTCGCCCACGACCACGTCGGCGCCCTCGGGGTAGCCGTGCTCGCGTCCGGGCGGCACGATGACGGTCACGTGCGAGCCCCGCCGCTGCAGGTCGAGGAACAGGTTCATGGCGAGCGCCGTCGTGCCGACGATCACGAAATGGTTCTTGCGATTCACGTGGGATATCCGCCCTTTCACCAGCTTCTGCAGTCTACCGCCGATCACCGGCCCGACGAACGCGCCGATCGAGGTCGCGAACACCGTGATGCCGAGCACGATGATCGAGACCGAGAACAGGCGCGCGATCTCGCTGTGGGGCGCGATGTCGCCGTAGCCCACGGTCGACATGGTCACGACGGCGAAGTAGAAGGCCGTGCCGAGGTTGCCGATGGGCGGTGAGAAGCCGGAGCCCAGGTACAGCGCGCCGAACGTCGCGTAGATCAGCAGCGATGACACGCTCAGCACCGCGAACAGGCTGCTCGCCGCGAGGCTGCTGCGATCGAAGTGCCGCCAGTATGCCAGCAGCAGCACAGCCAGCGCCACCGTGTAGTAGAGCATTCCTGCCGGCTGCTCGCGCCGCCACAGCATCAGCAGCGCGCCCGCGAGCAGCAGCATGAGCGTGATCGCCCAGGCCACGCGTGCGCGCAGCGCGAGCCCGAACGCCATCAGCACCAGGCCGCCGGCAAAGAGCGCTCCGGGCAGCGCGAGCACGTGCAGCCCTTCGAGGAGCGCGCCACCGCCCTGGCGCCAGAGCTGCGCCGCGTCGGACCGGACCGACCCCACGTATGGGCGCAGCAGCAGCGCGCCGTCCAGGGCCACGAGCAGGGCCAGGCCGTAGTGGGGCATGCCCCACGCGGCGAGCTTCTGCCGCATCAAGTCGAACCTGGAGGCGACGCGATAGCGGTGACCAGACGGAGCGGGCATGGTGGTGTCGGCTCGCGGCGGGGGGGCGGGACGTCGGCGGCTTAGCCCCGCCGCGGCGCCCGTTCTGCCTCGATCCGAAGCGGCCCAATCTACCATATCGCCCCTGCACGCTCGTCGCGCCGCCAGGCTTTCGGCGGGAGGCTGCGTCGAGTTCGAATAGTTGGAACCGTGTCCCAATAATTTGACGATTGCTCGGCGCTGCCCCTAGGATGCGCCGCCATGCGCAAGCACCAGCGGGCCGCACCCGCACCTCGCAAGGCCCGTCCCGCGATCGATGCGCTCAAGCACGACCGGCGCTTTGCCACCACGCTGGTGAGCGGCCTGGAGCTGCTGCGCTGCTTCACGTCCATCGAGGGGACGCTCGGCAATAAGGAACTGGCCGAGCGCACCGGATTGCCCAAGGCCACCGTCTCGCGCCTGGCGTTCACGCTCGCCGCGCTCGGCTACCTGCGCCGCAACCAGCGCCTGGGCAAGTACGAGCTGGGGCCGGCGGTGCTCACGCTCGGCTATCCGCTGCTCGCCAACCTGCGCGCGCGCTTCATCGGCCGGCAGCTGATGCGCGAGCTCACCGACCATACCGGGGGCCAGACCTCGATGGCGCTGCGCCACGACCTCGAGGCGGTGTACGTGGAGAGCTTCCGGCCGGAAGAGGACTGGATCAACCGCCCGGAGATTGGCACCACGCGCCCGGTGATGCGCACGGCGATCGGCCATGCGCTGCTCTTCGCGGCCACGCTCGAGGAGCGCGAGCAGGTGTTCGAGCTGTACCGCAAGCGCGAGCCGCAGCGCTGGCGGCCGGATCAGGCGGCGGTGAACCGCTCCCTGCGCGAGATCGCCGAGCAGGGCTTTTGCTCCATATGGGGCAGCTACCGCAAGGAACTGTGGGCGCTCGGCGCGCCGATGAAGCGCGCCGCGGGCCGCGAGGCGATCGCGTTCAACCTGAGCCTGCTCGCGCATCGCACTACGCGAACGAAGATGACCCGGGACTACGGCCCGCGGCTGGTCGGCCTGGTGCGCAGCGTCGAGTCGACGCTGGGCCTCGGCTAGCGGCGATCGAAGCGGCATTCAAGACAGCGAGGAGATCCGAAGTGGCAAAGATTGCGGGCGGCAAGGCGGTGGTCGGGGCGCTCGTCGACGAAGGGGTCAGGCACGTCTTCGGCCTGATCGGCTCGGCGACGATGGAAGTGTTCGACGCGCTCTACGACGAGAAGAGCGTGCGGCTGATCGGCGTGCGCGACGAGCGCACCGGCACGCACATGGCCGACGCCTACGCGCGCGCGAGCGGCCACGCTGGCGTGATGCTCGCCGGTCAGAACGGCCCGGGCGCGACCAACCTGGTCACGGGCCTGGCGCAGGCGAACGCGGCGTACTCGCCGGTGGTCGCGCTCGCCGGGTCGCTCTCCTCCGGCCACGTGTACCGCGACGCGTTCCAGGAAGTCGACCAGCAGGCGCTGTTCAAACCGGTGACCAAGAAGACCTGGACCGTCACCCAGGCGGCGCGCATCCCGGAGATGCTGCGCGAAGCGTTCCGCACCGCGCTGACGCCGCGCCGCGCTCCGGTGGCGCTTAACCTGCCGCGCGACATCCTCGCGGAAGCGTTCGAGGCGGAGCCGTTTTCCGCCCCCGCGGGTTATCGCGTCGAGGCGATGCCGGGCGGCGACGCGACGCTCGTCGAGCAGGCGGCGGCGCTGCTCGCCGGCGCCGCGCGGCCGCTCATCATCGCCGGCGGCGGCATCAAGAATTCGCGCGCACACCGGGCGGCGCTCGAGCTTGCCGAGGCGCTCGATGCGCCGGTGGCGATGTCCCCGGGGCACGGCGACGCGATCCCGCACGAGCATGCGCTGAACGCGGGGCAGGTGGGGCCGCGCGGCAACGCGGTGGCCTCACGCCTGGCGCGCGAGGCAGACGTCATCCTCGCGCTCGGCACGCGGCTCGGCTTCAACACCACCTTCTACTCCTGGGACAACCTCGGGCGCTCGGCGAAGATCATCCAGGTGGAGCTCGAACCGACGGCGATCGGGCGCTTCTTCCCCGTGGCGCTCGGCATCGTCGGCGACGCGGGCAAGGTCGCGCTGCAGCTCGCGCGGGCGCTGGCGGGTCGCGCGCCGGGCGCCGCGGCGGCGCAGTGGACCCGGGAGTTCCAGGCGCAGCGCAAGGCGCTCTGGGAGGAGCGCGACGCCGCCGCCGCCGCGCAGAGCAACCCCATCCAGCCGGCGACGCTGTTTCGCGCCCTGCGCGGCGTGCTGCCGCGCGACACGATCTACACGATGGACGCCGGCACGCTGTGCCTGCAGGCGACCGACATGATGCGCTACTTCCAGCCGCCGGCCCTGTTCACGCCGCTCGACTTCGGGCTGGTGGGGTTTTCGTACGCGGCGGGCATCGGCGCGAAGCTCGCCTGTCCCGACCGGACGGTGGTCAGCCTGATGGGCGACGGCGGCTTCGGCATGACCATGTCGGAGATCGGCACCGCGGTGGCGCACGGCGTGAACACCGTCTGCATCGTCATGAACAACGGCTGCTGGGGTGCCGAAAAGGCCTACCAGCGCGATTTCTTCGGCGGACGCTACATCGGCGCGGACGTGCCCAACCCGCCTTACGACCAGGTGGCGAAGCTGTTCGGCGCGGCGGGGTTTCGCGTCGACAAGGCCGCGCAGATCGAGGCCGCGCTCGGCGCTGCACTCGCCTGCGGCAAGCCCGCGGTGGTCGACATCCAGGTCGACCCGAACGCCCTGTACAGCTTTCGGCGCGACTCGTTCAAGCACCGCGACCCGGGCGCGAAGTAGCGGCCATGGCGGATACGGCCTTCGACTACGTCATCGTCGGCGCGGGCTCGGCGGGCTGCGCGCTCGCGTACCGGCTCAGCGCAAGCGGCCGGCACCGGGTGCTGCTTCTCGAAGCGGGCGGTGCCGACCGCAACCTCTGGATCCATGTCCCGCTCGGCGTGGCGAAGACGATCCAGGACGAGCGCCTGGTGTGGAAGTTCGCCACCGAGCCGGAGGCCGGGCTCGCCGGGCAGTCGCTCTACTGGCCGCGCGGCCGGGTGCTCGGCGGCTCGAGCTCGGTGAACGGCATGGTGTACGTGCGCGGCGACCCGCGCGAATACGATCACTGGAGGGAGCTCGACAACGACGGCTGGAGCTACCGCGACCTGCTGCCCGTGTTCAAGCGCATGGAGCGCTACGCCGAGGGCGACCCTGCATATCGCGGTCACGACGGGCCGCTCAGCATCACCAACCGCCGCACCAAGGACCCCGATCCGCTCTCCGAGGCCTACGTCGAAGCGTGCCGCCAGTCCGGCATTCCCGGAGTGGAGGACTACAACGCCGCGGACTGGCAGGGCGCGAGCATGCTGCAGCTCAACACGCGCCGGGGCCTGCGCTGCAGCGCCGCCGACGCCTACTTGCGGCCCGCCCTGAAGCGCGCGAACCTCGCCCTGGAAACCGGCGCGCACGTGCTGCGGGTGCTGTTCGAAGGAACACGCGCCGTCGGCGTCGAGTACCGGCGCGGCGCCAAGTCCACGCTTGCGCGCGCCGCGCGCGAGGTGATTCTGTGCGCCGGGTCGGTCCAGTCGCCGCAGCTGCTCGAGCTCTCGGGCGTGGGCGACGGCGCGCGGCTGCAGGGCCTCGGCATTCCCGTCGTTCGCGACCTGCCGGGGGTGGGCGAGGGGCTGATCGACCACCTGCAGGTCCGCCTCACCTTCGAGTGCACGCGACCGATCACCATCAACGACCTGATGCGCAGCCCCTGGCGCCGGCTGCTGGTGGGCATGCGCTTCGTGTTCCTGAGGAAGGGGATCATGACCGCGACGTCCTCGACCGCGCACGCGATTTGCCGCACGCGCCCCGAGCTGGCACGGCCCGACGTGAAGGTGCAGCTCTACCAGATCAGCGGCAAGGACCGCTACGCGCGCACCGCCTCGCTCGGCATCGATCCCTACCCGGGGTTCTCGATCGGGGGGTTCAAGATCCATCCCGAGTCGCGTGGCGCGATCCACGCGCGCTCGGCCGACCCGTTCGCGCCACCCGAGATCCGCGCCAATTACCTGACGCACCCCGACGACCGGAGGACCTGCGTCGACATGCTGCGCCTGGTGAGACGAATCGCCGCGCAGCCAGCATTGCGGCCATTCATCGTCGGCGAGCGCCGGCCCGGGCCGGAGATCGAGGACGACGCGGGACTGCTCGCGTTTGCGCGGGAGACCGGCCAGACGTCCTGGCACCCGATTCGCACCTGCCGGATGGGCAGCGACGAGCAGGCGGTGGTCGACGCGCGGCTGCGGGTGCGCGGGATCGAGGGCCTGCGCGTTGCCGACGCCTCGATCATGCCGACCATGGCCTCGTCCAACAGCAACGCTCCGGCGATCATGATCGGGGAGCGCTGCGCGGATTTTCTGCTTGAGGAGAAATCATGACAGTCGCCAAACGCACCCCGGTCTCGCGCAAGCGCGAGGTCGCCACGCCCAATACCGACGCCCAGCGCGCCTCCGGGGACTGGAACCCGCTGTGGGACACGCTGCGCGAGTGGGACGCCGAATTCCTCGAAGGCTACTTCGCGTTCCGCAACGTGCCGCACCGCAAGGGGCCGTTGCCGCCCAAGTACAAGGAGCTGATCCTGATCGCGATCAACGCTTCGACCACGCACCTGTACGCTCCGGGCGTGCGGCGGCACATCCGCAATGCGCTGCAGCTGGGGGCGACCCCGGAAGAAATCATGGAGGCGGTGCAGCTCACCACCATCCTCGGCATCCACGCCTACAACCTGGCGCTGCCGGTGCTCGCCGAGGAGTTGAAGAATGTCGGGCCCAAGGCGCCCGCGGCGCAGGGCGCGAAGCGGCGCCCCGCGCGTTGAGCGCTGCGGCGCGCTACAGGACGTATTTCTGGTAGCGCAGCAGCCAGGACTTGGCGCTGCGCATGTTCTCGCGGCGCAGCTTCTCGGCCATCTCGGCGTCGCCGCGCCGCATCGCTTCGAGTACCGCGATGTGCTCGCGCAGGCCGGTCTTCGCGCGCTCCGGAAGGATGATGATGCGCCGGATCAGCACCTGGGTCTTTTCGTAGATGCTGTCGAGCATTTGCGCGAGCAGGGGGTTGTTCGCCGTCTCGAGAAGTCGCCTTCTGAAGCGTTCGTAGCCGGTGAGAAAGGCGTCGAACTCGCCCTTCGCCGCGTGCTCGGCGAGCGGGCCGGTGAAATACTCGAGCAGCTCCTGCCAGGACTCGGGCGGCGTGTTCGCGGTGGCCAGGCGGGCGCACAGTCCCTCGAGCACCTCGCGCACGTCGTACAGATCGAACACCTGCGACAGGTCGAGGCGCGCGACCACGGCGCCGCGGTTGGGGATGCGGTTGATCAGGCCGCGCTGCTCCAGCGCGCCGAACACCTCGCGAATGCGAGTGCGCGGGACCTTGAACTCCTGCGCGAGATCCTGCTCCCTGAGCTTCGCGCCGGGAGGGATGTCCTGGTTGACGATGCGCTCGCGCAGGGCGTTCAGCACCTCGCCGACGCCCGGGCGCGTGCCCGAGGCGGGGCGCCTGCGCGCGCGCCGCGTGCGCGGTGCCGGGGGCGCAGCGTCGTTCAAGCGCTTGCCGGCGTGCCCGCGGGCCGCCGCTCAGTTGGCATGCCCGGAGACCGTGAGCCCCAGGCGCTTGAACAGCGCCCGGTCCTTCTCGGTCTGCGGGTTGCCGGTGGTGAGCAGGCGTTCGCCGTAGAAGATCGAGTTCGCGCCGGCGAGGAAGCACAGCGCCTGCGTCGCATCACTCATCGTCTCGCGGCCGGCCGAGAGACGTACGTAGGAGCGCGGCATTGTGATGCGCGCCGCGGCGATCGTGCGCACGAACTCGAATTCGTCCAGCGGCTGCTCGTCGGCGAGCGGCGTGCCCCGCACGCGCACCAGGTTGTTGATTGGCACGCTTTCGGGGTAGGGATCGAGGTTGGCGAGCTGCGCGATGAGCGCGGCGCGGTCGCGCCGCGATTCGCCCATGCCGACGATGCCGCCGCAGCAGACCCGGATGCCGGCCGTGCGCACGCGTTCGAGCGTCTCGAGGCGGTCCCGGTACTGCCGCGTGGTGATGATGCGGCCGTAGAACTCGGGCGAGGTGTCGAGGTTGTGGTTGTAGTAGTCGAGGCCGGCGTCGCGCAGGCGTTCTGCCTGGCCGTCCTTCAGCATGCCGAGGGTGACGCAAGTCTCGAGGCCGAGAGCCTTGACGGCCTCAACCAGCGGCAGCACGCGCTCGAGATCGCGCTCCTTCGGGCTGCGCCAAGCCGCCCCCATGCAAAAGCGCGTGGCGCCCTCGTCCTTCGCCCGCTGCGCCGCCGCGGCCACGTCTTCAACCGAGAGCAGCGGCTGATCCTCCACGCCCGCCGGATGCCGGACCGATTGCGGGCAGTAGCCGCAGTCCTCGGGGCAGCCGCCGGTCTTGATCGAAAGCAGCGTCGAGAGCTGCACGGCGTTGGGATCGAAATGCTGGCGATGTACGCACTGGGCGCGGAACATCAGCTCCGGCAGCGGCAGCTCGAGCAGCGCCGTGACCGCCTCGACGGTCCATTCGACGGCCGTTCCGGGAAGCGGCGCGCGAACCTCCGTGCTCTCGAGGGTGACCTGGGACGACGCGGGATCGGGCATGGGCGTTCCTGTTCCGGAATGGCGTTGGCAGAGGGGGCAAAGCGAGTCGTTCGCGGCACCATACAAACGTGCCTGGAGGCTGTCAATGCGCGTCTCGCTGGAAACCCGGCGTGCCAACGCCGAGGACGCCTGAACAACAGTGGAAATAACGGGTTATTGGAATCCTGGCGCCCCTTGGAGGCGTCCCGGAGCGCGCCCGATCGGAGCCCGCTTTGCGAAACTATCCAACAGACATGTAAACAAGATTGTTGACATATATCCGCGACGCGAATTATGGTGCGCCCGATGCGCTGCGCGCTTCGCGTGCATTGCGCGCGCGTGCCTAGCGCGTGCCTCGCGCGTGCCTAGAACGATAACGCCGGTCTTCTTTTCGAGAGCATGGAAGCAGACAAACCTGAGCAGTCCGCAGGGCCGCTCGAGCGCGGGCCGCTGAGCGGATATCGGGTCCTGGAGCTCGGCTCGACCGTGGCGGGGCCATTCTGCGGGCGCCTGCTCGCGGACTTCGGTGCCGAGGTGCTGAAGGTGGAGGAGGCGCAAGGCGATCCGGTGCGCACCATGGGCAAGCGCTTCCACGGCAAGTCGCTGTACGCCGCCAGCATCTTCCGCAACAAGGCGCTCATCTCGGTGGATTTGCGCACGCCGCAGGGTCAGGAGATCGTGCGCGAGCTGGTGAAGAAGTGCGACCTGGTGGTCGAGAACTTCCGCCCCGGCGGCTTGGAGAAATGGGGCCTGGGCTACGCGCAGCTCTCCGCGCTCAACCCGCGGCTGGTGATGGTGCGCATCAGCGGTTTCGGCCAGGACGGCCCCTACAGCCAGCGCGCCGGCTATGGGGTGATCGGCGAGGCGGTGAGCGGGCTGCGCCACCTGACCGGCGATCCCGACCGGCCGCCCTCGCGAGTGGCGGTGTCGATGACCGACTACATCACCGGCCTGTACGCGGCCTTCGGCGCCACCCTCGCGCTGCTCGCGCGCGAGAAGACCGGCCGCGGCCAGTACATCGACGCCGCGCTCTACGAGTGCGCCTTCAGCTTCATGGAGCCGTGGATTCCGGCCTACCAGAAGCTCGGTCACGTCGCGATGCGCTCGGGCTCGCGCCTGCCCGAGAGCACGCCGAACAACCTCTTTCCCACCGCGGACCGGCAGTTCATCCACATCACCGCGATGGGCGATTCGGTGTTCGAGCGTCTCGCCCGGGCGATGGGGCAGCCGGCGCTCGCCGAGGATCCCCGCTTCGCGACGGCGCTCGCGCGCTCCGAGAACCACGAGGCGATCGACGACCTGATCGCGCGCTGGACGACGCGCCACGCGCTCGCCGAGCTTGAGGCGGTGCTCGAGCGTGCACGGGTGCCGGCCACCCGCGTGTTCACCATTGCCGACATCTTCGGCGATCCGCACTATCGCGCGCGCGGCTCGATCGTCGAGGCGCCGGACGAGGACCTCGGCGGGGTGGCAATGGCCGCGGTCGTGCCGCGGCTGTCCGACACGCCCGGCAAGGTCCGCCACAGCGGCCACCGCGTCGGCCAGGACACGCGCAGGGTGCTGGGAGAGCTGCTCGGGCTCGCGCCGGAGCGCATCGATGCGCTCGCCAGGGCGGGAATCGTGAAGTGCGAGCAGGGACCAGAGTGACATGAGCGCGAGCGAGCAGCCTCAATCGCCGTTCGAGCGCCTGATGAAGGACTATGAGGCGCGCCTCGCCAAGGCGATGGCGATGGGCGGGCCGGAGAAGCTCGTCCGGCGCAAGGCCGCGGGCGTGCTGAACGCGCGCGAGCGCATCGCCTATCTGTGCGACCCGGGAACTTTCATCGAATCGGGTCTCTTCGGCACGTCCTCGTCCAATCCCGCGGACCGCGAGCGCAGCCCGGCCGACGGCAAGGTCGCCGGCTTCGGCAGGATCGACGGACGCGAGAGCGCGGTGGCCGCGAACGACTTCACCGTGATGGGCGCCTCGAGCAGCTCGACCAACGGCCGCAAGCTCGCGCACCTGAAGCGCGTGGCGTGCCAACGCGGCCTGCCGATGGTGTTTCTCGGCGAGTCCTCGGGCGCGCGTCTGCCCGACCATATGGGCTCCCGCGGCATGGGCACGCTGCTTGCCAACGATGGCACCCAGTACCTGCGCCTGCGCGAGACGCCGTGGGCCTCCGCGACGCTCGGCCTGTCCTACGGCTCTTCGTCCTGGTACGCGGTGCTCTCGGAGTTCAGCGTCATGCGCAAGGGCGCGGTGCTCGCGGTGTCGAGCTCGCTGCTCGCTTCGCTCGCGATCAAGGAGAAGGTCGATCCCGAGGAGCTCGGCGGCTGGCGGGTGCACGCGGAGGTGACCGGCTTCGCCGACGTGGTGGTCGACACCGACGAGCAGGCGCTCGATGCGATCAAGACCTTCCTCGGCTACATGCCGGCGCACTGCAACGAGGCGCCCCCCGAGCGCCCGGTGCCCGCCGGCTCGGGCGAGGACATGCGCGATGTGCTCGGCTTGCTGCCCTCGAGCCGCACCCAGGTCTACGATGTGCGCAAGCTCGTGCGCGCAATCGTCGACAAGGACAGCTTCTTCGAGCTCAAGCCGCGCTTCGGCAAGGTGGCGGTGACGGGGCTGGCGCGTCTGGCCGGCCGCAGCGTGGGTATCATCGCCAACAACCCGCTGGTGAAGGGCGGCGCGCTCGATGCCGAGGCTTGCGAGAAGATCACCAGCTTCCTGGTGCTGTGCGACTCCTTCAACGTCCCGATCGTGATGCTGGTCGACAACCCCGGGTTCGTGATTGGCGCCGACGCCGAGCGCAAGCGCGCGCCCGGCAAGATCATGAACTTCATGAACGCGCTCGCGCTGGTCAGCGTGCCCAAGCTCTCGGTCATCCTGCGCAAGAGCTACGGTCAAGCCTATCTCAACATGGGTGGGGGCCGGAACTCGGACGAAGTGGCGGCGTGGCCGACCGCGGAGGTGAGCTTCATGGATCCGCAGTTCGCGGTGCAGGTGGTGCACGCGCTCGAGCCGGGCCAGCCGGGATTCGACGAGGCGCTCGCCCGCATGAGCCGCGACAGCGAGGTCTGGGACATGGCCTCCGTCTACGCGGCGCAGGCGGTGATCCGGCCGCAGGAGACGCGCGAGTACCTGATCCGCATGCTGGAGGTGCATCGCCTGCGCATGACCGGCGGGGTCGGCCAGCACCTGATGCGCGCCTGGCCGACGAGCTTCTGAGAGGGCGCGCGTGCTCGACAAGGTCGTCGTTGCCAACCGGGGCGCCGTCGCGGCGCGGGTGCTGCGCGCGCTGAACTCGCTCGGGGTGAGCTCCGTGGCGGTGTATTCGGACGCCGACGCGGACGCGCCCTATCTCGCGCTCGCGAGTGAGACCTTCCACATCGGCGCGGCGCCCGCGCGCGAGAGCTACCTGAACCAGGATGCGCTGCTCGAAGTGCTGCGCGTCTCGCACGCCGATGGCCTGCATCCCGGCTACGGCTTCCTTTCGGAGAACCATCGCTTCGCGCAGCGCGTGCAGGACGCCGGTGCCTGCTTCGTCGGTCCCTCGCCGCGCTGGATCGATGCCATGGGCCACAAGACCCGGGCACGCGAGCTCGCAGCGCAACACGGCCTGCCCGTCGGGCGCGGAACCGGGGTGCTGCTGGGGGATTCTCAGGCGATGCTGCGCGCGGCCGAGCAGATCGGCTACCCGGTGCTGGTCAAGCCCGCGGCGGGCGGCGGCGGAATCGGCATGATCGCCGTGTACAAACCCGAAGAGCTCGCCGCCGCGGTTGAGCGCGCGGCCTCGCTCGCCGAGCGCGGTTTCGCCAATGCCGAGGTGTACCTCGAGCGCCTGGTCGAGCGCCCGCGCCACGTCGAGATCCAGGTGCTCGGGGACAGCACGGGCGCGGTGCGCCACCTGTTCGAGCGCGACTGCTCGGTGCAGCGGCGCCACCAGAAGATCATCGAGGAAGCGCCGGCACCGGCCATCGCCCGCGAACACGTGGAGCGGCTCGCCGCGCAGGTGGCGCAGGTGCTCGGCCGCATCGGCTACGACAACATCGGCACGGTCGAGATGCTGATGGGGCCCGACGGGCAGTTCAGCTTCCTCGAGATGAACACGCGGCTGCAGGTCGAGCACGGCGTGACCGAGGAGGTCACCGGCGTGGATCTGGTCGCGGCCCAGCTGCGCTCGGCGGCCGGCGAATCGCTCTCGGAGATCCTGCCCGCGCGCATCGCGATGGACGGCCATGCGATCCAGGCGCGCGTGTACGCGGAGGATTCGAAGCGCTTTTTCCCCTCGCCCGGGCCGCTGCAGCGGTTCCGCCCGCCGCGGGGCGAGGGCATCCGGGTCGAGACCGGCTATCGCGAAGGTCAGCAGGTGACGGCGCACTACGACCCGCTGCTCGCGAAGGTGATCGCGCACGCGCCGACGCGCCAGGCGGCGATCAGCCGGCTGGTCGAGGCCCTGGAAGCGTTCGAGATCCAGGGCGTGAAGAACAACGTGCCGGCGCTCGTCGCGATCCTGCGCTCCGACGAGTTTCGCAGTGGCAGGGTGCACACGGGGCTCGCGGCCGAGGTACTGGCGCGCGTGCGCTGATCGGTTGGGGCGAATTTGACAGAGGAGCGAAACTTGGCCACCTATGAAGCGCGGTCGGAAGTGACCGGATCGGTCTGGAACGTGGTCTGCGAGGTCGGGCAGCGGCTCGAGCCCGGGGACACCGTCATGGTCATCGAGTCGATGAAGATGGAAATCCCGGTGATCGCGGAAGACGGCGGGGTGGTGAAGGAGATCCTCGTCGCCAAGGGCACGGCGGTCACCGAGGGCCAGCCGGTGGCGGTGCTGGAGGCCAAATGAGCACTGCGGGGCGAGACGAGCCACCTGCGGACGGGGGCTGGGCCGCCGAGCTTGAAGAGCTGCGCTTTCGCCTCGAGCAGGCGCAGGCCCTGGGCGGCCCCGAAGCGGTCGCCAAGCACCATCAGCAGGGCCGGCTGACGATCCGCGAGCGCCTGCGCGGGCTGGCCGACCCGGATTCGTTCGCCGAGGTCGGCACGCTCACCGGGCAGGGGCGCTACGAGGGTGAAAAGCTCACCGGGGTCACGCCCGCGCCCTACGTCATGGGGCTGGCGAAAATCGACGGGCGCCCGATCGCCGTCGGCGGCGAGGACTTCACCGTGCGCGGCGGCACGAGCTGGAGCGGCGATCGCAAGAAGGGCGGCCAGGGCGGGTTTGTCGAGGATCTCGCGCGCGCCTATCGCATCCCGCTCGTGAACCTGATCGACGGCGCCGGCGGCAGCGTGACCTCGATCCAGCGGCGCGGCCACTCGGTGTTTCCCGGCGTGCACGGCTTCGAGCAGTCGGTGGCGCTGCTCGGCGAAGTCCCGGTGGTATGCGCGGTCATGGGCACGGCGGCAGGCGGCCCCGCCGGCCGCGCGATCCTGTCGCACTGGTCGGTGATGGTGAAGGACACCGCGCAGGTGTTCGCCGCCGGACCGCCGGTGGTCGAGCGCTCGCTCGGGCAGAAGATCACCAAGGAGGAGCTCGGGGGCGCCCGGCTCGCGGTGGACGTCGCGGGCACCATCGACAACGTCGCCGAGAGCGAAGCGCAGTGCTTCGAGATGATTCGCCGCTATCTGAGCTACATGCCGGCGAACGTCTGGGAATTGCCCCCGCTCACCGACAGCGGCGATGCGCCGCAGCGCCGCGAGGAGGAGCTCGCGCGCATCGTGCCAAAGGACCGGCGCAAGCCCTACAACATGCGCTGCCTGATCGAGCTCATCGTGGATCGCGGCTCGATGTTCGAGATCCAGCCCACGTTCGGAAAATCCCTCATCACCTGCCTGGCGCGCATGGACGGCAAGGTGGTCGGCATCGTGGCGAACAACCCGATGGTGTACGCTGGCGCGCTCGACGTGAAAGGGGCGCGCAAGCAGACACACTTCGTCGAGCTGTGCGACTGCTTCCACATCCCGCTCATCTTCCTGGTCGACGTGCCGGGGTTCATGGTCGGCAAGGACGCCGAGGCGGCGGCGACGCTGAGAGAGGGGATGCGCAGCGTCTACGTGGGGCTGCAGGCGACGGTGCCGATGTACACGGTCGTCATCCGCAAGTGCTACGGCATGGCGGGCATGGGTGCGACCGACAAGAACGGCCTGGATTTCAAGATCGCGTGGCCGTCCGCGGAGTGGGGCTCGCTGCCGATCGAGGGCGGGGTCGCGGCGGCGTTCAGAAGGGAAATCGAGAAAGCCGCCGATCCGAAGGCGCGCGAACGCGAGCTGGAGGCGCAGCTGCGGGCCCAGGCATCGCCGCTGCGCACCGCCGAGGCGTTCGGCGTGGAGGAAATCATCGATCCGCGCGCGACGCGGCCGTACCTGTGCCGCTTCATCGATGCCGCACAAGGAAGGCTGCGCACGACGGTGGGGCCGAAGCCCAGGTACGGGGTGCGGCCCTGAGCGAAATGGACCGGCTGGCGCGGGTTTGCGCTCGGCCCGGTCCGTCCAAGCGCCGCGAGCAGGGCGGTTTTCCTCGCGGCTTGATAACTACCACAGAGGAGAAGGAAGAATGATCAGGAGACGTTATCAGGGATGGCTGGCGGTCGCCGCTCTCGCATTTGCGGCCTTACGCCCCGCCTACGCGGAGGTGAGCGACGTCAGTCTGTCGCTGCAATTCGGGATCGGCTACCTGCCGCTCACGGTCATGCGGCGCGACAAGCTGGTCGAGAAGCACCTCGCGGCGGAGGGATTGGGCGCGACCAAGGTGACCTGGGCCCGGCTCGGGGCCGGGTCGGCTGCCAACGACGCCCTGCTCTCGGGCAGCCTGAACTTCGCGGCGGGCGGCACCGCGCCGGCGTTCCTGCTCTGGGATCGAACCATGGGCAACCTCGGCGTGCGCGGCGTGGCGGCGCTGTGCTCCATGCCGAACCTGCTGGTCACCCGCAACCCGAACGTCAAGACGCTGCGCGACTTCACGGACAAGGACCGCATCGCGATGGCGGGCGCCGGCTCCTCGGTGCAGACCTACTATCTGCGCATGGCGGCGGCCCAGCTGTTCGGCATGAAGCACTACAACAAGTTCGACAGCCTCATGGTGAAGATGCCCCATCCGGTCGGCCTGACCGCGCTGCTGTCGGGGCAGGGGGAGATCGACGCGCAATTCACATCGCCGCCATTCCAGTATTACGCCCTGGAACACCCCGGAATCCACACGGTGCTCAACTCCTATGACGTGATGGGTGGACCGAACACCTTCCTGATGGTGTGGACGACGGAGAAATTCCGCAAGGAGAACCCGAAGACCTACAAGGCGGTGTTTGACGCGCTCAGCGAGGCAACCGCGTTCATCAACGCTCACCCGAAGGAAGCGGCGCAGATCTACGTCGCGGACGGCGGCAACAAGGATTCGGTCGACAAGATCCTGGGCATGATGGAGAAACCCGGCATGAAGTACACGCTGGCGCCGCAGGCGACGTTGAAGTACGCGAAGTTCATGTACCAGGTCGGGGTCCTGCACCACGATCCGAAATCGTGGAAGGATCTGTTTTTTTCCGAAGTGCACGATCTGCCGGGGAGCTAAGATTCGGTGCTCGGGGGCCGAGCGGGCCCCGAGCACCGAACTGACGAGGAGGAAAGGATGGGCCAGGCAATCGAGGACGCACCGCTGCTGGACGTTCGCGGTGTGACGCTGCAGTACAAGACCAAGGACCACCTGGTGACGGCGACCTACCGGGTGGACTTCCGGGTCGAGCGCTCGGACCGCTTCGTGCTGCTGGGGCCCTCG
>Ga0307374_10007673_pt1 | contig 16333 bp, 14 predicted proteins | sample OX3MG_FD_202532 | JGI IMG/M metagenome (GOLD analysis project Ga0307374, IMG submission 202532) | Soil microbial communities from Risofladan, Vaasa, Finland - OX-3 | ecosystem: Environmental > Terrestrial > Soil > Coastal area > Acid sulfate soil | place: Finland: Risofladan, Vaasa | collected... | reverse complement strand
AAATGATGGTGGTCGCTCATATTGGTGTCGAAATACGACCGCCCCGAATTCACCACGACCTCGCGCAGCAACCCGGCATCGACGAATTGATGCAGGCTGTTGTAGACGGTAGCGAGCGACACCCGGATCGACGCGGCCAGAGCCTCGCCGTGGAGCTGCTCGGCGCTGACATGGCGGTCGCCCTGCTCGAACAGCAGACGCGCCAGGGCCAGCCGCTGCCGGGTCGGCCGAAGCCGTGCCGCCCGCAGCATGTCGAGGGCATTGGTGAAAGGCCGTGACGCCGTCATGGGTCGAATATGGGGCCGGACAGGCTGGATTGAAAGGACGCGCGATCCTAGCTCAGGCCGCCCGGACGGGAAAGGCAGTTGATCGCCGCCGGCCCGTCATCGGCCGCCGCTTATGGCATTGCCGCAGACAATGGCCGGAATGCCGCCGGGCTAGGTCCGCGCCACGGTGGACGACGTGTTGCGGACGATGTCGCCGAGCTGGCCGTGGATGCGGAAGACGACGAGGATCATCTCGCAGGTAACGCGCCAGAAGATCAAGCCGATGACCGCCCCGATGATGCTGAGGACGAATTCCCAGAACCCATGGAACAACGACGTGATCACGCCGATGACGACGAGGGCGATCACGATCCAGTAAAGGACGTGGATGACCAAGGGCGTGACCATCTCGTCGAAGCCCAGGAACTTGTGCAACATTTTTTCCTCCCCTTGAACTCCGCTTGAATTTTCGCAGCGGCGCCGGGCGGCGCGATCGCCGCGCCCGCACGCGGCGCCGGCGGGCTCAGTCGCCGGTCCGCAGCCGGTCGACCAGCTCGCGAACGGTCGGAATGAAGCCGTTGGCATAGAACGGGTCGCGGGCGAAGCGATAGGCGTTGTGGCCGGCAAACATGAGCTGGAACTCGACGTCGTCGGAGTGGCGGATCGCCTGCAACGTCTTCTGGATGCAGAAGCTGCGCGGATCGGCCTTCTTGCCGGTCGAGCCCGGCTCGGTCTGCGCCCAGTTGGAGAACTGGCACGCCGAGAGGCATCCCATGCAGCCGATCTGGTCGGTGCGGATCTCGTATGCCTTCTCGGGGGTGACGAAGACCAGCGTGCTGTCCGGCGTGCGCAGCGCCTCGGTGAAGCCTTGGCTGATCCAGATGAGGGCGCGCTCGCGGTCGTGCGGCGTGAGATAGACGACCCGGCGCCGCGCGCCCACCTCGAGCGGCGCCAGATGATCGCCCACTGCCTCGACCGAATAGGCGACCTGGCGCTCCGAGCGCTGCTGCAACTCGTTGAGGAAGTTGTTGCGCACGGCCGAGGAATAGAACCCGGTCGGGCTGAAGCGATTGAGATAGACGTCGCCGCTCTTGAGCGTCAGCAGCTTGTGCTTCCAGGCGTCGGAAATCGGGCTCTCCTTGGTCAGGAGCGGCCGCGTGCCGAATTGAAACGCCACCGGCCCGAGATCGGGATTGGCGATCCAGTCCTCCCACTCCTTGAGGCACCACACGCCGCCCGCCATGAAGATCGGCGTCTCCGCGAGCCCGAACTCGCGCATCATCTGGCGCAGCTCGTAAACCCGCGGGAAGGGCGGCTCAGGATTCTCGGGATCGTCGTTGTTGGAGATGCCGTTATGCCCGCCGGCCAGCCAGGGGTCCTCGTAGACGACGCCGCCGAGCCATTCGCAGAACTTGTGATAGGCGCGCTTCCACAGTGCGCGGAAGGCGCGGGCCGAGGATACGATGGGGTAGTACTGGACCCCGTAGCGGGCGCAGATTTCGGCGATGCGGTAGGGCATGCCGGCGCCGCAAGTGACGCCGTTGATGAGGCCGCGCGCGCCCTCGAGCACGCCGTGCAGGATGCGCTCGGCCGCGGCCATCTCCCACAGCACGTTCATGTGGATGCGGCCCTGGCCGCACGACTGCTCCCAGGCGACGCGCGCCTGCTCGATGCCGCCGGCGATGGCGTAACGGATCAGTTCCTCGTGGCGCTCGCGCCGGGTGCGGCCAAGATAGCGCTGCTCGACCAGGCTGCCGTCGGCGCCGAAGCTGTCGGCATTGACGCCCGAGAACGTGCCGACGCCGCCGCACGCGGCCCACGCGCCCGAACTCTCGCCGTTCGACACGGAAATCCCCTTGCCGCCCTCGACGAGCGGCAGCACCTCACGGCCGGAGACGACCAGCGCATTGAGCGGCCTCACTTCTCTCGACTCCCCTTGAGACCGGCCGCAGCCGGTCCTGCCGTCTGGTGGCGGACGCCCGAGATTAACACATCGGGGCAATCGGTGAAAACCGCGGCGGCGCCCCAGGCGAACAGCGTCCGGGCCCGTTCCGGCGCATTGACGGTATAGGCGCGCAGTGGCAGATGCGCGCTGACCGCCGCGACGATAGCCGCGTCGAGGGCGCGGTGGTCGGCATGCAGCGCGGCGCATTGCAGCCGCTCGGTTCGAACCCGCCAATCCGCCGGCACCGATTTGACGATGAGCGCGCGCGGGATTCCAGGCGCCGCCGCCTGCGCGACAGCGAGGGCATCGGCCGCGAAGCTCGACAGGACGATGCCGCCGGCCGTGCCGCAGCGGGAGAGAGCGGCGAGCGTCGCGCGCATCGTCCGCGGCCCGTCTCCGGGCGCCGCCTTGACCTCGATCACTGCGCCCATGGCGAGTGCATCGAGCAGCGCCAACGCCTCGTCGAGGCGCGGCACGCGCTCGCCACGGTATTGGGCGGCGAACCACCTGCCCGCGTCGAGCGTGGCGATGTCCGCGGCGCTGCGTTCGGCGGCGATGCCGCGCCCGTCCGTGGTGCGCTCGAGCCGCGCATCATGGAGCAGGATCGGGCAATCGTCACGCGTCGCCTGGACGTCGAACTCGACCCAGCGCGCGCCGAGGGCATGCGCATGGCGCAGGCCCGCGAGCGTGTTCTCGGGCGCTTTCAGCGATGCGCCGCGATGGCCGATGATGCGCGGCGGCGGCGGTGATGACGACAGGATGGCGTTCACCCTTGCCGCGGGTCAGTACCGCGGCGTCATCGATGGTGCGTCGGCATGGCGGCCGCGTCGCAGCGCAGGAAGGCGCGATGCCGGCTCACGTCGCCGCCTTGGCCTCTTCGCGCCGCGGGCGGCGTTCTTCCTCGAGCCGCGCGCTGATGTCGGCGCCGGTGGCCTGATCGACCTGCTTCATGCTGAGCTTCACCTTGCCGCGGTCGTCGAAGCCGAGCACCTTGACCTTCACCTGGTCGCCGACATTGACCACGTCGGTCACCTTGCCGACGCGCTGGGGGGCGAGCTCGCTGATGTGGACGAGCCCGTCCCGTGCGCCGAGGAAGTTGACGAAGGCGCCGAAATCGACGGTCTTCACCACCTTGCCGGTATAGATGACGCCGAGCTCGGGCTCGGCGACGATGCCGCGGATCCAATCGATTGCCGCGCGCGAGGCATCGGCGTCGACGGCGGCCACCTTGACCGTGCCGTCGTCCTCGATGTCGATCTTCGCTCCCGTCACCTCGCAGATCTCGCGGATGACCTTGCCGCCCGAGCCGATCACTTCGCGGATCTTGTCCTTGGGGATGGTGATGACGGTGATGCGCGGCGCGTTGCTGCTCACCGCCTCGCGCGCGGCGGACAGCGCCTTCGCCATCTCGCCCAGGATGTACAGGCGCCCGTCCTTCGCCTGCTCCAGCGCCATGCGCATGATCTCTTCGGTGATCGAGGTGATCTTGATGTCCATCTGCAGCGCGGTGACGCCGTTGTCGGTGCCCGCCACCTTGAAGTCCATGTCGCCGAGATGGTCCTCGTCGCCGAGGATGTCGGACAGCACGGCGAACCCGTCCGCCTCCTTGATGAGGCCCATGGCGATGCCGGCGACCGGCCGCGCCAGCGGCACGCCCGCATCCATCAGCGACAGCGAGGCGCCGCACACCGTCGCCATTGACGACGAACCGTTCGATTCGGTGATTTCGGAGACGATGCGGACGGTATAGGGAAAGCTCTCCTTGGTCGGCAGCAGCGGATGCACGGCGCGCCAGGCGAGCTTGCCGTGCCCGATCTCGCGCCGTCCGGGCGAGCCCATCCGTCCCGTCTCGCCGGTCGAATAGGGCGGAAAATTGTAGTGCAGCATGAAATGCGAACGGTATTCGCCTTCGAGCGCGTCGATGATCTGCTCGTCCTGGCCGGTGCCGAGCGTGGCGACGACGAGCGCCTGGGTCTCGCCGCGGGTGAAGATGGCCGAGCCGTGTGCGCGCGGCAGCACGCCGACGTCGCAGGCGATCGGGCGGATCGTGCTCGTATCGCGTCCGTCGATGCGCGGCTTCCCTTCGAGAATGGCGCCGCGCACGATCTCCTTTTCGAGTTCCTTGAAGATCTTGCCGGCCAGCGTGCGCTTGCTCTCGTCGGGAACGATGCTGCCGATCTCGGCCTTGATCTCCTCGATCCGGTTGGCGCGCGCCTGCTTCTGCTGTTCGCCATAGGCCTCGCGCAGCTTGTCGCTGATGCCGTGCGCGCGGAGTTCCGCTTCGAGCGCCTTGACCTCGTCCTCCTTCGACGGGAGATTCCATGGCTCCTTGGCCGCGGCCTCGGCCAGCTCGATGATCGCCGCGAGGACCGGCTGAAACTCGCGGTGACCGAACATGACGGCGCCGAGCATGACGTCTTCGCTCAGCTCCTTCGCCTCGGACTCGACCATGAGCACGCCGGCGCTCGTGCCGGCGACGATGAGGTCGAGCGCGCTGTTCTCCATCTCGTCGAGGCGCGGGTTGAGGACATAGCTTCCGTCGATGTAGCCGACCCGCGCGCCGCCGATCGGCCCCAGAAATGGGATGCCGGACAGCGTCAGCGCCGCCGAGGCGCCGACGAGCGCGACGATGTCGGGATCGTTCTCCAGGTCGTGCGACAGCACCGTGCAGATGACCTGGGTCTCGTTGAGGAAGCCGGACGCGAAGAGCGGCCGGATCGGGCGGTCGATCAGGCGCGACGTCAGCGTTTCCTTCTCCGACGGCCGGCCCTCACGCTTGAAGAAGCCGCCCGGAATCTTGCCCGCGGCGAAGGTCTTCTCCTGGTAGTTCACGGTGAGCGGGAAGAAATCCTGGCCGGGCTTCGACTGCCTGGCCGCGACGGCGGTGCACAGCACCGTCGTCTCGCCATAGGTCGCGAGCACCGCGCCGTCGGCCTGGCGCGCAACTCTACCGGTTTCGAGCGTGAGGCGGCGGCCGCCCCACATGACTTCCTTGCGGAAAACGTCGAACATCGCTCTCTTCTCTCTCTTCTCTCTGGGGAAAAAGTGAGCGCGGCGCGGGCGACGCCGGGCGTCGCCGCATGCGGACCGCGCGAATCATGGGACAACAGGATGGCCTCGCCCCGGTGGGCGAGGGACAAGGTCGGGACGCGGCGTTCAGCGCCGGAGCCCCAGCCGCCCGATCAACTCTTCGTAGCGGGCGGGCCCGGTGCGCTTCAGATAGTCGAGCAGGCTGCGGCGCTGGCCGACCATGACCAAGAGGCCGCGCCGCGAATGAAAATCCTTTTTGTGCGTCGACAGATGGTCGGTGAGATTGCGGATGCGTTCCGACAGGATCGCAACCTGAACCTCCGGCGATCCGGTATCGCCGGACTTGCGGGCGTATTCGCCAATCAGCTCCTGCTTGCGCACGGCCGTAATCGACATCTTGCTGCTCCCAAGGGTCACAAGTTCAACACGCGTATCGGCCGCAAGCCGCCCGCTTCGACCTCGACCAGCGCCACGAGCTTTCCTTCGCTCATGGCGCACAGCGTCACGCCGTCGCCGATTTGATCGATGCGCGCCCGATCCGACGGGCGCAACGCGGTCACGGACTGGCCGTGACGCAGCGCATGGGCTTCGGCATCCGTCAGGGCCAGCGCCGGGATGTCGTCCAGCGCGGTCTCGATCGGATACAGATGCTCCGATACAACCGCACTATGCCCCAGCGCCGCAAGTTTATCCAGGGAAATCGCCTGTTCCATCCGGAACCGGCCGACCGTGCGTCGGCACAACGCGGTGACGTGGGCATGCGTGCCGAGCACCTCGCCAAGATCGCGCGCCAGCGCACGAATATAGGTGCCGCGCCCTACCGCCGCGGTCAGCACCGCATGGTCCGGGTCCGGGAGGTCGAGAAGTTCGAGGCTCACGATCGTCACCGGTCGCGGCGCGAGTTCCGGGTTCATGCCCTCCCGCGCGAGGTCGTAGGCCCGTGCACCCGCGATCTTGAGCGCCGAATAGGCCGGTGGTCGCTGCATCAGCGTGCCGACGAAGCGCGGCAGCACGCGTTCGATCGCGGCCGCCTCGGGCCGTACCGGGCTCGCCGCGACGATCGCCCCCTCGGCGTCGTCGGTGTCGCGCGCCTCGCCCCAGCGCAGCGTGAAATGGTAGTGCTTCAGGCCGTTGATCACCCAGGAAACGGTCTTGGTGGCCTCGCCGAGCGCGATCGGCAGCACGCCCGTGGCGAGCGGGTCGAGCGTGCCGCCATGCCCTGCCTTGGCCGCGCCGGTGATGCGGCGCACCGCCGCGACGGCCGCCGCGGAAGTCAGGCCCCGCGGCTTGTCGAGCACGATCCAGCCGTGGATGGGCGTGCCGCGCCGCCTACGCGCCATCGCCGCCGTCCTCGCTTTCGGGCGGTTCGGGCGCCGCGAGGTCGCGCTTGACTGCCGGTGTGCGCAGGAGCGCATCGATGCGGCTTGCGTAATCGAACGAGGTGTCGAGCGCGAAAGCCAGCGCCGGCGCGTGGCGCAGCCGCACCTCGTGCGCGAGCGCGCGGCGCAGAAAGGGCGCGCTGCGGCCGAGCGCCGCCATGATCTCGGCGCCGTTCGACCCGCCGAGCGGCACGACAAAAGCGGTCGCGCTCTTGAGGTCGGGCGTCACGCGCACCTCGGTAACGGTGACGGTCGCGTCAGCGAGCGCCGGATCGCGCAACTCCCCGCGCTCGAAGATGCGCGCAAGCGCGTGCCGCAGTTCCTCTCCCACTCGCAGCGAGCGCTGTCCCGGCGTGTGCGTCGCCATCAGGCTGATCCGCCCGTCACAGCGCGCGCGCGACCTCTTCGACCTCAAAGCACTCGATGACGTCGCCGACCTGGATGTCCTGGTAGTTCTCGAACGCCATGCCGCATTCGAAGCCCTCGCGCACTTCGCGGACCTCGTCCTTGAAGCGCTTCAGCGTCTTGAGGCTGCCTTCGTGGATCACGACGTTGTCGCGCAAGAGCCGTACCTTCGCCCCGCGGCGGACGACGCCGTCGGTGATCATGCAGCCGGCGACCTTGCCGACCTTGGTGATGGCGAAGACCTCGCGGATCGCGGCATTGCCGAGGAAGCGCTCGCGCTTGGCCGGCGACAGCAACCCGCTGAGCGCCGCCTTCATGTCGTCGATCACGTCGTAGATGATCGAGTAGTAGCGGATCTCGACGCCGTCGCGGCGGGCGAGGTCGCGGGCTTGAGGATTGGCGCGGACGTTGAAGCCGATGATCACCGCGTTCGAGGCCTTGGCCAGGATCACATCGCTCTCGTTGATGCCACCCACCGCGGCATGCAGCACGCGCATCTGGACCTCGTCGGTGGAGATCTTCTCGAGCGAGCCGGTGATCGCCTCGAGCGAGCCCTGCACATCCGACTTCACCACCACGGGCAGTTCCTTGGCGGCGCCCGCGGCGATCTGCGAGAACATCTGCTCGAGCGTGCCGCGCGCGCCCTGGGCCGCGAGCTGTTCGCGCCGGCGGCGCTGGCGGTAGTCGGCGATGTCGCGGGCGCGGTTTTCGTTCTCGGCGACGACGAAATCATCGCCGGCCAAGGGCGTGCCGTTGAGGCCCAGCACCTCGACCGGCATCGACGGTCCCGCCTCCTTGATGTTCGCGTTGCGCTCGTCGACGAGCGCGCGGACGCGGCCCCATTCGCTGCCGGCGACGAAAATGTCGCCGACCTTGAGCGTGCCGCGCTTGATGAGGACGGTCGCGACCGGGCCGCGGCCGCGCTCCAGCTTGGCCTCGATGACGGTGCCTTCGGCGGGGCGGTTCGGATTGGCACGGAGATCGAGGATCTCCGCCTGCAGCAGGATCGCCTCCTCGAGCTTTTCGAGCCCGAGATGCTTCGTTGCCGAGACCTCGACGTCGAGCACGTCGCCGCCCATCTCCTCGACGACGAGTTCGTGCTGCAACAGTTCCTGGCGCACCCGCTCCGGCTTTGCGTCGGGGCGGTCGATCTTGTTGATGGCGACGATGATCGGCGCCGCTGCCGCCCGGGCGTGGCGGATCGCCTCGATCGTCTGTTCCTTGATCCCGTCATCGGCGGCGACCACCAGCACGACGATATCGGTGACGTGGGCGCCGCGCGCACGCATGGCGGTGAAGGCCTGGTGACCCGGCGTGTCGATGAAGGTGATGCGGTGCCCGCCTTTGAGGGTGACCTGATAGGCGCCGATATGCTGCGTGATCCCGCCCGCCTCGCCGCCTGCCACGTCGGTGTGGCGCAGCGCGTCGAGCAGCGAGGTCTTGCCGTGGTCGACATGGCCCATCACGGTCACCACCGGCGGCCGCGGCACCAACGTCTCGCCCACGTCTTCCTCCCCCTTGAGACCGATCTCGACATCGGCTTCGGAAACGCGCCGGATGCGGTGGCCGAATTCGCTGACCAGGAGTTCCGCGGTGTCGGCGTCGATGGTCTGGTTGATCGTGGCCATGACGTCCATGCGCATCAGGGCCTTGATGACATCGGCGCTGCGTTCGGCCATGCGGTTGGCGAGTTCCTGCACGGTGATGTGCTCGGGCACGACCACGTCGCGCACGATCTTGGTCTGTTCCTGAAGCTGTTGCAGCGCGCGCTGCTTCTCGCGTTCGCGGTGGCGGCGCAGCGAGGCGAGGCTGCGCTGGCGCTCGTCGCCGTCCTCGTTCAGGACCTTGGTGATGGTGAGCTTGCCGGTGCGCCGGCGCGGCTCTTCGCGCCGTACCAGGGTCGGCGCCTTCTTGACCTCGACGCGCGGCCCGCGCTTGGCCGGGGCCTCTTCCTCGGGCTCTTCCTCGACCGGCTTGACCTTGCCGGCGGCGGTGAGGGCGGCGACCTTGGCCGCCGCTGCCTTGCCGGCCCGCTCCGCCACCTCGCGGCGCGAATCCTCGTCGGCCTTCTCGGCCTTGCGGCGCGCGTCATCGTCGGCGCGGCGCGTCTCCTCGTCCTGCTTGTGGCGCGCGTCCTCCTCGGCCTTGTGGCGGACTTCGTCCTCGGCCCTGCGACGCGCTGCCTCCTCGGCCTGCCGCGCCGCCTCGGCGCGCTGCTGCTCGGCGTCGATCTGCGCCTGGCGGCGCAGTTCGACATCGGCCTGAATCGCGCCCTTGAGAGCGCGGGTGCGGTGTGCCCGCTCCTCAGCCGTGAGGCCTTGCAGCACGAGCCCGCGTCGCGGCGCCGGCGAAGTGGCCGGGACGGCGGTGCCGGATCCCGCCTCCTTGGCGGCCGGCGTCTCGGGCTTCTCGGGAGTGCCGGCCGGCGTCACGGCGCGCTTCTTGCGCACCTCGACCTGGACGGTCTTGGAGCGGCCATGAGGGAAGGTCTGCCGGACCTGGCCGCTCTCGATCGGCTTGCGCAATTCGAGCCGACCGCCGGCACGGCCGAGGCTCAGCGGCCGCTTCGAGTCTTGATCGGTGTCATCGGTGCTGTCGGTCATCCGGTATCATTACGCTCCAGTCGCAAAATTCGTCCGGGCGGCGCGAAAGCCGCCGAGCCGCGCCGCCTCGGCAAGGAAGCTGCGCGCCAGCCGTCCCGGCACGAGCGCCGCGTGCACGACATGCGCGTGCCCCAAGGCCGCGCTCAGTTCGGCGCAGGTCAGGCGATCGACCACCGGCAACCCGGGCGCCAGCGCCTCGAGCTTGCCGCGCGCATCGACGCCGCCGTCCGACGCCTCAACCAGCGCCGCCGCACCACCGGCCGCGACGAGCGAGCGCACCTTGACGAAGCCGGTGACCGCCTGGCCGGCGCGCCGCGCCAGGCCGAGCAGGCTGCAGCATTGCGCCGCCAGCAGCGCCTCGATGCGGTCCGCCAACCCCTCGTCGAGGGCGACAGACGCCCGAGCCGCGCGAGCAAACAGGCGCTTGGCCACTGCGCGCTCCACTATATCGCGCCGCGCCGTCAACCACAAACCCCGGCCGGGCAAGCGCGCCGTCACATCCGGCACGATCCGGCCGGCAGGGTCGACGACGAAGCGGACCATCTCCGCCTTCGGGCGTACTTCGCCGGTGACGAAACAGCGCCGCTCGACCGCGGCCGCATCGCCGCCGTCCGGCCCGGAACCGACGGGGGCGGGCGCGATCGCCGCGGTCGCTGCCGGTGCGGCCATGCTCACTCCGCCGATGGTGCAGCGGGCGCCGCGGCGGCGGCGGCGTCCTCGTCCGCGAACCAATGCGCGCGCGCCGCCATGATGATGGCCTGGGCGTCAGCCTCCTCGAGCTTGACCTGGCCGGCGGCCAGCTCGATCAGCTCGTCGGCGGCCAGATCGGCGAGATCGTCGAGCGATTTCACGCCCTTCTCGCCGAGTGCCGCCAGCAGGGCCGGGGTCACGCCCGGGATCGCTGCAATCTCGTCCGAGACGCCGAGTTCCTTGCGCCGCGCCTCGAGCCGCTCGTTCTGCTCGGTGATGAAGGTGCGGGCGCGCTGCTGCAGTTCGTTCGCGATCTCCTCATCGAAGCCCTCGATCCCGGCGAGTTCGCCGATCGGCACGAAGCCGACCTCCTCGACCGAGGTGAAGCCTTCGGTAACGAGTAGATGGGCAATGACATCGTCGACGTCGAGGGCCTCGATGAACATCTTGCTGCGCGTGCGGAATTCTTCCTGGCGGCGCTCGCTTTCCTCGGCCTCGGTCAGGATGTCGATGTCCCAGCCGGTCAGCTGCGAGGCGAGGCGCACGTTCTGCCCGCGCCGGCCGATCGCGAGCGAGAGCTGGTCATCGGGCACGACCACCTCGATGCGGCGCTGCTCCTCGTCCATCACTACCTTGGCGACCTCGGCGGGCGCGAGCGCGTTGACGACGAAGGTCGCGGGATCGGCCGACCAGGGAATGATGTCGATTTTTTCGCCCTGCAGCTCGGCGACGACGGCCTGCACGCGCGAGCCGCGCATGCCGACGCAGGCGCCGACCGGGTCGATGCCGCTGTCGTTGGAGATGACGGCGATCTTGGCGCGCGAGCCCGGATCGCGCGCGACAGCGCGGATCTCGATGATGCTGTCGTAGATTTCCGGCACCTCCTGGGCGAACAGCTTGGCCATGAATTGCGGATGGGTGCGCGACAGGAAGATTTGCGGGCCGCGGACCTCCTGGCGCACGTCGTAGATGAAGGCGCGCACGCGCTCGCCCTGGCGGAAGCTCTCGCGCGGCAGGAGTTCGTCGCGGCGCAGGATCGCCTCGGCGCGGCCCAGATCGACGACGACGTTGCCGAACTCGACCCGCTTGACGAGGCCGTTGACGATCTCGCCGACGCGGTTCTTGAACTCGTTGAACTGGCGCTGGCGCTCGGCGTCGCGCACCTTCTGGACGATGACCTGCTTCGCCGTCTGCGCGGCGATGCGGCCGAAGTCGATGGGCGGCAGCGGATCGCTGAGGAAGTCGCCGATCTCCGCCTCGGGATTGAGCCGGCGCGCCTCGGCGACCGGGATCTGCGTCGCCTCGTTCTCGACCGGATCGGCGACCTCGCGGAAGCGCATCAGCCGGATCTCGCCGGTCTTGCGGTCGATCTCGGCGCGGATGTCGTATTCCTGGCCGTATTTGGAGCGGCCAGCCTTCTGCACCGCCTGCTCCATCGCCTGGAGCACCTCGTCGCGGTCGATGCCCTTGTCGCGCGCGACCGTGTCGGCAACTTGGAGGAGTTCTTGGTTGGGAATTGTCGTGGTGACTGCCATGGTCGTCTCTAAGTGCGGTTTGATCGTTGGGTCGCGGTGATGAGCGCGTCGGTGAGGACGAGCTTCGCCCGGGCGATCGCCGCCAGGGGAAGCGTCACCTTCTCGGCGCCGAGATCGAGCCTCACGTCGTCGCCCTCGAGGCCGAGGAGCCGCCCGCGGAAGCGCCGGCGTCCGTCGCGCGGCTCGTTCAGCTCGACCTTGGCCTCGAAGCCGGCGAAGCGCTCGTAATCTTCGCGCCGCAGCAGCGGCCGGTCGATGCCCGGGGAGCTTACCTCGAGGTAATAGGCGGACGCGATCGGGTCGGCAACGTCGAGCAGCGCGGAAACCGTGCGGCTCACGTCGGCGCAGTCCTCGACCGTCATGCCGCCGTCGTCGCCGCGTTCGACCATGATCTGGAGCGTCGCGCGGCGGCCGCCGGTGAAGGCGACGCGCACGACGCGGTAGCCCATCGCCTCGAGCGCGGGGGCGATGAGCCTTTCGATGGCGACGGCGTCGATCACGTCGTTCGGTTCCCCGTGGGTCCTAAAGCAAAGGGTGGGCCCTCGGCCCACCCCTTGCTGCTGCCCGGCAGAGCCAAGCCTATGAGGTTTTCCCGCAATATAGCTGTTTCGGCGACGCCTGCAAGGTTGAAAGCGCGGCCCTCAGTGCGCCCGCGGCAGGCGGGCGAAGCGCAGATAAAGTGGAAGCCGGCCGGCGGCGAGCGCCTTCTGCTCGTAGCGCGTCGGCGGCCAGTCATCGGCACGCGCGCGCCAGTCGCGCGCGCTCTGCGCGCACCAGCGGAAATCGCGATGCGTGGTGCCGAGCGCGAGCATGGCCCGGGCGTAATCCATGTCATCGGTGGCAAGGCGCAGCTCGCCCCCATCCGCCATGATGCGCGCGAGCGCGTCGAGCGTGTCGCGCGAAACGAGGCGCCGCTTCGCGTGCCGCGCCTTGGGCCAGGGATCGGGAAAGAGGATGAACACGCGCGCGACCGCGCCATCCGGGAGCGCGGCGAGCAGCAGCCTGCCGTCGTCGACGAAGAGCCGGATATTCTCGAGGGAACGGCGCTGCATCTCGGCCAGAAGCTTGGCCACGCCGTTCTCGAACACCTCGGCGCCGAGCATGCCGATCTCGGGATGAAGCGCCGCCTGCGCCGCGAGATGCTCGCCGCCGCCGAAGCCGAGCTCGAGCCAGACCGCCGCGACCGGCGCGGCGAACAGCCGCCTCGGATCGAGCACGCCGTCGCGCGGCACCGCGATCCGCAGCGCCGGCAGCCGGGTTTCAACGAGGAGGCGCTGGCCCGGACGCAGGCTGCGTCCGCGCCGGCGGCCGTAGAGGACACGCGGCGCCGTTCCGATTTCTGGCGCGCTCATGACCGGCGATGTGACGGCGGACAGGCGCGCCGTCAAGCCCGGAAATAGCCGTTCGCGATGGCCTTGACGAGATCGAACAGGCGCCGGCGCAAGGTGGCGTCGGAAATGCGCTGAAACACGCGGACGAGCTCGAGCCGCTCGCGGTTGCCGCCGGCAGCGTCGCCGAAAGGCTGCGCCGGCGGCTCGCTGAGCCCGGACCCGACGGGCGCGGCCGCCGTGCCGGGACTGAGCTCCTCGAAGAAGAACGAGACCGGGACGTCGAGAACCCGGCTCAATTCATAGAGGCGACTGGCGCCGATGCGGTTGGTGCCGCGCTCGTATTTCTGCACTTGCTGGAAGGTGAGGCCGATGGCGTCGCCGAGCTTCTCCTGGCTCATGCCCAAGGTTGTTCGCCGCAGCCGAACGCGCGCCCCGACATGCACATCCACCGGATGCGGATGTTCGGAACCGTGGCGTCTGCGGACGCCGCCGCCGGGGTCGAGGTTCATCAGGTCGCAGACTCACGCATGGCATGCAATTTATTGCACGCGATAGTATGCGACCTGACCCAAAAGGACAAGACGGATTCCGGTGCCGATTGCGGTGCATGGTCGCACCCGCCGGCGGTGCCGCCGTCGGCGCGGACGCACCTCGCCGGTGTAGGCTAGGGCTCCAAGCGGCGCCGTCGCCCGAGGCTCTTGGCTCCGGCGAGCGCCAAAAGCGCCACCAGCATCGCGGCGAACCCGCCGTCGCCGATGGCTTCATAGAGCGTCGGCGGCAGCGCTCGTGGCAACCGCGTATCGAGAACGCCGATGGCATCGAGATCGAGATGCTCGAGCACCCGCCCATTGGCATCGAACACCGCCGAGATGCCGTTGTTGCCGTCGCGGACGAGCGGCAATCCCTCCTCGACGGCGCGCGTGCGGGCGATGGCAAGATGCTGGAATGGGCCGGAAGTGAAGCCGTACCAGGCATCGTTGGTGATGTTGAGAAGCCAGTCCGGCCGATGCGCGTCGTCGATCACCGCACCCGGGAAGATCGCCTCGTAGCAGATGAGGGGGCTGAAGGGTGGTATGCCCTTGATCGTCAAGGTGCGCGGGCCGTCGCCGGCCGAGAAATCGATCGTGCCGGGCGTGATCTTGTTGATCGGCAGCCAGCCGCGCAACGGCACGTATTCGCCGAACGGCACGAGGTGGGATTTGTCGTAATACGCGACCATCTGGCCGCTGCTGTCGATCGCTTCGAGGCTGTTCCAGATATGCTGCGGGCGTTCGGGCAGCGGGTCGGTGCGGACGGTGCCGACCAGCGCCACCGCGCCCGGCGGAATGGAAGCGGCGATCTCGCGCCGCGCTGCGGGGTTGCGCTCGAGGAAGGGCGGCGCGCCGGCCTCGGGCCAGATCACCAGGTTGGGCGGCACCCGCGCCGGCGTCGCCGTGAGCGCCAGGAGCCGGCGGAAATTGGCGGCATCGGCGGCGGGATCGTTCTTGAGGCTTTGCGGGATCGAGGGCTGAACCAGCCGCAGGTTCAGGCCGGGCACCATCGCGTCGCGGTCGCCGGCGAGGCGAAGCGCGCCGCCGCCCGCCAGCGCGGCAACGATCAGCAGCGCGGCCAGCGGCGCCGCCCGCCGCCCGCCCGTGAGGTCGCCGAGCCGCGCCGGCAACGCCGCCGCCAGGACGGTCAGGAGGCTGAGCCCGTAGATGCCGACATAGGCCGTCGACTGCAGCAGCGCGATCCCGCCCGGAAACCCGCCGGCCCAGGCATAGCCGATGAGATTCCACGGAAATCCGGTCAGCACGTGGCCGCGCAGCCACTCGGCGCCGGCCCAGCACGCCGCGAGCACCAGGATGCGCGCCGCGCCGCCGAGACCGAGGCGCTGACAAATCTCGTGGCACAGCAGCAGGGCGAGGGCGGTGAAGATCGCGAGCCCCGCCGGCACGCCAAGCACGGCAAACGGCACCAGCCACCAGAACCGCGCGGCATCGACGAGAAGCGCGGCCGCGATCCAATAGAGCCCCGCCACGAAGAAGCCGAAGCCGAAGTTCCAGCCGAGGGCGAAGCTCTGGCGCCGATTGGCGCTGCCGTCTTCGAGCCAGACGAGGCCGGAGAAGGAAACGATCAGCGCCGGCGCGAAATCGAACGGCGGCAACGCCACCGCGGCCAGCGCGCCCAGCGCGATGGCCAAACCGTGGCGCGACCAACCCGTCTGCGCGGCGGCGGAGCGCGCCGCGCGCTGCACCGGCGACAGCGGGCCCGCGGTGTGGAAGAGGACCGAAATCGCCGCGCCGGGCCGCTCACCCATGGTCGGTCCCTCCCGGTGGCAGGCCGCGCACCCTCAGGCGCTTGACGCGACGCGGGTCGGCGTCGAGCACGTCGAATTCGAGGCCCGCCGGATGCTTGATCGCCTCGCCGCGCGCCGGCACCCGGCCGGCCAGCGCGAAGACAAGCCCGCCCAGCGTGTGAATCTCCTCGTCGCCTGGCCGCCGAAGCGGCGCCCCGGCGCGCGCCTCGAGCGTCTCGATCGGCGTGCGGGCATCGGCGATCACCGAGCCGTCGCCGCGCTCGATTAGCGGCGGCTTATAGGCGTCGTCATGCTCGTCCTCGATCTCGCCGACGATCTCCTCGATCACGTCCTCGATGGTGACGAGCCCGTCGATGCCGCCGAACTCGTCGATCACGAGCGCCATATGCACGCGCGAGAGCCGCATCTGCAGCAGGAGGTCGAGCACCGGCATCGACGGTGCCACGAACAGCACCTTGCGCACGAGATCGGCCAGCGGCACGGCGCGGCCATCCACCGCGTAGGGCAGAAGATCCTTGAAGTGAACGATGCCGATCACGTCGTCGAGGGTCTCGCGATAGACCGGCACGCGCGAGTGACCATGTTCGGCCATCTGACGCGCCGCGTCGGCGAACGTCGTCTCGGTCGGCATCGCCACGATGTCGACGCGCGGCACCATGACGTCGGCGGCGGTCGCCTCGTGCAGCTTGAGGATGTTGATGAGAAGGCGCCGCTCGTGCGCATCGATCGGCGCCTCCTCGTGTTCTTCGATCAGCTCCTCGAGCTCTTCGCGCAGATTCGGCTCGCCGTTGCGCCGGCCGAGATGCTTCAGCCAGTTGATGATGCGCTCGAAGGGACCCTCGCCGTTGGT
>Ga0307374_10007672_pt1 | contig 16333 bp, 16 predicted proteins | sample OX3MG_FD_202532 | JGI IMG/M metagenome (GOLD analysis project Ga0307374, IMG submission 202532) | Soil microbial communities from Risofladan, Vaasa, Finland - OX-3 | ecosystem: Environmental > Terrestrial > Soil > Coastal area > Acid sulfate soil | place: Finland: Risofladan, Vaasa | collected... | reverse complement strand
ACCCATCGGGCAAGATAAATCTTTCCGCGATCAGTTCCAGATGGCCTCAAACTCGCATCATAGTTGTGAGTTAGAACCCCGCAGGAGGTAGCCCAGGCGGGGACGGTCTGACCGAGGGATCCCATGATCATGAAAGCGCACGCGTCCAGGGCCGTCAAATTCGCCGTAAGCCTGATTTCGTGGGGTTGCCTATTCGTGGCAATCGTGCCAAGTACAGCGCGCGCACAGGGAGGGTATCCACCCGGCGGCTACCCGCCACAAGGCAATCCCCCGCCGAGACATCGGTTCACCTCAGGGTATAAGCTCTTCGAGCCGAAATATGAGTTTTCGCTGTTCCTGGGTGCTCGTTTCGGCGGCAAGATTGCCATTAACACGCCGAACGTGGATTACCTGCCGATCAAGAGCTCGCTTAATTGGGGATTCAATGCCGGTGCGCGCCTCGTGCCGCACGTCTTTGCCGAATTCATGTGGAACCGGCAAACCACCACGCTGAGCGCCCACCACACTTCCTCCAATACGAACGTGCCGCTAACCAACAACGCGCACCTCGATATGTACCAGGGAAGCCTGCTCTACGAAATCTGGGCGCGTTCAAAGCTTCGCCCCTTTGTCGTCGGCGGTGTCGGCTTCACGCATTTTGATTCGCACGGAGTTTTGTCGTTCAGCAATCGCTTCTCCTACAACCTCGGCGGCGGCGTGAAGTATCTGTTCACTCCGCAGGTGGCCTTGCGCGCCGAAATGCGCTGGTCCCCATCGCAAACGACGAATTCAAGTACGACTTTCTGCGATCCGTCCCTGGGCTGCTTCGTGACGCCCGTCAGCAATCACGCCCAGCAGGGGCAGGCCAATATTGGAATCGAGTTCCGCTTCTAGGTGGCCGCGAAGCTTCTGCCGATACCTTGCGCGCACCGGCCACAGAGTTCTGTTTTCCAAATGGGCCTCCCGGACCGATGAGGGTATCGCCATCTGGTAAGTTCGGATAATCGGAAGCTACCCGCCACCCAAAAATGTAGTCACAGACTGCTCTGAGTCACAGTGTGTTAACATTGACAATTCTCGCGCCACGAAGGGAAACACACCTAGACATGCCGAAAGTGGGATTTGTCAGCCTGGGATGCCCGAAGAACCTTGTTGATAGCGAGGTGATGATGGGGATTCTCGCGCGCTCGGGCTATGAAATCACGCCGCGCGCGGATGACGCGGACGTGCTGGTCGTCAACACGTGCAGCTTCATCGAGCCGGCGCGAAAGGAATCGGTAGACGCGATTCTCGAGATGGCCGAGCACAAGAAATTCGGCCGCGCGCAAAAATTAATCGTCGCCGGATGTCTGGTCGAGCGCTTTCGCAACGACATTCGCGAGCAGATTCCGGAAGTCGACGCCGTCATCGGAACAGGCGAAGTCGAAAAAATATTGCAGGCGTGCGAAGGCGAGCTGCGAAATTCGTCCGATGAACCGCCGACATTTCTTTACCACGATTTGACGCCGCGAATCCTGGCGACTGCGCGGCACACCGCGTACATCAAGATCAACGAAGGATGCGACCATCCGTGCGCGTTCTGCATTATTCCGCAACTGCGCGGACGTTTTCGCAGCCGCCGGTTCGAATCCGTGGTGCGCGAAGCGACGAATCTGGCCGCGGCTGGCGTGCGCGAAATTAATCTAATTGGGCAGGACACCACCTTCTATGGCGAAGATTTGGGCATGCGCGACGGGCTGCCGCTGCTCCTCGCGCGTCTTGCGGAGATTGAAGACCTGCGCTGGGTTCGCTTTCTCTATTGCTACCCGAATCGCATCACGACAAAGCTGCTCGAAACCATCGCGCAGCATGAGCGCCTGGTGAAATATCTCGACATCCCGTTGCAGCACGCAAGCCGCAGCGTCCTGGCGCGCATGAAGCGCGGCTCGCATGCGGACGCGTTTCTGAAAATGCTCGAACGCATTCGTCGCACAATTCCCGGCGTGTCGCTGCGGACGTCTTTCATCGTTGGCTTCCCCGGCGAAACGGAGGAGGATTTTCGCGTCCTGTGCGATTTCGTGCGCGCTGCGGAGTTCGATTGGATGGGTGTGTTCGCGTATTCCGACGAAGAGACAGCGAAGAGCTACGCGTGCGACGGCAAAGTGGACGCCGAGACCATTGCGCGAAGGCGCGACACGTTGATGGCAATTCAGCAGAAAGTATCGCGGCGGAATTTGCGCGCGAAAGTCGGCAAGACTTTTACGGCCATGCTCGAAGGGCCGTCGAAGGACACGGACATCGTGTGGGAGGCGCGACTGGAAGGCATGGCGCCGGAAATCGACGGCAAAGTTTTTATCACCGAAATTGCAGGCGTGACGGATGCAGCGCAATTGCCTCCGCCGGGGACCATGGCGCGCGTTGAAATCACGGAAGCGCGCGATTACGATTTGATCGGCCGCGCGGTCGAAATTATTTCGGCAGACACGACAATTCCGCAAGACGCGCGAATTCTCGCGCAGCCATTTCCAATCCTCGCCTAGTACGCTGTCTTGGAAGTAACGCCCGCGCATTCCTAGCTTCAGGGGCTGAAGCCCCTTGATCTTGACGCATTTATGTCGGAGCTGAAGCCTGCCTGCGCAGGCAGGCTCCGACCCCCTAAGAGAGTGGCGGCACAAACCCACCCGTACAACTGATATGAATGGCGTGTTAGTCTAGGCGCGACAGCCATGGAATGGCACTGCCCCATTTGCCGGAAGGCAACCGATTCGACGAAGGACAGCGATTTCCCTTTTTGCAGCGAGCGCTGCCGCTTGACGGACCTCGGCAACTGGGCCAGCGAGAAGTACAAAGTGTCCGAGCCGGCCACCGACGAATCGTTGTCTGAATCGCACGAGACAACTTCACGCGAATCATCTCCGCACGAAATATCTCCGCGCGAAACACAGCCACGCGATGAACACAAAAACTGACGCTGCTCCCGCCAAGCCTCCGCGAAAACCGCGTCTGTCATTATTTTTTGCGACGGCGGGCGGCGTGGGATACCTCCCGAAAGCCCCGGGCACGTGGGGCTCGCTCGTCGGCGTGGCACTCTATTGGGCGCTGTCAAAAATTCCGGGCCAGCCCGCGATAGACCTCTATCTGCGCGATCTCTACCTTGTTCTCCGGCCAGAATGGCCGATTGGAGTCGTAGTTGCACTCGTCTTGGCATTCCTCGGCGTAGCGGCATCGAACCGTGTGGCAACGTTTACCGGCAAGAAAGACCCGCAATTTGTAGTCATCGACGAAGTCTCCGGCCAGCTTTTCACATTTCTCTTCGCCCTCGTCCCGGCCAACTGGAAATATCTGGCGCTGGGTTTTATACTTTTTCGCGCGTTCGATATTTGGAAGCCTTTTCCCGCGCGGCAAGCAGAATCGCTGCCCGGAGGCTGGGGAATTATGGCGGACGATTGGGCTGCCGCCGTTTACGCCGCGATAGGAATTTGGATTGCCAGGGGTTTAGGCCTATAAAGGTGTGGGGGATTCGCGGTTGAAAACGAACGGCATCCCGAAAATTGAAAGCGTGCAACCGCCGGCAGCGATCCCGGGCGGCGAGATCACCATTCACGGAGCCGGTTTTGCGAACGGGAACCGCGCGCGTCCCGCGGTGCGTTTCGGCAGCACCGAAGGCAGCGTCGTGATGGCGTCGGAGAACGTGCTGGTCGCTCGCGTGCCCGATGGCGCGGATGGCGGCATGGTGCGCGTCCACGCAGGCCATAGCGAAAGCCAACCGTTCCCGATTTCGATTGGCTCCCTCGTCGCCGACAATTTGCATCCCGTGGCGAATCCCGCTGTCGACCGCGAAGGAAACACGTATGTGACGTTCAGCGGGCAGCGCGGGCAAAAGGTTCCCGTGTCGCTGTACAAAATCACGCCCAATCGCACGGTGAAGCCGTACGTCACGCAATTGATGAATCCCACGGGCCTCGCCATCGATCGCGACGGCGTGCTTTACGTTTCCTGCCGCAACGATGGCACAATTTATCGCGTCATGCCGGACGGGCAAACCGAGCAGTGGCTCGAAGGCATGGGAATCGCCACGGGGATCGCGTTTGACCATGCCGGTAATCTTTACGTCGGCGACCGCAGTGGCACGATTTTCAAAATCGGAGCCGACCGCGAAATTTTCGTGTTTGCGACGCTTGAGCCTTCGATGTCCGCCTATCACCTCGCATTTCACCCCAGCGGTGACTTGTACGTGACCGGGCCCACCACGTCGAGTTTCGACCGCGTTTACAAAATTACGCCCGCCGGTGAAGTGCTGGTCTTCTTTCGTGGGCTCGGAAGGCCGCAAGGGATGGCGTTTGATCGCGCCGGGAATTTGTATGTGGCGGCGTCGCTCGCGGGCAAACGCGGCATCGTGCGCATCGCTCCGGAGGGTGACGCGGAGATTGCGCTCAGCGGCAACAACATTGTCGGCATCGTGCTCGAGCCGTCGCGTCGCGCGCTCGTCGCCACAATCAATTCGCTCTACACGCTCGATTGGAACATCGAAGGTTTGCCGCTAAACAATTAGCACCTCGCCGCGCGCGGCAAGCAAACTTTTCCTCCTAGCCAAAAATAAAGTTCCCACGCCCCTTGCGGGTTGCGCCGCGCATCGGGTACAACATTTGCGATGGATGCGGAGATCATTGCTGTCGGTTCCGAACTTCTCACACCATATCGTCTCGACACCAATTCCCTGTTCTTGACGGCCGAGCTCAACCGCCTCGGTTTTCACGTGCGTCGAAAGCACGTGATCGGCGACCGCGATGACGATTTACGCGACGTTTTCCTTCACGCGCTCGAACGTGTCGATGTCGTCGTTTCGTGCGGGGGGCTCGGGCCAACGGAGGATGATCGCACGCGCGAAATCGTCGCGGACGCCCTCGGACGAAAGCTAAAGCTGAACAACGAAATCCTTCGGAGTATTCAGGAGCGCTTCCGGAAATTCGGCCGCACGATGCCGGAAGTGAATGCGCGGCAGGCCATGGTCCCGGAAGGAGCCGAGCCTCTGGCAAACACGCTGGGAACCGCGCCCGGTTTGTGGCTGGAATCGGACGGCAAAGTTGTGGTGCTGCTGCCGGGACCCCCGCGTGAACTGCAACCCATGTTTGAACGACAGGTGAAGCCTCGGCTGGCCCGTCGCGGAGCGAATATGCGTCTTTACACCCGCGATTTGCGAATCACGGGTTTGCCGGAATCCGATGTGGATCAGCGCGTGGCGTCCATCTATAAGCAGTACGCGGGCACGGAGACGACGATTCTGGCGACCTCGCCCGGCGAAATCCAACTTCATCCGCGCGTGTGGTCGGAGGACGAAGCTGCGGCTACCAAGATGCTCGACGAGATGGTGAAGCGTTTTGCGCTCGCGCTTGGCCAGAATTTATTTTCGACGACGGGCGAGGCGCTCGAAGATGTCGTCGCAAAGGAATTGCAGGAACATCGCGCCACGATTGCGGTCGCGGAAAGCTGCACGGGCGGAATGTTGGCCGCACGTTTGACCAATGTACCGGGCAGTTCGTCGTATTTTCGCGGCGGAGTGGTCTCTTACAGCAACGATTTGAAATCCGCGTGGGCGGATGTACCCAGGGAAATCATCGAAGCAAAAGGCGCGGTCAGTTCCGAGGTGGCCCTTGCGATGGCCGATGGCATTCGGCGGCAGACCGGTTCGACGCTCGGCGTCGGCGTCACTGGAATCGCCGGTCCCGGCGGCGGCACGCCGGAAAAACCAGTGGGCCTGGTACACATCGCGATTGCCGATGAAAAAGGAACCAAGGAGCGTGAGTTTCGTTTCCCCGGAACTCGCGACCGCATCCGCCATCAAGCCACTCAAGCAGCGCTCGACATGGTGCGGCGATATTTTCTTTATGCCGCGCCGGTGGCGAAGGCCTGACGCGTGCGCCTGTTCGTCGCGCTCGATGTGCCCGAGGAAACGCGCCGCTCGTTGGGTGAAGCGATCCGGCGGTTTGAGAATGTCTGCCACGGCGCGCGATGGATGCGGGCGGAAAGCATACACGTCACGTTGAAATTCATCGGCCAGGTCGAAGAAGCGAAGCTGCCCGCGATCAAGGACTCTCTCGCGAATGTAAAGTCGAGCGAGCCGATTGAGATTGCTTTCCGGAATTTTGGATTTTTCCCAAATGAACGCCGTCCGAGCGTGTTCTGGCTGGGAGTCGAAGCAGGGCCGAATCTCGCCGCACTGGCAGCGAGTATTTCGTCAGCGCTGGAACCAGTCGGGATTCCGCGAGAAGAACGCGCATTCAGGCCGCATTTGACCCTGGCGCGATTCAAGACGGAAAAAGGTCTTCCAAAATTGCGCGAAATCGTGGTGCCGCTCGCACACCAAAGCTTCGGCAACACTGTTGCGACGCAGTTCCACCTCTATGAAAGTGTGTTAAATCCATCTGGCGCCGTGCATACTAAACTCGCGAGTTATCGTTTCGCTGAAAGCGCCACGTCGTGAACACGCTCTGGCTGATTCCCATTGCCGCGTACTTGCTGGGCTCGATTCCCTTCGGATATCTCATCGTAAAAGTGGGCAACGGCTCGGATGTTCGCGGCGCGGGCAGCGGAAACATTGGCGCGACGAACGTCACGCGCGTGGCTGGAAAGGCTGCGGGCCTTGCGACGCTCCTGCTGGACATAGGCAAGGGCTACTTCGCCGCCTGGATGGCGATGCGATGGTCGCATGGAAACATCCGCTGGATGATGGCGGCAGCGGTCGCAGTGGTTTTGGGGCACACTTTTTCGTGCTGGCTGCGCTTTCGCGGCGGAAAAGGCGTCGCGACTGGACTGGGCGTGTTCCTGGCCGTAGCGTGGCAAGCAGTACTGGCGACGCTCTTGGTGTGGCTAGTCGTTGTGGCGTTTTGGAGATACGTCTCGGTGGGCTCGGTTGTGTCCGCCGCGGCCTTGCCGATTTTGGTCTATCTATTTTACGCGCCTGGGCACGCGCCACCACTGGCTGTTTCATTCGGCAGCGTTGCTGTTGCAATTATGGTGATTTTCAAGCATCGGGGAAACATCGCCCGCCTGATTGCAGGCACGGAAAGCCGGCTGAGACGGAAAAGTTAGTTCGAAAAGGGACATCCAAAGGAAAGCAATTGTAACAAACTCCTCGTGCGGTTCAGGAAAGGCCGCCGGGCAGGCAGATTCTCGCAATTTCATTACAAAAATACCATGGCTGAAGCAAAAAAAATCGCCATCATCGGTGCCGGAGGCTGGGGCACGGCGCTCTCGATCGTGCTGGGCCGCAGCCGCGCGCCGCACCGCATTGCGCTCTGGGCGCGGGAACAGGACGTCCTCGACTCTTTGCGCAAGGAGCGCAAGAATCCGGCATTCCTGCCGGGATTTACCATACCAGCTGAAGTCGAAGTGACGGGCGAGTTGCGCGAAGCCGTCGAAGCCGCGGACATAATCATTGGCGCCATGCCGTCGGCCCATGCGCGAGAACTCTACGTTGAGATGCTTCCCTTTTTCGGCCGCATGACCGGCTTCGTCAGCGCGACAAAAGGCCTCGAGCCCAAGACCCTTCTTCGCATGTCGGAAGTGATCGAGCAAGTGCTGACACCGAAATTCTGGCCGCGCGTGGCCGTGATTTCAGGGCCGTCCTTTGCGCTCGAAGTCGCGCGCGGCGATCCCACGGCGATCGTAGCCGCCTCCACGGACCGCATGCTCGCCAGCGAACTGCAGGAGCAACTCTCCGGGCCGACGCTGCGGGTCTACACAAACGACGACGTAGTGGGCGTGGAGCTTGGCGGCGCCGTGAAAAACGTGATTGCGATTGCCGCCGGCGTCGCCGAAGGGCTCGGCTTGGGTCACAACACAATCGCCGCGCTGATCACCCGCGGCCTCGCCGAAATGACGCGCCTCGGTACGGCGTTCGGCGCGCGGAAAGAGACACTCGCCGGACTCGCCGGAATGGGCGACCTGGTGCTGACTTGCACCGGCGAACTAAGCCGCAACCGTTCCGTCGGCGTGGAACTGGGACGCGGCAAGAAGCTCGAAGAAATCCTCGCCTCCACCCGCATGGTCGCCGAGGGTGTCGGTACCACCGCCGCGGCGCATGCACTCGCCCTGCGGCTCGGCATCGAAATGCCCATCACCGAGCAGATGTACGGAGTCCTCTACGAAGGCCGCTCGCCGCAAGACGCCATCCGCGAGCTGATGGAACGCCCCCTGAAGGCCGAATAGAGCACTTCAGCACCTCCGGAGAGTGCCCCTCCCCGCGTGGCCAATCCGCCAATAGGTAGTACTTTCGGCCAGTTGTACACCCGTGCAGGCTCGCATACGATTTTCAGGTAGACTCGTATGCCTCAAAAACCATTCAAAGCGACAGGAATGCGCCGCCTGCGCATTCTGTGGATTGTGCTCGGAGCGCTCCTGTTCACCAGCGCTCTGCCGCTATGGTTGTATCACCGCGAAGTGCTCCAGCTCAGCGAGGAAAAACTCCAAGACACCGAGCGTTTGCAGCAATCGGAAATCACGCGCTCCGTCGCCAGCGAAATTCTGCAATTCGAAACGAACCTTAGCGAACAACTCGAAAGTCAAAGACAACTGCTCGCGCTGACCGGCTGGATCGAAAACGTCAGCGATCCCGCGCACGCGCCGCAACTCAGCCGCATGCTCCAAAACGTCCTGCAAAATAACCACGACATTCTCTACGTAACGACAATCGGCCCGGACGCCAAGGGCGAATCGGCTGAAAGCGTCAAGGGCGCCGACCGCGATCCGTTCGTGGATGCCGCGTTGAAGCGCGCGTTCACCGCAAGCGTGCAGGGCGGAAATTGGGTGAGCGGCACATTCGCGTTGGGCCAGGAAAACCGTCCCGCCATCGTGATTTCGGTTCCGCTGATGTCCAACGGTCAATTCTCTGGAATGTTGGCTGCGGTTGTGTCACTCGACCACGTGGTGGCGCGTTTGAAAGATGCAAGCGTGCGCGGCGGCACCGTCTTTGTGGTGAATGGCGATGGACGAATCATCGTCCATCCGGACACAGTCAACATGGTCCCCGGCCGCGACCTCAGCTCGAATCCTGTCGTTGTGCAATTCAAAAATCTGCCGCAAGAACTGCGCACCACGGAAACAACGCAATTCATGCTGGAAGAAAACAATAGGCCCGTCGAAATGATCGGTACGTACAGCACGATCCCCGAGCTGCATTGGGCGGTGATTGCGCAGCGCAGCCTGGCAAAGGCGCGCGTTGACGCGGGCGTGCAGGAACTCACGACGCAAGCGATGCGTTTCGTCATCGCCGTCACTTTGATTGCCCTGCTCGTCGGATACCTTTCGGCGCTGGGAATCACCCGGCCGATTCAGGGACTGGTTCGCTCGACGCGCGCCATTTCGCGAGCCGAATTCCACGAACGCGCGCCGGTCGAGGGCGCGGCGGAAATCAGCGAACTCGCTGAAACCTTCAACGGCATGGCCGACGACATCGAGAAGTACGTCGACCGGTTGCAGGCGGCCGCCACCGAGAATCGCGAGCTTTTCATGGGCTCGATTCGCATGCTCGCGGCCGCCATCGACGAAAAGGACCCCTACACGCGAGGCCACTCCGGCCGCGTCGCGAAATATTCGCTCACCATCGCGCAGGAAATGGGCCTCGATTCAGAGGCCATGGACAAGCTGCGCATCTCGGCCCTGCTGCACGACGTCGGCAAGATCGGCGTGGACGATAACGTCTTAAAAAAGCCCGGCAAGCTCACCGAAGAAGAATTCACGCTGATGAAGCAGCATCCTGTGAAGGGCGCGAACATCATGCGTCCCGTCGCGCAACTGAAAGACATGCTCCCGGGAATCGAGCTCCATCACGAACGCATGGACGGCCAAGGTTATCCATACGGCCTGGCTGGCGACCAGATTCCCATGATGGCGCGCATCATCGCCGTCGCCGATACGTTCGACGCCATCACCACCAATCGTCCCTATCAATCCGCCATGGACCTCGAATACGCCATGGACCGCATCATTCAACTCGCCGGAACGAAATTCGACATGGACGTTGTGCATGCCATCGAGCGCGCCGTCGCCGCCGGCAAACTCAAGCTCAGCCCCTCCGTCGTCGAAGTCGAAGTCACTGTCTAACTCGCTTCGGTCGTTCCCGCATAGCTATTCCCGAGCTAAAATCGCAACAAGCCTACAGAAACCGTGCTACTTGGAGAGGCCTACATGAGAACTCAGAGCGAAGACATAAATCAGCTTAAGACCCAAATAGAGGCTGTAATTCTTCGCCAGTCTGAGGATTTTTTCGCCGATCCGAAGGACCTTGCTGTATTACGAGTGACAATTAGAATAGCCTGCGAGTTCTTTGATTTTCTTGAGCGAACCGACGACCCTCCAGAGGAATCCGAGGCCGAGTATATGGCAGGCACGATTCGGTCTGGCATGGACTTCTTCTTTACTCTTGCCCAGTGGGGAGGGGTGCTCTCCGGACTGGAGTTGCGAAAGGGCTTTGGTCCAAACCTCCCGAGCACCTTTTCTGAAATAAAAGTATCGTACGGCTCGGTTTTCCAACAATTGATCAAATGCAAGTCTAGCGCCAGTGGAGTGGGGAAGCTTCTGTTTCTTGCGCGGATGATGATTCTTTTCATGTCGATTTGCTTTCCCTCGCCCAAACTTGCCGATGACTAGCAAGAGGCTGTCGTGGCCGAGCGCCTCTTTGCCTTCCTCTGCTAGAATGAACGTTTCCGCCAGCGCGGCGGAAGCGCCATGATCACCCTATTCGGCAAACCCGAGGAAACGGTCCTCGAACGGCTCAAGAACTCCGTCGCGAAAACGCGCACGGAGCTGTCAGCTCGCGTCGAGCAATTGTTGACAGGCGATCGTCCGGTCGATCCCGCATTGCTGGCCCAGCTCGAAGCGGCTCTGTTGAGCGCCGATATCGGTGTCAGCACCACCAAAGAAGTACTCGCCTCGCTCCGCAGGCAGGTGACGGAACAAAGGCTTGCAGGCTCAGCGGAACTCAAGCGAGAACTGAAAAATCAACTCGTCCGCATTCTCGCAGCAGCTCCCGTTCCGCAGAATGGCGACTCCGCTGCGGCTGTCGCGGCCGCGCCGCGCGTGATTTTTGTGGTGGGCGTGAATGGCACCGGAAAAACCACCACCATCGGCAAGCTCGCCAATCGTTTGCGCGCCGAAGGCCGCTCCGTGATGCTCTGCGCCGCCGACACGTTTCGTGCCGCGGCCATCGAACAGCTCGAAGTCTGGGCCAAGCGCTCCGGCGTCGAGCTGATCAAGCAGAAAGCCGGCTCGGATCCTGCCGCGGTTGTTTTCGACGGCCTCACCGCTGCCCGCGCGAAAAATGTCGACGCCGTTATCGTCGACACCGCCGGCCGCCTCCACACAAAATCCAATTTAATGGCCGAGCTCGAAAAAATGAAGCGCACCGCCGCGAAGCTCGTCCCGGGCGCTCCTCACGATGTGCTGCTCGTGATGGACGCGACGACCGGCCAAAACGGCCTCGCGCAGGCCCGCGAATTCACCGGACACGTCGGCGTCACGGGAATCGTGCTGACTAAACTGGACGGCACCGCCAAAGGCGGAATCGTCATCGCCATTTCGCGCGAACTTGGCTTGCCCATCCGTTTTGTCGGGACGGGCGAGCAGATAGACGACTTGGTGCCCTTTGACGCGCAAACCTACGTCAACTCGCTCTTTGACTGATAATTTGACTGACAATAACGTGGAACTCGCCTCCGTTCGCCTCACCGATGAAGCGTGGATGGCCCGCGCGTTGGTGCTGGCGCATCGCGGCGTGGCGCTGGCGCACCCCAATCCCATGGTCGGCGCCGTCGTCCTGAAAAACGATCGCGTCGTGGGCGAAGGGTTTCATACTTACGAGGGCCGCAAGCACGCGGAAATTATTGCCCTCGGAGAAGCGCGCGCCAATGCGCGCCGCGCAACTTTGTACGTCAACCTTGAGCCCTGCTGCCACATCGGCCGCACCGGCCCATGCACGAAAGCGATCATCGAAGCGGGCGTCAAACGCGTGGTCGTGGCGATGCGCGACCCCAATCCCGCCGTTGCCGGACGTGGAATTCGTGAGCTCCGCGCCGCCGGAATTGCCGTCACCGTTGGAGTGCGCGAAGACGACGCGCGGCGTTTGAACGAAGCCTTTGCGAAATGGATTCGCATGAAATTGCCGTTTGTGACCCTGAAAACCGCGCTCACGCTCGACGGTCGGATCGCTGCGCGCACGGGGAGCACCACTTGGATTACGAGCGATGCCTCGCGTGAAGAAGTTCAGCGCATGCGTCACGAAAGCGACGCACTGCTCACGGGAATCGGCACCGTATTGACCGACGATCCGCGAATGACGGATCGCACGAAGCTGCCGCGGCGAAGGCCGCTCCTTCGCGCGATCGTCGATTCAAAACTTCGCATTCCGCTGAAATCGGGTATCGTGAAGTCCGCAAAAAGCGACGTGCTGATTTTCACAACGCAATCGGCGGACTCGTCAAAAGCAAGATTGCTACGAAAAGCTGGCGCGGAAATTGTGCACGTCCGCCCACGTGGCGGACACGCGGATTTGCGTGAAGTGCTGCGCGAAATGGGCCAGCGCGAAATTCTCAGCGTGATACTCGAAGCCGGGAGCGAACTGAACGGCGCGGCACTGGCGCAAGGCCTGGTCGACAAAATGGTTCTGTTCTATGCTCCACAAATCATGGGAGCCGGCGGAGTCCCAATGGCGCAACTGCCGTCACAATGGTTCGAGCGTTCGCCCGCTCTCTCGCAACTTTCGTTTCGGCGCTACGGCCCCGATTTCGCTGTTCAAGGATATTTTCACGATGTTTACCGGAATCATTGAGCGTCTCGGCAAAATCGAAGAGCTCAAACGCAATAAAAAGGGCGGCCGCTTGAAAGTCAGCTTCGCCCGCTCAACCAACGCAGCGGACACGAGCGAACTCGCGCCCGAGCTGCAGTCTGAATTGAAGACCGGCGCCAGTATCGCCGTCAACGGCTGCTGCCTCACCGTCGTTGAAAGCGGCAAAGGCTTTTTCTCCGCCGATTTATCGGCAGAAACGTTGCGCCGCACCTCATTTGGCAAGGCTGTGGCCGGCCGCATCGTGAATCTCGAATTGCCCGTAAGAGCCGGTGCACCGCTCGGCGGCCATTTCGTGCAGGGTCACGTCGACGGCGTAGGACGCGTTGAACACGTAAAAGCCGAAGGCGAAAACTGGTGGCTCGCTGTTCACGTGCCTGAGGACTTGCGACGTTACGTCGCCGAGAAAGGCTCGCTCGCCGTCGATGGCATCAGCTTGACCGTCGCGCGATGGAATGAAGGCATCGCCAAGTTTGCAATCATTCCGCATACATACGCGAACACAAACCTGCGGGAAATCTCCGCCGGTGATTCTGTGAATCTGGAATGTGATATTTTGGCAAAATACGTCGAGAGCCTGATGAAAGGCCGCGCGGAAGTCGCAACGCCGCGATGGACCGTCGAAAAATTAATCGAGCAAGGATTCTGATGACCGATTCCTGCATTTACTTCCACTATGCCTGATCGGCGAACTTACGACGTGGTTGTCATCGGCGCGGGCGTGTTTGGCGCGTGGACCGCCTACCGCCTTGCGCGCGGATGGGGCAAAGTGTTGCTCGTCGACGCCTACGGCGCAGCCAACAGCCGCGCCAGCTCCGGCGGCGAGTCTCGCATCATCCGCATGGGCTACGGCGCCGACGAAATTTATACCCGCTGGTCGAAACGGGCGCTCGAGCTGTGGCGCGAATTCGACGCCCAAACGGGCGCGCGCATTTTCGATCGCACAGGCGTCCTGTGGATGGCGCGCGACGCCGAACGAGTCGCATCGGATACATTGGCGACGCTGACGAAAGTCGGGGTGCCGCACAAAAAACTTTCGCCCGCGGAAATCGAGAAACGCTTCCCGCAAATCGCTTGCGACGACCTCGACTTCGCCATCTACGAACCTGAAAGCGGCGTCCTTATGGCTCGTCGCGCGGTGCAGAAAGTGGTCGAGGAATTTCAGAAGGCCGGCGGCACGTATCAAATCGCGGAAGTGGAAGCCCCCACAGGCAGCGGTCGCATCGATGCGCTCGCCACGTGGAGCGGCGAAAGTCTGCGAGCGGACAACTACATTTTCGCCTGCGGCCCGTGGCTTCCTGCGATTTTTCCGGAGCTTCTCGGCCACCGGATTTTCCCGTCGCGCCAGGAAGTCTATTTCTTCGGCCCGCCGCCGGGAGACAAAAGCTACGCCGCCGGGAATTTCCCCACCTGGCTCGACGTGGGAAAGGAAATCTACGGCATGCCCGATCTCGAAAACCGCGGCGTGAAAATCGCCAGTGACCGTCACGGCCCGCCGGTTGATCCTAATCGCGTCGAGCGCGTTGCCGGCGAAACGCTTTCGCTCGTGCGCGATTATTTGCGCCGCCGCTTCCCTGCCCTGCGCGACGCGCCCGTGGTCGAATCCCGCGTCTGCCAATACGAAAACACTTCGAACGGCGATTTCCTGATCGACCGCCATCCGAATTTCGAAAATGTGTGGATGGTCGGCGGCGGCTCAGGCCACGGATTCAAACATGGCCCCGCCATGGGCGAGTATGTCGCTAAGCTCGTCACGGAAGGCGGCGACACGGAGCAAAGATTTTCGCTCGCGACAAAGCAAACGGTTCAAAAGCGCGCCGTCTACTGAACCCAAATCACAAAATAAAACCGCAGCATTCCGCGCCGCCCCGGCCGTTCACAAACTGCGCCCGCGAATCTTACGCGGACGGTTCCCCAAAAGCCGCCTTCACGTGCGGTTTGAACAGGTACATCAAAACCCACGCATCGATGGCGATCAGAATCAGTTCCCACACGATGATCCCCACGTGCATTCCCCCCAGCGCGCGCACGATTCCCATAACTTCAAACACAATGCCGAGGACGACGAGCAGGATTGTCAGAAGCCGTGCCCAACCGCGCAGTTTCCATAGGCCGACTCCGTTCACCAGATACAGCACCGCCAAAATCAAACACGCTATTCCCGCAAAAGCGCCCATCGCCGCCAGCGGACCGCCCATGTTGCCGCCTCGCCCAGCCATTGCTGCGAGTCCCGCCGACGAACCCAGAAGAAATAGTCCCGCCGCCCCCAACAGACACAGACCCGCACCAAGAAAACTCAGCACCGCAAGAATTGTCACGCCCGTGGGACGCGCCATGTCTCACCTCCGTGAGGATGCGTTCCGCAAATTAAACTCAATTGTTCTCTGAAAGTTTTGAAACAGGGCCGCAAACTGCGCACAAATTACATTTGCGCGCGCGGATAAGCAAGCGAATTCCGTCTTACGAGGTCAATGCCGCCTTCTTTTTCTCCCGCGCCCCGCGCCAGTAAAGCGCAAGCCCGACGAGCACTGTGCCAACTGTGCCGCCAATCACTTTTGCCAGAAAACTGAACTTGTCGGCCGCTTCCCCCGGCGGAATAAACGACAACGCGATGCCCAGCGCGGTAATCGAAAAACCCAGCCCGCCCGCAATCCACGCGCCTACGATGCCGCCTGGAATCAGCACCACGTGCTCGCTGCTGCGCCGGTCTTTGCGATACGCCAGCTTAATGGCCGCCGCGTACATGTATAAAAACGGAATGAAATATAGGATCACCGCCGCGTCCACCACCACTTGATACGCCGTCGCCGCCGTCGCCTGAATCTGCGCCAAAAGCAAAATAATGCACGACAGCGCCGCCTGCACGATGATCGAGATATACGGCGTGCGCCACTTCGGATGAATTTTGCCGAACGCCTTCGGCAAATAACGGTCTATCCCCACCACGAATGGCACGCGCGCAATCCCCGCCACGGTCGAGCCAACGCCGCCCGCATTTCCCACGCTGACCAGCAGCGCCGCTATCACGCCAACGAAGCCGATTTTCAAAATCGTCGAGCCCGAGGTCAGCGCCTGAAACACGCCGCTCAGCGGATTCACTTGCTGCGCTGGAATCAGCGCCAGAACGGCAATCGTCCCCACAATGTAAATGAACGCCACCGCAGCGCCCGCGCCCCACACCGCCCGGGGCAAAGTTTTGCGCGGATTACGCACCTCTTCGCTCATCGCGGAGACCAGCTCAAATCCGGCAAAAGCAAAAACCATCTGCGGCCAGAAATTCACCGTAGACTGATTCCACACCGGCATCATATTTTTAAGCGTGAAATGTGTCGCCGAACCGTGCGTCACCCAAATCCAAACGGCGATGCCGATCAGCATAAGTAGCGGCGCATAAGTCCCCACGCCGCCCGCGTTTTGCAGCCATTTCCCGATGTTCAGCCCAATGATGTTCAGAAAAACCGCGACAAACAGCAGCACGAAAGAGCCAATCACTAAAAACTCGCGATTCGTCGCCAGCGCCGCATGTCCCGCGCCGCC
>Ga0307374_10007670_pt1 | contig 16338 bp, 15 predicted proteins | sample OX3MG_FD_202532 | JGI IMG/M metagenome (GOLD analysis project Ga0307374, IMG submission 202532) | Soil microbial communities from Risofladan, Vaasa, Finland - OX-3 | ecosystem: Environmental > Terrestrial > Soil > Coastal area > Acid sulfate soil | place: Finland: Risofladan, Vaasa | collected... | reverse complement strand
CTCAACGACGCCGCCGCCGAGGCGGTCACCGACGTCGACCTGGTGGTGCTGGTTCTCGACGCCACCGCCCCGGTTGGCCCGGGCGACCGATTCGTGGCCCGGTGGCTGACGCCGACAGCCATGGTGGCGGTCAACAAGGTTGACGCCACCGGCCCCGGCGCCGTGTTGGAGCGCTTGGCCCAGGCGTCGGAGCTGCAGCTGTCGGAGTACTGGCCGGTGTCGGCCGCCACCGGACAGGGAGTCCCGGAGATGGTGGAGGCGATCATCGCCCGACTTCCACCTGGGCCTCGTTACTACCCGGAGGACATGGTGACCGACGTCCCCGAGGCCTTCTGGGTGGCTGAGTTGGTCCGTGAACAGCTGCTGGCCGCCACCAAGGAGGAAGTTCCCCACTCCATCACCTGCCGGGTCACCGAGTGGGAGTGGCCCCGCATCCGGGTGGAGATCCTGGTGGAGCGGGACTCGCAAAAGGGAATCGTCATCGGTCGTCAGGGAGCCGTTCTCAAGGCGGTGGGGACGGCGGTGCGCCAGCAGCTGGCCCCCGGCGCCTACGTCGAGCTGTTCGTCAAGGTGGACCGGGACTGGCAGCGGCGGAGCACGGCGCTCGACTACTGAGGGCCGGCCGGCCGGTGACGGATGCCCACAGTGAGTGGGGCCGGCTGAGGGATGCAACTCGGAGACACCCCCCGAAATCTTGAACTTTGTCGTTTGATGGAGAATTCTTGTTCGTATCACAACACGTTTGTAATAAAAAACGGGCCTGTCTCCAAGTGGCATCTATCGGCCGACGCGGCGTGGAGAGAGGGTGGAGAGAGGGTGGAGACAGGGTGGAAAGAACGCGAACGCATATCGGTTCCGCCCCGGTCGGCCGGCGCCGACGCACTAGGAATCGGCGGCCAGGGGAGCGGTGACGGTCCGGAGGAACTCCTCGGCCTCGGCCCGGTGCCGGGTCCGCCGCATCGGCGGCAGGGCGTTGACCAGTTCCCATCGGTAGGTGGCCCTGGCTAGGCGAGGGTCGAGCACGGCCACCACGCCGCGGTCGGTGGACGAGCGGATGAGGCGGCCGGCGGCCTGGGCCAGCATGGTGGCCGCCCGGGGCAGGTCCACCACCGAGAAGGCCGCCGCCCCGGCCCTCTCCCGCCTGGCCTGATTGAGCGGCTCGTCCGGGCGGGGGAAGGGGATGCGATCGATGCAGACCAGCGACAGGGTCCGCCCCGGAACGTCCACTCCCTGGAAGAAGCCCTGGGTGGCCAGGAGGCAGGCGCTCTCATCCGAGGTGAAGGCATCGATCAGCGCCGGTTTGGGCAGGTCGGCCTGGGTGTAGAGGTGGCCGGGCAGCTTGCCGGCCAGGGCTTCGGCGGCGGCATGCATGGCCCGCCAGCTGGTGAACAGGGCCAGGGTCCGCCCGCCGGCGGCCTGGGCAAGGGCGGTTATCTCCTCGTGAAGGGCCGCTTCGTAACCCGGCGCCCGAGGATCGGGTAGGTGGGCGGCACAGTAGAGAAGCGCATTCTCCCCGTACGGGAAAGGGCTGCCGACGTCCATCTGGTCGCTGCGGTCGGTGGGTAGACCGACCCGGGTGGTCAGGCGCAGCGGGATGGTGGCGCTGGTGAGCACGGCGGTCACCTCCCCCCACAGGGACTGCTCCAGCAGGGGACCGACCTCCACCGGGGCCACCCTGAGCAGCGGGTTGCGGTCGGCACGCTCGACCCAGGCCACCCGATCGCGACCCACTTTGGTGAGGGATTGGACGTCTTCGACCAGATGGGTGAGGGCCTGCATGGACCGGGCCTTGGCCGCCTCGCTGTCGTCCACCTGCCGTAAGGCGTTAAGAAGCTCGGACAGGGCGCCCCCGCTGGCGCCGAGGGCCGCGGTCAGGTCCTCCGGGAGGGGCTCGGTGAGCCGCTGGCCGGCCAGGTCCTCCAGGGTCTGTTCCAGCCGGTCGGCCACGTCGCTGACCCGCTCGGCGGCTCGGACCCCGGCGCCGGTGACGATGGCGCGCGCCGCCCTAGACAGGGCCCTCAGCCGGCCGGCGCCCAGTTCCAGGCCGAGGCTGGAGGCCACCACGTCCTCCAGCTCGTGGGCCTCATCGAATACGACCACGTCGTGGGGCGGGAGGACAACGCTCCCGCTGGCCAGGTGGGCGCCGTACAGGTGGGTGTTGACCACCACCACATCCGCCGCTGCCGCCCGGCGCCGGGCCTCCTCCGAAAAGCACTCCTCGCCCATCGGACACCGGCTGGCCCCGGGACACTCGCTGGCGGTCACGCTCAAAGCCGACCAGGCGTAGGGCCGAGGCTCGAATTCCAGTTCGGCCCGATCTCCTGTGGTGGTCGACTTGCCCCACTCCAGCAGGCGGCGCACCTGGCGGCCCAGCTCGCCCAGATTGGCTCCAGGAGCCGCTCCGGCGCCGTCCCGACCCTCCCCTATGTCCAGCTGGTCCGGGGCGCCCTCCATCTCCACCATGCGCTGGCGGCAGAGGTAGTTGCTCCGGCCCTTGAGCACGGCGAAGGTCACGTCCGCCCCCAGGGCCGAGGCCACCAGGGGCAGGTCCCTCCGGGCCAGCTGATCCTGGAGCGCCTTGGTGGCCGTGGCCACCACCAGATTTGCACCTAGGAGGATCGAGGGGACCAGGTAACCCAGCGACTTCCCGGTTCCGGTCCCAGCTTGCACGACCAGATGCCGTTCGGTGCGGATGGCCTTGGCCACGGCGAGCGCCATCTCAACCTGTCCGGGGCGGGCCTCCCCACCACCAGGCAGAGCTCCGGTCACCTTGGCCAGTGCGGCCACGATGTCGGCGTCGGAGGGCACGGGGGCAAAAGTACTGGCGGGCTGAGACAGCTCACGCTGTCCCGTTTGCTCGAGCTCGACCAGTCAGTCTGTTTCCCTTGGGTGGCTCAGACTGACCTTGGTCACCCACACGATCCGCTCGTCCTTGTCCGGGCAGTACCAGATCCGACCGGCGGCGGTGAGTTCATGTTGCCACTGGGGCAGCGTCTTGGTCCCGACCCGACGGGTGGCTAGCGGGCCGGCCAGGGGTCCCGTGCGCCTCGGATTGCGGGATCGATCCATTGGCCGGGCGCGCAGACGGTCCCGTTCGGCCGTCATGAGGTTGGGCTCGGCCGTAGTGGCCTCGGTCCATTCCTTGAGGGCCCGAGCGGTGGCTGGCTTGACCGCCCAGGGCTCCGTCGCTGCCGGCGCCTTCTTGGGCCGTGGAGGGGCCACTCCTAGAGGGTGACGTCGTGCAGGGGCTCGTCCACCGGCTCGAGTAGCTCTGCGCGCAGAGCTTCGTCAGCCCAGAGCTCGGCCGTGGCTCGCCAGTCGGAGATCAGGTCTCGGAGGGGTTCCACCGGCCCACCCGAGAGGGCGAGCAGCAGGGGGCCTTCCAACTCCTCGGCAAAGAGGCGCTGGTCCTCGAGGGGGAAAACCGAAAGCCAGCCAAACCCGCCGTAGGCGCCGACATCGCGACTCTTGGCACCCAGGGCCCGGTGTAGGCGCACGAAGTCGCCCGCAACCTCTGTGAGCTCCTCGCCCCGGGCCACCTCCTCGGCCGGTGCCAGCAAGAGGACGACTCCGTCCTTGTCCCGGATCAGTGTTCCCCCGGCCCGCCCGGAATCGAGTACCTCCCGGCTCCGCCGGGCGACGTCGGTCGCCTGATAGGTCCTCGTCGTCTGTCGCATCCCACCAGTATAGCGCATGATCCTACGAATGATCGTACGTAACACTGGAACGATCGGTCGCCGTGGCCACCACCACCGGCCGGCCCGACAGGATGGCCGGGACCAGATAGGCGAGGGACTTACCGGTGTCGGTTCCGGCCTGGACCACCAGGTGGCGACGCGAGCTCAGGGCTCTAGCGACGGCCTGGGCCATGTCCACCTGCCCAGGGCGGGCCTCGCCCCCGCGGTCACCCGGGCCAGCGAGGAGGCGATGAAGTCGTCCGATGGCACCCTCGGAAGGTACCGGTCGGGGGTGACGGCCGGCGCGAGCATGGGTCCATGTGTCGAAGCATCGTGGTCCTTCGGGGCGAGCAGCCGGCCACTCCCACCGAGGTGGAAGCGGCGTCCCGCCAGTACGTGCGCAAGGTGGCCGGAGCGCGGGTCCCCTCCAAGGCGAACGAGGAGGTCTTCGAGCGGGCGGTGGAGGAAGTGGCCAGGGCCACGGCCCGGCTCCTGGAGCAATGGGTGACCCCCCACGGGGCGCGGCCGCTGGCCACGCCGAAGAGCCGGGCGGTGGCCAGGGCCAAAGCCGCCCGGTAGGGCGCGCCGACTGCAGGAGGTAGCGGGCAGAGGGGACTTTGGTTACCATCCTGCCCGTGCCGGGGGCTGGAAGGCTGGGGATGCTGGTTGGCGCCGCAGTCGCGGTGGCGTCCATCGGACTGGCTGGGTGCTCGTCCTCGCCCGCTAAGGCGACTCACTCCGTTACCACGTCGGTGCCAACGACGGCGCCGAGCATCAGCACCTCCACCACCTCGGCGGCCGTGTCGAGCTCGACCACGTCGAGCAACGCGGCCCGGGCCACCACCACTTCGACGACCGTACGCACCGCTACCACCACCACCCCGCCCAGGACGGTGACGGCCGGGTCAGCCAACAACGGCCAGACCATCGATCTGCATGTCGGGGACACGCTGGAGGTGGTCCTCTCCGGGTGCGGGGGATGCGGCTATCAGTGGGAGATGACCGGACAGCCCAACCCGGTCGTGTTCCGCTACGAGGGGGAGTCGAGCACCACCACCACCACCACCAGCAGCAGCAGCACTACGACCCCCGGAGCCGGACCGATCGTGGGCAAACCGGTCACCTACGCGTGGACCTTCAAGGCTCTCTCGGCTCACACCACCGGCTTCGTGGCCGGGTACTACCCGCCCGGCCAGAACCAGCCGACCCAGACCTACACCCTCCACCTGGTCGTGTCCTCCTAGCCCCCGATCCCCGACCGCCTCGGTGGAACCCCGCGGCCCCGGTCACCCCCGACCCGCTGGTCCCCGGTCAGACTTTGCCGGTGCAGAAGGCCCCGCCCCGCCCGCCCTGGGCTGAGTTGGTGGCGACGGCCGCCGCCGATCAGGGCCTTTCGACCGCCGATGTGGCCGGCCAGCTCGGGCTGAGCCCCCGGGCCTGGCGGGCCCGGCTGTCGGGCCGGGTGCGCCCGCTCACCTCCGAGATCATCCGGGTGGGCCGGATGCTCGACCTGTCGGCCGGGGCGCTGATGTCGGCCGAGGTGGGCCCGGCCGGCCCCGATCTGGAGCTTCTGACCGAGCGGGACCGGATGGTCTACCGGGCCAGCGGGGCGCTCGAGGGGGGAGCGGAGTTGTCCGGGGTGGAGGAGGTCTCCGGCTTCGTGAACTCGGTCCTGACCGGGGACTGGTGGCAGAGATGGGCGCCCGGGGTCAGCGAGGTGGGCCTGGACCCCCAGCCGGGCGCCGGCCAGGCGGCACCGGCGTGGCACGAGCCAGTCCTGAGCGAAGCCGGGGTCTCCCACATCCTCCATCTGCCGCCCTGGTCCCGGCGCCCGCTCACCGTTCTCCATGAGCTGGCCCACGTGGCCGCCCAGCCCATTCTGTGGGCCAAGCCCCACGGTCCCCAGTGGGCCCGGCTCTGGGTGGATCTGGTCGCGTCCGTCATGGGCCGTCCTTCCGCCCAGCAGCTCCGGGCCGCCCTGCGGGCGGAAGGGATCGGGCTGGCCCGGCCCGGGCAGGTGGCCGCCGAGTTGCGCCGGGGCCACGCCGAGCTGGAGAGGCTCCTCGGGATGGGGGGCGGGGAGGGCTAGCTTCGCCGGGGTCCGGGTCGAGTGAGGTGGTTGAGGCGGTGGGCATCGAAGGCATCGACATGAGCCGGGTGCCCGCCCATGTCGCCTGTGTGATGGACGGCAACGGCCGGTGGGCCGAAAAGCGGGGTCTGGCCCGGACCGAGGGCCACGCCGCCGGGGAGGAGGCCCTCTTCGACACCGTCGAAGGAGCCCTGGACGTCGGCCTGTCCTGGCTGACCGTCTACGCCTTTTCCACCGAGAACTGGTCCCGACCGGTCGATGAGGTCCGTTTCCTTATGAACTTCAACGAGCAGATCCTCACCCGCCACCGGGACGACCTCAATGGCAAGGGCGTGCGCATCCTCTTCTCCGGGCGGCGGGACTGGCGGGTCCCCCGCCGCCTACTTCGCCACATCGAGCAGTCCGAGGCCCTGACCGCCGCCAACCGGCGCATGACCCTCAACTTCGCCTTCAACTACGGAGGCCGGGCCGAGATCATCGACGCCGTGCGACGGCTGGTAGCCGAGAATGTGGCGGTGGGCAAGGTCGATGAAAAGGCCATCCGGGCCCGGCTCTATCAGCCCGACATGCCCGATCCCGACCTGGTGGTCCGGACCTCGGGGGAGTACCGCCTGTCCAACTTCCTGCTCTGGGAGGTGGCCTACAGCGAGATGGTCTTCACCGACGTGTTGTGGCCCGACTTCCGCCGGGAGGACCTCTTCGATGCCATCCGGGAGTACCAGAGCCGCAGCCGCCGCTTCGGGGGGGTGCAGGAGAAGAAGCGGAGGGTCCGGAGGCGATGAATCTCTACCGTGACCGCGGGGTCGTTCTACGGACCATCCGTCTGGGCGAAGCCGACCGGATCGTCACCCTCATGACCGAGTCCCACGGAAAGGTGCGGGCCGTGGCCAAGGGCGTCCGCAAGACCAAGAGCCGCTTCGGGGCCCGGCTCGAGCCGCTGAGCCACGCCGCTCTGCTGCTCTACCAGGGCCGCGAGCTGGACATCATCACCCAGGCCGAATCGATTGAGCACTTCCGCTCCGTGCGGGAGGACCTCGAGGCCGTCACCATGGCCACGGCCATGCTCGAGGCAGTCGACCAGGTGGCCCAGGAGCGCCAGTCCAACCCCCGTCTGTACGCCATGCTGGTCGGTGCCCTGCGGGCGCTGGCGTCGTCCCGCTCGACCATGGTGGTGCCCTCTTTCTTCTTGAAGCTCCTGGCCCTGGAAGGCTTCGAGCCTGTCCTCGACCAGTGCGCGTCCTGCGGTGCCGATGCCCAGCTGGTCGCCTTCGACATCGAGGAGGGTGGCGCCCTCTGCCGCCAGTGCCGGCGGGGCCCGGCCCTCAGCCCCGAGGCCCTCCACCTCATGCGGAGGATCCTGGGTGGAGGCCTCTCCGGGGTCCTCACCGATCCGGACCCACCGGGCGCTCACGATGTCTCGGTGCTGGCGTCCCGGGCCATGGAGCACCATCTGGAGCGCCGGCTGCGCAGCCTGGGGGTCCTGGACAGGGCCTGAAAACGCCTCCGGGACCGGGGGGACGGCCCGGTATCCTCCCCGGATGGCCCCGTCCGACGATCTTATGGAACGCGTCGTCAACCTGTGCAAGCGGCGCGGGTTCGTCTTTCCCTCCAGCGAGATCTACGGCGGTTTCCGCTCGACCTATGACTACGGGCCGCTGGGTTCGCTCATGCTCCGTAACGTCCGGGACGCCTGGTGGCGCTCCATGGTCCAGATGCGCGACGACGTGGTCGGCATCGATGCCGCCATCCTCTCCAGCCCGAAGGTCTGGGAGGCATCGGGCCACGTGGCCACCTTCACCGACCCGCTGGTCGACTGCCGGAAGTGCCACGAGCGCTGGCGGGAGGACCAGATCGAGGGCGTATGTCCGAACTGCGGCTCGACCGATCTGACCGAACCCCGCGCCTTCAACCTGATGTTCAAGACCCACGTGGGCCCGGTCGAGGGCGATTCCAATGTGGCCTATCTCCGCCCGGAAACGGCCCAGGGGATGTTCGTCAACTTCCTCAATGTCCTCCAGACATCCCGAAAGAAGCCGCCCTTCGGGATCGCCCAGGTCGGCAAGTCGTTCCGCAACGAGATCACGCCGGGCAACTTCGTGTTCCGGACCCGTGAGTTCGAGCAGATGGAGATGGAGTACTTCGTCCCGCCGGGCGACGGGCCCAAGTGGTTCGAGTACTGGTGCGAGGAGCGAATGGCTTGGTACACCGGTCTCGGCGTACCGGGGGAAAAGCTGCGCCTGCGCCACCACGAGACCGATGAGCTCAGCCACTACTCCTCGGGGACGGCCGACATCGAATACGAGTTTCCGTGGGGCTGGGGCGAGCTCGAAGGAATCGCCCAGCGGACCGACTTCGACCTGCGCAAGCACGCCGAGCACTCGGGGGAGAAGCTCGAGTATTTCGATCAGGCCACCGGGGAGCGGTACGTCCCGCACGTGGTCGAGCCGGCGGCAGGGGCCACCCGGGCCATGATGATCTTCCTGCTCTCCTCTTACGAGGAGGACACGGTCGGAGGCGAGGCCCGCACCGTCTTGCGCCTTCATCCCCGTCTGGCGCCCTACAAGGTGGCCGTGCTCCCGCTGTCCAAGAAGGAGCCGCTGGTTGAGCTGTCCCGATCCGTGCTGGGACGGCTCCAGCCCCACTTCCAGTGCGACTATGACGAAACCCAGTCCATCGGACGGCGGTACCGGCGCCAGGACGAGGTCGGCACGCCGCTGGCCATAACCGTGGACTTCGACAGCCTGGAGGACTCGGCCGTGACCATCCGGGACCGGGATACCACCGACCAGTCCCGGGTACCGATCGAGGATCTGGTCCACGAGGTCTTCCGCCGCCTGGGGCTCTGACCGACCGACCTCGCCCACCGAGGGGGTCAGGGGGTCGACCCCATTAGGCTGACAGCCAGTTCGTCCCCAGGAGAGCCCGTCTTGCCTTACGCCTTTGCCTTTGACCACAAGCACCGCCGTCCGCCGATGGCTATGAAGGAGCTGCTCGGGGGCAAGGGAGCCAACCTGGCCGAGATGACCTCCGTGCTGGGCCTTCCGGTGCCCCCCGGATTCACCATCTCGACCGAGGCCTGCCGGGCCTACATGGACTCGGGCTGGCCCGATGGACTGTCCGAGGAGGTCGCCAAGCACCGCCGGCGCCTGGAAAAGGCGATGGACAAGCGGCTTGGCGACCCGGCTGACCCTCTTCTGGTCAGCGTCCGCTCCGGCGCCGCCTTCTCCATGCCTGGGATGATGGACACGGTCCTCAACCTGGGCCTCAACGATGAGTCGGTGGAGGGACTGGCCAAGCAGACGAGCGATGAGCGCTTCGCCTATGACTCGTACCGTCGCTTCATCGCCATGTACGGGCGCATCGTCCTCGGCCTGGACGGCGGTCCGTTTGAGGAGTTGTTCGACGCGGCCAAGGAGCTGGCCGACACGCATTCCGACGCTGAGGTACCCATCGAGTTGCTGCGCTACCTGGTGCGGTCCTACAAGCAGATCGTCGAGCGCGAGACGGGCAAGCCCTTTCCCCAGGATCCCGACCAGCAGCTCCGGGGTGCAATCGAGGCGGTGTTCAGTTCCTGGAACTCGCCCCGCGCCATCGCCTATCGGAACCGGGAGCACATCGCCCACACCCTCGGTACGGCCGTCAACGTCCAGACCATGGTCTTCGGTAACCGGGATGAGAACTCCGGCACCGGGGTGGGCTTCACCCGGGATCCGTCCACCGGGGCCCAGGGCGCCTACGGCGACTTTCTGGTCAACGCCCAGGGCGAGGACGTGGTGGCCGGGATCCGGAACACCGAGCCCCTGTCCGCTCTCGAGACCCGATTCCCCAGGATCTACAAGGAGCTGATGGGGATCTTCGAGCGCCTGGAGCGGCACTACCGCGACATGTGCGACACCGAGTTCACCATCGATCAGGGCCGGCTGTGGATGCTGCAGACCCGGGTGGGCAAGCGCACCGGGGCGGCCGCCCTGCGCATGGCAGTGGAGATGACCAAGGACCGGAAGATCAAGCTCTCCCGGGAGGAGGCGGTCATGCGGGTGACGGGGGAGCACCTCGACCAGATCCTGCACCCCCAGTTCGCCTCCAGCGACACGAAGGTCCTGGCCAAGGGTTTGGGGGCGTCACCGGGGGCCGCGGTGGGCAGGGTCTACTTCACCGCCGACGGGGCGGCCACCGCGGCGGAGAGGGGCGAGAAGGTCATCCTGGTCCGCTCCGAGACCTCTCCCGAGGACGTCCACGGCATGATCGTCTCGGAGGGAATCCTGACCTCAAGGGGCGGGCTGGTCAGCCATGCCGCCGTTGTGGCCCGCGGATGGGGCAAGCCGGCCGTGGTGGGGGCAGAAGCGGTCCGGATCACCCGCAACACGTTCCGGGTGGGCGACACGGTGGTGAGCGAGGGCGACACCATCTCCATCGACGGGACCACCGGTCAGATCGTCCTGGGCGAGGTCGCCCTCTCCGCGGCCGAGCCAACCGAGGAGTTCCACACCATCCTGGGCTGGGCCGACGCCATCCGGGCGAGCAAGCTGGCCGTCCGGGCCAACGCCGACAATGGCGCCGATGCCGCCAATGCCCGCCAGTTCGGGGCCGAGGGCATCGGACTGTGCCGCACCGAGCACATGTTCCTGGCCGAGGACCGCCTGCCCATCGTCCGGCGGATGATCCTGGCCGAGGGCGAGGAGGAAGAGACCGCCGCCCTGGAGGAGCTGCGCAAGGCCCAGAAGTCCGACTTCGAAGCCATCCTCGAGGCCATGGACGGCCTGCCCGTAACCGTGCGGCTTTTGGACCCTCCCCTGCACGAGTTCCTACCCGGCACCGAGGAGCTGGCCCTCAAAGAGGCCACCACCGGCCTCACTGAAGAGGAGAGGAAGCTCTACGACGCCGCTCTTTCCTGGAAGGAGGCAAACCCCATGCTCGGCACCCGCGGGGTGCGCCTGGGAGTGCTCAAGCCCGGCCTCTACGCCATGCAGGTCCGGGCCCTCATGGAGGCGGCCGCCGCCCGGGTCAAGAAGGGCGGAACGCCGGTGGTGGAGGTGATGATCCCCCTGACCGTGACCCGGGAAGAGCTGGCCCTGGCCCGGTCCTGGGTGACCGACGCCATAGCCGCGGCCACCAAGGGGACCAAGGGCATCGACGTCACCATCGGGACCATGATCGAGACGCCGCGGGCCGCCTTGCGGGCCGATGAGATAGCTGAGGAGGCCGACTTCTTCTCTTTCGGGACCAACGACCTCACCCAGATGACCTTCGGCTTCAGCCGGGACGACGTCGAGGGCCGGATGATGACGGCCTATCTTGACGCCGGGCTTCTGCCCCGGAACCCGTTCGAGACCATCGATGTGGGTGGGGTGGGGGAACTGGTCCGCCTGGCGGCCAAGCGGGGCCGGGAGACCAAACCCGGTCTCAAGCTCGGGGTATGCGGGGAGCACGGGGGTGACCCGGAGTCGATCGCCCTGTTTGCCGCCGCCGGACTCGACTATGTGAGCTGCTCGCCCTTCCGGGTCCCCATCGCCCGGCTGGCCTCGGCCCAGGCTGTCCTCGGCGCCAAGCAGTACTCCACCGCCTGACCCGGCAGGCCCGGGGCCGGAGTACCTTCGGTACGTGGCGATCCTGGACGAGGACATCGCCCGGGTACGTTCCGAGACGGACTTCGTGGCCGTGGCCAGTGAGCACATGGCCGTGCGCCAGCAGGGCCGGCGCTGGGTGGGCTTGTGCCCCTTTCATTCGGAGAAGACCCCGTCCTTCTCCATCAACGCCGCCGAGGGTCTCTACTACTGCTTCGGATGCGGCGCCAAAGGCGACGTGATCAGCTTCGTGCGCGAGCTCGAGCACCTTGACTTCGTCGAGGCGGTGGAGCGGCTGGCCTCCCGGGCCGGGATCCAGCTCCGCCATGATCAGACGGCGGGAGGCCCCGACCGCCGCCGCCAGGGCGTATTGACGGCGGCCATGGAACAGGCGGTCGAGTACTACCACCAGCAGCTCCTTTCCGGCCCAGGATCGGGGGCCGCCCGGCGTTATCTGCGCGACCAACGCGGCTATGACGGCGACGTCGTGCGCCGGTTCAAGATCGGCTGGGCCCCGGATCAGTGGGACGCGCTGTACCGAGCGCTCAAACTGCCCGACGATGTGATGAAGGACACCGGCCTCGGCTACATCAATGACCGTGGTCGGCGGCGCGACGCCTTCAAGGCCCGCATCATGTTCCCGATCTTCGACTCCGGCGGCCGTCCGGTGGCCTTCGGTGGGCGGATCTTGCCCGACGCAGCTTATGAGGGACCGAAATACAAGAACTCGGCCGAGTCGGCCATCTACTCCAAGAACCGCGTCCTCTACGGCCTCAACTGGGCCAAGATCGGGATAGTCGACTCCGGGGAGGTGGTCGTCTGCGAGGGCTACACCGACGTCATCGGCATGTTCCTGGCCGGTGTCCCGAGGGCAGTGGCCACCTGTGGCACGGCCCTGGCCGACGGGCATTTTCGACTGCTCAAGAACTTCGCCCGTCGGGTGGTCCTGGCCTACGACGCCGACGCCGCCGGGCAGGCAGCCGCCGAGCGGTTCCACGCTTGGGAGCGCGAATACGAGATGGACATAACCGTGGCCGCCCTGCCCAGGGGTGCCGATCCCGGTGACGTCGCTCGTAGCGATCCGGATGGCCTGCGCCGGGCGGTCGAGCAGGCTCAGCCGTTCATGTTGTTCCGGGTCGAACGGGTTCTCGGGTCCCGGGACCTATCCAGTCCCGAAGGGAGGGCCCGGGCCGCCGAGGAGGCTCTGCTGGTCATATCCGAGCACCCTCATCAGTTGGTGCGGGATCAGTACGTGACCCTGGTGGCGGAGCGCTGTCGGGTGGAGGTGGGGGAGTTGCGTCGCATGATTGCCGACCCCGAGTCGTTGCGACGGATGCTGCCAGCCTCTGGTCCGGCCACCCGGAGGGCCGCTGGCGGCGCGGACGCCGGCGCGTCTCATCGGGGCGCCGGTGCGGGCGCGGAGAGGGGCGACGGTCGCGGCCGGCAGGCGCCTGCGCCGAGGCGGAGCACGCTGGTCGAGCGCGACGCACTGCGCCTGGCCGTGCACCGCCCGGCCGAGGTGGCCGACCGGCTGGAAGAGGCACTTTTCGTGGATCCGCTCCACCAGTCGGCCTTCGTCCGCCTGGCCAACTCCGCGACCCTGCATCAGGCCATAGAGGAGGCCGAGCCCGAAGTGGGGGCTCTCCTTGCCCGTCTGGCTGTTGAGGAATCCGATGAAGATGCCGACGAGACCGTGGCCACGCTGGTGTGGGCGGCCGCCTCGCGCGCCGAGGTCGAGTTGCGGGCCGAGTCGAGGGCGTCGGAGGACAGATTTGCCGAGATCGCCCAGACCCTGGGTTGGCTCAAATTGGAGATGGAGGCTCTGGCCGATCCGGGCGAGCGAGTGGAGGCGTCCCGTCGGCTGGTAGCGTGGCTGGCGGAACGAGGGGAGGGCGAAAATTGAGCGATAGCGCTATATCGCCATCTATCGACGCCACTTCCTCGTTGGAAGAATCGGTGGCTGCCGGGGGCCAGAAGTTCGCTCAACTTCTGGCGGCGGGGCGCAAGCGGGGCGTACTCACTCAGGACGATCTCATGGCTGTGCTCGACCGGGTCGAGCTCAGCGCTCCCCTCATCGACGCCGTGGTCGCTCGGGTGCGGGCCGAGGGAATCGTATACATCGACGACCCGGATGAGGCCGATCCTCTGACTGTCGATGCGGTGAGCGAGTTGCAGCACCACGCTGACCGGGCGCCGACCGTCAGCGATGAGCCGGCGCCGGAGGCGGCCGCCGACGTGGCGATTCCGGAGGCCGAAACCGACGTGGCCCCGGCCATGCCTGCACCGATGGCACCGACCACGCGCCGGCGCCCGGCCGAGTTTCGCACCGATGATGAAGCGCGGGCCGGCGGTGGAGCGTTCGGTTCCGATCCGGTGCGGGCCTACCTGAAGGAGATTGGCAAGGTCTCTCTGCTGCGGTCCGATCAGGAGGTTTCCCTGGCCCGTCGGGTGGAGGCAGGTCTGCATGCCTCGGCGCGGATAAGCGCGCTGGAGGCCAACTTCGGTGAGCTCGCTCAATCCGAGGTGCTCCAGGCCGAAGCGCTGGTCGTGGCCGACGGCCTGCAGGCCAAGGAGCTGCTGATAGAGGCCAACCTGCGCCTGGTCGTTTCCATCGCCAAGCGGTACCGGAACCGGGGGATGGCCTTTCTGGATCTGATCCAGGAGGGGAACCTCGGCCTGATGCGGGCGGTGGACAAGTTCGACTACACCAAGGGCTTCAAGTTTTCGACCTACGCCACGTGGTGGATCCGCCAGGCCATCACCCGGGCCATCGCCGATCAGGCTCGCACCATCCGTATCCCGGTCCACATGGTGGAGACCATCAACAAGGTGACCAGGATGCAGCGGGCCATGCTCCAGGAGCTCGGTCGCGAGCCGACGGCTGAGGAGATCGGTCAGAAGCTGGAGATGACGGCGGAGAGGGTGCGCGAGATTCAGCGCATCGGCCAGGACACCGTCTCCCTGGAACAGCCGATGGGGGACGAGGACTTCAGCTTGTCCGACGTCATCGAGGACGAGGACGCCGTCATGCCCCTCGATGCCGCCACCCGGAGCATGCTGAACGAGGCCATCAAGAATGCCCTGGATCAGCTGAGCGATCGCGAGCAGGAGGTCATGCGCCTCCGCTTCGGCCTGGATGACGGCCAGATGCGCACCCTGGAGGAAGTGGGCCGCGTCTTCGGCGTCACCCGGGAGCGCATCCGCCAGATCGAAGCCAAGACCCTGGCCAAGCTGCGCCATCCGATGCGCAGTCAGCCGCTAAGGGATTACCTGGAAGAGCAGTAGCTCCGGGTTCGGCGCACGCAGCCGGTGCGCCCCCGTTTGTGAGGTCAGCCGGTCAGGCGCCGGCCCCATTGAGAGTCGGGGCCTTTCCACTCTCGGTGACCCGGTGCAGTGGGGCCCGGTGGCGCGGGTTGGGGCGGTGGCGAGGGTCGGGATGCGGGGCTCCGGCGCCGGAGTCCGTCCGGGTCACCCTGGCATCGATTGCGTCCCGGGCCCGCTCCAGAGTCAGATCGATGACGGCCCTGGCCTTCCCCCCGGCAGTGCTCACCGCCTCGGAGCCACCCGCCCGGTCCAGAAGACGCCGCAGCTGTTCGTAACGGGGCCGGCCGGCGGCCGCACCGAGGTAGTAGCCCACGCCCGCACCCAGCACCAGCCCGGTCTTGAATCTCATCCCCTGTTCATACCCCGTTATCCGCCGGATGTGAAGGGCGGACCTGTTACACCTGCCTGGAAGGCTCTGGATATGGGCTATCGGGGCGAGCTGACCGAACAGGCGGCGGCGCGGGAGATGCGGGCCTCGGGCCTGACCCTGGCCGACATCTCCGGCCGCCTGGGGGTCTCCCGCTCCTCTGTTTCCCTGTGGGTGAGGGACGTGGAGCTTCCCGGTCCCATCCGCCGGCAGGGCCCTCGCCGACGGGCCCCCAACGCCCTCCAGCGCCGGAAGCAGGCCGAGATCGAGGAAGGCTCGAGTGGGGGGAGGTCGCTGATCGAGGAACTCTCGGACCGGGACCTCCTGGTGGCCGGGACGGCCCTCTACGCTGGTGAGGGATCGAAGCGGGATGGGTGCGTGGGCTTCGCCAATACGGACCCAGGCATGGTGCGGCTGTTCATGACCTGGCTCCGGCGGTTCTTCCAGCCTGAGGAGGATCGGCTGCATGCCCGGGTGTACCTGCACCAGGGGCTGGACCTGGCCGCGGCCCAGGATCATTGGTCCCTCGTGAGCGGTATTCCCCTCGGCAACTTCTGGGTGGCCTACCGAGCTACACCTGATGCCACCATCCGAAGCAACAAGCACCAGTTCGGATGCCTCTACGTCTCCTACGCCTCCTCGCGGTCACACCGTCAGGTGATGGGCCTGATGGCCGCACTGCTATCGTCCACCGCTCATTCCGGGGTGGCGCAATCGGCAGCGCAGCGGCCTGTTAAGCCGACGGTTCTGGGTTCGAGTCCCAGCCCCGGAGCTGGACTGGTAGGGCGGGCAGGGATCGAACCTGCGACCGAGCGATTATGAGTCGCCTGCTCTAACCACTGAGCTACCGCCCCGGGCCCTGTCAAAGTAGCGGCCCGGGGAAGGATGTCGGGGCCGGCGGGGTTGTTGACTGCGTCACCCCAGAGGAGGCCATCCAGTGTTGATTGACCGCCAGCACAAGTCGCGCCTGATCGCCCCGGAAGAGGCTCTGGCCGGGCGGCAGCAGGCCATGCCGCTGCCTGAGCGCCACCTGGTCCTCGACACGCCCATCGGCCCGCCGTTCCCGGAGGGCTCAGAGACGGCCATATTCGGCATGGGGTGCTTCTGGGGCGCGGAGCGGAAGTTCTGGACCCTGCCCGGCGTCTACACCACCGCCGCCGGCTACGCCGGCGGGTTCACTCCCAATCCGACCTACGAGGAGGTCTGCAGCGCCCGGACCGGCCACACCGAAGCCGTCCTGGTCGTCTTCGACCCGGCCAAGGTCTCCTATGCCGAGCTTCTGGCGGTGTTCTGGGAGAACCATGACCCCACCCAGGG
>Ga0307374_10007669_pt1 | contig 16338 bp, 8 predicted proteins | sample OX3MG_FD_202532 | JGI IMG/M metagenome (GOLD analysis project Ga0307374, IMG submission 202532) | Soil microbial communities from Risofladan, Vaasa, Finland - OX-3 | ecosystem: Environmental > Terrestrial > Soil > Coastal area > Acid sulfate soil | place: Finland: Risofladan, Vaasa | collected... | reverse complement strand
GATGGCGCTGGCTTCCTGGCTCGTACCCAGCTCGATCACCGCAGCGCCGACCAGTGCGCCGTCCTGCCGCAGCGGACGGACAGTCTCGATGACGGTGCCCCTCGGCGTTTCGATCCGAACCTGGCCTGCGCGGCCGTTTTCAACCAGCAGTTGATCATGGGTATCGAGAAGGCCGGACAAACCGATTTCTTTTGGATTGCCGCTGACCACGACGGGCAGTCCGTTTCTGAGCCCAAAGATGCGCGCGGTGACGACGTCGGGCTGGGACTTCAGCAGATCCTCCATGTAAGAGTCGAGCTGCTGCAGGGCGGTCGGGTCACTGGTGAATATCGCCTGGACCCCGTCAGCCATCCTTGCCGCCGCGTGGTTGTCGCTCGCCTCGACTCCGGCTGCGGCCTGGCTCGCGAGCCAGATACCCAAGACGGCGTTGACGACCGCTATGGTGACCACGATCGGTGCGGCGAGCTTGATCCACAGCGGCGTGCGAAACCGAAGCCATCTCACGTTAGGGGCTCCCCGGCGGCGCGGATGATCGCTTCCCTCATTTCCTGCGCTGTCGCGGACTTGAGAAGGTAGGCGGAGGCGCCGGCGTCCGCGGCACTCATCCTCACGTCGTCATCGCCAACCGCTGTGAGAAAGACGACCGCAATCTTTGGACTCTGCTTGCGAATCAGCCTGGTCGCCTGCACCCCGTCTCCGTCGGGGAGCCGGAAGTCCATCAACACGACCTGGGGTTGGAGCTCGCGCGCGGCATCGACCGCCGCCAAGACCGACCCCGCCGTGCCCACCACTTTCAGCTCCGGAACCTCAGCGATGAGATCCTCCAGCCCCTCGACCATGAGCCGGTGGTCTTCGACGATCAGGACCGTGATCACCTTCGTCATCTCATCCCCGCTCCGGATCGGCCGGGGTCCCGATCGGCTCGCTCGGGCTGACGACCGTGTCGAAGAAGAGCTTCACCAGGTCGGTGTCAAAAGCGTGGCCCGACTGCCGCATCAAGACCGCGCGCGCGCGCTCGACGGCCATCTGCGGTCTTTCGGCGCGCTCCCCGCTGACCATCGAGTCGAACGCATCGCAGATGGCGAGGATCTTGGCGGAGGTGGAGATTTGGTCGCCGCGCAAGCCATCGGGGAAACCCGTTCCATCGACCCGCTCTTTCTGGTGCCGAATGATCTCCGGCAGGCCGGCGGATGACTTGATCGGGCTGCAGATCTCCGCACCGATGACGGGGACCTGGCGCATGACCGCTAACTGCTCCTCTTCCAGCGCCTCTTTCTTGTTGAGGATGGCATCCGGCACTCCGATCTTGCCAATGTCGTGGACCCTCCCCGCAAAGTACGTCGCCGCGACGGTCTCCTGATCGAGACCGGCGGCGACCGCCAGGCGCTTCGCGTAGTCGGCCACGCGCTGCGAGTGCTCGCCGGCGAACTCATCCTTGAGCTCAAGCGCGCGTGCGAGCGCGAACACGACCTCTTCGGTCTGCATGAGGGACTGGTTGAGACCGCGCACACGCAGCAGCGATTTGACACGTGCGACCAGCTCGGTCTGCTCGACGGGCTTGGCCAGGAAATCGTCGGCCCCGGCCTCGAGCGCCCTAACCCTATCGTCGAGGGCGCTGTAGGCGGTCACCATCACGACGGGTACCAATCGCGTGTCGTCCGCCATTTTGATCTGGCGGCAAACCTCGATGCCGTTCATGCCGGGCATCTCAACGTCGAGGAGGACAAGGTCAACCGGACGACTCTTCAAGGCGGCCAACGCTTCGGCCCCACTCCCTGCTGTGACGATCTCGCAATCGACACCGTCGAGGTAGGCGGCCAGGAGCTCGCAGTTCTCCGCTACATCGTCGACGACGAGCACGATCTTCCTGCTCATATCACTCCCACCGCCCCGGTTTGCGTAAGCGGCGTGACGACTGCCACCGGCACGGGAACAGGTAGCGTAAAGTGGAATTCGGACCCCGCCCCGAGGACGCTGTCGACCCAGATCCTCCCTTTATGCAGCTGGATGATCTGCTGCGCGATCGCCAGGCCCAGCCCGGTTCCGACGACTCGATTCTTCGCGTCACCTTCGTAGCGCTCGTAGCGACCGAAGATCTTGCCCAGGAACTCCGCAGGGATGCCCTGGCCGTGGTCCCTCACGCTGACTTCGACGCTTCCGTCGCCGGCTCGGCTGGTCACAACAATGTCGCCACCGTCCGGCGAGTACTTGATGGCGTTGCTGAGCAGGTTGGTGACGACCTGGATGAGGCGGTCCGAATCGCCGTCGACCAGGGGCAGGGCGGAATCGAGGTCGGCTTTGATGACGTGTGTGGAGGTGCCGACCTGCGCGCGTTCGACCGCATCTTGAAGGATCTGGTTGAGATCGAGCGGAGCCACGTGCAGGGTGATGCGTCCGGACTCGATGCGATCGAGGTCGAGCATCTCCGTGATCATCCGGTTCAAGCGCAGGGAGTCGGCGTTGATATCGCCTGAGAACTCCTTGACCTCATCGGACGTCACCGGCTCCGTCTTCATGATCTCGCTGTAGCCCTGGATCCCGGTCAGCGCCGTGCGGAACTCGTGGCTGACCATGGACATGAACTCGCTCTTGAGCTGGTTCAGCCGCTCCAGCGCCGCCGTGGTGGCCGCCGCGGCCTGCTCGGTTTCGTGTTTCGCACTTACATCCTGGAGCATCGTCAGGTAGTAGTCGATCTCACCGTCAGCGTCCCTGACCAGGGTGGAAATCCAGTGCACCCACATCGGGCTGCCATCGGAGCGAACCATCGGGGTCTCGGTTTCCCACCTTTGTGTGGTCCCGCGAATCAGGGCTTCTCGGCCGGTCGAGAATTGCGGGCGTGCTTCGGCCGGAACGTACTTGGCGACGGAGGAGCCTACGACCGAGTCCGACGCCTCATTGAACAGCGCCGCGAACGCCGGATTTACGTCGATGACCTTGAGATCCGGGCCCCAGCGCGCTATCGCCACCGGTGCGTGGGTGATCACCTCATTCAGCAACGCAGTGCGCTTCCGCAGCTTGGCCTCGGCGCCCTCGCGGACCGTGACGTCCTCGAACATGGCAAGGAAGTAGTCGATCTCGCCGGTCGATCTGGGCACGACGGTCGCTGTCCAATGCAACTGGATCGGATTGCCATCGGCCCTGCGAACGCTGCTGTTCCCTTCGATGGATTCAACTGACCGGTCGAGCAGCGACCGGAACCTGTCCATTGCCAGAGCCAGCTGGTCTGGTAGCAGGAACTCAAGCACCCGAGACCCGACCAAGACGTTTTTAGGGGACGCCAGGAGTCCGCACAGTCGGGGGTTGGCGTCGATGACCCGTAAGTCGACACCGATTCGCGCGATCCCTATCGGAGCTCGATTGATCACATCGTTCAGCAGCGCCGTCCGCTCGCCAAGTTTAGCTGCGCTCTGTTCGATCTCGGTAGCTGCACGCCGGCTGGCTTCCAGCAAGGACAGCGATTCTTTGTGAGACCGGATCTGGCTGACCGCCAGCAAGCCGCCCAGCGCCGCGGTGAGCAGTGTCAGGAATCGATCGAGCGTCTCGCCCCTGAGCAGCAGAACGAACACGCTGGCAACAGCAACCAACAGCGCCATCCATGGCAGTGAGAGCTGCCACAAACCGGCGGCTGCCCTTTCGCCCGATTCGCGAGCTTGCCGGGACGGCCAGACCGCAGCGATGGCAAACAGCAGGTAAGCGGCAACCCATCCGGTATCGGTGAGGCGGTGGGCCGGACCGTATTGATTGATAGAGCTCAGGTGCGAGAAGGCGAGGTACGAAAACGTGCTCGCCGCCACTCCGGCCAGCAATAGGGCCATCCGGCGGCGCAGCTCAGGAGCTCCCCGGTTGATGACGAGGATCAGAAGTGTCGCCATCGCTATGTCGCTGATCGGATATGCCATCGCGAGAGACCTGTCGGTGACGCTGCCAGGCCCGGAATAGATCTGGTTGAGTCCAAGGACCCAGGCAGTGAAGAGAAGCGAGAGGCCGATGATCGCAGCGTCGAGCCAGGCAAGCGTCCGGTCGGTCGTTCCCCCAGGAGACGTCCAAAAGACGACGACCGCGGCGATTGACAGGCCCACCGCCGAGGTGAACCCGATGTCGGCTGCCGACGGAAACGGCACAGGCACCGCGAGAGCGACCTCATACCAGGTGAAGATCACCTCGCCGGCCGTCCACACAGCCGCGGACGCGGACATCAGGGCCCATGCCAGCCGCAGCCGGCCGATCGACCGGCTCGCCGCCCACGCGCAAGCCGCAGCCCCGATGAGCGACGCGACGCCCTGGCCGACGTCGTCCACCGACAGGACGATATGGTGGCCACCGAGCTGCAGACCTGCAATCAGCGCAAAGATGCCGGCGGCAGCCGCGGCGCCGAACACCGCAACAGCCGTCGAAGGGTAGGTACGGATCACGCGTGCCACCACCTAGGCGACCTTTCCCCTAGCGGGGACGGTGGGTTGACGAGCCGAGGTGACGTCGGCCAGCGGCAACGGGATGGTGAAATGGAACTCGGACCCCGTGGGCATGCGCTCAACCCAGATGTGACCGCCATGCATCTCGACGATCTGGCGCGCGATGCCCAACCCGAGCCCTGTTCCGACCACCTTCCGGATCGGGCTATCGGCATAGATGTCGTGACCCTCGAAGACCTGGTTATCGAAGTCGATGCGCGCTCCCACGCCCTGGTCCGACACGCTCACCATGGCCTCGCCCAGGCTCACGCCGGTGGAAACCATAATCTCACCGCCTGGCGGCGAGTATTTCAGTGCGTTGACCAGCAGCGTGTGCACCACCTCAGACAGCCTGGCCACGTCCCCGAGTAGCGTCGGCATTGATGGAGTTCGATTCATGGTCAAAAGGACATTGGCCATCCGCGGCCGGTTCTTCTCGACCTCCGCGCCGGCGACCTCGTTGAGATCGAGCGACTCGAGACACAGCTTTATCGGGGCCAGTTCAACTTCATTGAGCTGGACCAGTTCGGTAACCAATCCATCCAGTCGGCTAGCGCTGGCGTAGATATCTTTGGCGTAAGTCTTCGCTTCGTCAGCGCCGATCTCCTTGGCGTCGGCGATCAGCTCGCTGAAGCCCTGGATGCCGACCAGCCCGGTCTTGAACTCGTGGCTGACCGACCGGATGAACTCGGTCCTGACCTGGTTCAGATGCTCGAGCACGCCAAGGCTCGACTTGGCCGCCAGCTCAGCCTCGTGCTTGGCGGTGAGGTCTTCTATGTAGGTGAGCGCGTAGTCGACACGACCCAAGGTGTCCTTGACCGCGTAGATCGACGCACCCAACCACAGTGAATGCCCGTCGGAATGAGTCCCTTGAACGTGAATGTCCAGAGTCTCGATTTCACCGCGCATCAGTCGATCGAGCTTTTCACGGACCTCCTGACGTGCTTCAACTGATACGTATTTCGCAATATGCGAGCCGAGCATCGCTTCGGACTTAAGGCCAAACAGATCACCCAAGCCCGGATTTGTGCCCACGATCTTGAAGTCTTTGTCGGTGCGAACGATGCCGCGACGCGCGTGGGCGACCATCTCACTGAGCAAAAGCTCTGACTCGCGGCCCTTGACCAACAAAGCGTGGGCGTCCGCGCGAGCAAGCACCTGGTTCACCATGAGCAAGCTCGCGAGCATCGCCGCCAGGAGTGTCAGGAACTGATCGGCCGCCCCCCCTCGCACGACCAGCGTGACGGCACTCGCGGCCGCGACCAGCACAGCGGTCCACGGCAGTGCGACCTGCCACAGACCGATCGACAACTCATTGTCAGGGGCAGGGACGGTCTCGGGCCTCGACGGCCAGAGGAACGCCGCGCCGGCGATCAGCAGGAAGCAGACGACCCACCCAACGTCGAGCCAATGGCTCGGGACGCCACCTGGCGTCTCGATGATGAATGAGAGGTCTGCAACCGTCCGGAGTGCAAGACCTCCAAGCAGCAGGAGCACCGGGTCCCGCATGGCCTGGGGCGCACGGCGGAGGGTCAGTACCAAGACTGTGAGCATGGCTATCTCGACCAGCGGGTAGGCCACACTGCTGACACGCTCTAGGGCCGTAAACCCCGAGTCCAGGTAGACCGCCTTCAACCCGAATGCCCAGAACGCGAATGTCAGGGCGCCAAAAACGATCAGCCCGTCAAACCAGACTCGCCACCGCCTCGAGGTCTCCGTCGGGGACGTCCAGAACGTGAGCACGGCTAAGATCGCGAGCGGCAGCGACACAAAAAAAGCCAGGTAAGGCAGCGACGAAAACGGGACCGCCACTCCGAGCCCGACCTCGTAGATCGACCAGACCACCTGGCCCAAGCTCCACGTGATCGTGGACGCGAACATGAGCCACCATCCGCGCCGATACGGACCCACCGCACCCCTCGCCGCCCACGCGCAGGCCGCTGCGGCCGCTAGCGCAGCGAGGGTCTGGCCAAGGTCGTCCACGGCGACGGTGAACTGCCTGCCACCCAGGTGGAACCCAACGATCGCGGCAATGAGAAGGGTTGCCACGGCCACACCGATTGCCCCTAATACCGCAACTCGAGGCGTACGAACGGTAGTCGCAGTGATCTTCATGCGACCTTCTGAGCGGGCAGCACCACCGCGCCCGGATCGGCCGTCGAACCGGTGGCATCGACAGAGGCCACCGGGATCGTGAAGTGGAACTCGGAGCCTTTCCCCACTTCGCTGTCGACCCAGATCCGGCCTTTATGGAGCTGGATGATCTGCTGCGCGATCGCAAGACCGAGCCCGGTTCCGACCACCTGGTTCTTGCCGGCAGCCTCATAGCGCTCGTAACGGCCGAAGATCTTGCGCAGGAAATCTGCAGGGATACCCTGGCCGTGATCCCTCACGCTGACTTCGACGTTTCCGTCGACGATGCGGCTGCGGACGACGATCTCGCCACCCTCGGGCGAGTACTTGATCGCGTTGCTGAGCAGGTTGGCCACGACCTGCACGATCCGATCGGAATCGCCGTCCACCAACGCGACCGTCGGATCGAGCTCGGTCTTGAGCACGTGTTTGGTCGTCGTGAACTGCGCCCGCTCGGTCTGCTCGCGAAGGACCTGGTTGAGGTCGAGAGGCGCCAGGTGCAGCCTGACTCGCCCCGACTCGATGCGATCGAAGTCGAGCATCTCGGTGATCATCCGGTTCAAGCGCAGGGAATCGGCGTTGATGTCTCCGGAGAACTCCTTGACCTCTACCGGCGTCACCTCTTGCGTGTTCAGGATCTCGCTGTAGCCCTGGATGCCGGTCAGCGCGGTGCGGAACTCGTGGCTGACCATGGACAAGAACTCGCTCTTGAGCCGGCTCAGTTTCTCTGACGCGGCCAGGTTCGCCTCGGCGGCCTCCTCGGCCTCGTGCTTTGCGCTGATGTCTTCGAACATCACGATGAAGTACTCGATATCGCGGCGTGACTTCCGCACGGCTGTGACAGTCCACAGCATCCACGCAGCGGTGCCGTCAGGACGGTGAACCTTGCTCTCCCCCTGGATCGTCTCGACCTTTCCTTCGATCAGGCCTGACGTCGAATCCCTAACCTGCTGAAGATCGGCAGGGGCCAGAAACTCGGCCACGCTCGCCCCGATCACGCTCGCCGCCTCCATGTGGAGCATCGAGCAGAGCTTCGGGTTGGCGTCGAGCAGCCGAAGGTCCAGGCCCGCCCTGGCTATGCCGGAGGGCGCTTGCGTTATGACCTCGTTGAGGAGCGCCATGGATTCCGTGGCGTGGGCCTCCGCGGCTCGGCTTAGACGCATGAGTCGGGCTGTGTCGCCGAGCAGCAACCCTTGACTGGTTACGAACAGCAAGCCGACGGTAAGCGCAATGACCGTACCCGTGGTACCCCACTGCTGGCCGGACACCGAGACCCATCCTGCAGCGCCCATCATCGCGATCACGCCAAGCCACGGCAGCGCCAGCTGCCAAGGCTCGACCGGCACATCGTCGACCTTGTCCGGCGACGCATATGTGGGCCAGATCGCAGCGAGCGCGATCAGCAGGTAGCCGATCACCCAGCCCGTGTCGAGCAGGCTGCCCAACGTCCCGAATGAACCACCGAGGGAGCTGAACGCGTGGAGGGAGTCAGCGACGGTGTTGGCAAGAAATCCAGTCAGCAAGATCAATATGGAGATCCGCATACGCCCGCTCGACCGGCCCAGTGCGAGCACAAGCAGAGTGATCAGCACGAAATCGAGCACGGGATAGGCCGCGGCGATGCCGCGGCCGAGGTCGCCGAGCCCGGAATCGTTGTAGACAGAACTGAGTCCCAACGACCAGGCGACAAAGATGAGCGACCCGGATACGATCCCACCGTCGAGCACGGCGCGCCAACGGTTGGTCGCGTTAGAGGCGAGCGGCAGGGCGAGGAACCCGACTAAAGCAAAGGGATAGGCGGCCAGATAGCCGATGTCACTCAGCGACGGCGAGACTGGAGAGATCCCAAGACCGACCTCGCTGATCGACCACACCACGGCGCCAAGCCCCCAGCTGAACGCCGACGCCGCGATCAAAGTCCATGCCATTCGCAGGTTTCCGGTCGAACGTCTCGCGGTGAATGCGCAGGCTGTCGCCGCGGTCAGCGCGAACAGCGCCTCTCCGATGTCCGTGACCGCGATGGCAACCGAATCGCCACCGATTCGCAGCTTGACCTCCATAAGGAAAGCGGCCACTGCAATGCAACCTGCCAAAACGGCAACCCCCAAGAGTTTCCGCTCGGAAGTCCGACTGCTGGCCGACATTTGGACCATGGTTAAGCCACCTTCGCGCTCGGTGGAACCTGCGCTCGTTGCGCTGCTTCCGGGTGTGGCAGCGGGGCCGGGATTACAAAGTGGAGCTCTGATCCATCGCCCTGCAGTCGATCCGCCCAGAGCCGGCCGCCGTGCATCTCGACCACCTGACGGGCGATGCCCAGGCCGAGGCCCGTGCCCACCACGTTCCGAATCGGGCTGTCCGCATACAGGTCGTCCACGCCAAAGAGCGGCTTATCGAAGTCAGACCTGACGGCCGTTCCCTGGTCGCGCACGATGACCTCGACGTCCAGGTCTTTCATGCGGCTGGTCACTGTCACGTGGCCGCCGTCGGGCGAGTACCTGACCGCGTTGTCCAGGAGAGTGCGAACGACCTGGGACAGCTTGTCCTGGTCGCCGGCGATGGCGGCGAGCGCGGGATCGAGGTTCGCGACGATGGTGATGCCGCCCACGTGGCTTTTGCCGGCTTCGAGCTCGTTGAGGATCAATCCGTTGAGATCGACCGGCACGAGCTTGAGACTGGCGCGGCTCGTCTCCGCAAGGTCAAGATCCAGCATCTCGGTTACCATCCGGTCCAGCCGATCTGCATCCCGGTAGATGTCGGCTGCGAAGCCTTTGACCTCCGCCAGGTCGAGGTCGTCCGCATCGCGGATCAGCTCGCTGAAACCGTGGATTCCTGTCAGGGCAGTCTTGAACTCGTGGCTCACGTTGTGGAGGAAGCTCGACTTGACCTGGTTGAGCCGCTCTAAGACCGCGAGGCTGGCGGCTGCGGCCGCCTCATGCTCGTGCCGGGCGGTGGTGTCCTCGAGCATCGCGATGTAGTAGTCGGTGGTGCCGTCTGCTTTGAGCACGACCGTCGCGCTCCAGTGCAGCCATGCCTTGGTGCCGTCGACTCTCGTCACCTCGTTCTCCATCTCGATCCCGTCCGCATCGCCCGAGTCGAGCGAGCGAACGGCGTCCATGACCAGCCGGGCTTCGTCGACCGAGAGGAATTTGCCAATGTGCATTCCGATCTGGCTTTCCTGCCCGGCGTGAACGAGCGCTGCAAAGCGGGGGTTCGCCGCCAGTATCCTGAAGTCTGTTTCGAGCTGGATGACCCCGGCCGGGGCGTGCGCAATCACGTCCGCCAGGAGAGCCTCAGACCGGCGGCTGCGGACAACCATCACGACGGAATCTTTCTGGGTCATCACCTGACTGACCATCACAAGCAAGCCGAGGATGCATGCCAGCGTGACCGTGAAAGCGTCGGGCAAATGACCCAACGAGGCCTGAACGGCGATGGTGGCCGCCGCGATGCCAACCCCGACCCAAGGCAGGGCCACCTGCCACACATCGATGGGGGCCCTGTCGACGACGTCGTCTGTGCGGTCCGAGGGCCACATCGCCGCCAGCGCGATCATCAGGTAGCCGACCACCCAGCCGGTGTCGACCACGCTGCCCCGAACGGTGAATGCGCCAGCCGCACTGAGGTATGCGAACGTGCTGTCGGCGATAGAGTTCGCGAGCAGGCCGCCCAGCAACAGGAGCATGCGCCCGGTCTGCCGGCTGGTGGCGCGCCGGATGGCCAACACCAGTACCGTTGCCACCAGCACATCGCCCAGCGGATACGCCAGGCCGATGAGGCGGTCGGTGACCGAAGCGCCGGATGACAGGTACACGTCCCGCAGGCCCATGGCCCATCCGGCTACCGTCAGCGATAGCGCGATGATCGAGCCGTCGAGCCAGACCCGCCAATGCGTCGACGTCCCGCGGTTTTGGGTTGAGAAGGCAAGCACGCCGGCGATGGCAAATGGGACCGCGGTGAGAAACCCGACATCGGCGAGCGACGGAAACGGCACATCGACGCCGAGGCCGACTTCGTAGATCGACCAGACCACCTCTCCCATTCCCCACGAGGCCGCCGAGACGGCGATCAAGGTCCAGGCCAGTCGCAGGCGGCCGACGGCTCGCCGGGAGGCCCAGGCGCATGCGCCGGCCGCGACGAGTGCAGCGACCGCCTCGCCGATGTCGTCGACGGCCGTGACCGCCTTGTAGCCGAGCGGATGGAAGGCTATGAAAGCGGCCAACCCCACCGAGACGGTCGCTGCCGCCGTGGCGGCGATCGCAAAGTACGTCCAGCGTCGTTTCGGCCCCTCGGGCGCCTTGCTATAACCCACCACGTTAAGTAGGCGCCTGGGAGTGGGCGCTGACCCGGGCCTTTGGTCCGGCCCAACGAAGGCTTTCGTACTCGTGGGTCGCCGGCTCGAATCGCCGGGACCGCCTCTCTAGGCCACCTTTACCGCTTGATCAACCCCGCGAGCTTCGGGCTCCGGCACGGTTACCCGGCGGCTTGGCGGCGCCGTGGGGATGGCGACGTGGAACTCAGAGCCACCTTCAATCTGCTCCACCCATATCCGTCCGCCATGCATCTGGACCACCTGACGGACGATACCCAGGCCTAGACCGGTCCCGACCACTGTTCGGATCGGGCTGTTCGCGTACAGGTCATCCCTGCCGAAGAAAGTCCTGTCGAAGTCGGACCTGAGTCCTGTCCCCTCGTCCCTGATCCCAACCTCCACGCCCGCCAGGTTGGCGCGGCTGGAGACCGCGATCCGGCCTCCGTCGGGCGAGTACTTGACGGCGCTTTCCAACAAGGTCCGGATGACCATCGACAGCTTTTCGGCGTCGCCGACGATCGACGGCAAGTCAGGGTCGAGGCGGGCTGCGATAGTGATCCCGTCCAGGCCCTTGTTCGCCAGGCCGACCTCGTGGGCGATCAGGGCATTCATGTCGACGTTTTCGAGTCGGAGTGTCGCACGGCTCGTCTCCGCGCGGTCGAGGTCGAGCATCTCCGTGACCATCCGGTCGAGCCGGTCGGCGTCGCGATAGATGTCGGTCGCAAAGGCCCTGGCATCGCTCAGGTTCAACTGATCCGCATCGCGCATGAATTCACTGAAACCCTGGATCCCGGTCAGCGCTGTCTTGAACTCATGGCTCACGTTGTGGAGAAAATCGCTTTTCAGCTGGTTCAGCCTCTCCAGGATCGCGAGGTTGGCCGCGCCGGCCGCCTCGGCCTGGTGTCTCGCGGTGGTGTCCTCGAACATCAAGATGAGGTAGTCCGTCGTCCCATCCGGCCTGGACACCCTCGTCGCGCTCCAGTGGAGCCATTCACTGCTCCCATCCGACTGTTTGGATTCGATGTCGTCCTCAGCCGCGCTTTGCGTGCCACCGATCAAGGGCGCAAGGCTGTCGGCCAGCTTCTTGGCCTCTTCCTGCTCGAAGAACACCGTGATCGGCTCCCCGACCTGCGTTTGCAGCCCGATCGAAAGCAGCTCACCGAAGCGGGGACTGGCGTCCCTGATGTGGAGGTCTGGTCCGACGCGCACGACGCCCGCCGGAGCCTGAGCGATGACATCGGCCAGCACGGCCTCGGTCTGCCTGCTCTCGATCAGCAGCCTGCGCGCATCGCCATGGGCGAGCGCCTGGCTCAACATCAAGAGTGTCGCCAGCAAGCCCGTCCCCACGGTCTGGAATTTGTCGAGCTGATGGCCCTGCAGTGACATCACGACGATAGTCACAGCGGCTATGAGGATCGTGAACCAGGGCAGCATGAGCTGCCACATGTCGATTGGCGCGGCAGCCTTGACGGAGCCGGGCTTGCCACCAGGCAGGATTGCGGACAGGGCGACCATCAGGTAGCCAATCACCCATCCGGCGTCGAAAACGCTACCTCTCAGGCCATATGCGACCTTGGCCTGGAGAAAGGAGTAGGCGCACGTCGCGATCACGATCGCCGCCATCCCCGCGAAGAGCAGGCCCGCTCTCGCCTGCTGCTCGCGGGTTGCGTTCCTCAGATGCAAAGCCAGGGTCGAGATCAGGATGATTCCGGCCATCGGATAGATAGCAGTCAACGCTCGATCTGCCCAGCTTTCCCCCGAATCCAAAAGGACCTGGCTGAACCCGAGTGCCCAGGCGGTCAAGCCCAGTGCGATGACCATGATCGACCCATCGATCACAAGTCGCGCTCGAAAAGAATCTCGCACGGATCTGTTCGAGAAGGCGGCGATGCCTGCAATCGCGAAGATCATCGATGCGATGCAGCCGACATCCCCCAGTGAAGGAGCGGGCGTAACACCAAGGGCGACGATGTGGATGGTGTAGGCCACTTCGCTCGCCGTGAACAGCGCGCCGGCGGTTGCAATCAGGACCCAGGCGAGACGCTGGCTGCCGATCGACACCTGCGCGGCGCGCGCACATGCCACGACCGCAATCAGAGCGGCTGCCGTCTGACCCATGTTGTCGACCAGGCCGATGGTTTTTGGGGTGCCGGGCTGCAACGCCATGAAGGCTGCGAACGCGACCGATGCGCCCGCGGCCAGCGTAGCTGCAAGGGCAAAGGACTTCCATCGATGCTCGTGGACAGGCGTCGCGCCGACCGGCACCAGGCTGGATTTCGCGATCACTAGGCCACCTTCGCGTGCGGTACGCGGGCTGCCGAGATCGCCGACTCAGGTCGTGTCGACGCCAACGGGATCACGAAGTGGAACTCCGATCCCTGGTCGGCCAGCCGTTCCACCCAGATCCGGCCGCCGTGAAGCTCGACGACATGGCGGGCGATGCCGAGACCCAGGCCGGTGCCCACCACCCGGCGGATCGGGTTGTTCGAGTAAAGGTCGTCCTGAGGGAAAAGGCGATTGTCAAAGTCAGCCCGCACGCCGACTCCCTGGTCCTTGACGACGACTTCGACGCCGCCTCCAGTCTTCTGACTCGAGACCGTGATCGTGCCGCCGTCCGGCGAGTACCTGACCGCGTGGTCCATCAGGGTCCGCATGAGCCCGGAGAGCTTCTGGCGGTCGCCGGCCACCAGCGGCAGAGCCGGATCGAGATCGACAGAGATCGCAAGACCGTGGGCGCGCAGAGTGGCCTCATCGACCTCATTCGCGATGACACCGTTCAAATCGACAGGCTCAATCTGGAGTGACGCGCGCTTGGTCTCCACTCGATCAAGGTCGAGGACCTCGGTGACCATCCGGTCCAGCCGCTCGGCATCGCGATAGATGTCGCTCGCGAAGGCCCGCACGTCGTTCACGTTGAGCTGATCCGTGATGCGCATGAACTCGCTGAACGTTTGAATCCCGGTGAGGGCTGTCTTGAACTCCTGGCTGACGTTCTCCAGGAACTCGGTCTTGATCTCGTTCAGCCGCTCGAAGACCGCCAGGCTTGCGGCTGCCGCGGCTTCGGCCTCGTGCCGAGCCGTGATGTCCTCGAACATCGCGATGAAGTAGTCGTTGCTACCGTCCTCCTTCGTCACCCTGGTTGCGCTCCAGTGCAGCCACACGCGGCTCCCGTCGGCCCGCTGCGCTTCGCTGTCCGACTCGACGGTTTCTTGGGAGCCGGAACCGAGAGAAATCAGGCTCTCGGCGACCCTCTCGCCCTCCTCGCCTGGAAAGTAGTGGGTGATGGGCAGCCCAGGCTGCTCTTCGCCGCTGGCTCTGACAAGCGCGTTGAAGCGGGGGTTCGCCTCCCTGATCGCGAGGTCGGTGCCGATCCGCACCACCCCGCCTGGTTCGTGCGCGATCACCTCGGCCAGGGTGGCTTCGGAGCGCCAGCTCCTGAGCACGGTGAAAAAGGAGTCTCGGTGGGCGAGGATCTGGTCCACCAGGAGAAGGCCGCCCAGGCTGCCGGCAAGTACGTCCATGAACACGTCGGGCGAGTGGCTCTGCAGGGCATCGACCACTCCCGCTTCCGCAGCGGCCAGGACGGCGAGCCACGGCAGGGCGATCTGCCACATGTCAATGGGGGATTTCTCGACGACCACGTCTGTCTGTGCAGACGGCCACAGCGCAGCCAGGGCGATCATCAGGTAGCCGGCCACCCAACCGGTGTCCAGGACGCTGCCCTGGACTCCAAATGAGTTGGTCGCCGTCAGATACGCGAAGGCGCTGTCCGCCAGGGCGTTGGCGGCCAGCCCCCCCAGCAGCAGCAGCATGCGTCCCTTCTGCTGGTCGGTGGCGCGGCGGATGGCGAGGATCAGGACCGTTCCGATCAGGATGTCGCCGACCGGATACGCCAAGCTGACCATCCGCGGAAGGAAAGCATCGGCCGAGCTGAAATACACCTCCCGCAGGCCGAAGACCCAGGCGGTGAACGTCAAAGACAGGAAGATGACCAGGCCGTCCAGCGCCAGTCGCCACCTGCTCGCCGTGCCTCGAGGTCTAGTCGAGAACGCGAGGATGCCGGCCAGGGCGAATGGAACCGCCGCGAGGAAACCGACGTCGGCCAGGGAGGGGAAGGGGACTGCGACTCCCAGCCCTACCTCATAGACCGCCCAGATCACCTCGCCGGTGCCCCAGGCCGCGGCCGAGATCGCGATCAATATCCAGGCCAGGCGCAGCCGTCCCACGGTCCTTCGAGCGGCCCAGCCGCAGACCCCGGCGGCGATCAGCGCCGCAATCGCCTCCCCGACGTCGTCGATTCGCGTGACCCACAGCGAACCCCACGGCTGAAGCGCAATGCTGGCAGCAAAAAGCACGACCGTCACCGACGTCAGGACGGCCGCAATCTTGAGCGTCCTCCAACCGTTGTCGCCCACTCCCATACACTTGGCGCTAAACGTCCACGGTTTACGCGAGCCATTAGTCCGCTCGCGAGGAGGCATTCGTACCCTCCTTTGATAGAGCGCCGCTCCGGTACGGTGGTTGCATGGGACTAGCCGGGTGACCGTGTCGTATCCGGGACAGCGCGAGGCTACCATCGTCCTGCGCGACGGCGCCACCCTTGCCGTGCGACCGATCCAGCCCCGGGACGAGGCGGCCCTGGCTGCGTTCTTCTCGTCGCTTTCGCTCGAGTCACGGGTGCTGCGCTTCTTTGCAGCGGTCGCGAACGCGGACTCTTCGGCCAAGTCGATGGCCAACGTCGACTACAGGCAGCGCTACGGCATCATCGCCACGGCCGGCCCCGGGGGCGAGCTCGTCGGTCACGCGATGTATGCGGCTATCGGGCCGAAGAAGGCGGAGCTAGCCCTTGCCGTGGCGGATTCCTACCAGGGCCGCGGCCTCGGCACCATCCTGCTCGGCCAGCTGGCGGAGGCGGCCGCCTCTGCGGGCTTCGAAGTGCTCGAGGCCGTGGTGCGCCCGGAGAACCATCGGATGTTCGAGGTCCTGCGCCAGAGCGGGTTTCCCGTGCATTCGCGCTCCGAGCCCGGGGAGGTCCACGCGGAGATCCCGACTGCCCTAACGCCAGATGCGCTCCGCCAGTTCGAGGACCGCGAGCGCATCGCCGCGCTGGCTGCGGTGAAGCACATCCTCGCCCCGGGGTCCGTGGCGGTGATCGGCGCCTCGAACACTCCCGGCAGCATCGGGTCCGAGCTGTTTCGCAACCTGGTCGCCGTGGGGTTCAACGGCCCGCTGTACCCGGTCAACCCCTCCGCGGCGACCGTAGAAGGGTTGACCGCCTATCGGTCCGTGCTGGACATCAAAGAAGTCGTCGAGCTCGCAGTGATAGTCGTCCCCGTCGCGGCGGTGCTAGGCGTGGCGCAGGAGTGCGCGCAAAAAGGCGTCCGCGGCCTGGTCGTGATCTCGGCCGGCTTTGGCGAGGCCGGGGCGCCCGGCGTCGAGCTGCAG
>Ga0307374_10007664_pt1 | contig 16344 bp, 15 predicted proteins | sample OX3MG_FD_202532 | JGI IMG/M metagenome (GOLD analysis project Ga0307374, IMG submission 202532) | Soil microbial communities from Risofladan, Vaasa, Finland - OX-3 | ecosystem: Environmental > Terrestrial > Soil > Coastal area > Acid sulfate soil | place: Finland: Risofladan, Vaasa | collected... | reverse complement strand
GGGGCTGACTTTGGAGTTTCCCCGGTGCCCCCAAGCTGCGGGAAGAGGTCCGGTCAAGGTTAAGTCAAGACGAACCTTCCCCGGGAGAAGTCCCTCTTCGGGGGCCTGCGGGGCGAGCTAGACCGGCGGGATCCCGTGCTTGCGTTTGATCCGCGGCTCGGTTCGCGAGGCGTAGAGGCGGAAGCGCCGGATCAGCTCCTCGCGGAGGTCTTCGGGCTCGACGACCGCGTCCACGACCAGGTTGGCCGCCAGCTTGTAGAGGTCCACATCCTCGAGGTACTCCGCCTCCAGCTCGCGGCGGCGCTCGGCGCGCTGGTCCTCGGGTAGCTCGTTGAGCTTGTTGTAGAAGACCGCGTTCACCGCCGGTGCCGGCCCCATCACGGCGATCTGCGCCGAGGGCAGCGCGATCGTGCAGTCGCTGTCGTAGGCAGGGCCGGCCATCGCGTAGAGCCCGGCCCCGTACGCCTTGCGGACGATGACCGAGATCTTCGGCACCGTCGCCTCGGAGACCGCGCTGATCATCTTGGCGCCGTGGCGGATGATGCCCTGGCGCTCGACGTCGGTTCCGATCATGAAGCCGGGGACGTCGGCCAAAAAGAGCAGGGGCACGTTGAAGGCGTCGCAGATCCAGATGAAGCGCGCCGCCTTGTCGGCGCTGTCCACGAAGAGGACGCCGCCCTTTTGCATGGGCTGGTTGGCGAGGATGCCCACCACCTCGCCGCCGAGCCGGGCGAAGCCGGTCAGCAACTCCTTGGCGAAGAGCTTCTTCAACTCCAGCCACGACCCCTCGTCGACCAGCGCCTCGATCACCTTTCGCATGTCGTAGCCGCGCTGGGGCTCCTCGGGGATCAGCTCGGCGAGGGCCTTGCTCGCCGCGGCTGGCCGCGGCTCGGCGGCGGGGGCGCGCTGGGTCCAGTTCCCCGGCAGGTAGTCGAGGTATCGCTGTCCGACCGCGATCGCCTCCGCGTCGTCGGCGACCAGGAAGTCCCCGCAGCCGCTGACCGTGCAGTGCATCCGGGCGCCGCCGAGCTCTTCGAGTGTGACCTTCTCGCCGACCACCACCTCCACCATCCGCGGCGAGCCTAGGTACATGGAGGCGTTCCCCTCGACCATCACCACCACGTCGCAGAAGGCCGGGATGTAGGCGCCGCCGGCCGCTGAGGGGCCGAACAAAAGGCAGATCTGCGGCACCCGGCCGGAGAGCCGCACCTCGTTGAAGAAGATCCGCCCGGCATGCCGGCGGCCGGGGAACATGTCGATCTGGTCGGTGATCCGTGCCCCGGCGCTGTCGACCAGGTAGAAGAGCGGTACCTGGAGCCGGGAGGCGGACTCCTGGATGCGGATGATCTTTTCGACCGTGCGAGCCCCCCAGGAGCCGGCCTTGACCGTCGGGTCATTGGCCATCACCGCCACCGGCCGCCCCCCCACCGTGCCGAGGCCGGTAACGACGCCGTCCGCTGGGAGGTCGTCCGCGAGCACGTTGGCGAAGAGGCCGTCCTCGGCGAAGGAGCCGGCGTCGAGCAGGAGGTCGAGCCGCTCGCGGACCGTCAGCTTGTTCTGCTCGCGCAGCTTCGGCAGGTAGCGGGTGCCGCCGGCCAGGGCTTTGTCGCGGAGCTTGCGGGAGCGCTCGGTCATTGCGCGGGGGCTGCTCCCCCGACCGCCACCCAGGGCTCCAGACCGGCCTTGTAGAGCTTGCCCGGGAGCGGCTTGCCGAGGGTCTGTGCCAGTCCGTCGGCGATCTCGATGAGCGCCGGTATCGAGGCTCCGCTCGGCTGGCCGGTCAGCTCCAGCAGGTGGAGGAGATCCTCGCTGCAGACGTTGCCCGTCGCCCGGGGTGCGAACGGGCAGCCGCCAATACCCCCGACCGAGCCCTCGAACTCCCGCACGCCGACCTCCAGCGCCGCCAGCGCATTGGCGACCCCGAGGCCGCGGGTGTCATGGAAGTGAGCCGCCACCCGGTCGGGGCCGAAGCGCCCCAGCGCCATCGCCATCAGCTCACGGACGCCGGTCGGGTGGGCGACTCCGATGGTGTCCGCGATCGACAGCCGCTCGCAGCCCGCGGCCTCGAGCCGCTCGGCGACCTCAAGGGCACGCCCGGCTGATACCGGCCCGTCATACGGGCAGCCCCAGGCGACGCTGAGGCTGCCCACCGTCGCCACCCGGTCGACTCGAGCTGCGGCGCAGACCCCGGTGATCTCCGCCAGCGTCTCGTCGATGCTGCGGTTGAGGTTCCTGCGGTTGAAGCCGTCGGTCGCTCCGACGTTGACCACCACCTCGCGGGCGCCCGCCTCGATGGCGCGCCGGTAGCCGCGCAGGTTTGGGACCAGGACCCGCAGCCGGGGCGCCAGGCCGGCGCCGAGTCGCCTCATCAGCTCTTCGGCGTCCGCCATCTGGGGAACCCACCGGGGGGAGACGAAGGAGGTCGCCTCGACGGTGGTGACGCCGGCCCCGAGGAGGTCGCGGACGAGCCGCTCCTTCACCTCGGTGGAGACGGGGTCGGGCCAGTTCTGGAACCCATCCCGGGGAGCGACCTCGATGAAACGGATCGGTTGAGCCATGGCGAAGCCTTCCTTTCAGCGGCCCTTGAACTCGGGCTCGCGCTTCTCGAAGAAGGCCCGGATCCCCTCCCGCGTGTCCTCGCTCAGGGTCACCAGGGTGAGCTGCGAGTGGAGGAAGGCGAGCGCATCGTCCAACGACATGTCCTCTGACCGGTAGAAGGCGTCGCGGCCCAGGCGCAGGATCGCCGGCGACTTCTTCGCGAGCGCGCGGGCCATCTCCGCCGTCAACCGGTCGAGCTCGTCGAGGTCGGCCGCGACCCGGCTCACCAGGCCCGCCTCCCTCATCTGCTCGGCGCTCCAGCGGTCTCCCAGGAGCATCATCTCGAGCACCACCTTGCGGGGGAGGTTGCGGACGAGGACGGCCGAGATCATCATCGGCCAGACCCCCACGTTGATCTCGGGGGTCCCGAACTGGGCCGACTCGACCGCCAGCAGCAGGTCGCAGGCGCAGGCGAGCCCGAAGCCGCCCGCCAGCGCGTGGCCGTTGATGCGTCCCAGGACCGGCTTGCCGAGGTCGCGCAGCGCCGTGAAGAGGAGCGCTATCCCACGCCTCTCGTGGTGGCGGTCGAGCTCCGAGGAGTCGGCGTCGAAGCTGGAGCCCAGGTCGGCGCCGGCGCAGAAGACGCGGTCGCCGGCGCCGGTCAGGACCAGCACTCGCGCCGCCGGCTCGTCGCGGGCCCAGGCCAGCGCGGCGAGCAGGTCGCGGACCATCGGACCGGAGAGCGGGTTGCGCTTCTCGGGCTGGTTGAGGGTGATCGTGGCCACGCCGGGTTCGAGCGCGACCAGCACCGCCTCCAGCTTGGGAACCGCCACTTCGTGACCTATTAGATCAGCATTGACCAAGTGCGATCGACAAGCCGGGACCGGCCCTGGACGCGCCCCTCCCTGGACTGGCTGCTCATATTCGTACCGGTCTCGGTCGTGGCCGAACTGTGGGGCCAGCCTGTCCTTCTCTTTATCGCCTCGGCGCTGGCCATCGTTCCGCTCGCCGGGCTGATCGGCCGCTCGACCGAGCAGCTCGCCATTCGAGCGGGCCCGCGAGTCGGGGGGCTGCTCAACGCGACCTTCGGCAACCTCACCGAGCTGATCGTCGCGGTCCTGCTGGTCGAGGCAGGTGACCTCGTCATCGTCAAGGCGTCGCTGATCGGATCGATCGTGGGCAACCTTCTCCTGGTGCTGGGGCTGGCCTTCGTCGCGGGAGGCCTCGGGCGCGATCAGCAGCGGTTCAGCGCCGGCGCCGCCGGCGTCCACTCCTCGTCGCTGGTTCTGGCGGTGGCCGGGCTGCTGGTGCCTGCCCTGCTGGTCCTCACCACCCCGACCCTCAGCTTCTCGGGCAGGGAGGTCGTCAGCGCCGGGATCGCAGCGGTCCTGATCCTGGTCTACCTTGCCGCCGTCGCCTTCACCCAACTGACTCACGCTCATCTCTTCCGGGTCCCGGAAAGGGACGAGGTCGCCAGCTGGTCGCTTCCGCTCTCGGTGGCGGTCCTGGCCGGCTCGGCGCTCCTGGTCGGCGGCGAATCGGAGCTGTTGGTGACCTCCCTGCGCCCGGCCATCGGCAGCCTCGGGGTGCCGCCGATGTTCGTGGGCCTGATCCTGATCCCGGTCATAGGCAACGCTGCCGAGCACGCGGCCGCGATCCGTTTCGCGATCCGCGACCGGCTGGACGTGACCCTCGAGATCGCAGTCGGCTCCTCGACCCAGGTCGCGATGTTCGTCGCACCTCTCCTGGTCTTCGTCAGCCTCGCCCTCGGCCGGCCGATGGACTTCGTGTTCACCGGCTTCGAGGTGGCGGTGGTCGCCCTCGCCACGCTGAGCGTGACCGTCGCCTCGCTCGACGGCCGCAGCAACTGGCTGGAAGGCGTCCAGCTGCTCGGGGCCTACCTGGTGATCGCCCTCGCCGCCTTCTTCCTCGGCCCCGGCGGCTGAGGCTAGATGAGCCCCGTTCCGATCCCCAGTCCGACCAGTACCAGCACCGCGCCCCCCGCCTCCTCGCTGAACTCCCCGACCCGCGGGCCGAGCCGCGAGCCGAGCTCGAGGCCGAGCAGCGAAAGTCCGACGCTCACGCCCGCCATGGTCACGGCCGCCAGCGCGATCGCCACGTGATAGACGCCGAGCGCGAAGCCGACCACCAGGTTGTCGAGCGATAGCGCGACCGCCAGCAGGACGAGGTGGCGCATGTCGAGCGTCGAGGTCCCGTGCGCATCATCGTCGAGGTGGCTGCTCCTCCTGGCCTGCCAAAAGGTATACGTCCCGGTCAGCACCAGGAGGATCGCGCCGAGGTACCTGCCCCAGTGGCCGATGGTGCCGGCAAGCGCCTGACCGACCAGGAGGCCGACGACCGGCATCAGTCCCTCGAAGAAGCCGAAGGCGATGCCCACGCGAAGGCGGGTCCGGCCGTCGACCCCCGACAGGCCGATGCCGATCGAGCCGGCGAAATTGCTGAGGCCGACCGAGACGCTCACCAGCAGCAGGCCGACGAGGTCGCCGTTCAGCTCGACAGCGCCTCCAGCGTCGCCTCGTAGCCGGCGCCCCCGAAGGGCCCGATCACGGGCAGGGTGACGCCCGCCGCGCGGTAGCGTTCGATGGTCGACTTCACCTCGTCCAGGTCGCCGATCCCGGCCAGGGCGGTGAGGATGGCCTCGTTCGGCTCGTCCGACATGTCGGGGAAGGTCCGGTCGAGCGCCCTCCGGTAGAAGGGCAGCGAGGCATAGCGGGCCGCGATCGGGCGGAAGGAGTCGAGGCTCGCCCCGCGGTCGGTCGTGAGGCTGACGGGGACGGCGGCCTCGACCTCGAAGCCTTCCATCGACCTGCCCGCCTTCTCCCGGCCCTTGCGAACGGTCGGCACCACCATCTCCCGGATGTACTCCGGCGCGCACATCCAGAGCGAGACGCCGTCGGCCAGCTCGCCCGCCAGCTCCAGCATCCGCGGGCTGAGCGCCGAGACGATGATCGGCATGTCCTCGCGGCGCGGCGCGGTGTAGGGGGTATGGGCGGTGAAGTGCTCTCCCGCGAAGCTGACCGAACCGGTCGTGACGAGCGACCGGACGATGCCGAGGTATTCGCGCATCGCCTCCACCGGGTGGACGAGGCTGAGCCCCCACATGCCCTCCACGGTGACCTGGTGGCTCACGCCGAGGCCGAGGCGAAAGCGGCCGCCGGAGATCTCGTCGAGGGTCATCGCCATCTGGGCCATGGCCGTGGGGTGGCGCGTGTAGATGGGGAGAACCGCGGTGCCGAGGCCGATCCGCTCGGTCGCCGCCGCGTAGGCCGCCAGGACGAGCGCTGTGTCCCGCGCGGGCGGCAGCTGGCTCGACCAGACGGAGTCATAACCCAGGTGGTCGGCGAGCCTCGCGCGTTCTACCGATGCGGGCAGCGTGCGGCCGGCGTCGAAGCTGACTCCGAGCCGGCCGGGCATTTGGGGAAGGATAGCCTTTGGGTGTAACCGGATCGCTTCCCGGGCCGTTAAAGCACTTGAGCGATCACACGAGACCTGATAGCGTTGTCATCAGATTTTCAGCCGCCGCCAAGTCGAGCGGCTACCCTCAGGGAGGACTTCTGGCAGTTGGGACTGGTTCGGCGGACAACTCGCAGCTTCGGCCTCGGTCGGCAGCTGGCGGATTCGGCGGTAGCGCTCGGGGCGGGAGCGATCGGGCACAGCGCGCGCGCCCTCAGCCGGTTGCGCTTCCAGCTCGACGCGGGGCGGGTGCCCGCGATGCGGCAGCGGCGCCAGCAGTGGCAGGATGGTCGCCGCTGGCGCGCCACCGCGGCCCGCCGGCGTCGCGGCTGGACCAGCGGTGGCCGCCCGTCCGAGCCGATGGCCGCCCCGGCGGCGATCATCAGCCTTTTCCTGGTGCTGGCGGTCGCGGTCGGCTCCTTCGTGAGCGCTTCGGCGCTCTGGGTCAAGTACGCGTCGGACCTGCCCGACGCGCACACCATCTCCCTCCTGACGCTCCCCCAGGACTCGATCATCCGCGACAGCAGCAATGGCGTGGTCCTGGCCGACATCCACGCCCAGGGCTATCGCCACTACGAGCAGCACCTCACCGACATGGGCACGCTGCTGCCGGCGGCGACGATCGCGATCGAGGACACCAACTTCTACACCGAGCCGGGCGTGAACGTCACCGCGATCATCCGCGCGGCCTGGGTCGACTACCACGACCATGCGCCGGTCCAGGGCGCCTCGACCATCACCCAGCAGCTGGTGAAGATGCGGCTGACCGGCAACGAGACCACCCTCGACCGTAAGGCGAAGGAGGCCATCTTGGCCCTCCAAGTTGAGCAGGACTTCACCAAGAACCAGATCCTGGAGATGTACCTCAACACCGCCTTCTACGGGAACAACTCCTATGGAATCAAGGCGGCGGCCCAGACCTACTTCCACACGGACACCTCCAAGCTCGACCTCGCCCAGGCCTCGATGCTGGCCGGGATCCCGCAGAACCCGACCTACAACAACCCGCTGGTCAACTGGACGGGGGCCAAGGCGCGGCAGCACGAGGTGCTGGCCGCGATGGTGCGCACCCACCACATCACCCAGGACCAGGCGGATCAGGCCTACGCCGAGGACATCAGCGAGCCCAACCACATGTTCAGGGACACCAACGTGGTCAACGCGCCCGGCTTCGTCGCCTTCGTGGTCGACGAACTGAAGGCCCGGTACGGCGCCGACGCGCCCTACCGGGACGGCTTCAACGTGACCACCACCCTCAACTGGGCCATGCAGCAGCAGGCCCAGGCCGACATCGCCAACCAGGTCACCAAGTTCCAGGGCTGGGGTGAGAACGTTCAGCAGGGCGCCATGGTGGGGATCGACCCGCGCACTGGTCAGATCCTGACGATGGTCGGGTCGGCCAACCCGAACGCTGCCGGCGGCCAGTACAACTTCGCCGTCTGGCCGCCCCGCAACCCGGGTTCCTCGATGAAGATCTTCAACTACACGTCGGCTATCGCCAGCGGCAAGTACACCATGGTGACGCCGGTCGCCGACACGCCCATCACCTTCCCGGCCGCCCCCGGCCAGGCGCCCTACCAGCCCCGCAACTACGACGGCAGCTATCACGGGACCTGCCAGCTGCAGGCCTGCTTCCTCAACTCGCTCAACATCCCTGCCGTCAAGGTGGAGGTCTCCCAGGGCATCGCCAACGTCGTCACCATGGCCCGGGCCATGGGCGCGCCGCCCTGGCGCTGCGCCGACCCTCCTGGCTGCACCAATTTCGTCAACAACGACCCCCTCGACAGCTACGGAGCGTCGCTGACGCTGGGCGGCTACGGCGAGACGCCGCTCCAGATGGCCACCGGTGCCTCGGTGCTCGCCGACGGCGGACTGCTCCGGCAGATCACCTCGGTGGCGTCGATCACCAACTCCGACGGGCAGTCGATCTACAAGGCTGACCCCAGCAACGGGGCCAAGCAGGTGATCGACCCGAGGGTCGCCTTCATCATGGACCAGATGATGTCCGACGACTCCAACCGGGCGATGATCTTCGGTCGCGGCTCCAATCTCACGCTCCCCGACCGCAAGGTGGCCTCCAAGACGGGGACGACGGACGACTACCGGGACGGCTGGACGGTCGGGTTCACCCCCTCGCTGGCGACCGCCTTCTGGTTCGGCAACCCCAACTCCACGCCCATGCCGGTGGGCGCCGAGGCGAGCCAGGTGGCTGCTCCGGTCTGGCACGAGTTCATGCAGTGGGCGACCGACGGACCGCTGCAGGAGCCCACCAACGACTGGTTCGCCGAGCCCGCCGGCCTTGACCACTACTACGTCGCGGGCAAGCTCCAGTGGTTCCTGCCGGGCACCAGCCCGAGCACGCAGCCGCCGCCGCTCCCGCCCGGGGTCGTCTCCAGCTCGCCCCGCGCCCCGCAGCCGGCTTCGCCGCCGCCGGCTCAGCCAGGCAGCGGAGGCGCGGGCAAGCCCGGCAAGAAACCCTAGAACCGCCTCGAGTTTTCTCTGATAGGGACGGGCTCAACTTAGGTTGAGCCCGTCCTGGCGCAAAAGCGACGATGGGCTTGTAGGCGATCTTTAACAAAAATCACTTGTGCGGGGGCGGCTTCGCACCCACAATCCCACACCATAGGGAGGCTGTCACCGAAGGTTAGTCAGGTATGCCTGACACGCGGCAGCCAAGGGAAAGGTAAACAAGACTCGACATGAAGAGAAAAGACGACGCTTCAGCAACGGCCCTGGCCGTCCCGTCGGCCCGGGACACCAGCATCCACCTCGACAAGCCGATCTACACGCTGAGCGTTGCCTCCGAGATCCTGGCGACCCACCCGCGGACGCTGATGATGTACGAGCACCTCAACATGATCAAGCCCAAGCGGACCGCCACCAACCGGCGCCGCTACTCGCAGCGGGACCTGATGAAGCTGCAGGCCATCCAGCAGCTGACCCGCAAGCACGGCGTCAACCTGGCCGGGGTCCGCTACATCCTGACGCTGCTAAAGCAGCTCCAGGTGGCCGGGCTAAAGGCGCCCGAGGCGCTGCGCGACCTGGACGTCTCCCAGCTCGACGTCTAGCCGAAAAAAAGATCCACTTCGATGGGGCGGCAGAGATGCCGCCCCATTTGCTTTTCTTAGGAGGCCTTGTCACGCCCACCCGACTCCCACCTGGACCTCCTTCATCGCCCGCTCTTCGCGCACCTCGCCACGGTCGGCGAGGATGGGGCGCCCCGCAGCAACCCGATGTGGTTCGCCTACGAGCCGGCCGAGAACCGCGTTCTCCTGACGCATCTGCGCACGCGTCACAATTACCGCTTCCTGAAGCTGGAGCCGCGGGTGGCGCTGTCGATCCTCGACCCCGACGACCCCTACCGCTACCTGCAGCTGCGGGGCGTGATCGAGTCGGAGCAGGCCGACCCCGAGGGTGACTTCTACAACCGTCTCCAGCAGCGCTATCGCGGCCGGACGGCGGAGGTGAAGGACCGGGCCGAGCGCGTCGTTCTGGCGGTGCGCCCGACCGCCTGGAAGGGCCGCTAGAGGGCCGTTCCCATCCGCGCAGCCCAGCGATCGGGGTGCTGCAGCTCGTCGGCCGTCGGCAGGTTCTCGGCCCGCTCCCAGGCCCGGTTCAGCACCGCGATCCCGTGGCGCTCGTGGACCTGTTTGCAGAAGCGCTCGCCGACCACGTACTGCTGCAGCTTCAGTTCCAGCCCGGTCACCTTCCAGAAGAGGCGCTCGAACACGGTCTTATCGTCGACCCGCGCCTGGTGGGCCGCCTCCAGCCGGGCGAAGTCCGGCAGCAGCTCGCGGCCGACCACGTCCATCACCAGGTTGGAATAGCCCTCGACCAGCGACATCGTCGACTGGAGGCGGCTGACTACGCTGCGCTGTTCGCCGCCTCCGATGGTCAACGCCAGCAGGCGGCCGAGGGATGACAGCCGGGCGTCGATGGCGGCACCCAGGACCTCGCGAAGCATCCCATTCAGGTGGTCGCGCAACCAGGGATGGGCTCCGAACTGCCAGGCGTGGGTCATCTCGTGGAGGATCAGCCAGCGCCGGAGCGGGTCGGTCGGCAGCTCAGCCTCCTGCTGGAAGTCGGCGATGTTGGGCTCGACCAGGTAGAGGCCGGGACCTCCGGAGGGCTCGTGGCCGAGCAGCCGGGGATCGTACTGGCCGAGGACGCGACCGCTCAAAAAGCCCAGGATCAGGCCGACGTAGCGATCGAGGACCGAGCGCCCCATCTCCACCATCCGGCTGTTGGGCATCCGCTCTTGGGCGGCGACCAGGGGCTCCAGCGCGTCCCGCATGATCCCCACGTTGAGGTCGACCCAGCCCGCTCGGTCGAGCGCCTGGAAGGGAGGCAGGTCGCCGGCCGAGGCGCCGACGAAGGAGATCAACGCGGGCTCCAGCTCGGCCGCCAGCTTGCGGTAGCGCGTCTCCAGCGTCCTGCGGCGGCGGGCGTCGAGGAGGGAGTCGGGGTCGAGGCGAGAGATCGCCTGGTCCCGGATCTCGTCCCAGTCGACGATCCGTGCCGCTCCGGGCCGCGGGCGCACCGCGTCGACGACCGCGTACGCCACCGCGCCGACGGCGACGCCGGCCGCCAGGCCGCGGAGGGCGCTCTTGGTCCTCGCCACTAGTCCCGCCGCTCCTCCTGGGCGCTTTCTTCGGAGATGGGCATCACCGCCACCGGCAGCTCGCCGATGTCGAAGTAGCGGACCTTCTTGTTGAGCCGCTTGGCGATCCCGATCTGGACCTTGACGCCGAGGGAGAGGTGGCCGAACACCCAGCACTCGTCGCAGCGGGCGAGGAGGTTGTTCATCGCCTCCCTGACGACCTGCTTGGGGACGGTGTGGAGGAGGTAGTAGTCGAAGAGCATGAAAGGGCTGACCGGCACCATGCCCGAGTCGAGGATGAACTTCTGGATGTGGTCCCGCCAGTAGAAGTTGCGGTTGGACATCGCCGCGTAGACGAGCTTTTTCGGGTGGCGGAGGGTGTCCTCGGCCTGGTCGAGGGCCGACGGCTTGGCCGATGGCTGGAAGATCCTCTCGAGAATCTCGTCAGCCGCAGCCCCCGAGACGATCTCCATCGGTCGGACCTATGCTACCAGCCGTGCCTTCGGACGATCTCAGGGACCGCGTGGCGATCGTCACCGGGGCGAGCCGCGGGATCGGCAGCGCGATCGCCGATGCCCTCGTGGACCGGGGCGCCAAGGTCGTCCTCTCGAGCCGGAAGCAGGCCGACCTCGACGCCGAGGCGGAGCGCGTCAACCGGGACCATCCCGGGGCCGCGGTGGCCATCGCCGCCCACACCGGCCGGCCCGAGGACCTCGAGCGGCTGGTCGACGCCACCCTGGAGCGCTTCGGACGTCTCGACATCCTGGTCAACAACGCGGCCACCAACCCTCATTTCGGCCACACGCTCGACGCCGACCTCGCCCTTTGGGACAAGACCTTCGAGGTCAACGTCCGCGGCGTCTTCGCCCTCACCCAGCTGGCGGTCGCCAAATACATGGGCGAGCACGGCGGCGCGATCGTCAACGTGGCCAGCGTCGGCGGCATCCGGGTCGCCTTCGGACTCGGCATCTACAACGTGACCAAGGCGGCCGTGATCCACCTGACCAAGCAGCTGGCCCTCGAGCTCGGACCCCGTGGAATCCGGGTCAACGCGGTGGCGCCGGGCCTCGTCAGGACGCGCTTCGCGGAGGCCCTGTGGGGCAACCAGGAGATCCTCGATCGGGTGCTTCAGTCGACCGCCCTGGGAAGGATCGGTGAGCCGCCCGAGATCGGCCGGGTGGTGGCGTTCTTGGCTTCCGACGAGGCCAGCTTTTTGACCGGCGAGGTGGTCACGATCGACGGGGGCGGCGGGGCGGGGCACTAGCGCCCTCCGGCTCCGCTGCCGAGGCCAGCCGCAGCGTCCCCGCCGCGGCGCGGCGGCTCCGGCGAGCGTGGATGTACTCCTCCAGCTCCCGCTCGTAGGTGTACTGGCGGTGGGTGGGCAGGAACTGGAGAACCCGCCGCTGCTGCACGTACTCGTCCAGCGCGGCCGCCGTATCGCGGGCGGCGACGAAGCCGAGATGCCGTCGCGCCCGGCTGGTGTCGAGGGTCCGTCCCCAGCGCAGGAGGTCGATCAGCTGCGGGGTCAGGTCGGCGAGCCCCAGCCGGGACACGAGGGCGCTGACGATCATCGCGCCCGCCGGTGGCAGCAGTGGCGCGTGGAGCTTGCCGGCGCCGTCCAGCAGGGCTGACAGGGCCAGAGCGCTCTCGCCCGCGATGTTGTAGGCGCCGCTCGGTCCCCCGATCGTCGCCCGGGCCATCGCCTCGACGCAGTCGTCCCGGTGGATGAGCTGGAGGACGGGATCGAAGCCGGCGACCGTCGGCACCACGGGCAGGTCGAAGTAGCGGGCGAGGGGCGCCGGCTCCTCGGGGCTGAGGCTGTTGGCGAAGCGCAGCGCGACCGCGTCCACCTGCGGATTGCGGATCGAGAACTCGAGGAGGTTGGTCTCGGCCTCGACCATGTCGCGGACGAAGGAGTGGGAGGAACCCGAGTCGAGCCGGCGGTCCTCCCGCAGGTGGCCCGGCAGGTCGGGCCGCGAGCCATAGACGTGGGAGGTGGACTTGAGGACCACCCGCTTCACCGGCGAGTCCGCGCCGGCCAGGCCGGCCAGAAGGTTCAGGCTGCCGATGACGTTGATCTCATGGGCCCGGCGGGGATCCTGGTCGAACGAGTCGACGGTGGTCTGGGTGTGGACGACGGTGTCGATCCCGACCGCTCGCACCAGCTTGCCGACCAGCGAATGGCGGACGTCCAGCTTCAGGAAGTCGGCGTCGCCGAGATCGTGGTGAGGCTCCTCGGTGTCGATCGCGACGACCTCGTCGACGCGGGGATCCTCGACCAGGCGCTGCACCAGCAGGGCGCCCCACCAACGGGCGACCCCGGTCACCAGGATCCGCCGTCTAGGAGTCGCCAACCTGACTATCGAGTTTAGCCAGCGCCCGGAGCTGACTTCTCCATCAGGTGCGCTTGATCACGTCCCGCTCCATCCTGGCCGTCGCCTCTCGCACCACCGACTCCAGGGGCCACTTCTGCTCTTTCAGCGCCCACTCGAGCTGGCGGAGGAGGGAGTAGAGGCCCTTCATCGCCTTGATGGCGTCGCCGATGTCCGCGTTGGGCGGCAGCGGGATGTGGTCGAGGCCCTCGCCCGAGGCCCAGCGGTGGGCGAAGTCGATGTAGTCGTGGGAGGGCGGCCGCAGGTTGGGCTCGTCGAGGTCGCGCTCGAGATCTGAGAAGCGGAAGTAGATCGAGCGCAGCAGGCGGGTGACCTGGGCGATGCCCGGGGTCGGATGGCGGCGCGGCGGCCTTGGTCCCCGGTCGCGCATCCGGTCCTCGGCGGTGAGGGTCACGAGGACGGCGCAGAGCTCTTCGGGCGTCAGTCCGTCGAAGAGGTTGAGCGCGACCGCCTCGGCCACCACCAGCGTGTTCTCCCCGTAAATGCGCGAGGCCAAGAGCCCGCGCGAAGTCGCCTCGTCACCCTTGAGGAAGGCGGTCTCGACCAGGATCTGGCGCAGGCGGCGGAACTTGCGGGCGTACTCGTCGAACTGGCCGGTGACCTCCTTTTCACCGCTGGCCAGCTCGGCGCCGAGGCGGTGGATCTCCCCGTAGCCGGCGACGTGCTCGCCGAAGTGGGGGCAGCGGACGGTCTTCAGCTTGCGCTGCTTGTCGAGCAGAGTCTTCGCTTCCTCGTCCAGGCGGTTGATCGCCCTGCCGGCCGGCCCGATCGGCTGCGGCCGCCGGCCGCGCCCGCGCCCGCGGCCCTGGGTCCTGCCCTTGGGAGCGCCGGCCGGGAATGCGTCCCGCCGCAGCCGGCGGAGCTCGATCCGGATCACCCGCCGGCGGTCCTCGATGCGGTAGTACTCGGCGAGGTCGCGGATGCGGCAGCCGTGGTCGCACTCCCAGACCTTCTCCAAATCCCTCAGCCGCTCGCGGACGTTCTTTAGCCGCTCTTTGGTCTGGCTCGCCGCCAGCAGCTTCTGGTACTGGCCGAAGGAGCGCTGCATCAGCTTTTCGGCCTCCTCGGCGGAATGGATCCGGAGCAGGTTCAAGACCATGTTGTAGTTGGGCAGGAACTTGGACTCGATGACCAGGCCCTCGCCCATCGCCACCTCGTAGATGGTCCCGATCTCGACGTCGGCCTCCTTGGAGATGATCCCGTGGCCCAGGGTGTCGATCCCTCGCCGGCCCGCCCGGCCCATCAGCTGGGTGAGCTCGCCGGTCGTGAGGTTGGAGAAATTCACCCCGTCGAACTTGGTGAAGGAGGAGACGACCACCGCGCGCGCCGGCATGTTGATGCCAAGCGAGAGGGTCTCGGTGGCGAAGACCACCCTGGTGAGACCCTGGGCGAAGAGCTCTTCCACCAGCTCTTTGTGGAAGGGGAGCAGCCCGGCGTGGTGGACGGCAAGGCCCCGGCGCAGCATGTCGCCGTCGACCATCCGGTTGTAGAGCGCCATCTCGTCGGGGTCCTTGAGGCTCGCCAGCCGCTCGGCGGCGATGGCGTCGATGGCGTCCTTCTGGGCGTCCGTGGTGAGGTCGAGCGAGTGGTAGGCGCAGCGTTGGAGCGCCTCCCGGCAGCCCCGCCGGGAGAAGATGAAGTAGATCGCGGGCAGCATCCTCTGGCGCTCCAGCTCGGCGACCACGTGAAGGAGGTCGTTGGAGGGGAGCGAGCGGAAGCGCTGGACCCGATAGGCGGCCTCCTCCTGGGTCGAGGCCTTTGCCCACGTCTTCTGGTCCACCTGGCCGTCGGGCCCGAAGAGGGGATGGAACTGGTTCTGGATCGAGAGCCAGAGCCGGAGCTCGACCGGCCTGCGGTCGGTGTAGACGGTGTCGATGCGGCCCCGGTTCTGGGACATCCAGTCGGCCAGCTCGCGGTAGTTGCCGATCGTCGCCGAGAGCCCGACCAGCTTGATGTGGTCGGGCGCCTGGATGACGATCTCCTCCCAGACCGAGCCCCGCGGGAAGTCGTCGATGTAGTGGACCTCGTCGAGGATCACGTAGCTGACCTCGCGCAGCCGCTGCGGATCCTCGTAGATCACGTTGCGGAGGATCTCGGTGGTCATGACCACGATGGGGGCGAGCTCGTTGATCGTGTTCTCGCCGGTCACGAGGCCGACCCTGCCCTCGCCGTGGACGCGCTGGAAGTCGCGGAACTTCTGGTTGCTGAGCGCCTTGAGCGGCGTCGTGTAGATGACCTGCACGCCCTCGGCCAGGGCCCGGAAGATGGCGTACTCGGCGACCACCGTCTTGCCGCTCGAGGTCGGCGCGCAGACGAGGACGCCGGCGCCGGCGTCGAGCTTGTCGATCGCCTCCTCCTGGAACGCGTCCAGCGGCCAGGGGAGCGAGGCGGCGAACTCGGCCCTGTAGGAGGCCTGCCTCCGGGCCGCTAGCGGCCTTGCCAATTGGGCTTCCGTTTCTCCAGGAATGCGGCCATTCCCTCCCGGAAGTCCTCGCTCAAATAGCAGGCGACGATCAGGTCGCGGCCCAGGGAGGGGTCGAGGTGGCGCCGCTCGAGGACCCGCCGCACGCCCTCTTTGATCGCCCTGAGGGTCAGGGGCGCGTTGGCGGCGATCTGCTCGGCCAGAGCCTCGACCCGCGGGATCAGCGACTCCTCGGACTCGACCACCTCGTTCAGGATCCCGATCTCCTTCGCCTCCGGGGCTTCGATGAGGCGCGCCGTGAAGATCATCTCCTTCGCCCGCGCCGGGCCCATCAGGTCGATCAGCAGGTTCAAAGAGGCCATCGAAAGGCAGTTGCCGAGGGTGCGGGCGATCGGGATCCCGAAGCGGGCGCTGGGGGAGCCGATACGGATGTCGCAGGCGCCCGCGATTGCGAAGCCGCCGCCGGTGCAGGCGCCGCGGATGGCGGCGATGGCGGGGACCCGGAGATTGGCGAGGGAGCCGATCTCGCGCTCCATCCTCTCCTCGTACTCGACCGCGTCCTGCTCGGTCCGGAACCCTTTGAACTGCGAGATGTCGGTTCCGGCCACGAAGGCCTTCTCGCCGGCGCCGGTCAGGACTAGGCAGCGGATCGAGTCGTCCCGGTTCGCCTCCCGGCAGACCTCGCCGAGCCGGTCGTACATGGCGAAGGTCATGGAGTTGCGGGCCTGGGGCCGGTTGAAGGTCAGCCAGAGCACGTCGCCCCGCCGGTCCTCGATCAGCTCGGGTGCCGGAGCTAGTTCAGTAGCGATCGCTGCACCTTCCCCATCGCGTTGCGCGGCAGCTCGGCCACAAATCGCACCTGCCGCGGGCACTTGAACCTGGCCAGGCGGGACTGCGCAAAGGTGATCAGCTCCTCC
>Ga0307374_10007662_pt1 | contig 16345 bp, 25 predicted proteins | sample OX3MG_FD_202532 | JGI IMG/M metagenome (GOLD analysis project Ga0307374, IMG submission 202532) | Soil microbial communities from Risofladan, Vaasa, Finland - OX-3 | ecosystem: Environmental > Terrestrial > Soil > Coastal area > Acid sulfate soil | place: Finland: Risofladan, Vaasa | collected... | reverse complement strand
GACAAGACCGGGGTTCTGATTAGCTTTGCGTGCAAGCTCGGTGCGATACTCTGCGAGGCAAACGAAGAGACCGTCAACGCGCTCGGCAAGTTCGGCTCCAAGCTCGGCGTCGCATTCCAGATACAAGACGACATACTCAATCTCTTTGAAAGCGCAGTATCAAAGAGCAAGGGAGGCGTAGGGGACGACATAACCGAAGGCAAGAAGAGCCTGCTTGTGATAAAGACCCTAGAATCCGCAAACGCTGCGGACAGAAATCGGCTGGAGGCGCTGCTCAACATGCACACAAAGGATGCGAAGCTAATTGACGAGGCAATTTCCATAATAAAAAAGTACGGCGCAAGGGAGGAGGCCGAGAAGATCGCAATGGACGAGCTCCTAAAGGCATGGAAGGAGGTCGACAAGCTGCTTCAGGACTCGCCTGCGAAGAAGAGGCTCGGGTCAATAGCATATTTCGTTTTGGGCCGTACTAATTAGGAGTAGATAAGATGAAGAATGGCAAAAACGAATCTGGGATAAACGAGTATCTGGAGAGCAGGGCAGAGGAGATAAACAAGATCATACACGAGTCGCTCACAATGGTCTCATCAAACAGGAGCATAGAGAAGCTGCTTGGCCGCAGCGGATACCACTACGATCCCGAGACGATAAAGAAGGGAATCCTTGAACCGTCGCTCTACCTGCTAAACTCCGGCGGAAAGAGGTGGAGGCCGGTTCTGATGCTGCTTATCATAGACGCACTTGGGAAAAATTCCGAGAACTTCGTGGAGTTCTCCCTGATTCCGGAGGTCATCCACAACGGGACCTTGGTCCACGACGACATCGAGGACAACTCGCCGATGAGGAGAAACCAGCCTGCGCTACACATCAAGTACGGAATCGACATCGCGACAAATCTTGGCGACTTCATGTACTTCTTCCCGCTCGTCGCCCTTGCGGACAGCTCAAAGCTCTCCAAAGAGTCAAAGAACCAGGTTCTTACGGTGTTTGTCAAGGAGATGACAAGGCTGAGCATCGGGCAGGCAACCGACATAACCTGGCACAAGCATTTGATCGACCCGATGAGCATAAGCACGGACAACTACCTGCAGATGGTCTTCGACAAGACCGGAGTTCTTGCCAGGATGGCGGCAAAGATTGGAGCTGTTCTCGGAGGGGCGGACGAGAACACAGTTGAGGCCCTGGGCAAGTTCGGCGCAACAATAGGCGTCGCATTCCAGATACAGGACGATCTGCTAAACATCTATCCCAGCTCAGTCTCAAAGAGCAAGGGAGGGGTGGGCGAGGACATAACGGAGGGAAAGCTCACAATGCTCGTAATTCACGCGCTCCAGAAGGCTTCCAAGGAGGACGCACAGAGGCTCATTGCAATCCTGAACATGCACACAAACGATCCAAAGCTGATTGCAGAGGCAATCTCGATAATCGACAGGTACGGTTCAAAGGAGTATGCGCAGGAGGTCATGGAGAACATAGTCAGCGATGCGTGGCAGGAGATAGAGAAGATGCTTATGCCGTCGGAGGCCAAGGATAGGCTCAAGCAGCTCGCCGAGTTTTTGATAAAGCGTTCAATCTAGCGCATGGGCAAAGCTAGGGGTTCAAATTAAAGTGTCAGACGGCAACACGCTTTCCCACAGTTAAGAAGTATTTCGTGTCGTGAACAGGCTTAGCTTCCAAGTTCGGAATGGGTTTGGGCGTTTCCCTGTACCTATGGCCGTATGACAATATTAATAGTAATTTAAAACTTATAAAGCTATGTATTATTTATGAGTGTGGGGCAAATGGTAAATTTCTATCCGGAAATGATAACCTGGTCTTTAAGAGAAAAAGCAAGGTATATTAGAGGATTTGCCGACGGAGAAGGCGGGCCTAGGTTTTATCGTTGGAAAGGGGCGCAAAAAGGTCACCACTATTCTGGAGACATGAACGTACGTGCAGTTGCAATAACAAATTCAGATAAACGTCTATTGAATACCGTACAAATTATGTTAGGTGATTTGGGGATAAAATCACACATCTATATTGATATAAGAAAAGGGGAAAGGAAGGCAACCAAAAACGCGTGGAGTTTAAAAATTCTCGACAAAAAAAGTTTAATTAAATTTTCTAAAGCTATTGGCTTCAGTGAGACTAGAAAATCAAATATTTTGAAAGAAATAGTGGCTTCTTACAAATAACAACTTTTAGCCGCTCAATTTTAGTTTGTCGATGTTCTTTAGCTTGCTTACTCCCTTTAATGCCTTGAATGTTGCAAGGCCTATGTTGTAAATGTCTCTTGTCCTTCCCCTTGAGAAGCTCCACACGTCCTTGATTCCTGCGACCTCAAGAACCTGCTTTGCCACCTCTCCGGCGACGACACCGACTCCTCTTGGGGCCGGCTTGAGTATGATCTGTGCGCTTCCGCACTTTCCTGTGACCTGAAGCGGAAGGCTGTGCGTTGTTCCGCAGCTGCATTCCCATGAACCGCATCCGAAGTTGACTGCGATCATCTTCTTCTTTGCGTCCTTGATTGCTGAATCGATTGCCGGCTTGACCTCAACGTCCTTTCCTGTTCCGTATCCAACGTGCCCGTTTCTGTCTCCGACCACAACAGTTGCCCTGTACTTTGGCTTTCTGCTGTTCTTGGTCATCCTCTGCACTGACGCAACCTCCAGAACCTTTGTCTCAAGGTCTGGGAAGAGCGTATCAATTATCTCTACCTCCTTGATCGGCTTTCCTCCCTCGAATATCTGCTCGAGGCTCACTATCTGCTTTGACTTTACGAGCTCTCCGATCTTTGTCCTCGGGGTCCAGCTCTCTGGATTGAACTTGACAACGTCCCTCTCTCTTCTATCATATCTTATATTCAATCAATCACTTTTTTGCCGCCTTTATCTTCTCCTTTGCCTCCATGAAAAGCTTCGGAACCGATTCAACCTGAACCTTATTTTTTATGTAATCGCCAAACTGCCTTTCGTAGAGCTTCTGCTCCTTCTCCTTTAGGACCTTTGCGTAGTTTGCAAGTATCGAGCCGTTGTAGACGCTCTCATCGATCTCAAATGTTCCGCGAACCTTCAGTCCGTTGTCCATAGCGCCCTTTGCGAAGACGAACGGTATCGAGTTTGTAACAGGTGAGCTGAGCCCTATGTCGAGTATGAATTCGTGCTTTCTGTCAGCCTCGGTTACCTTTGAAGCTAGAAGCATTCCCGTGAGGTATGCAGTTGACCTGTTGCTCCTGCTTGGCCATCCCATCTTGACTAGCTCCCTTGAGTCGACGTTGTATCTGACAAGGTCTCCCTTCTCCTGGTATCTAACTATCTGGCCGATTATCCTGCGGTTGCTCTTTCTGATCACGATCCTGTCCATATTTCCCTTTACCAGGGCGAGCCTCTTGTGGTAGTTTGTCTTGGCCTCCCTTCGTCTTCGGAACTTTAATTCTTGAATATTATGCTTTACCATCTAATCACTCGTAGCTCTTTTTGATATTCTCGTTGATCTTTGCCAACTCTGCCTCAGTTACTATGATTCCCTGCTCCTTCATGTGCAGCATCATCGAGGCCTTGTCCTTGAATGCGTTGCCCTTCACCAGCAGGTAGAACTTTCTGAATACCTTCTTGTCGAGCTTGTTTGCGCTCCTTAGCTCGTTTAGGAACATCCTCTGGGACCTGACCTTCTTCTCCCACTTTAGTGTACCTGATCTCGCCTTGAGCGTTCCCTTTCTCCTTCCAGGACCTCTCTTTCTTCCCTCCTTTCTCTTCTGCCTGAGTATCTTTGCCCTTGCGCTGACGTTGTCCTTTGCAGGGAGCGCGATTATGCTTCCCTCTGCAATCAGCCTCTTCACGTCTTCTCTTGTGAGCGCCTTTGCGATGTCGCTCTGCGCGCTAGGCTTGAATCGAATCGAGCTTCCGCCCCTCTTCATTACCTGCGAGGCGATCCTTTTTGCGAATTTGAGACTCATTATTTCACCGCTGTTTCAACCTTGTTATCCTTCTCCTTGCTTTCAACAACCTTTTTCTCCGCCTTCTTCTCCTTTGGCTCAACTTTTTTCTCCTTTAGCCTGTTTGCGATCCTGAGCTTTGACTTGTCTGCGATCGCCTGCATTGCGATCCTCTTTCTTGCTGAAACGTCATGGGAGATGACTGCGACTACCTTTGTCACATCCATTTTTGTCACTGCCATCAGCTCGCTCTCGTTGTGCACGAGGATCTCCTGCTTTCCGTCCGCCCTCATGAACCTAACTCCTGGCATGTTCTTGTATCCGATATGCGGCATTGCGCCATATCCGCTGAGGGCGATCCTTTTCTTGTTGTCGACTCCCCTCTGCTTTCTCCATCTATGCTTTACCCTTGCCCTGTTCCTTGTGTTGTAGCCAGGAACGACAAACTTTGGGTGGGATTTTTTCTGCATCATAATTATCACAATCTCAATTATTCTTCTCTTACTATGTAGAGGCCGTCCTGGAACACTCTGGTGTCCTTTCCGCAGGCATAGCAGCCCTTTCTTATGTTCGCTATTGTCTGCGTGACATCGTATATGTCAACGCCCTTTACCTTGACCTCCTGTCCCTTTACCTCAATCTTCGTCTCCCCGTGTATGCTTACCTGCCTTGGGATTCGCTCTCCGAAGATGTTCTTTATGAATATGATCTTTCCCTTTACCTCAAGTGAGATTGGGAAGTGCGCAGAGACTATCTGGAGCTTCTTCTCGTATCCGTTCTCCACTCCATCAAGCGCGCTCTTTAGCTCGGTTGAGAATGCCTTTTCTGCCAGAAGCGACTTTCTCATCAGCCTCTTCTCCTTTGTCGGATTGAGTATCACCTTATCTCCTTCTACCTTGATCTTCACGAACTTGTCGCTGAACTTCTTTGTGGTGCTTCCATTCTTTCCCTTAACGGTCACCATGTTGCCCTCAACATGGACTTCTATTCCGTTTGGGATCTGCAGTTCGAACATAATATCACAATCTAATAAACATACGCAAGTAGCCTTCCTCCTGTCTTCTGCTCCTTTGCCTCCCTATTGGTCATGATTCCCTTTGCTGTCGAGAGTATCAAGATTCCAAAGTCCTTGCTTGGGATGTATCTTGTCTCGTACTTCTGGAAATCGGCAAGTGCGACCGCGAACCTCGGCTTTATGATTCCGACGTCGTTGATCCTCTTTGCGAGCATGACCTTGAGCTTGTTGAACCTTCCCTCCTTGACCTCCTCGAATCCGGCTATGTAGCCGTTTCTCTTCATGACCTCTACCACTGCCCTTATGAGCTTGGTGTCGTTGATCACGCAGTATCCAAGGCCTGCGGTCTCGTTCACCTTTATCTGGTTTATTGTGTCTGCTAGTAAATCCATTATCTCAACTTTTACGAAAGCTTCTCGAACCCGAGGTTCTTTGCGGTCTCCCTAAAGCACCTTCTGCAGATGTAGAGCTTGTATGACCTTATCACTGCCCTTGACCCTCCGCATATCCTGCACTTGCGCAGTCCGCGACCTCTTTGCCTAAGTTCGTATCTAACTTTCATTTGACCACAATTATTCGTTTGTAACCTTCGCACCAAAGTGCTTTGTCACATACTCGATTATCTCCGCCTTCGTCACCTTTCTGTGCTCCTCGTCCGCAACGCTCCTGACCCTCCTTCTGTACTCAACTCGCCTTCCCCGTCTTGAGAAGTTGGCGTTTATGTTCATTCCAAGCATTCCAATCTTCGGGTCGTATTTTACCGCGTTGAAGTCAATGTACTCCTTTATTCCAAAGCTTATCGAGTTGTCGTTTATCGACTTCTCCCTTATCACAAAGTTGTTTGCCTCAAGAGCCCTCTTGAGCATGTCCTTTGCTGCTTCCTTTCTGAGCGTAACCATTGAACCTATGATCTGTCCCCTTCTTATTCCAAGGGACGGGTCCCTCTTCTTTGCAGTTGTTTGCACCGCATTTCTGCCGGTGAGCTTTTGTATGAGCGCCTTTGCGTTCTGGAAGAGGTTGTCATTTGAGCCTATGCCTATGTTTACCACTACCTTCTCAAGCCTTACTTCTTGCATAGGGTTTGTCATATTAAGCACCGACCACGATTATGTTCTCGACCAGAGTCTCGAATCCTCCTTCCTTGTTCTCAACCTTGACGGTTGCGTCCCTTAGGGACGTTCCCTTCTTTATCTCCGTTATCTTTCCGCTCAGAGGCGAGTGGATTCCCTTCAGCACCATGCAGTGCGCCCCCTCCTCAAACTTCAGGACCTTTGAGATCTTTCTGTTCTCTACAACTACCGAATCGTTGACCATTACTTCCTTGTCGTAATTTACTATGTTTCCGTTGTTGAGCCTAATCATCTGCTTCTTTCCCTTCTCCGTGTACTTTCCTATGACCTTAAGGGTCCTCTTGTGCTCCCCTTTTGAGAGCTTCTTTGCCTCGAACACTCCGTACTTTCCCACTGTTATGAGGTAGCTCTCGTCGTTTGGTATGAGCTTTATGATATCTCCGAATCCGATTGGATACTTCTGAGACTTTCTGACCCTTCCGTTTATCTCGATCTTTCCGTTGACTATAACGTTTTTTGCCTCTGCAGCAGTTCCTGCGACCCCGATCATCTCCCTTAGGAATGTCGCTAGCGCGACGCTGCTGTCAAGCGTGTGCCTTCCTGCAGTTGGCTTTAGTATGTACTTTGACTCTTTTCTCTTCAGCCCCATGTAGTTTGGCGCTGCGAGCCTCTTGAGATGTTTGCTTCCTCCTTTTCCTGCCATATTATCACTTTGTAGGCGCCGCCTTTGCAGCAACCTTGGACTCATCGATCTTTGCGACCCTAAGCTTGTCTGTCAGGTCGAGCTCGATGAGATAAATGTTAGATGAGCTGATAGGTATGAACCTCTCCTTGCCCTTCATGTTCTTCCTTGCAATTCCTTCAATCGTAATCCTTCCTTTGAGCATATCTACGCTCTGCACCTTTCCGCTCTTGCCCTTCTGTGCCCCTGCCATTACCTTCACTGTGTCTCCCTTTCGAACCGCGATTGTCCTCCTCTTTATTCCGAGCTTTGTCGCAAGTTCCTTTGAGATGTGGGCGTGAACGAAGCGCTGCCTGAAGTGGTGAGGTGCAGTGAACCTGAACTTGCGCTGCTTCCTTGGCTTGCTGCTTTGTACGAACATAAAATCACTTAAACGATCCTGGATGCGATTCCCGCAACCTTCACGAATCTTTCGACTACTTCCCTTGCCATAGCCCCCTTCACCTCAGTGCCGATTGGCAGGTTTTCCTCGTTGATCATAATTCCGGCGTTGTCCTCAAACTTAACGCGCATATTGCCACTTCTCCTTATCTCGTCTCGCTGCCTTATGACGACCACTCGAACCGGCTTCTTTAGGTATGTCGCGTTTCCCTTTCGAACGCTTGCCGAGATGACATCGCCTACTCCAGCGCTTGCCATCCTTCCGTGCTTTCCTCCCTTTCCGATGATGTGGATCATCCTGAACTCGAGGGCCCCGCTGTTGTCAGCGCAGGTGAGCACCGCTCCTGGAACGAGTGTTTTTGATATTCTTGATGATAAGCCTTTCATTTCACTAACCTTCCTTCTTGACAACCGCAGTTATCACAAATGCCTTTGTCTTGCTGAGCTTTCTAGACTCTGCGATCTTGACAAGATCCCCAGTCTTTGCAGATATGCACTCCGGGTTGTGCGCAGGTATCCTAGATCTCTTTCTGAGGTACCTCTCGTACTTGTACATGTATCTAGTGTAATCCCTCTCGACGATCGCGGTCTTCTTCGCCTTGTCGCTCACAACCTTTCCTGTGAACTCGGCTCCGCGCGTCTTGAGTCCTCCGTGTATTGCGCACTTAGGGTCGTTGCATTCCAATTGATCACTTCAGCTCTCTTCTTTTGTAATACTTCAGGCTCTTTTCCAGCCTATCTTCGGGTCGGAAGTTTACCTCCTCTCCCTTTACAACATACGATTTGTTCCCAGCGTATAGCCGGAATGTTGCTGACTTCTTCACCACTTTCTTAGTTCCATGTTTTGTCTCGAGGAAAAACATGTTTTTTGTTTCATCAATGATTAAGCCCTGCAAGCCAACCTGTTTTTTGTCCAGGCACCTTGTCACTTTTGCTTTGAGGCCGATGAGTTCGCTAAGAACGATGTTCTTGTTGTTATACTGCATGCATGTATTGCTGTATAGACATTTTTATAGTTAATCAAGTATTTAAAGCTTGCTCTAAAAGTTGCCGTAAAGTCAAGGCCAGCTGTTTTTCGGGTTAGTTATATAATGAAATGTTTCCACAGAGTTATAGAAATGGTGATTCAAAATGGCAAAGGAAAAGATTGATAGGAAGTCCAACGGATTGACGAAGGAGGAAGTGGCCGCTATGAGGGAAACCCTCAAAGAGCGAAATTCAAGCACGGACGGGGAGAGCGCCCTGCTCGCCAAGATCGCCGAGATGCCCGAACCAGATCGCACCATGGCAAAGCGCATACACGCCATCATAAAGGCCAGCGCACCTTCCCTCTCGCCAAAAACATGGTACGGGATGCCTGCATACGCAAAGGATGACAAGGTCATCTGTTTTTTCCAAGCTGCGGATAAGTTCAAGGCCAGGTACGCCACATTCGGTTTCAGCGACAAGGCAAAGATAGACGAAGGGTCCATGTGGCCGACCTCCTTTGCACTCAAGAAGCTGACTGGCGCAGAAGAGGCTAAGATTGCCGCTCTTGTGAAGAAGGCGGTGAGCTAAGGTTTCTGTAAACAAACCAATCGCTAAAATATTTAAACATCCGCACACATTTCAGATTGTGTTAAAATGGTTGTAAGACTAGAAACGCTCAACGGCAAGCATTATCTGATGCTCAAGTCCCTCGAATCAAGGCAGTGCATGAAGGCGCTTGCAAGGCCTTTCAAAAGGGCTGTTGCAGATCTACAGTCTCATGGTTTAGTAGAACAGGCTCCAGGATACATAAAGGGAATCAACCACCTAAGCAAGGACGGGCGAGAGGTGCTTTCGATAATAAGGGACTCTCCGGAGATCAAGGAGAGGCTCGAGAAAGATGTGGAGAAAATAATCGAGGCAAATGAGCCTAAAATACTGATGATGAGATCAAGGCTCACCCCAAACCTGCTAAGATCACAGGGATATCTCCCAATAGAAGAAATGATTGGCCCATTCTTTGACGGGCCCATCTGAGGAAGTTAACCAACTTAACAAGCAACTTATTTTCTTTTGCCGAAGGCGACTACAGTGTCTCTTCCTGTCTTTTGCTGGTTCCATGCATCGAAAAACCTTTCTTTTGTGGCAGACTTGTTCGCCTTCGCGTTGGCTTCAAAGTTCTCGTGGTAGTAGAAATTTCTCTCATCAAATCCTGTTAGAATAACAAAGTGCCCCGTATATCCGGCATCCTTCTGCACAAGCACCGCATGGTCAATCAGAACCATCACCGCAAATCCCTTCTCAATGTAATTCTCTATGTCCCCAATCTCTAGCTTCCTGTTTTCAAACAGGTTATATCGCATGCACTTTTGTGTGGACTCCACTACGGAATCAATGTCCACAAGACTTAGGTATTTTTCCCAGTTCTCCCTGTGAACATCCTTAAAGAATTGTATCAAAGCTTCCCTAGTTTCGGTTGTCGAAAGCGGATCTATCGAATAGTATTTTATCTCGAGTCCTAGTTCGTATAATGCCGCTGCAAGTTGCGTTGTGAAGGTCCATTTGTTCGTGGATCTCTTTAGTGCCTTGTCGAGAAATTCAAGAGTATACTCTTTGTCTGGGCAGAAGTATGCAAGCGCGCTCTGCATTGCAGCCGGATAGCACGCATTGCTGTCCCCATATGCGATCTTGAAAGGAATTGGCAGCATCGGCATAGAACCTAGCCTTACTTTATCACAACCTTGTTTGAGACGTCAACTATCCTGTCAACGCTGTATCGCACAGGGTTTCCAAAGCTCGTGTTGATTATAAGCGCCCCCCTCTTTATGTCGATTCCAGAGACCTTTCCTATCATCGCCCCAAGCTCGTTGACCACGACCTTGTCCTTCATCCTCTTTGTCCTTATCGCTTTTATCCTAAGGAAGTGGGTCGTGAGACTCATCGCAATCCCGATGATTATTGCCACCCCTGCGTATCCGAGCAGCTGCCCGAAGTATATCTGCCCTATGACCCATGCCACAAACGCGTAGCTGAGCACCCAGAGTATTATTGCGGATGCGACATATGTGCCGTACTTGAAGTTTCTGAAGATGTATCTGGCGTTCTTTGCCTCAAACATCCTGCCTAGCAGGTAGAGTATGAGCATGACAGGGAAGAGTATCAGGAATCCCTCGACTGTGTAGGCTGCAGTGGTTATGGAGTCAGAGCCAAGCGCAACCTGCGTCGTGTAGTTCCCGAACGCTATGAGTATGTTTGCGAGGAAGAAGATTATCGAGCTGAGGTAGAAGACGAAGCTGATCCTCTCTATGCTAAATCCGAAGCCCCTGAACGAGTTTATCAGCATGTCCTCAAGTCCGAACCCCTTCATCACAAGGTAAATTCCAATTAGCGCAATCGGCAAAAGCAATCCGAGCCCAAGAGTTAGGCTTGCGGCAAAGAGGAGCAGCAGTATGGCTGGTATCCCGAACACTATCCTTGCGTAGTGAGGCTCCTTGAGCTTCTCGAGGATCACAAAGTAGGTGTTCTCGAGCTGCTCTGCCTGCTTTATCTTGACCAGCTTCACGCTGTTTATCTTGATTCTCGACTCGACTATGGGCAGCACCCTGTTGTCGCTTGCCCCGTCAGTGACAAAGACGCACGCGTCCACCTTGTAGTTTGTGAGCACCAGTTCAAGCTGCCTTGAGATCTCCCTGTCAGCGTCGTAACCCTCGGTTTCGGTACCCGTGATTGTAGCCAGGTTAACCGAGTAGCCCTCATTCTTTAGGTCATCGTAGAGCTTGACAGCCTGGAACATCGTGTTCCCGTCGGTGTCCTCAGGGTCTGCGAGCATAAGCTGGTTTGCGGCGTTTAGGTTCTGCACCCTTCCCAGAACAGGGCCGCTTATCTTGGTCTTTCTGAAGAGGTCGTTGTCGATGTCTATGGCGAGGACTAGCAATCGCTCATTTTTGTCCTTCAAAGAAGCCTTCCCCCTAGCCATCGTACCAATGATGATTTACCAAAAGGAATATTTAAAACTATCTCGACTGCTCCCAAGGCCTTCCCTATACCCTTCTTTTCCTGTACTTTATGGTTATCCCGCTCTTTGCGAAGTGGTAGATTATCTTGTCGTACTGGGAGAGGAACACCACTGTGAGGAAAAGTATGACCGTAAGCACTATCACGCCGCTTAGCGCGACGTTTAAAAACTGCTGGATGTTTGCAAGGCTTGCCTCGTGTGTGTTTATCGATACAAGCGTCACGATGCTGATTGCAAAGTCGAGTATAAGGGAGCCGTAGGCGACGATTTCTATTATCTTCTTAACCTGAGATATCTTGTAGAGGTTGGAAGGTCGCATCCTAATCGCTCAATAATGAATAAAATAGGTATATTAAATCTTTCCTGCGGGCGGGCACTTCCTCTCCCCACTTTTTCACCACCAAATCTGCAAAAACAAACACTAGTTAATCTATTTAAACTCTCCAAATGGATTCAAAACATGGAAGTGGCAAACATCGAAATGCCTCGAACAAAGACGACGCACAAATTTGCATATTTCAACCACATACTCGGCGGTGTCGGGGTAGATTTTGACATCTATTTCAAAAGGGGCAAGGAGGAAAAGGCCATAGGTTTCAAGGCCACTCCTCCAAAGACCTCGACCATGGAAGACCGGCGCAGGAACCTGGAGATAGTGGACAAATTTCTCAGCCTATGCGACAAAAACCAGATTCCGGTAGAAATCCTAATAGCAAAGATAGGCATCAACAGCGAGGACATAAACGGAAACCCAAGAATAATCCAGGTAAGCGATGACGATCTGCCGCGCGATAGGCTAACCATCCACAAATTCAATAATAGGGCTGCGCACACTTCCGAGATCGTCTTCTTCGGCGCCTACGAGGATCATACACATAGGGAATTCAGATACCGAGTGCACATACAGGCAGCGGTTCTGATTCCAAACCTATCCGAACAGATAAAGGAGCTAGAAAGGCGCTAAATTAATTATTTTATAATACGAAAAGTAACAATAAGTTTTTATTCTTAGCATCAATATGTATTTCGTCAAAATGTCAAGCCAAATTGCTTCTGGTAGTGCCTAATGTCGGAAATCTCGTCAAATTTAAAACTAATAGAGGACGCCATCACACGAAACGACGTAGCAACTGTCAGCTCGCTCCTCGAGACAATAAAGAAGGAGACCAAGGAGGAAAACCTTCCTGCCTTGAAAAAGACAATCTCAAATCTCGCATATAAATCTATGATATACGGATCCTACCCAGTCTTCGAATTTTTTCTCGAGCAGGATAAGAATCTCCTCACCACTCCCATAAACGGGAACGGAAACTACTTCATCCAGAATGTTGCCACAATAGGGACTTTTGATGCCTTCCAAAAAACGCTTGAATACTACGACAGGGAGAAAATAGACATTGCCTCCCTAACAAATAATCACGGTTGGAATACCATTCACACAATCGCAAACATAGAAGTCTCCCTGAAGGATCTGCCGAAGGCTGCAGACGAGGCTCGCAGCAGGATAAAGCAGATGCTAAATCTGGTTCTCGCAATAGATTCTTCTGCATTCTTTGAGATGTGCGAAAAGGAAAACCAGGCGCACAAGAAGCCATTCCACATCTGCAAGGAGGAATCAACCTATTCCCATATAATCGGGATAGCAAAGGAGAACTCCAAGAAGCTGAACATAGGCACAGAACTGCTAAGCGAAGTTAAAAAATTCGAGGACCTGCAAGACGCATTCAGAAAAAAGATGCTGCAGACCAATTTTGGCCCGGTTCCAACAAAAATAAAGTAATCCTCAGATAAGTCCGCTTTCTTTTAAGATTGGCATAACGGTGTCTCCAAGATTCTCTAGTTTTGCTATTTCCTCTGCATGCACCCATTTTATCTCGTCTATGTCGCTTGTCAGTTTTACCTCCCCACCGACAGTCTTGGCAAGATAGAAAAATATTATCCTGTGCGTGTTAATCTTAGGGAGTATCATCTCAAACACCTTGATGAGCCTTACCGGCTTTATCTCAAGTCCGATTTCCTCCTTTATCTCCCTAATCACAGTTTGCTCTGAGCTCTCCCCGTATTCAATGCCTCCCCCTGGAAATACCCAAATCCCCTTTGGAAAAACGCCGCGCCTTCCGAGCAATATCTTGCCTTCTTCATTTTGTATGACTGCCGCAGCACCGGCCCTTACGACATTTTGTTCTCCGCCCATCCCATCACGTCTGTGCTATGAAACCAAGTATTATCTTTGCGAATTCCTCCGCATCGGTGTAGTGCGGGTCGTGCCCTGCACCTTTCATCATCTCCAGTTTGCTGTTCTTTATTTTTTGGTTGAAGCTCTTCGCGTACTTTGGGTCCACAGTATCATCTTTGTCCCCCCAGACTATCAGCGTAGGTCTTTTTATCATCGAAAGCCTCTCATCTGTCAGCTCCTCTGCCCTTGAGGATGCGAGAATCTTTCGCATCACCTGCTCGTTGTTGTTGAACATTAGCATGGTCTGTATGAACTTCTCCTTATGATGGTCCCCATCATCCCTCTTTGCAAGAGCCTCCTCCTCTTCCTCAAGGCCCGCGCTGTCCTCAAGCACGAAACTGAGAGCAGGATATGGGTATGAGGCGTAGTATGCCGCAATCCATCCCCCGTATGAGTGCCCTATTATGCAGCTGCTTCCGTTGTTTTGGTCTGACACAAACTCGAGAAGCACCTGAACCTGCTCGCTAATTGTGTAGCTCGCATTTTCCGGAGCTGCGGACTTGCCGTGCCCCAAAAGATCAATTAGCGATATGTCCAAAGTATCCGGCATGAATCTCATCAGCTTTGCCCATGCCTTTGTCGTGCCACCTATTCCATGCAGAAATATAAGCTTCTTTCCATCTGCGCGGTGCCTTCTGTAGTAAATCTTCCCAAGTGACGAATCTGTGTAGCCTTCCTCAAAATCCTTGTCATAATCCATCCGATCACTTCTTCTTCGGGTAGAAGAAATGCAGCGGCCTTCCAAGCGCCGCCTCTGCAGCCTCCTGAATCGCCTCGCTGTAAGTTGGGTGTGGGTGTATGGTCGATGCTATATCCTCAAGCGTCGCACCCATTTCAATTGCAAGCGCAGCCTCAGCGATCATCGAACTTGCCTCGTCTGAGACTATCTCAACTCCCTTCACCATCTGGTGCTCATCTGAAGCTATCTTCACGAATCCGCGTGTCGTGTCAAGCGCAACGGACCTTCCAAGTGCGCTGAGCGGGAACTTTGTAACTGTTATCCCCTCTCCTATCTCTACACTTCCGGCTATTGCAATCTCAGGATCTGAGAATATTACTGCAGGAACAACTATGTTATCGTAAGAGGAATTCTGGCCTGCGGCAACCTCTCCCGCAATCACTCCTTGCCTGATTGCCTTATGCGCAAGCATCGGCTCTCCGACAACGTCCCCTATTGCGAAAATATTCTGTTCGGCAGTCCTCATCTGGTTGTCAACCATCACGAATCCCTTGTCGTCCATTTTTACCTTTGTGTTCTCAAGTCCAAGCCCCATCGTGTAAGGTTTGAGCCCGACTGCCACAACCACCAGATCCGCCTCAAGCTTCTCTCCGCTTCCCAGAGTAACAGAGTTGTGGTCATGGGAAAGTGGCGTCGCATTAAGGTAAATCTTGACCCCAAGCTCCTGCATTCTTGCCTTGACAAGCGCAACCGCATCCCTGTCGAATCGGGAGAGAACATCAGTCCTTGCAACAATCGAGACCTTTGTCCCGAACTTCGCGTAGAGGGTTCCTATCTCAACCGCAACATAGCCCGCCCCTATTATCACCATGCTCTTTGGTATGAACTCAAGGCTCAGCGCCTGCTTGTAATCAATAACATTCCCTGCAAACTCAAATCCCGGAATCGATGTCGGTTCGGATCCGGTTGCAATAAGTGCCTTTTTGAAATTAAGCGAGGTTCCGTTTGTGAGCTGCACTGTCGTGGAGTTAAGGAAAGTGGCCGTGCCCTTGATCACCTCAATCTGGTTGAGGCTGCAAAGCGAGTTGACCCCATTCTCGAGCTTTGCGGAGACATCCGTCCTCCACTTGAGCATGACTTTTGGGTCTATCGTTGCACCCTGCACGTTTATCCCAAACTTCTGGGAGTGCTGCGCGTCGTAAAATGTGTTTGCTATCTTTATCAGGGTCTTTGAGGGTATGCAGGCGTAGTTTAGGCAGTGCCCACCCATCTTGTTCTTCTCCACCAAGGCGACATTTAGTCCGAGCTGGGAGGCGCGTATGGCTGCAACATATCCTCCAACACCTCCGCCTATTACTGCCAAATCAACCTGTTCTGGCAGGGAGCCCATAACCATCTAATCATCAACTAACCCTAGGCAATAAACGTATATAAAATAGGATAGATGGACTCTACTTCGAAGATGCGGCTACAAACGCCTCGAAACACTCCTCCGGATATCCCGGTCTGCTGCTGAACTCTGGGTGGAACTGTATTCCCATGTAGAATTTGTGTCCGGGAATCTCAAGTGCCTCCATCCTCTTCTTCCCATCGCTATGCGCGCTGAAAATTAGCCCCTTGCCTTCAAACATCTCAAGGTATTTCTGGTTGAACTCGTATCTGTGCCGATGCCTCCTTGAGATCTTACTCTTTTTGTAGAGGCCAAATGCCATCGTATTATCGAGGATATTTACCTCGTGCGCCCCCAGCCTCAGCGAGCCGCCCTTGTTCTTCACATCTTTCTGCTCTGGCAATAGGTCAATTATTGGATTTTTGGTGTTAGGATCAATTTCAGTCGAGTTTCCGTCCTCAAGCCCGCACACATACCTGCCAAATGCGACTGCGGCAAGCTGGAAGCCAAAGCATATTCCGAGATACGGTATGTTTTTTTCTCTTGCAAAATTCGCCGTCTTGATCATCCCTTCCGTGCCTCTCTCCCCAAATCCTCCGGGTACTATTATTCCATCATAACCTGACAGTGATTCCACATTGCCATCAAGATCCTCTGCGTCTATCCAGTCTATTTTCACATTCCTGCCGATTTTTGCACCCGCATGCTTTAGCGCCTGATTGACGCTCACATAGCTATCCGCCAGCTTCACATATTTTCCTACCATCGCTATTTTCACATCATTCTCGTACTTTCTAAACGATCCCACTATGGAATCCCACTCTTTCCAGTTTGCCTCTGTGTTCTCTTGAGTACTAATAGAGAGCTTCTTGAAGATCTCCGTAACCACCCCTTGATCATATATCATCTTGGGAACGACAAGAATTGACTCTAC